>Ga0224557_1000031_pt1 | contig 177133 bp, 158 predicted proteins | sample 714S31014metaG_FD_180677 | JGI IMG/M metagenome (GOLD analysis project Ga0224557, IMG submission 180677) | Peat soil microbial communities from Stordalen Mire, Sweden - 717 S3 10-14 | ecosystem: Environmental > Terrestrial > Soil > Wetlands > Peat | place: Sweden: Norrbotten County, Stordalen... | reverse complement strand
GGGGCGGCACGCTTCGCCTACTACGGCGACGAGGAGAAGACGTCCGCCGCCTTCCGGGGCGAGTACTTCACCCTGGGCGACGTCGGTTACCTCGACGAGGACGGCTACCTGTTCCTGACCGACCGCTCATCGAACCTGATCATCTCTGGCGGTGTGAACATCTACCCGGCCGAGGTCGACGCCGTGCTCTTGGAGCACGAGTCGGTCGCCGACGTGGCGGTCATCGGGGTGCCCAACGACGAGTGGGGCGAGGAGGTCAAAGCGGTCGTCGAGCTGCGAGCCGGCCGGGAGCCGAGCGCACAGCTGGCGGAAGAGCTGCTCGCCCTGTGCCGGGAGCGCCTCGCGCACTACAAGTGTCCGCGGTCGGTTGATTTTGTAGGATCGCTCCCTCGGGAGGATACGGGGAAGATCTACAAGCGCTTGCTCCGGGATCGCTACCGGCAGCAGGCTCGAAGCGGCTGAGCGCGAGAGCGCACCGCACGAAGGGGGGCTGGCGTGGCCGGCATCTGTGAGGGACGGGTTGTCATTGTCACCGGCGCCGGACGCGGCATCGGCAGAGGCCATGCCATCGAGTTCGCCCGGCAGGGCGCGAAAGTGGTGGTGAACGACCTCGGTGCCGAGGTCGACGGGACCGGCTCCTCGGAGGGCCCCGCCGGCGAGGTGGTCGAAGAGATCCGCGCCATGGGTGCCGAGGCGGTGGCCAACGGCGAGGACGTGAGCGACTGGGAGGGCGCCAAACGCCTGGTCGGCACCGCCGTCGACACGTTCGGCGGCCTCGACGTCGTCGTCAACAATGCAGGCATCTTGCGCGACCGCATGCTGGTCAACATGACCGACGTCGAGTTCGATTCGGTGATCAGGGTGCATCTGCGGGGCACCTTCGCCCCGATGCGCTGGGCGGCGGAGTACTGGCGTGAGCGGGCGAAGGCAGGCGAGACGAACGACGCGCGCATCATCAACACCACCTCGCCGTCGGGCATCTACGGCAACGTCGGCCAGGCGAACTACGGCGCCGCCAAAGCCGGCATCGCATCGATGACGGTGATCGCCGCCATGGAGCTCGGCCGCTACGGCATTACCGTCAACGCCATCGCGCCGGCTGCGCTCACCAGGATGACCGAGAACCTCGGTTTCGGCCAGGACGCACCTGAGCGCAAGCCCGAAGAGTTCGACCGCAACGACCCCGACAACATCGCTCCGCTTGTCGTGTGGCTCGGGAGCACCGAGTCGGCGGGCATCACCGGTCGCGTCTTCAACGTGCACGGCGGCCACATCAGCGTGGCCGAGGGCTGGGTCGAGGGCCCCGTCGCCGACAAGGACGACCGGTGGGACTCGGCCGAGCTCGGCGGCGTCATCCCCGCCCTGGTGGCCAAGGCGGCCCCGAACGCCAACATGCTGGGCCGGCGGACCTGATGGCTGCGGAAGAGGAAGGCGCTGCCCCCTCGGAGATGGCGGCCACCTTCAAGGTGCTCCACGACCACTCTGATCGCATCTACCAGTGGGACTACGAGCGCAATCGGACCCAGCTCGTCGGCCTCTACAACAAGGCCATGGGCTCGCAGTGGAACAGCGTGACCGATCTCGACTGGTCCACGCCGGTGGATCCCGAGGCGCTGGTCGACCACGACGGTGCGGCCATCGTGCTCTTCCGGGCCGCGGCGGCCGAGCCCGGCTCGCCCATCGCCCACTGGGGGGACCGAGAGTTCACCGCCCTCGGGGTCGAGCTGTTCACCGCCTCGTTGAGCCAGTTCATGCACGGCGAGCAGGGGGCGATGCTCACCGCGGCCAAGATCGTGGAAACGGTGCCGTGGATCGACGCCAAGTACTACGCCGCCACCCAGACCATGGACGAGGCACGCCATACGGAGGTGTTCGCGAGGTACCTCGACGAGAAGGTGGGCGACGCCTACCCGATGAATCCGTTCTTGGAGGAGCAGATCACGGCCCTGCTCGAAGACAGCCGCTGGGACATCGCCTACCTCGGCATGCAGATCGTCATCGAGAGCCTCGCCCTGGCGGCCTTCGGCGACATGCTCCGGCGCACCGAAGAGCCACTTCTCCGCAAGCTGCTCCGCTATGTGATGAGCGACGAGGCGCGTCACGTGGCGTTCGGGGTGCTCACCTTGCGCGAGTTCTACGAAGGGCTGAGCGAAGCCGAGTTGCGTGACCGCCAGGAGTTCCTCTTGGACAACACGCTGCGCAGCCGGTCGCGCTCGACCACGCCCGAGGTGTGGGACCGACTCGGCGTCGACATCGAGCGCCTGCGGCCACATATCGCGGCGGCGGCAGCGAGGAGCCAGGTGAACCCTTTCGCCGGGTTCCAGCGCGGCTTCTTCGCCAAGCTGGTCCCCAACGTGAAGAAGCTCGGCCTCTTGGACGCGAACAACGGCTACCTGCGTGAGCGATGGGGTCAGGCGGGCCTCCTCGAGTTCGAATTCGAAAAGGACACCGCTTCGGAGTACGCCGCCTATGACGAGGTGGCCCGGGACCGTGGGGCGCGAGCATGAAGGTCGACCCCGACGCCGCGGGCTTCGACGCGGAGCGCCTCGAGCGCATCACCACGCATTTCGAGTGCCGCTACGTGGCCCCAGGGAAGATCCCCGGCGCCCAGGTGGCGGTCGTGCGCGCCGGCAGGCTGGCCTACTGGCGCTCGCTCGGCCTGATGGACCGCGAGCGCGACAAGCCCGTCACCGACGACACCATCTGGCGGATCTACTCGATGACGAAGCCGATCACGTCGGTGGCCCTGCTGCAGCTCTACGAGCAGGGAGCGTTCCAGTTGACCGACCCGATCCACCGCTACATCCCGTCCTGGCGGGGGATGAGGGTCGGCGAGCTCGACGGGAGCGGGGCCATCACGCTCGTCGATGCCGAGCGCCCGGTGTCGGTGCGCGACGCCCTCACGCACATGACCGGCCTCGCCGGCAGCCTGTTCCCCGGCCACCCGACCGATGTCGCGTTCGCTGCGGCGCTGCGCGAGCGGCGTCGCGGCATGACCTTGGAGGGCGTGACCGAGCTGCTGGCCGAGTACCCGCTGCTTTTCCAGCCGGGGACGAAGTGGAACTACGGGCTCTCGACCGACATCTGCGCCCGCCTCGTCGAGGTGCTCTCGGGTGAGCGCTTCGACCGGTACCTCGATGCCCACGTCTTCGGACCGCTCGACATGACCGATACCGGCTTCGCGGTGCCCGAGGACTCGCTCGACCGCTTCGCTGCGTGCTACCAGTACCGGCCCGGCGGCACGCCCGCCCTCCAAGACGATCCCGAGGACAGCCCCTACGGTCGCCAGCGCTCTTATCTGTCGGGCGCGGGCGGGCTCGTGTCGTCCACCGCGGACTACGTGCGCTTCTGCCGGATGCTCCTGGGAGGCGGCGAGCTCGACGGACGCCGGATCATCGGGCGAAAGACCCTCGAGCTCATGACGGTGAACCACCTGCCGGGAGGCGGGCAGCTGGCGGATTTCGCGACCGGGGGCTTCGGCGAGTCGGAATTCACCGGCGTCGGGTTCGGTCTCGGGTTTGCCGTCGGACTCGGCCCGGCCGCTACCGCCAGTGCCGGTTCGGCGGGGGAGTACTACTGGGGCGGGGCGGCCAGCACGGCGTTCTGGATCGACCCCGTCGAGGACCTCGCCGTCGTCTTCATGACCCAGCTGCTGCCGTCGAACTCCTACCCGTTCCGCTCGCAACTCCGCGCCCTCGTCTACCAGGCGCTGGCGGACTGACCCGGTTCTCCCTCGCGGGCGCTGAAGAGCAAGAGCTTGCCGGCGAGAGCGATCTCGCGTGCGTCTAGGGGCTCGGCGTCGTGGTTGCCGGTGCCGTGTCAGGCGCTCCAGCGGCGGGAGTGCCTTCGGCCTCGGTGCCCTGACGCGGCATGCGGAGCCGTGCACGGAACACGTGGTAGTTCCACGCCTGGTAAACGAGCACCAGTGGCGTGAAGATGAGGGCGACAACGGTCATGACTTTGAGCGAGTACGGGTTGCTCGCCGCGTTGGCGACCGTGATGTTGTAGGCCGAGCTGGTCGTCGAGATCATCGTGTTGGGGTAGAGCTCGATGAAGAACGTGGCCACGACCGCCCCCATGGTGACCGCAGAGGAGAGGAAGGCCCAGCCGTCGCTCCCCGAGAGAGCGAACCACGCCGCAAAGATGGCCGCCAGCATGCCGATCGCGTCGATGGGGCTCGGGAGGAAGCCCGAGGAGTGGGCGAAGTGGGTCCAGGTGATGAACCCGAACACGACGACGACGGCCGCGACGCCGATGCCCCCGGCGAAGCGGACGACCCGCTCACGGAGCTCCCCGGTGGTCTTGAGCATCAGGTACGTGACACCCATGAGGAGGGACAGCACCAGGGTGGTGATGCCGCTCCACAGGCCATAGGGGAGGAGGAGCTGGAAGAAGTTCCCGGTGTACTGGTGCGCACTGTTGATGGCGAGCCCATGGAGCATGTCGCCGAGGGCCACGCCGAGCAGCAGCGGGATGAGGGCACTCGAGATCGTCATGCCCCACTTCCACGATGCCCTCCAACGCGGATCGTCGGACTTGGAGCGAAACTCGAACGTCACGCCACGGATCATGAGGGCGACCAGGATCAGCACCAGCGGCAGGTAGAAGGTCGAGAACATGGTGGCGTACCAGCTCGGGAAGGCGGCGAAGATGGCCGCCCCACCCACGATCAGCCACACCTCGTTCGCGTCCCAGACCGGGCCGATGGTGTTGAGGAGCAGGCGCTCCTCCAGGTCGTTGCGACCGATGAACGAGTGCAGCATGCCGACGCCGAAGTCGAAGCCCTCGAGCACGAAGAACCCGACCCAGAACACGCCGATGACGATGTACCAGAAGATTTGCAAGGCCATGGGATCCGCTCCTAGTAGACGAGCTCGGGGATGCGTTCGTCACCCGTCTCGGGTGCGCCCTCGCTGGGACCGCCGCCTTCGTCGGGTGTCGGCTGCTCGGGTTCGAGGTCGCGGCGGGCGAAGCGCACCATGAGCACGCCTTCGGCCACACCGAGCACCGCGTAGATCAACACGAACACCGTCAGGCTGATGGCGATGTCGAGGGTGGTGATGTTGGGCGAGACGCCGTTCTTGGTCAGCATCAGGCCCTGGACGATCCACGGCTGGCGGCCGACCTCGGTGAGGAGCCAGCCCGCGCTGTTCATCACGATGGGGGCGAGGAAGCCCCACACCGCTAGTCGGAGGAACCATTTGGCGTGTTCCAACTTGCGGCGCTGGAGGAGCCAGATGCCCCACAGGCCGAAGAGGAACACCAGCCCCGCCACGTAGGCCATGACCCGCATGGACCAGTACTGCACAAAGACGTTGGGCACGTAGTTCCCCGGGCCGTACTTCTCCTGGTACTCGGCGTTCAGTTCGCTCAGGCCGATGACCTTGCCGTTCCACGAGTTGGTGGCGAGCAGGCTGAGGCCGTGGGGCACGGCGATGATCTGCGTCGGCGTCTGGTCGTTGCTGCCGCCGCCGATCTGGAAGAGCGAGAACGAACAGGGCTGGCAGGTGGTCCACTGCGCCTCGGCCGCCGCGATCTTCATCGGCTGGTAGCGGGCCTCGATGACGCCGAGCTCGTCGCCGATGAACATGGCCAGGGTGATGGCCGGCATCAGCACCGCCAGGGCGATGGTGGCAGAGAGGCGGAAGGCGCTGACCTCCTTGCCCCGGCGCAGGTGCCAGGCGGAGACCGCCAGCATGAGCAGTGCCCCGGTCACGAGGGAGGCGAGGACGATGTGGAGGTAGCCCCAGAGGAACACCGGGTTGGTGAACAGCGCCCAGACGTCGGTCAGCTCGGCGCGGTGGTTGACCGGGTTCACGACGTAGCCGACGGGGTGCTGCATCCACGAGTTGGCCGCCATGATGAAGGCGGCCGAGAGCATGGTGGCGAACGCCACGACCCAGATGCAGGCCAGGTGGATGCCCTTGGGCAGCCGGTCCCAGCCGAAGATCCACAACCCGAGGAACGTGGACTCCAAGAAGAAGGCGGCGAGGCCCTCCATGGCGAGGGGCCCACCGAACACGTCGCCCACAAAGCGCGAGTAGTTCGACCAGTTCATGCCGAACTCGAACTCTTGGACGAGGCCGGTGACCACGCCGACCGCCACGTTGATCAGCAGCAGTGTGCCGAAAAAGCGCGCCAGGCGACGGTAGACGTCCTTGCCCGATCGGTACCACGTGGTCTGGAGCAGTGCAACGAGGAACGACATCCCAATGGTGATCGGGACGAAGATGAAGTGATAGATGCTGGTGGTGGCGAACTGCCACCGGGCCAGGCTGAGGCTAACCGCCGAAAGCACTCGTGACCGCCTTTTCTACGCCCGTCCGCCGGGACGTGGCTCCTTGCTATCGCAGGTTCTCGCCGGCGCGCAATTCGCGCCACCACAACTCGGCGTAGCGGCCACCGGCCGCGAGGAGCTCGTCGTGCGTGCCCTGTTCGACGACCAATCCGGCATCGAGGACGTAGATGCGGTCCACCTCCTCGAGTCCCAAGAGCCGGTGGGTGACGAGCAGCGTCGAGCGGCCCGCGGTGATGGCCAACAGGTCAGCGGTGATGGCGTCAGCTGTCGCGGTGTCGAGGTGCTCGGTCGGCTCGTCGAGGACGAGTACCGGGAAGTCGGCGAGCAGCGCCCTGGCCACCGCGATGCGCTGGCGCTCGCCGCCCGAGACCCGCATGCCCCGCTCACCCAGCTCGGTGGCAAGGCCCTTCGGGAGGCGGTTCGCCCACTCACTGAGGCCGACCCGCTCGAGGGCCGCAAGCAGCTCGCCATCGGGTGCACCGGGGCGACCGATGCGCAGGTTGTTCGCCAACGTGGTGTCGAAGATGTGGGCGTCTTGGGCGACGAGGCCGATCATCTCGCGCACGTCGTCACCGGCGAGCTGGTCGAGCTCGACCGCTCCGAGGGTCGCCGATCCCTCGTAAGCGAGGAACCGGAGCAAGACGGCCGCAATGGAGGACTTTCCGGCCCCACTTGGTCCGACGACGGCCAGCCGTTTGCCCCGCTCGAGGGTGGCGCTGACGTCGTCGACGGCCATGCCCAGCTGTCCCGGGTAGCGGGCGCGCAGATGTCGGAGGGCAACCTCGTGGTCGGCGCTCGGGCACGTCGCCGGATGGACGGGGTCGGGGACCGGTTCGGGTGCGTCGAGCACCTCGAAGACACGCGCCGCATGGCGACGGGACAGCTGGAGCGACTGGGTCGCTGCCGGGAGCCCCGAGACCAGCTCGAAGGCGGCGAGGGGGATGAGCGCGATGACCGCCAGGTAGACGCCGTCGAGGGCGCCGCTGTGCACCGACGGCACGCCGACGGCGAGCGCACCCCACATGGCCAGGCCCGAGAGGAGCGTGGTGAGTCCGAGACCGACACCGGCGGTCGCGGCCGTCGAGCGGGCCTTGTCGGTCAACGTCGCGTCGGCTGCGCCGATGCGCTCGATCTGGACGCCTGAGGCCCCGAACACGGTGAGGTCGGCGGCACCCTCCAACAGGTCGACGACCGAGGCGGTGAGCTCGCCCCGTGCGGCCGCCTGCCCGCGGGCCGCGCGCCTCGCCAGCGAGCCCGTCAGCCACGGCACGAGGGTGCCGGCGACGAGCAGCGCGACTGCCAGGATGATGCCGGCGGCGGGGAGGACCCACCACACGTAGCCAACGGTTGCGACGCCCACCAGCACGGCGATGCCGAACGGTGGCAGGACGCGCAGGATCAGGTCCTGGAGAGCGTCCACGTCGTGGACGAGCCTGGAGAGGAGATCGCCGCTGCGAAACGCTGGGAGACCGGTCGGTGCCAGGGCCTCGAGGCGCGTGTAGACCCTCACCCGGAGGTCGGCCAGGAGGCGGAACGCGGCCTGGTGCCCGACGAGGCGCTCCCAGTAGCGGAAGAACCCCCGAGACAGGCCGAAGCACTGCACGAGCACGATGGCGAAGCCGAGTGCAGCCTCGTTGGGGCGCTGCGCAGCACGCGAGATCAGCCATGCCGCCGTGGCGATGAGGCCGATCGAGGCGCCCACCGCGCAGGCACCGAGCAGTGTCGACCAGACCAGCCGCCCGGCTGCCGGCCGGGCGATGGCCAGCGTCTCGCTGATCGGGGCGACCGGCTCGGCGCCGGGGGCGGCGTCATGGGTGCCGTCGAGCTGTTGGGGCGCGAGGGTCACGAGGGGACGACCTCGGGTTGGAGGTGGACGACGCGGTCGGCGATGGTGAGCAGCGCCGGACGGTGGGCGACCATGACAACGGTCCGGTTGACCACGAGGTCGGCCACGGCTTCGAGTACGTCGGCCTCGGTCTGGCCGTCGAGGTTGGCGGTGGGCTCGTCGAGGAGGAGCAACGGTGCGTCGCGCAGGTACGCGCGTGCCAGGGCCACGCGCTGGCGCTGCCCGGTGGAGAGACCCGCCCCCCGTTCCCCGATCCGGGTGAAGCGGCCGTCGGGAAGTGCGTCGACGACATCGTCGAGGCGCGCGGCGTGGATGGCACGTGCCACGTCCTCGGGCGACGCATCGGGCCGGCCCAGGCGGACGTTCTCGTCGATGGTCGCGGCGAAGAGGTGTGGTCGTTGCGGCACCCAGGCCAGGCGGCTCCGCCAGGCGTCGGGATCGAATTCCGCGAGGTCGATCCCGCCGATCGTGATGCCGCCCTGCGACGGCGCGACGAGGCCCAAGAGCACACCCAGAAGAGTCGACTTGCCACAGCCGCTCGGCCCGGCGATGGCGAGCACCGCTCCCGGCTCGATCGAGAAGCTGATCGGCCGCAGCGCCGGTTCGCGGCGGCCCGGGTAGGTAACACCGAGTTCGTGGACGCCGATGGCCACCTTCGAGGGGTCGGGGACGGCGAGCACGGTCCCACGTCTGGGGAGGGGGCGCTCCAAGACGTCGAAGACCTGCTCGGCCGCCTTCATACCCTCCGCACTGGCGTGGTAGTTCGTGCCGAGGAGCCGCAGCGGGAGGTATGCCTCAGGTGCGAGCACGAGCACGAAGAGCGCCGTGCGGAACTCGAGGTGGCCGCCGAGCAGGCGTAGCCCAACTGCCACCGCCACGAGCGCGACCGAGATGGTGGCGAGGAGCTCCAAGATGAGTGACGACAAAAAGGCGATGCGCAGCGTGTCCATCGTCGTGCGGCGGTAACGGTCGGTGATCTCTCGGATGGTGGCCGCCTGGGACTTCGCCCGGCCGAACACCTTGAGGGTCGGGAGACCGATCACCACGTCGAGAAAGTGACCGGCCAATGCCTGGAGGGTCTTGATCTGGCGATCGGTCCGCGCCTGCGTCGATGCGCCGACCAGGGCCATGAAGACGGGAATGAGCGGGAGCGTGAGGGCGATGATGAGCGCCGAGATCCAGTCGAGGCCAGCGATCACGGCGATGACCGTCACCGGGACGATCACGGCGAGGAACACCTGGGGGAGGTAGCGCGCGAAGTAGGCGTCGAGAGCGTCGACGCCGCTCGTGGCCAGCACGGCCAAGCCGCCGGTCTTGTCCTCGTCGAGTACAGCGGGCCCACTTTGGGCGATGCGCTCCACGAGGGCCGTGCGAAGTTCGGACTTCGCCTGCGCCGACGCGCGGTGCGCAGCACGCTCGGTCGTCCACACCGTGAGGGCGCGACCGGCGACGGCGGCCAGCAGCAGCGCCATGGGCAGCCGGAGCTGCTGGAGGTCCTTGTGCTCGATGAACGCCCCGGCGACGACCTGGGCGAGGAACCATGCCTGGGCAAGGACCAAGAGGGCGGTCAGCGCGCCGAGGCCGACGGAGAGGGCCATGAAGGTGCGCGTGGCTCGGGCGTAGCGAAGAAGGCGCTTGTCGACCGCCCCGCCGGAGCGGCCACCGTCGCGCTTGCGCTGCTTCCGACTCGCCGCCACCGGTTTCCTCACTTCGTCGCCAGGTCGACGGCACGCTGCGATCGCCACTCGGGCTCGGCTCGGAACCGGTGGGGCCGCTCCGCCGAACCTCATGGGGAGGAGCGGGGCCGTCTCCGGTCGAGAGTACCGGATCGGGCCGGGTTGCCTCCAGGCGGCGTCGACTCGACGGCGTGGACCGCTACTGCTCGGACAAGATGGCCGCCAGCTCGGCCAAGGAGTCTCGCACCACCGGTCCGGTCGTCTCGACCACGGCGTGCTCGATCTGCGCGGTGCACGCGAAGGGCGCGACGTACCCGTCGCCGACGGCGGGGCCCCACTCGTAGCCGCACGTGAGGCCCGCACCCACGCCGTTGAAGCCCGACGGCGTGAACCGCTCGATGCTCCCCTCGGCCACCACGGCCCCGTCGAGGCGGATCGTGGCGGTCCCACCGAGCCCGTCGTCCTTTTCGAACTCGTAGCGCACGGTGTGGGTGCCCGCGGTGAGCGGTCTATCGGCGGTGATCACCTGGCGCTCCTTGCCGTAGAGGTTGTGCACGTAGCGCACGACCCCGCCGAGCAGGTGCAGTGACCACCCGCCGAGGGCGGACCCCAGCGCCAGGAGGACGCCTTCGGGGATGGTGCCGGGGGCGACGGTGAGCCGGACCTCGAGCGCATGGCTTCGGTTGCGGACGTTGGCGGCCACCGACTCGGGTACCTGGGCGCCGCCGGGGAAGTAGCGGAACCGGGAACGCTCGGCGCGTCGATCGGGCTTCGGGTGCACCAGCGCCCAGAGGACCCGGTTGTCGAGCGGCAGCACGTCGTTGTTGCGCGCCTCTCGCCACCACAGTGCGACCAGCTCCGCCAGTCGTACGGGCAGCTCGTCGGCGAGGTCGATGGTTTCGGAGGGGTCCTCGGCGACGTGGTAGAGCTCCCATGCGTCCTCGTCGAATGGTGCGTTCGGGTCGAGGCCGTCGCCGTAGAGCGGGCCGACCGGGTGGTAGGTGACCGCCTTCCATCCACGGTGGTAGATGCCGCGTGAGCCGAACATCTCGAAGTACTGCGTGTCGTGGCGCTCGGTCGCCAACGCGCCCTCCTCGGAGAGCACGTAGGCGAAGCTGGTGCCGTCGAGGTGGGACTGGGGGACCCACTCGATGGTCTGCGGCGCGTCGATGCCCACCAGCTCGAGCACTGTCGGGACGACGTCAATGGCGTGCGTGAACTGGCGGCGGATCCCGCCGGCGACCGCGCTGAGCCGCTCTGGCCAGTGCACGATGCACGGGTCGGCGACCCCGCCGCGATGCACCTCTCGCTTCCAACGACGAAAGGGCGTGTTGCCGGCCATGGTCCATCCCCACGGGTAGTTGTTGTGGGTGAGCGGGCCACCGATCTCCTCGATGCGTGCGTACATCTCGGGCGTGCTGGCCGGGTCGAGGTTGGTGAGCCGGACGTCGTTGAGGGAGCCTTCGCCCCCGCCCTCGGAGCTTGCGCCGTTGTCCGAGACCACGATCACGATCGTGTCGTCGAGCTCCCCGAGGTCCTCCAAGAAGCCGAGCACCCGACCCAGCTGCGTGTCGGTGTAGGACAAGAAGGCGGCGAAGCACTCCATGAAGCGGGCCGCCACCGCACGTTCGGGCGCGTCGAGGTCGTCCCACGCCCGGACCCAGGGCGGTCGGGGCGCGAGCGCCGTCCCCTCCGGGACGATGCCGAGCTCGAGTTGGCGCAGGTGTGCCTGCTCTCGCCACTCGTCCCAGCCCATGTCGAATCGGCCCCGCTCGCGCTCGATCCACTCGCGCGGTGCCTGGTGCGGCGAGTGACAGGCGCCGGGGCACAGGTACAAGAAGAAGGGGCGCTCGGCGTCGACCGCCCGCAGGTCGCCCAGGAACTCGATAGAGCGATCGGCGAGGTCGGCGCTCAGGTGGTAGCCCTCGTCGATGCGCTGCGGAGGGCGGACTGAGTGATTGTCACTGATGAGGGCGGGGACGAACTGGTGGGTCTCACCTCCGTGGAACCCATACCAGCGGTCGAAGCCGCGCCCGAGAGGCCAGGTCGAGCGGGAGGCGGCGTTGTTGGTCTCGTCCTCGGGGCTCAGGTGCCACTTGCCGACGGCGTAGGTCGCATAGCCCGACGCCCGCAGGATCTCGGAGAGGTAGCCGTTCTCCTTCGGGGGCGTGCCCCAGTAGCCGGGGAAGCCCACCGCCAGGTCCGCCACCCTGCCCATGGCGCTTCGGTGGTGGTTCCGGCCGGTGAGCAGGCATGCCCTCGTGGGCGAGCAGAGGGCGGTCGTGTGGAAGTTGGCGAGGCGAACGCCTCCGGCTGCGAGCCCGTCGAGGACGGGGGTGGCGATGTCCGACCCGTAGCACCCGAGCTGGGCGAAACCCACGTCATCGAGGACGATGAGCACCACGTTGGGCGCCCCGGGCGGAGGGGTGGGAACCGGCGGCCACCACGGTTCGGCATCGCGCCAGTCATCCGCGATCCGACCACCGAAGCGGCCTGAGCCGGTCACCGGCATCGCCCGGGCAGACCCACTGCAACAGGTGCGGTTCTTCGCCAGCTGATTGTTCCCCTCATCGTTCCTTCCGATCCTGGGTGTGGTCCTGCGCCACGGCTGCGACGCCACGACGGTCCGGTGCGCCTTGGCGGGGCACTGCTCGGACGCCCGCCCGGACGCGCCACACTGTTGCGATGGCTGCTCAGTACATCTACACCATGCGCGACCTGCGCCGCTTCTATCCGCCTGACCGTGAAGTGCTCAAGGGCATCAACCTTTCCTTCTACCCGGGGGCGAAGATCGGGGTGATCGGCTCGAACGGCTCAGGGAAGTCCTCGTTGTTGCGGATCATGGCCGGTGAGGACGACGGCTTCACCGGCGAGGCCCGACTGACCGACGGGTTCAGCGTGGGGTTCCTCTCCCAGGAGCCCGAGCTCGATCCGAGCAAGGATGTCGCCGGCAACGTCGCCGACGGGGTGGCGGCGACCAAGGCGCTCGTCGACCGGTTCAATGACGTCTGCGCCGCCATGGGCGACCCCGATGCCGACTTCGACAAGTTGCTCGCCGAACAGGCGGAGCTCCAGGACAAGATCGAGGCAGCGGGGGCATGGGACCTCGAGCGCACCTTCGACATCGCCATGGACGCCCTTCGACTCCCTCCTGGCGACTCGGCGGTGACGAACCTCTCAGGTGGCGAGCGCCGCCGGGTGGCGCTGTGCCGGCTCCTGCTCTCCAAGCCCGACCTGCTGCTCCTCGACGAGCCCACCAACCACCTCGACGCCGAGTCCGTCGCCTGGCTCGAAAGGACGTTGCAGGACTACCCGGGCACCGTCGTCGCCGTCACCCACGACCGCTACTTCTTGGACAACGTGGCTGGTTGGATCCTCGAGCTCGACCGCGGGGCGGGCATCCCCTGGGAGGGCAACTACTCCTCGTGGCTCGAGCAAAAGCAGGCACGCCTGGCGGGCGAGGAGAAGGCGGACCGGTCGCGCCAGGCCGCTCTCGAGCGCGAGCTCGAGTGGATCCGGATGTCGCCACGGGCACGCCAGAGCAAGGGCAAGGCTCGTATCAATGCCTACAACGACCTCGTCGCCGAGGCGGAGGCGGCCGAGCGGCGGGCGGACAAGTTCGAGATCACCATCCCTCCGGGCCCCCGCCTCGGGGACCGGGTGGTCGAAGCGGCGGACGTGACCAAGGGATTCGGTGACCGCCTCCTCATCGACGATCTCTCGTTCCTCCTGCCGCCGGGAGGGATCGTCGGGGTGATCGGGCCGAACGGCGCAGGCAAGACCACGCTGTTTCGGATGATCGTCGGAGATGATGCGCCCGACGCAGGGCGACTCGACGTTGGCCCGACCGTTGTCCTCGGCTACGTCGACCAGTCCCGCGACGAGCTCGCGCCCGACACCACGGTGTTCGACGAGATCGCCGGGGGGCTCGACCGAATCGTGGTCGGGAACCGTGAACTGCACGCCAGGGCCTATGTGGCCAGCTTCGGTTTCAAGGGCAGCGACCAGCAGAAGAAGGTGGGCCAGCTCTCTGGTGGCGAGCGAAACCGCGTGCAGCTGGCCAAGGTGCTGAAGAGCGGCGCGAACGTGCTCCTCCTCGACGAGCCGACCAACGACCTCGACGTCGATACCTTGCGGGCCCTGGAGGACGCCGTCCTCGGCTTCCCTGGTTGCGTCGTGGTCATCAGCCACGACCGCTGGTTCCTCGACCGCATCGCCACCCATGTCCTGGCCTTCGAGGGCGATTCCGATGTCCGGTGGTGGGAGGGCAACTTCACCGACTATGAAGCAGACCGCAAGAAGCGCCTCGGTCTCGAGGCCGACCAGCCGCACCGCATCCGCTACAAGCCGCTGGTGCACTGAAGCCCAGCGTCTCGGCCCTCCTTCCGCAGCGACCTGCGTCCCGCCCAGCGCGTGGTTGGCGCCGCTCGCTGCGGGGCATGGCTCCGCCCGGGCGCGGCGCCCAGGGCGCGGGCCATCCTCTGGGGGTGGCCGGCGGTGCGCTCTAGGGTTTTGCTGTGGATGTCACGGGTGACGCGACCGAGCCTGGCGGGGTCGACGACCTGGTCAGCCCGGGGCTGCGTGTCCTGTTCTGCGGCATCAACCCCGGCCAGACGTCAGGGCGCCTCGCCCAGCACTTCGCCCGACCGGGCAACCGCTTCTGGAAGCTCCTCGACGCCGCAGGCTTCACCCCGGGTTTGGTGGCGCCGTCCGAACAGGAGCGGCTCCTCGGGTACGGCATCGGCATCACGAACGTGGTCGAGCGCGTCACGGCAGGAGCAGCGGACCTCGTCCCCGCAGAACTGCGAGCCGGTGCGCTGGTGCTCGGCGACAAGGTGGCACGCTTCCGTCCCGCCTTTGTGGCGGTGCTGGGTCTCGGGGCTTACCGGGTTGCCTTTTCGCGACCACGAGCACAGGTGGGCCGCCAGCCCGAGCTGCTCGGCGGGGCGCACCTGTGGCTCCTTCCCAATCCGAGTGGCCTCCAAGCCCGCTATCAGCTGGCCGAGATGACCGAGCAGTACATCGCCCTGCGGCTCGAGGCCGACCGTGTGCTTGGACCTGTCCGCCAGCTTGGGCACTAGCGCGTCGGGCCCGAAGCGCAGGGAGCGGCCAGGCACGGCGTTTCGAGATCGTGGAGGAGTTGGCCGCCGGTGAGTTGTGCTCGTCGCTCTCGGCACGCCGGGAAACGGGCGGGGTGATTCAAGAGGTCGGACCGAACCGCTCGACCCGGATGCGCTCGGCGGTGATCCCACACTGCTCGACCAGCGACGTGGCTGCATCGGCGAATCCGGCCGACCCGCAGACATAGGCGCTGGCCTGCCCACCGAGGGAGCAGTCGAGGTCCTCGAGGACCATGCGGCGGGGCGGATGGGGCCACGAGGGCGGCGTGCGGCGGGTGTAGACGATCGTCGTCTCGGGCCCGGCGAGCTCGTCGGCGTAGTAGAGGTCCTCGGGCGATCGAGCGGACACAACCAAGCGGATGAGTGACGTTCGGCCGAGACGTCGCGCGAGGCGGAGCATGGCCATGAGCGGCACCACACCTGAGCCGCCGCCGACCAGGAGCGCCGGCCCGTCGCCCGGCCAGACGAACCATCCCCCGATCGGGCCGCGCACCTCGAGTTCGTCACCGACGACCACCTCGTCACACAAGAAACCTGAGACCTCGCCGTCCTCAAGGCGTTCCACCGTCAACTCGATCGCCCCGCTGTCATCGGGGGCCGATGCGACGGAGTAGGAGCGCTGAGCCCGGTAGCCGTCGGGGGCAGTGAGCCGCACGACGTAGTGCTGGCCGGCCAGATGGGGCCGCGGCGAAGTCAGGGCCAGTCGGAACGTCTTGGCACGGGCCGTCTCGTCTCGAATGTCGAGGACCCTGGCGAGCTGCCAGGCACTCGGCGCGGTCGGTGCCTCGGTTTCAGTCACCTTGGTAGCGCTGTTCGAGCCAGGGATCGCCGCGGTCGTGGTAGCCGTTGCGCTCCCAGAAGCCCGCCTCGTCGTGGTCGAGGAGCGTGAGACCCGACACCCACTTCGCACTCTTCCAGAAGTACAGGTGGGGGACGAGGAGCCTCGCTGGGCCACCGTGGGCGACGGGCAGCGGCTCGCCGCCAACCTGGAAGGCGACCCAGGCCTTGCCATCGGTCACGTCGGCGAGGGGCAGGTTCGTCGTGTACCCGGTATGGCACGAGGCGAGGATGTGCGTCGCCTGCGGCTGCACCCCGGCCGTCTCGAGCAGCGTGTCGAGCGACACGCCCTCCCAGTGCATGGCCAACTTGGACCAGGTCGTGACGCAGTGGATGTCGCCGTCGTAGGCCGAGTGGGGGAGCGCCTGGAGTTCGCTCCAGGTCCAGGTCCTCGGCGTCGACACCAGGCCGTCGAGGGTGAACGTCCAGCTCGAAAGCTCGAGTGTCGGCGTCGGTTCGGCCGTCAGCACCGGCCAGTCCGAGCCCACGTCGTACTGCCCCGGTGGCAGGCGCGGATCGCGCTCTGAGTGCTTTCGCCCGCTGAATCCCCTGGTGAAGCCCACGTGACCGCCCTTTTTGTCCCGGCAGCCCGACCACGAGCCGTCTGCACCGATCTTGCCGGATCGCCACGTCCACTGCAGGAGCGGACGCGGAGCCGGTGGTCCGTGCTGGGCGGCGGCTGGCACTTCTGCACCTCGCGCGGGCCACTGCTATGGTGCGAATTCACACACCTCACAGCAGCACGTCGGGGAAGCCGGTCAAATACCGGCACTGGTCCGCAACCGTGGGTGGGAGCACAGTGCTCCCACGAGTCGGGATACCGCCGTGGTGCCTAGAGAGCCAGAACCGTCGAGAACTGCGGTGAGGGCTCGGTCTCGTGCGCCCGGGCCATCCGGCGGCGTTTCCGGCTCATCGCCCGGAAACGAGGACACGATGATCAGAGGCGGACGCCGATCGATCGCACTGGGTATGACGGCCTGCATGGCCATGGGCTCGGCCGTGCTGGCCATGGCTTCGTCGCCGGCAGGCGCTTCGCCTCCGGCGGTCCCCGACACCGCCGCCGCGGTCGCAGGTTCCAGCTGGCTGGTGAGCCAACTCACGCCGCAGGGCTACATCCCCTCGCCGACGCCAGGGCAGGCCAATCTCGCCCAGACGGCCAACGTGGTGCTCGCCCTCGCTGCCACCGGATCGGCGCCGGCCAGCGCGCAGAGCGCGTTGGCCTACATGGCGTCGCACATCGACGCCTACGTGATCGTCGATGGTGCCGACGGACCGGGCCAACTGGCGCTGCTGCTCCTCGACGCGGTGGCGCTCGGGGAGAACCCGCACAGCTTCGGCGGCACGGACCTCGTGAGCCGCCTCCTCGCCACCGAACAGGACGCAGGCGCCGATGCTGGCGCATTCGGCACGGCGCGCCAGTTCACGGACCAGTACGCGAGTACCTACACCCAGGGACTCGCCCTCGCCGCCCTGGCCGCGGCCGGGGTACGCGGGACCCCCCAGGTGGCGGCCTCGGTCAGCTGGCTCGTCGGCCAGCAGTGTCCGACGAGCAGCGGGACCTCGGCCGGTGGGTGGACCTCCCCGGAGCAGCCGACCAACACCTGCACGCTCGACCCCGCCAACTACGGGGGGCCCGACACGAACTCGACGGCCCTGGCAGTCGAGGGCCTCGCTGCTCAAGGTGCACTGACCGCACCAGTGTCGTCGAGCGCACTCACCTTCCTCCTCTCGGCGCAGCAGTCTGATGGGGGCTTCTCCTACTTCCCGAGCACGACGTCGGTCCCCGCCACCACCGACTCGAATTCCACGGCCGAGGTGCTCCAGGCCATCGTCGCGCTCGGGGACTCGCCGACGTCGGCACGCTTCACCGTGACCGGCGGTGGCAACCCGCTCACGTCCTTGCTGTCGTTCCAAGCCACCTCAGGGGCGGCGGCCGGCGGGTTCTTCTACCAAAGCGGAGGAACGCCCGATCCCGTCTCGTCGTACGAGGCAGTTCCTGCCGTCATGGGCCTCGCCTTCCCCTATGAGGGAGCGAGCTGGGCGGTGGCAAGTGACGGGGGTGTCTTCGCCCTCGGCACCGCCTCGTTCTTCGGCTCCATGGGCGGCAAGGCGCTGAATGCGCCGGTGGTCGGCATCGCCGGGTCCTCCGACGGTGGCGGCTACTGGGAGGTGGCCTCCGACGGCGGGGTCTTCGCCTTCGGCGACGCCCACTTCCACGGCTCGATGGGCGGCCAGCACCTCAACAAGCCGGTCGTCGGCATCGCGGCGACCCACGACGGTGGCGGCTACTGGGAGGTGGCCTCCGACGGCGGGGTGTTCACCTTCGGCGACGCGCACTTCCACGGCTCGATGGGCGGCAAGGCGCTGAATGCGCCGATTGTCGGCATCGCCGCGACCTCCGACGGCGGGGGCTACTGGGAGGTGGCCTCCGACGGCGGGGTCTTCGCGTTCGGGGACGCCATCTTCCAGGGCTCGATGGGCGGCAAGCACCTCAACAAGCCGGTCGTCGGCATCGCCGCCACCGCCGACGGCGGGGGCTACTGGGAGGTGGCCTCCGACGGCGGGGTCTTCGCCTTCGGCGACGCGAACCCCTACGGCTCGCTCGGTGCGATGCCGCCCAACGACCCGGTGGTGGGCATCCTGCCTGCGGCCTCGGGCACCGGCTACCTCGAGGTGACCTCTGCAGGTGGGGTCTTCCCCTTCGGCACCGCCTATGCCTACGGCTCTCTGGCCGGTGTGCCACTGGCTGCCCCTGTCGTCGGACTGGCGAGCGCAGCCGGTACGACCACATGACACTCGAGGTCCAGTGGCGCCGAGCGGTGCCCCTCGCCTTGCTGCTCGGCGCGGGGGCTGCGGCGATCGCGCCGGCGGGTCCCGACGCGCTGCTCGCCGTCAAGGCGGCCGCCGCTGACTCGACGGAGGTTGCCGTCGCCTTCGTCGTCGACTTCGGCACCGGCTCGGCCCAGGGCGTCCTCGAAGGGTGCGTGAAGGTGCCCTCGTCGGACACCGGCTACGACGCGCTCGCCGCCTTCGTCCAACAGGCAGGCCTGAGCGAGCCGTCGTACAACTCGGCCGGGCTCCTCTGCTCGATCGGCGGTGTGCCGTCCTCGGGCTGCGGCGTGGCGTCGAACGGCGAGTACATCTTCTGGTCCTACTGGCACGGGACGACGGGGACCTGGCAGTACTCCTCGACCGGGGCCTTTTCCCTTGCGACAAACGACGTCGAGGGCTGGCGGTTCCAGAATCCGGGCCCCGACAACGCCACCGCCCCCCCACCCGGGGCAACCCCCAACTACGCCAGCATCTGTCCCGCTGCTGACCAGCCGACAACGACGCCAACGACGACCGGGGCGGCACCGGCACCGGTCGCCGCCCCCGGCGGTGCCACGGCGTCGGGTGGCGTACCGGCGGGTGGCGCCGCGGCGAGCGCCCATACCGCCACCACGTCACCGGTGTCGGGTGGATCGGCCGTGGGGGCGACCACGTCGACGCCGGCGACGACCGCGACCACGTCGCCGACCTCCGGTGCACACGCGTCGGTCGGGAGTGCGGCGTCCAAGGCTGCCGACCCGAAGACCCCGGCGGTCCACCACGTGACCGAGTCGCTCGGCGCCACCAAGGCGGCGCCGAGCTCGAGCGCGGTGCCACTGATCGTCGGCGGCGCCATCGTGGTGCTGCTCGGAGCGGGGGCCGCGGTGCTCTGGCGGAGACGTCTGAGGTCCCCGTGATCCGAGCGGGGGCTACGACTGGGCGCCGAGCGACGCTGCATCCCGTCGCGTGGTGGCTCTGGGCGGCGGCTCTCGCCGTTGCCGCCTCTCGCACCACCAACCCCGTGCTGCTCGCCCTGCTCGCCGGTGTCGTCGCCTTCGTGGTCGCCGCCCGCCGCTCCGACGCCCCGTGGTCGCGCTCGCTCGTGGTCTTCTTCCGGCTCGGCCTCATCGTGATCGCGCTGCGCGTCGTGCTCCAGGTGGTCTTCGGCAACCGTCTCCCGGGCCATGTGCTCTTCACCCTCCCCGAGGTGCCACTTCCCTCATGGGCGGCCGGGGTGAGCATCGGGGGCCCGGTGACGGCTGAGGCACTGCTGCAGGCGACCGTCGACGGCATGCGATTGGCGGTGATCCTGCTGTGCTTCGGCGCCGCCAACTCGTTGGCCAGCCCGTACCGCCTGTTGCGCTGCCTGCCGGCGGTCCTCTACGAGGCGGGGGTTGCGGTCACCGTCGCTCTCACCTTCGCCCCCGAGCTCGTCACGTCGATCGCCCGCACCCGCGAGGCCCGAAGACTGAGAGGTCGCCCGGTGCGCGGCATCGCCGGGCTTCACGGCCTGGCGGTGCCCGTGCTCGAGAGCGCCCTCGACCGCTCGCTCCAGCTCGCTGCGTCCATGGATGCCCGGGGTTACGGCCGCCGGGCGGGCTCGCTCACGAGGCGGCGCCAGGCCACCGCGGCCACCGCCGTCGGGCTGCTCGCCGTCGTCGCCGGCGTCTTCGGGGTGCTCGACCAGAGCTTCGCCAAGGGCGTCGCCCTGCCCGTGCTCTGCATCGGCGCGGTGCTGTTGGGCACGGGGATGGCGTTCGGTGGCGCCCGCTCGGTGCGGACCCGCTACCGGCCCGACCGCTGGGGTGTGCGGGCGACGGTGGTCACGGCCTCGGGAGCAGTCGTGGCGTGCGCCTTCGTTGCGGCCAACGCCCTCGGCGTGGCGGGCATGTCGCTCGAGCTCTACCCGCTCAGCTTCCCGGGGCTGCCCCTCGCTGTGCTCGCCGCCACCCTCGTCGGACTGCTCCCGGCGGTCGTCGCCCCGAACCCATTGGCGAGGCCGGTGCCCGTGTCGAGTGCGCCGACCGTGGGAATGGTGCCGCCCGTGGCGTCGGTGGGGCCCCAGGCGGGGGAGACGGCGGCATGATCCGCTTCTCCAACGTGGGCTTCACCTACTCGGAGTCGCCGTCGCCGACGCTCTCGGGTGTCGATCTCGCCATCGGCGAAGGCGAGCTCTGCCTCGTGGTCGGCCCGACCGGGTCGGGCAAGTCGACCCTCCTCGGCCTCATGAACGGCCTCGTGCCGCACTTCAGCGGCGGGCATGTGACCGGCGAGGTCCGCATCGACGGGCGGTCGATCCGTGACCACCCACCCCGAGAGCTCGCCGACATCGTGGGCGTGGTCGGCCAGAACCCGGCTGCGAGCTTCGTCACCGATGTGGTTGAAGACGAGCTCGCCTACGCCATGGAGAACCTCGGGGTGGCACCCGAGGCGATGCGCCGCCGGGTCGAGGACACCTTGGACCTCCTCGGCCTCCACGAGTTGCGGGACCGGCCGCTGCCGACGCTTTCGGGCGGCCAGCAGCAGCGCGTCGCCATCGGCGCGGTGCTCAGCGCGTCACCCCGGATCCTCGTGCTCGACGAGCCAACGTCGGCCCTCGATCCGGCTGCCGCCGAAGAGGTGCTCGCCGCCCTGAGCCGCCTCGTCCACGACCTGGGCATGACCGTCGTGGTCGCCGAGCACCGCCTCGAGCGCGTGGTGCCGTTCGCCGACTCCGTCATCGTGGTCCCCGGGAAGGGGGCGGCGATCGAGATGGGCTCGCCCGGGAGTGTGATGGCGCATTCGTCCATCGCCCCGCCCATCGTCGAGCTCGGCCGGCTGGCGGGGTGGTCGCCCATCCCGCTGTCGGTGCGCGACGCGCGTCGCGTGGCGACACCCCTTCGCCAACGGTTGAGCAGCGCCGAGCCGCCTGCCGCCCGTGCGAGGCGCGGCGAACCAGCGGCGAGCGTGGAGCGGCTCTTCGCCTCCTACGGCGCGGTCGTCGCCCTCGAGGGCGTGGACCTGGAATTCGAGCGTGGCCAGGTCACCGCCGTCATGGGACGCAACGGCTCTGGGAAGTCCACGCTCCTCGGCCACCTGGCGGGCCTGCGCGCCCCGGACAAGGGCACCGTCGAGGTGCTCGGCGCCGCGCCGAGCACGCTGTCGCCGAAGGAACTGATCGCCCGGGTGGGGATGGTGCCCCAGGACGCGGGCATCCTGCTCTACCGCAGCACCGTCGCCGACGAGTGCGAGACGGCCGACCGCGAGAGCGGCCTGCCCGCCGGTGCGACGGCCGCTGCCCTCGACCGGGTGCTGCCCGGCGTCCCGCGCGACCACCACCCCCGCGACCTCTCCGAGGGCCAGCGACTCTCGGTGGCCCTGGCGGTGGTCCTCGCCCCCGCACCACCGCTCGTGCTGCTCGACGAGCCCACGCGCGGCCTCGACTATCCGAGCAAAGAGCGCCTGGTGGCGGTGCTGCGCGAGCTCGCCGCCGATGGGCATTGCGTGGTGCTGGCGACCCACGACGTGGAGCTGGTCGCCAGCGTGGCAGAGCGCGCCGTGGTGCTGGCGCAAGGAGAGGTGGTGGCCGACGGCCCTGCTCGTGAAGTGGTGTGCCACTCGCCGGTCTTCGCCCCCCAGGTCGCAAAGGTCCTCGCTCCCGAGGCGTGGTTGACCGTCGAAGAGGTGCGCGAGGCGCTCGCGCAGGTGGGCCGATGAGCGCGCCCGCAGCAGCGCTGGGCCAGCCGGGCCGCACGACGAGCGCGATCCGTCTGCGACCGAGGGCGTCGGTGGTGCTCGCCGTGGCTTCGGTGCTCGGCGCCCTGGCGTTCTGCTGGCCGCTGTTCATTGTGGGCCACGCCAACGCCAACCTCGCCCACTCGCAGGACGCGCCCTGGATCTTCGTGGCGCTGCTCCCGCTCCTGCTGGCGGTGGTGTTGAGCGAGATCGCCGAGGGCGACCTCGACGCGAAGGCGATTGCGCTGCTCGGCATCCTGGCGGCCTGCGGGGCGGCGCTGCGCATCCCGAGCCCGGGGGTGGCCGGCTTCGAGCCGGTCTTCTTCCTCCTCATCCCCGCCGGCCGGGTGCTCGGGCGCGGCTTCGGCTTCGTCCTCGGCGCGCTCACCATCCTGGCCTCGGCACTCATCACGGGGGGCGTCGGGCCGTGGCTGCCCTTCCAGATGCTCGGTGCGGCCTGGATGGGCTTCGGCGCCGGCTGCCTTCCCCGAGCCCGTGGCAAGCGCGAGCTCGCCCTACTGGCGGGTTACGCGGTGGTCTCGGCGCTGCTGTACGGCATGCTCCTCAACCTGTGGTTCTGGCCCTTCGGTGCGGGGACCACCACGAGCTTCTCCTTCCTGCCCGGCGCAGGGCTCCTGGCGAACCTGCATCGCTTCGTCCTCTTCGACCTCACGACGTCACTCGGCTTCGACATCCCGCGTGCCATCACCAACGGCGTGCTGGTCCTCGTCCTCGGCGCGCCCGTGCTCGCCGCTCTCCGACGGGCGACGCGCCGGGCCGCGTTCGACGCCCCGGTCAGCTTCGAGCACCCCCTGCCGGCACTGCCCGACGGCTGAGGCACGGGCCTGTACCCGAGGCCCGTGCATAGGCTCGCGGGCCATGGCATGGGTGGAGCGGGACGGGGTGCGGCTCTACGTCGAACGGGCGGGCAGCGGGCCGCCGTTGCTGTGCATCAGCGGCACGGGCGGCGATCTGCGGGTCAAGCCCACCGTGTTCGACTTTCCTTTCGCCTCCTCCTTCGACATGCTCGCCTACGACCAGCGCGGCCTCGGGCAGAGCGACCAGCCGCCCGGGCCCTATTCGATGGCCGACTATGCCGACGACGCCGCTGGGGTCATCGAATGGGCCGGTTGGGAGCAGGTGGGCGTGCTCGGCATCTCCTTCGGCGGCATGGTCGCCCAGGAGCTGGTGCTCCGACACCCGGCGCTCGTCGCCCGCCTCGTCCTCGCCTGCACGTCGAGCGGGGGGGCGGGCGGCTCGTCGTACCCGCTCCACGAGCTGGCCGGCCTCGACCGGGCCGAGTCCGCCGAGCGCGAACTCGCACTGGTCGACACCCGCTGGGCGGACCCCGGCTTCGAGGACCCGTTGCGTGCCCTCTTCGCGCAACGGGTGGCCTCGGCGCCGCCGCCGAGCGCCGGCGACCTGCTCCAGCTCGAAGCACGCTCCCACCACGACACGTGGGAACGGCTGCCCCAGGTGCGCTGCCCGGTCCTCGTCTGCGGGGGCCGCTTCGACGCCCTGGCCCCGCCGGAGAACGTCCGCGCCCTCGCCGCACGCATCCCCGGTGCCCGGCTCGCCGAGTTCGACGGCGGCCATGCCTTCATCGTCCAAGACCCCTGCGCCATCGGCGCGATCGGCGAGTTCCTGCTGGCGCGCGACTAGGTGGGAGAGGTCGAAGCCGGTGCCGCCGGTGGCGCGCCGGTCGCCGGGTCTATGGCGCCCGACGAGATCCCCTCATCGCCCTGGAAGGGGCCGGGGAACCAGCGCTCGCCGATCGTCCCCTGGGCGGCTGCCCGTCCGGCACGCCCACCGCCGGGGCCGCGCAGCACGAACGCGATCAACGTGGCCACGAAGGCACCGAGCAGCGGTCCGACCAGGTAGGCCCACCAGGCGGTCCAGTCCGAGAGCACGAGCGCCGGCCCGAACGAGCGCGCCGTGTTCATCGACGCGCCGCTGACCGGGGCGCCGATGAGACCGGCCAGGGCGATGTAGCTCGCCACGGCGATGGCGCCGAGCGAACCCAGGTTCTGTGCCCCCGACGCCGTCCCGAGTACCACGCTGACCAGGCCCGCCGTCAGGATCATCTCCCAGAGCATGGCGGTCGTGGTGCTGACGCCGTGACCGGGCAGTGTGAGCCCGGCGGTGCCATGCTTGCCAACGACGGCGACCAGCACCACGGTGGCGAGGGCCGCGCCCACGAGCTGGACGATGACGTAGCCCGGCAGTCGCCGCCACGGGAAGTCGCCGCGGATAGCGAAGGCGAGGCTCACCCCGGGGTTCAGGTGGGCGCCCGAGACCGCCCCCATGAACAAGATCACCGCCCCGACCATGAGCCCCGGTGCGGCCATCTGCGCGCCGTAGGGGACCGCCGCACCGCCGAAGCGGGCGTTGACCAACGAGGCGCCCGCCGCCACGAAGACGAGCATGAAGGTGCCGAGCAACTCGGAGAAGAGGCGACGGCCTTCGTAGCGCGGGTCGTAGAAGTCAAAGCGCAGCAGCAGCTGGTTCGACAGGTTCGGGTGCTCCGCTCGCACCTGTCGGATGCGCTCGACTCCCTCATCCTCGCTCGCCGGCACGTCCGACACCGCCGCCTCCCGCTCGCCTGGGCTGGGACGTTAGCGATCCCGGGCTTGCGAGTCGCGGACTGCTCGGCGTCTGGCCGGGTTCGCCGGCCGCTGCCTACCGGGCGTTGATGTAATCGACGAGCTCTCGGCGGTCGCGCTCGAGCTCGCCCATGCGGCTCTTCACCACGTCGCCGATGCTGACAAGGCCTTCGAGCACGCCGTCGACCACGACCGGCACGTGGCGGACCCGGCGCTCGGTCATGGTGGTCATCAGCGATTCGGTGTCGTCGCCCGGCGAGCAGGTGTAGACGGTGGTCGACATGATCGAGGCCACCTGCTCGTCGAGGACACGGGCGCCCCGGTCGTGCAGCGTGCGCACGACGTCGCGCTCCGAGACGATGCCGTCGATGTGGGTCCCGTCGGCGGAGACGACCAGCGCACCGATACCCCGGCGGGACAGCTCGCCGACGGCATCGCCGACGGTCGCCTCCCCCCTGATCGTGGCGACCGATGCGCCCTTGCTGGCCAGGATGGTGGAAATGAGCACGAAAGTGCCCCCCTTGGTTCGGGACCCGCAGTTTCTCAGACGGTCCATCTTCGTTCTTGCCTGACACGGCCCCCACGGCGACGGGTCAACCCGTCGTGGCGGCCGCACCCCAAGTGTACGAAGGGTCGCGTGGGCGTGCTTGGAAACCAGCCGCTCAGAACAGGCCGACGAAATTCCCCTGCTCGTCGATGTCGATCCCGAACGCCGCGGGGTGCGCGCCGAGGCCCGGCATCGTCTGCATGTTGCCGCAGATGGGGTAGATGAAGCCCGCCCCGACCGACGCCCGCACCTCGCGCACCGGCAGCGTCCAGCCGGTCGGAGCCCCGAGCAGGGCCGGATCCGACGAGATCGAGAGGTGGGTCTTGGCGATACACACCGAGAGGCGCCCGAGCCCGTTGCGCTCGTAGTCGGCCATCTGGCGCGCTGCCAGAGCCGAGTACTCGACGCCGCTCGCCCCGTAGACCCACGTGGCGATGGCCTCGACCTTGTCGGCGAGGGGCATGTCGTCGTCGTAGAGGTACCGGAAATCCGAAGGTTCACGCGTGAGTGCGTCGACGGCGGCCGCCAGCTCGAGTGCCCCCTTGCCGCCGTCGGCCACGTTGGTGCACAACGCGCTCGGGACGCCGAGCGCGGCTGCGATCTCGCGGATCGCCCGATGCTCGGAGGGGTGGTCCGTCGGGAAGGCGTTGATGGCGACGACGACGGGGACGCCGTGGAGGCGCACGTTCTCCACCTGCTTGGCCAGGTTCGCCCCGCCGACGTGGACCTCGTCGGGGCGCTCCTCGAAGAGGGCGGGCGGTAGGGGTCGTCCGGCCACGATGCGGTGGTGGCCCGAGTGGGCCTTCAGGCTGCGGACGGTCGCCACCAGCACGGCCGCGTCGGGCACGAGCCCCGACGCGCGGCACTTGATGTTGAAGAAGCGCTCGGCGCCCATGTCGGCGCCGAAGCCCGCCTCGGTGATGAGAAAGTCGCTGCCTCGGATGCCGACGAGGTCCGCCACCACCGAGGAGTTGCCCGTGGCGATGTTGCCGAACGGCCCGGTGTGGACGAGCACGGGGGTCCCCTCCAGGGTCTGGAGCAGGTTCGGCTCGAGCGCGTCGCGAAGGATCGCCGCCATGGCCCCGGCCCCTTCGATCTCCTCGGCCGTGACGGGGGTGCCGGCACGGCTGTAGCCGACCACGATGCGGCCGAGGCGTGCCCGCAGGTCGGGGAGGGAGTCGGCCAGAGCGAGGACCGCCATCACCTCGGAGGCGGCCGTGATGTCGAAGCCGCTCTGGCGTGTCACGCCGTCGAGGCGCGAGCCGAGGCCGGTGACGATGTTGCGCAGCGAACGGTCGTTCACGTCGAGTGCGCGCCGCCAGGTGATCGCCGCGGGGTCGAGGTCCGCGGCGTTGCCCTGGTAGAGGTGGTTGTCGACGAGGGCGGCGAGCATGTTGTTGGCGGCGGTCACCGCGTGGAAGTCGCCCGTCAGGTGCAGGTTCATCCGCTCCATGGGCACGACTTGGCTGTAGCCGCCGCCGGCCGCCCCACCCTTGATGCCGAATGTGGGCCCCATGGAGGGCTGACGGATGCTCACGGTCGCCGAGCGCCCGATGTGCGACATGGCCTGGCCGAGGCCGATGGTCACCGTCGTCTTGCCCTCTCCGAGTGGGGTCGGGGTGATGGCGGTCACGAGAACGTACTTGGCCCGCGGGCGCCCGGCGAGTGCGTCGACGGCGGAGAGCTTGACCTTGGCCACGTCGTCGCCGTAGGGGCGCAGCTCCTCGGCGCCGAGCCCCATATCGGCCGCCACGTCGTGTAGTGGCCGCAAGGTGGCACCTTGGGCGATCTCTAGGTCGGACGGCAGCGCCATGATCTCTCCCTCTGCGGCGTGGCGAAAAGCTAATCCATCGGCCCCTCGGGGCCGCCATCGGTCAGGTGGCCGAGCGCACGAGCGCCCGGTACGCACTGTCGAAGCCCGACAGTGCCGACTTCAGCTGTTCGGCGTCGACGAGCTGTTGGTAGGTGGCGACATCGGGGGCGCCGGCCAGTGCCCCGAGCGCTCGTTGCGCTCTCTCGGTTGCGCTGCCGAGCGTACCGGCGGCCTCGGTGGCCGGCGTGCCCGACCACTGCGCGCTGGTGAGCGCTCGCCCGAAGCTGGCGAATGCCGCTGCCGCCTCACGGTCGGCGCCCTGCGTGCAGGACAGGGGCTGGTGGGTGTAGGCGCACACGGCGACCGCATGCGTGACGCTCCCCACCTCCGAGGTCAGCGCCTCGTGCGCGTTCCCCACCGCGTCGAGGGCCTGCTCGTTCGACTCGATGCCGCTCGGCGCGGCGCTCGCCGCGAACCCGATGGCGCAGGCGCCGACGCCCAGGGCCACGAAGCCGACCATGAGCCACCGTGCGGGGCGGTCCAGCACCAGCGACCACGGCTGGTCATCGTCGGTGCCGCGAAGTCGCGCGGGTGCCGCCGAGCCGATCGCGTCGGTGCCAGCAACGCCTGATTCGTCGGTGGTCGGGTGCCGTACCGTGCCAACCGGGCTCAGGGCATCGTCCACAAGGGGGAGGGGCACGGCACCTGGCCCCGTGTCCACCGCGTGGTGGCCCTCACGCCTGTCGAGCGTGTCACCGAGGAGGCCGGCGGGGTACTCGGTGACGAGGAGCAAGAAGTACGCGCTGGTGCGGCTGCGGAAGCGGAGCACGGCGGCGATGACACCGAATAAGGGCTCAGGCATTCGCCCGGCCACCAGCACCACCACCCAGATGAAGAAGGCCGCCACCATGATCCCGAGCTCGCTGAGCGTGGCGAGCAGTGCGGCGGGTAGCACGAGGACCAGACGGAAGAGGACTGCGGCGCGAGACAATCGGGCCCCGTCGGGGAATGCCAGGCGCACGGGGTGGCGATGGGTCGCGTTCATCGAGAACGGCGGGTAGTCCCCGTGGAGGAGCCCGACGTAGGCGCCGACGAGCGTGGACCAGCGCACGTAGCCGGTCGCATAGTCGCGCGCGAAGCCCGGGAGCCTTCCGGTGGCGAGCGCCCCCAGCCAGCCGAGAGCGCCAATCACCAGCTGGCCGAGGCTGAGTGCGATGACGACGAGGAGCTGGGGGAGGGCCAGCAGGAGGCGGAGAGCGACGGCGCTCCGACGCTGCGCGGTCGGCACGCCGAAGGCGACCTCGAGCGAGGCGGGGGGCACGACCGTCGCCATGGCCACGTTGCTCCTCCCCGAGCTCCGCCACGTCGATGCGAAGGGCGCGTGACCGGCGACACTACAGCGCACCTGCGCTGGCCACGGGAGACCTGGCCGCGACGTGGGCGGTCAGTGGGCGGCCAGCTCGCACCAGTGCGACTCGCTACGTTGGGTGGATGGACAATCGCACCCTCGGCCGGACCGGAGTCCGGGTCAGCCCACTGTGCCTCGGCGCCATGATGTTCGGCGCCTGGGGCAACCCCGACCATGAGGACTCGACCAGGATCATCCATCGGGCACTCGACGCCGGCATCAACTTCGTCGACACCGCCGACGTCTACTCGAGCGGCGAGTCCGAAGAGATCGTGGGCAAGGCCCTCAAGGAGCGCCGAAGCCACGTGGTGCTGGCGACCAAGGTCCACGGGACGATGGGCCGCGACCCGAACCGACAGGGCAATTCGAGGCGGTGGATCATCGAGGAGTGCGAGAAGAGCCTCCGGCGCCTCGACACCGACTGGATCGACCTCTACCAGATCCACCGCCCGGACCCGGGTTGTGACATCGACGAGACACTCGGGGCGCTGAGCGACCTGATCCACTCGGGCAAGGTCCGCTACGCCGGCAGCTCCACCTTCGCGCCCTCGGCGATCGTCGAGGCGCAGTGGGTGGCCGAGCGGCGCGGCCGCGAGCGCTTCGTGTGCGAGCAGCCGCCGTATTCGATCCTGGCGAGAGGGGTTGAGTCCGAGGTCCTCCCGGTGTGCCAGAAGTACGACATGGGGGTGATCCCCTGGAGCCCGCTCGCCGGTGGTTGGCTGTCGGGCGGCTATCGCAAGGACCGCGACGTGCCCCAGAGCAATCGCGCCCAGCGCATCCCCGGTCGCTACGACCTGAGCCTGCCGGGCAACCAGGCCAAGCTCGATGCCGCGGACGCCCTGGCGAAGGTGGCCGAGGAGGCGGGCATGAGCCTCATTCACTTGGCACTCGCCTTCGTCATTCGGCACCCGGCGGTCACTGCTGCGATCATCGGCCCACGCACGATGGAGCACCTCGAGAGCCAGCTCGGTGCCGCCGACGTGGTGCTGAGCGACGACGTGCTCGACGCCATCGACACGATCGTGGCGCCCGGGACCAATCTGGCGGCGGCGGACGCCGGGTGGGAGCCACCTTGGATCGCCGACGCCAGCCTCCGGAGGCGCTAGACACCCCAGGCCCGCACTGCAGCGAGGACGACGCCACGGGTCCGTCACCTCGGCGGTTGTGGACCCCGACCAGTGCCAGTCCGACGCCGACACCATCCGGTGGTTCCACTCGATCGGCGACCGAGCAGGCGGCGAAGCGGTTCGCCGAGTGGCGCCTCGACGGGGTCGAGACCGAGGATGTCGCGGCACTTGGCACCCCGATCCCCAAGGACGGCGCGCTCGGGTGCTCGGGCGAGGAGCGCCGGGGTTGGCACGCCAGGCGGCCGGCGCCTCTCTGGACATCGCAGAGCGGACGGGCGGCTACTTCCCCTCGATCAACGCAGCCACGCTCACGTTGCTCGGCGGTGATGCCGTGGGCACCCCGGCGCCGGGGCTCAGCCGGCTTCGTGCGTGTCGACGATGAACACCGAGCACGGCGCGTCGTGCGCCACCGAGTTCGGAATGCTGCCGAGCACCCGGCGAACGCCCTTCATGCCCTTGTTGCCGACCACGATGAGGTCGGCGTCCTCCTGCTCGGCGACCCCGATGATCGCCTCGGCGGCCCCACCCTTGCTGGCGTGGACGATCGGCTCGAGGCCGCGCTGCGCGGCGATCTTGGCCAGCCCCTCCAAGAGGGCGTCGGCCGGGTTGACGTTGCCCAGCTCTCGGAACTCGACCGGGAGGTCGTCGGTGCGCACGGCCTTGGGGTCATAGGCGGTGACAATGTGGAGCTTGCCGCCTGCGAGCTGGGCGATCTCGGCAGCCGCGATCACCGCTTGGCGCGCGGTGGATGAATCATCGGCACCGACGACCACGGACTTGAACATGGCGATTCGCTCCTCGCATTCGATCGACGTGTCTCGGTGCGCCCCCAAAGAACAGCACACCCTGACGACGCTGGGCGCAGCGTAGGCGCCAACCCGGCCACCTGCCAGGTTGGCATCGTGCGGTCGCCGCAGCGCAGGCGCCCGGTCGTTCGGAGATTCGGCCCGGCGGGGGACGTGCTGGCGGAAGCTGCGCACGGTGCAGGCGGAGAGCACGCAGTCGCTCGCCACCCGCACCGTGGCGCTGCGCGGGAGATGCACGACCGGGCCGAGCTCGCCCACACAGCGGCCCGGCCCGATGCTGGCGGGCCCGGAAGCGCAGGTCGGCCACCGTGACGCTGACCACGGCGTTGGCCCTCGGTACGCGTCAGTCCTGGGGCCGGGCCCACAGGGGCGTGTCGATCGCAAAGCCCACCGGGTTCCCCCAGTGGTTGCGGAACGACACCTGGTCGACGGGGCGGCGTTGTGCCACGTCCCAGCGACCTGTCGGGTAGCCCATTGAGACGCAGCCCGACATGATCCACCCCTCGGCGTCGGGTACGCCCAGCAGTTCGAGGGTCTCAGGCCCGTGGAACGCGCCGAGCACGGCCGTGAGGCACGTGCCGATGCCCTCGGCGCGCGCGGCGAGCATGGCGCTCCACACCGCCGGGTAGATCGAGCCGCCGCTCGGGTCGTACTGGCAGAACGGGAAGAGGAAGAGCGGTACCTCGGCGAAGTGGTCGGCCAGCCATTGGGCCGAGCGCTGGACGGCGAGGAAGCTGGCCGAGGCCGGATCGTCAGGGTGCTCGTTGGCGGCGGTCACCTGGCGCTTGTAGAAGGTGCCCCACAACTGGTCGATGCTGTCCTTGTAGAGCGGCGCCAGCTGCTCGATCAGGTCGCGGTCGTCGACGAGGAGGAAGCGCCAGTTCTGCTGGTTCCCCCCGCTCGGCGCCCGGATCGCCGCGTCGAGGATCCTTGCCTGGACGCCGGCGGGGATCGGGTCGGGCCGCACCCGGCGCATGGCCCTCGTCGTGTACAACGCCTCGTAGAGCTCCATGGTCCCCCCTCGCGGATGCCGGCTCGGCGTCCGCACTTTAGAGGCGTCCCTGGTCAGTCTGCTGGGACTAGGGCGGCCACGAGCTCTATGTGCTCGGTCATCGGGAAGATGTCAAACGCCCGCAGTGACTCGAGCGCCCAGCCGGCGTCGAGGAGCACGCGCAGGTCCCGGCTGAACGATGAGGGGTCACAGGCCACGTAGACGATGCGCCGGGGAGCGGGGCGCAGCCCGGCGAGGGCGGCGCTGACCGCTCTGCCTGCGCCCTCCCGTGAGGGATCGAGGACCACCAGGTCGGGCTCGCCCAGTCCCTGGGACACCAGGGTCGGGGTGACGCTCGAGCGGCGCACCTGCACGTGGGGGGCATGGCGCGCGTTGTGGCGGGCGTCGGTGCACGCCCTGGCGTTTCGCTCGACGGCGAGCACCGAGCCACTGCGGCCGACGACGTCGGCGGCAAGGACCGAGAAGAGGCCGGCGCCCGCGTAGAGGTCGATCACGTGGTCGCCGGCCCGTGCGCCGAGCGCGTCGCGCACGGCGCCGGCGAGGGCGGCCGCCGCCCCGGCGTGGACCTGCCAGAACACGCCGGCGGAGACCCGGAAGCGGTAGCCGTCCACCGTGACGTGCACGGCCCCGGGCGGCTGGCGGACCTGGCCGTTCACCACGAACCCGGTCGCGCCCTCGGGCAGCGCAGGATCGGCCCGCTTCGGCCCGCTGGCGGCGATCAGGGCGTCGCCCCCGTCGGTCGCCACCACCTCGAGCTCGTCGAGCCCTTCCCACGTGCGCCCGAGGGCGCCGGTGGCGAGCACCCCGGGGTGGGCGATCGGACAGCCCGAGACCAGCTCGAGCTCGTGGGACCGGTGGCGTCGGAAGCCCGGACGTCCCTCGGCGTCGAGCCCCACGCGCACGCGGGTGCGCCAGCCCAGTCCCTCGTGGTCGCCGGCGACCGGCTCGACCGTCACCTCGTGGTCGACCCTGGCAATGCGCCGCAGCTGCTCGGCCACGAGGGCGGCCTTCAATCGCCGCTGGCCGGCCACCGAGACGTGCTGGAAGTCGCAGCCGCCGCAGTGCCCCGGACCGGCGTGAGGGCACGGGGGGGACACCCGGTCCTCCGACGAATGGAGGATCTCGAGTGCGTCAGCCCGAACGAACGACGCTCCCGACGAGGTGATCCGGGCGAGGACCCGCTCGCCGGGCAGGCAGTGGCGGACGAAGGCCACCCGCCCGTCGGGGACGTGGGCCACGCAGCCGCCCCCGGTTGCGATGGCGCCGACCTCGAGCTCGAGCAGGGGGGAGGGTTCCGTCGCGGCCACCGTCGCACACTACGGCTCGGGGCCTTGCGCTTGCGCCGTTGCTCGGACCTCAGGCGTCAGGCTGGAGGCGGGTGATGGCGTCGACGTACTCGGTCATCATGTCGACGACGACGTCCTTCGTCCGTCGCATCTGGGTGGCCCGGCCGATGACCTGGCCGGCGGGGTTGAAAGCGACGTCTTTGGCCTGGACCGGGTAGCGGCTCCCGCGCGAGACGCACTCGATGGCGACCATCATCTGGAGGGGCATCGGCAGGGGATCGGGCGTGTCGTCGCGCTCCCATGCCTCGGTCCAGTCGTTCTTCAGCATGCGGCACGGCTTGCCGGTGAACGAGCGCGAGCGCACCGTGTCGCGGCTCGACGCCGCCAGATAGGTCGCCATCTGCTCGGGCGGGATGTCCGCCTCCTCGACGGTCAGCCAGAGGGAGCCGGTCCACACACCGGCCGCGCCCATGACCATGGCGGCGGCCATCTGCCGGCCGCTGCCCACGCCGCCCGCGGCGAGCACGGGCAGGGGGGCGACGGCGTCGATGACCTCTGGCCACAGCACGATGCTGCCGACGTCGCCGGTGTGGCCACCGCCCTCGCTGCCCTGGCAGATGACGATGTCGACGCCGGCGTCGCGGTGGCTCCGGGCGTGCTTGACCGAGCCGGCCAACGCGGCGATCAGGCGGCCCGACCCGTGTACTTGGGCGATCACCTCGTCGGGAGGGGTGCCGAGGGCGTTGGCCACGAGGGCGACCTTGGGGTGGGCCATGATCACCTCGATCTGGGGCGCGGCGGTCGCCGCCGTCCATCCGAGCAGCTCTCGTCGGCGGGCGTCGGGCGGGAGCTCGGGGACACCGTGCTCGGCCAGGATGGTCTTGGTGAAGGTCCGGTGGCCTTCGGGCACCATGGCCTTGAGCTCCGCCTCGAGCTTCACCGGGTCGAGTTCGCCCATGCCCTCGTACTTGCCGGGGATGACGATGTCGACGCCGTAGGGGCGATCGCCCACGTGCTCATCGAGCCAGGTGAGCTCCGTCTCGAGCTCGGCAGCGTCGAACCCGACGGCCCCGAGCACCCCGAGCCCCCCGGCGTTCGAGACCGCGGCAGCGACGTCGCGGCAGTGGGTGAAGGCAAAGATCGGGAACTCGATCCCCAGCCGCTCGCAGAGCTCGTTCACTGCATCCCCCTTATTGTGTGGCCGTCCGGCCGAAACGAGAACAGATTCTAGTTCTAGCCCAGCATGAGGGCCGGGTCGGGCTGTCCGGGCGATAAGGCGCACGGCCCGGTGCCCCATACTGGGTGCATGCCGAAGAGAGCCACACCGCAGAGCTGGCTGTGCGACATGGACGGCGTGCTGGTGCACGAGGGCATCATGGTCCCGGGGGCGGACCGCTTCGTCGCGCTGCTGGCCGAGAAGGGCCGGAGCTTCCTCGTCCTCACGAACAACTCGATGTTCACCCCGCGCGACCTGTGCGACCGCCTGGCCCAGAGCGGGCTCGTGATCCCGGAAGCCTCGCTGTGGACCTCCGCACTCGCCACCGCACAATTCCTCGACAGCCAGCGGCCGAACGGGAAGGCGTACGTGATCGGCGAGGCGGGCCTGACCACTGCGCTGCACGACATCGGCTACGTGCTGACCGACCGCCATCCCGAGTACGTCGTGCTCGGCGAGACGAGGACCTACAGCTTCGAGGCCATCACCAAGGCCATCCGGCTGGTGGCCGACGGGGCCCGCTTCATCGCCACCAACCCCGACCCGGTCGGCCCGAGCCCCCAGGGCATCCTGCCTGCGTGCGGCTCGGTGGCGGCCCTCATCAGCCACGCCACCGGCGTGGCCCCCTATTTCGTCGGGAAGCCGAACTCGCTCATGGTGCGAGAGGGCCTCAACACGCTCGGCGCGCACTCCGAATCGACGGTCATGGTGGGCGACCGCATGGACACCGACGTGGTCGCCGGCATCGAGGCGGGCCTCCAGACCATCCTGGTCCTCTCGGGGGTCACGGCCAAAGAGCAGATCGACCGCTTCCCGTACCGGCCGTCAAGGGTGATCGACTCGGTCGCCGACCTCATCGGCGAGCTGGAGGATCTCGAGGCGCTGCAGTAAGTTCGCTCGATGGCCGACGAGCGCGAGATCCTCAGCTGGCAGAGCTTCGGCGCGGCCTCGCGTGAGTTGGCCTCGGTCATCGCCGAGGACGGCTACCGGCCCGACATCATCTTGGCGATCGCCCGCGGCGGGCTCTTCGCAGCCGGCGCCCTCGGCTACGCCCTCTCGGTCAAGAACATCTACGTGATGAACGTCGAGTACTACACCGGCGTCGACGAGCGCCTCCCGGTGCCCATCATGCTGCCACCCACGCCCGAGTTCATCGACTTGGAGGACGCCCGCATCCTGGTCGCCGACGACGTGGCCGACACGGGGCACACCCTGGCCCTCGTCCACCAGTTCTGCCAGGGCAAGGTGGCCGACGTGCGTGCCGCCGTCCTCTACCAAAAGCCCCAATCGGTGATCGATTGCGACTACGTGTGGCGGCGCACCAGCGCGTGGATCTCGTTCCCGTGGTCAGCGGACCTGCCGGTCGTCGGCTCCGGCCGCGCCGACGGGGCCGCGCTTTCCCTCGGGGGCTGACGCCGGACCGTCAGGCGGCTTCGGCGACGGCTTCGCTCTCCACCCACCATGTCGCCGTGGCGCGCACCGCCTCGTCGAGGGGCGTGGCCCCGATGCCGAAGGTGTGGGTGAAGGCCGAGCTGTCGAGCACAAAGGGGCGGTCGAACTGGTCGTAGACCTTCTTCATCTCCCCGAGGTCCTTCGAGAAGACGCCGAGGACGCTGAGCACCGCCTTCGACGTGGCGGCGATCTTCGGCGCCGGGGCGCCGGCAGCTGCGGCGAGCCGGCCCAGCATCTCGGTCTGGGTCAGTGCCGGGTTCGTCGGCACGTGCCAGATGCGGTTGTGGCCCCTCGGGTCGGTGCCGAGCACCGCCAGCGCACGCCCGACGTCGTCGATGTAGGTGAAGGAGTGGACCATGTCGGCCCGCCCGATGATCCGGGCGGTCTTGCCGGCGAGGACGGCCGGCATGGCGTAGCCGACCGAGCTCCCGACGACCTCGGGTCCGAAGAAGTCCGCAGCGCGCGCCTCGACGACGGCGGGAATGGTGCCCGAGCGCTGTGCGGCGAGCGCCTCGTCCCACATGCGCGTGCGGATCATGCCCTTGTCGTGGCCCGGGTCGAGCGGGGTGGACTCGGTGAGCGGCCCGTCGATGCGATAGCCGTAGAGGTTGCTCATGGTGACGAGGACAGCGCCCGAGCGCCCCGCGGCGGTGAGGATCGAGGTGGCGAGCGGCGGCCAGAGCTCGGCCCACTGCGTGTACGGCGGGCTGCAGGCGTTGTAGACGGTCTCGGCCCCTTCGCACAGGCGGGTCAGCGAGTCGGTGTCGAGCGCGTCCACGGCGACCGTGCTGATCCGGTCGCCGCTCGGCCCCCCGCCCCGGCGTGAGCCGACGACGACGTCGTGGCCTGCCGCTGCCAGGTGGCGTGCGGTGAAGCTGCCGACCGGCCCTGCCCCGAGAATGACGTGCGTGCCCATGGTGTCTCCTCCTCGTGTCTTGAATATGTGTGCAACGTTCGAGAACGAGAGCACTGGTCACACTATGAGCCCGGAGATCGAAGAAGTCAAGAGCACTGCTCTCGAAACTTGCCATTGCTCGCGTCGTGGTGCACGATGGAGGTCATGGCCGCACCTGCAACAGAGATCGAAGCAGCCCAGCCCGAAGTGCCGGCCCAGGGGCGCACGGGCCGCGCCGGCGGGGTGCGCGCCCGGGTCCGAGCCGAGCTGACCGCGGAGATCAAAGAAGCGGCGCGTTGCCAGCTCGCCGAAGTGGGGGCCGCGGACCTCTCGTTGCGCGCGGTCGCCCGCGAGCTCGGCATGGTGTCGTCCGCGGTGTACCGGTACTTCGCAAGCCGCGACGAACTGCTCACCGCACTGATCATCGATGCCTACAACGCGCTCGGCGCCGAGGCCGAGTCGGCGGACGCGGGGGTTGCGCGTGCCGACCTCGAGGGACGGTTCCGGGCAGTGGGCCGGGCCATCCGCCGCTGGGGCCTCGCGCACCCCTACGAGTACGCGCTCATCTACGGGAGCCCGGTCCCTGGCTACGTCGCGCCCGATGACACCATCGCCGCCGCGTCGCGCACGTCGCTCGTCCTCACCGGCATCCTCGCCGACGGCCACGCGAGCGCCCTCGGCGCCCCCGGGGCCGAGCTCCCCGAGGCGCTGCGCACCGAGCTCGAGCGGTTGGGCACCCAGCTCGGCGGCGACGTCCCGCCGCCGCTCCTCGCGCGGGGCTTGACGGTGTGGATGGGGATGTTCGGTGCGGTCAGCTTCGAGCTCTTCGGGCAGTTGCACAACGTGGTGGACGAAAGAGATGCCCTCTTCGAGTTCGAGCTTGACCGCTGGATCGGGCTTCTCGAGCTCCGTTGAGCACCGCCCTCGACCCGAACCCGCCACTCCGGGGGAGCGGGCGCTAGCGTCGCCGGGCAGCGAGCGAGCCGACAGGGGGATGGCGATGGACGTGCGACGAGTGGTGACCGGTCACGACGCCGATGGCAAGGCGGTCTTCGTGAGCGATGAGGCAGTGGCACCGGTGGTGCTGGCGCTGTTGCCGGGCAACGAGTTCCACCGCCTCTGGGGTTCGGACACCACCGTGTCGTTCCCCGACGACGGGAGCCGGCCCGACGGGCCCTCGTACTTCCCACCGGTCGGGGGGTTCCGGTTCGGGTTTTTCACCATTCCGCCTGACGGCGGGGCCGGTGCACCCGCCGACCTCGATTTCGACGCGGCCCTCGCCGAGTTCGAAGAGAAGCTGCCCGGCATGGCCGAGCACCTGGAGCCCGAGCACCCGGGCATGCACACCACTGCGACGGTCGATTACGGGATCGTGCTCTCCGGGGAGCCGATCCTCGAGCTCGATGACGGCGTCAAGCTGACGCTGCGCCCCGGGGACACCTACGTCCAGAACGGGACGCGGCACCGGTGGTCGAACAAGGGCGATATGCCGGCCGTCTTGGCGGTGACGCTCATCGGTGCCGAGCACGCGACGGTCCGCTGACCGAGACGTAACGCTGCGCACCCCGCACGGCGCGCGCAGGGTGCCGGCGCGCTCAGTAGGAGGCGGTCGTGCGCTTGCTCGGCAGCAGGAGCAGTAGGACGAGGGCGAGCAGCCAGAAGAAGAACGCCAGGATCGTCCAGAGGATCGGATGGCGGCCCTTGCGCTTGGCCAGGTTGTAGACCCACACCATTACGGCGATCCACAAAATGAAGCCGATGATGCCGCCGAAGACCGACGCCGAGTCCGACGCCACAAGCAGCGCCAACTGGGAAGTCATTGCGCTCACCTCCGATGGTGCTTCGCCGTGCGCTGGGGACCATCACGCCCGCAACCAGCACCGAGAGTAGCTGCTCGTCCGAGGGCTTCGAGGATCCGCCGGCAGGGACTCAGGCGACGAAGGGGGAGTCGGGCTCGTCGTCGATGCCCGGGCCCCACGCCACGAACAGCAGGTCGCGCGCCACGAGTCGCCACCCCCCGTCGTCGAGGCGTTCGCCGTGGTGGGCCCCGATCTGGACGAGGTTGCCGAGGGTCGAGGCGGCCGCCGCTGCCTGGTCCAGCGACGCGAAGCTCGCGACGATGCGCCCACCGGGCCGCAGCCGGGCGAGGGCCGCTTCGAGGGAGGCCAGGGCTCCGTCACCCACGAAGACCCGGTCGGGGGCCGGCAGGCCCTCGAGCACCTCGGGGGCGCGGCCGGTGACGACGTGGACGCCGGCCCCGAGGGCGGCAGCGTTGGCCGCCACCTGGGCCGCCTCTTCGGGTGAGTCCTCGACCGCCATCACGGTCAGCCCAGGGCGCACGAGTGCCGATTCGATGCCGACGGTGCCGCCGGCGCCGACATCCCAGAGCACGCCGGCGCGTGGCAGCTGCAGCTTGCCGAGCACGACGGCGCGCACCTCGGCCTTCGTGACCACCGGTCGGTGGGCGAAGGCGCCGTCGGGCAGCCCCCAGGCGAGGTTGGCGAGCGGGTTGCGCTCGGCCGCCTTGCTGGCGGCCCAGCCGATGAGGGGCAGCCCGCCGGGTCCGACAAGGATCAGCACCGAGTGGGGGTCGAAGCTGCCGGTGGCGAGGTCGGCGAGTGAGAGCTCCTCGACCGACTCGGTCTCGGTCCCGAGCTGGCTGCAGACGGCGGCGAGGTCGACGGCCACGCCGGCCTCGAGCAGGGACCGGCCGATGACCTCGGGCGGCCGCTCGGGGGAGGTGAGCACGGCCACCTTCGAGGCGGTCCGCACCGCACTGGTGATCTCGTCGAGCGGGCGGCTCTCGGCTGAAACGACCACCGCGTCGTCCCACGGGAGCGCGACACGGGCGAAGGCGAGCGAGACCGACGATGCCCCCGGCAGGATGATCAGCTGGTGGCGATCGATGCGGCGCAGCAGGGCGCGCGCCACCCCGAAGAAGCCGGGGTCACCGGCCGCGAGCACGCACACCCGGCGGGCGTACTCGACCGACTGGCTCCACACCTGCTGGACCATGTCGTCGGAGTCGGGTCCGACCTCGAGCATCGAGGGCACGCCGGTCGAGGGTCGTGCCCACGACTGCCACAGTGCCAGCAGCCGGGCGTTGGCGACGACGACCTCGGCGTCGGTCAGGGCGAGGCGCGCTTCGGGGCCGAGGAGGTCGAGGCGGTCGTCGGCCACGCCGACGACGGTGACGGGCTTGCGGTCAGGCACGGCGCCACGGAGTGCTCGACCGACGCGCACGGCGGGCGGTGTCGTGCGTCGGGGGGCCCATACGGGCCAGGTTACGGCCTGGCGGCGAGCGGTTGGGGGGACCCGAGCGGGCCGTCGGACCCGTTGTGCGCGTCGGGCGCTGCAGCTGCCCCGGGCTCGTCGGCTCCTTGGTCCGCGAACTGGGTCCGGTAGAGTTCGGCGTAGAGCCCGTCGCGAGCAAGCAGCTCGGCGTGTGTGCCGCGCTCGATGATGCGCCCGGCGTCGACCACGAGCAACTGGTCCGCCTCTCGCACCGTCGAGAGGCGGTGGGCGATCACGAGCGACGTCCGGCCGGCCAGCGTCGTGCGCAGCGCTGCTTGGACCGCGGCCTCGGACTCGGAGTCGAGGTGGGCCGTCGCCTCGTCCAACACGACGACGTCGGGGGCCTTGAGCAGCAGCCGGGCGAGGGCCACGCGCTGCTTCTCCCCGCCCGAGAGCCGGTAGCCGCGGTCGCCGACGAGCGTGTCGATGCCGTCGGGGAGCGAGTCGACGAGGGGCAGGATCTGGGCCTGGGCGAGAACGGAACGGATCTCCTCGTCGCTGGCGTCGGGCTTCGCGTAGAGGAGGTTCGCCCGCAGCGTGTCGTGGAAGAGGTGGGGGTCCTGGGAGACGACGCCCACGATGTCCTGGATGCTGGCCAGGGTGGCTTCGCGCACGTCGACGCCGTTCAGCCGCACGGCACCCTCGTTCACGTCGTAGAGGCGCGGCACGAGGGTGGAGATGGTCGTCTTGCCGGCCCCCGAGGGACCGACCAGGGCCACCATCTGGCCCGGCTCGACGGTGAACGAGATGTCCGAGAGCACCTGGGTGTGATTGGCGACCTCCAAGGTGGCCACCGATTCGAGTGACGCCAGCGAAACGTCCTCGGCACTCGGGTAGGTGAAGCGCACGTGGTCGAACTCGATGGTGGCCGGCCCCCGCTCGATCGCCTGGGCGTCGGGGGACTCTTCGATCATCGGTACGAGGTCGAGCACCTCGAAGACCCGCTCGAAGGAGACGAGTGTCGTCATGACGTCGAGGTTCACGTTCGAGAGCTGGGTCAAAGGCGCATAGAGCCGGGCCAGGTACGCGGTGAGTGCCACGACGGTGCCGACCTGGATGGTGCCGTCGGCCGCCGCCAGTCCACCGAAGCCGTAGGCGAAGGCCGTGGCCAGCGCAGCCGTCAGGGTGAGCGCGACCAGGAAGAGCCGGGCGTAGAGCGCCTGGACGATCCCGATGTCGCGAACCCTTGCCGCGCGGTCCTCGAAGGTCTTCTCCTCTGCCTCGGGGCGTCCGTAGAGCTTGACGAGCATGGCGCCCGACACGTTGAAGCGTTCGTTCATCACCATGTTCATCTCAGCGTTGAGCTTGTAGGACTCCATGGTCATCGCCCCGAGCTTGCGCCCGACGACGCGCGCCGGGATGAGGAAGAGCGGGAGCAGCACGAGGGCGACGAGGGTGATCTGCCAGGACAGGAAGAACATCGCCACGAGCACGATGACGACCGTGACGAGATTGCCCAGCACGTTCGAGAGCAGGTCGGTGAACGCCTGCTGGGCGCCGATCACATCGTTGTTGAGGCGGCTGATGAGCGCGCCGGTCTGCGTGCGCGTGAAGAAGGCGAGCGGCATGCGCTGGATGTGGCGGAACACCTTCGTGCGCATGTCGAAGATGAGGCCCTCACCGACGATCGCCGAGGTCCGGCGTTCGAAGAGGGACAGGCCGGCGTCGGCGATAGCGAGCACGCCGGCGAGGACCGCCAACCCGATGATGAGGTCGCGGTTCTTGTTGTAGATCCCGTTGTCGATGAGCGCCCGCAAGATGAGCGGGTTGACCGCCACGATGATCGAGTCCAAGAGCACGACCGGCAAGAAGATCGAGAGGATCTTGCGGTACGGCATGGCAAAGCGCAGCATGCGCCGGGTCGTGCCCTTTTTGACCTCGTGACTGAGCACGCCGCGGTCCTGGCGGAACGAGCGCATGCCCGCCCAGCCGCCTGCCATACCTGTGCCTCTGCCCGGAGGGGGCATCCTTCTCCTTCCGATGGCGCGCGGTGCGCCGCGAGCGGGGGGGGTGCAGGCCGGCGGACGTTGGCGCCCGCAACGGCAACCCCAGCGCCGCGTGGGAACGATTCTACGGGCCGGCCCCGCAGGACCGGCCGGCGGGTGCAGCGGTGGCGCACGGCGCCTCGGCAGCGGGGATCCGCCCCTTCTAGTTACTCTCCGGTAGAGTTGTGGCCAGCAACCGAGGGGTCGGCGCAGGGCGCCGACCCGCAGCACCAGCAGGACCGCCAAAGGACCGCACGGTCACCTCGGGAGTACGAACATCGCCAGGGCGCACGTGTGCGTCCGCAGCGGCGCCACCCGAAGGAGCACGCCAGGAACCATCCCTGGGCACAGACAACCGGCCGCACACCCTGCGGCGTGAAGCCAGGACACCCGTCGCCTTCCCGCGCCGTGTCCGGGGCGCGAATGCGATGGCCGGAGCCCGCCAACACCGAACAGAGCAAGGCGCTTCGAGCGCCCTACGAAGGGAGGTGCCATGCGGATCCGCATCGCACTCGCGACGGCCTCGGTCGCCGCATTCACCGTTCTTTGCATCACCCTGCCGGCCGGCGCACCTCGCGCCGGCGCACTCTCGGCGGACGCCACACACCATGCCGGCGAGCGGACCGGCGGTGCGCGCCACCTCGGCGCGCAGGCGGGCACCGCTGGACTGGGCGAGCAGCTCTTCGCCGTCACCGAGACGGCGACGAGCGTCCTGGCGGCGCCGCCACCTCCGCCCTCCACCGACGCCACCAGTACCGACACCGCCGACTGGGCCTGTATCCGCATGCGCGAGTCGGGGGACCGCTACAACAGCGAGGCCGCGCCGTCGGGTGCCTACGGCATCGTGGAAGGGACGTGGGAGTCCTACGGCAACAGCGGTTGGCCCTACGAGGCACCCGCCGCATCCCAGGACGCGTTGGCCCTTCGGCTCTACAACGAGTACGGCTGGGCGCCGTGGAGCTCGCGCTTCGCCTGCGGACTCTGACGTCCTTCCGTCGGGCGCACACGGGGCGACCACCCCGGCCAGGCGGCGTTTAGGCCCAGCTGATGACCTCGTCGTGGTCGAGGCGCGGCAGACGCTCGAACCAGGGGTTCTCGCCCGGGTGGCCGATGTTGACGACCAAGACGGTACGCAGGCTCGTGTCGCTGAAGAACTCCGCATCGAGGCCGGCGGCGTCGAAGCCGAGCATCGGGCCCGCCACGAGGCCGACGGCGCGCACGGCGAGGAGGAAGTAGCCCGCCTGGAGGATGGCGTTGAACCGTGCCGCCTCGTGGCGGCGCTCCGGGTCGGCGAACGCCTCCTTCAGCTGGGGGCGCGCCGGGAACGTCCGGTGGATCTGCTCGTGGAAGTCGAGGTCGGCGGCGAGGATGGCGACGGCGGGGGCAGCTGCTGCCTTGGCCCGGTTGTTGTCGTTCATGTGGGGAACGAGGCGCTCTTTGCCCTCGGGCGTGCGCACGTAGACCAACCGGAGGGGCTGCACGTTCGCCGACGTCGGCGCCCAGCGGGCCAGCTCCCAGATGTCAGCGAGCTCCTCGTCGCTGACCGGCTGGTCGCTGAAGGTGTTGGCGGTGCGGGCCTCGGTGAACAAGGTGGCGCGCCCCGCGGCGTCGAGCGGCACGCGTGTAGTGGGTTCGGCGGTGGTCGTCATGGTGCTCTTCCTCTCGGGGGACCAGTCGCTCGTGGCACACGTGACGACTGCGGTTGTGCGAACTAACCTGGTTCCGGTACGGAAACCAGTACCTCTTCGTAACCGTCGACGCAGTGGGGCTATTCCCCTTCCGGCGCACGGCGGCCCGGAGCGGCACCGTGAGGGGGAACCGTGGCAGGACCGGTCCGTCGCAGTGGAGGGGTGGGGCGCCTCGATCCCGGCGCGTGCGCAGCGAGAGAGGTGCTCGACCGGGTGGCGGACAAGTGGTCTCTCTCTGTCGTTGCGGTCTTGGGCGACGGCGAGCTGCGGTTCAGCGAGCTGAAGCGCACCATCGAGGGCATCAGCCCACGCATGTTGGCGGTGACCCTGCGCGGGCTCGAGCGTGACGGGATCGTCACGCGCACCGTCTACAGCGCGATGCCGCCCAACATCGCCTATCGCCTCACCAAGATGGGTGCGACCCTCTGGGAGGCGACTGCGCCGCTCCTCGAGTGGGCGAATCTGCATCTGCCCGCGATCGAGGTGGCCCGCAACGCCTACGACAGCCGGGTGCGCGGCGACGTCGAGATCACCGTCTCGGGCCGCTAACGCTCGAGTGCGACCTACTCGGACATCCGCTGGCGCTCGTGGCCGGTGTCGAAGAAGCTGTCGAGGTAGTCGTCGGCGTCGAGGTCGCTCTCACGCAGGAGCGAGAAGACCTCCGAGCCACGCGACGGCTGCTCGGTGCCGATCCAGTACGCCTGGGCGATGCGCAGGTACTCGCTCGCGACCAGCCCGCTGTAGGCGAGGGCCTCTGCCTCGGCCTGCTCGATGGCGTGGTCGAGGGAGCTCGCCTGCCACAAGGTGATGCGCTCCTCGTAGGTCGGCGGGTCGGATGTGCGAAAGACGCAACGGACGCCGAACCAACCCGGGATCCCGTCGTCGTCGCTCATGGCCGCTGACACTAGACCGGCCTCCGCGCGCCGCTGTTCATGACCGCTGGCCTGGTACTTCAGTCCGGCGGGGCAATGAGGGCGACAGCCTGGATCTCGACGAGTTGCTCGGGGTAGCCGAGGCACGCCACGCCGAGGAGGGTGCTCGGCGGTGCCTTCTCCCCGAAGCGGTCGTGGAGCACGTCCCATGCGCTGACGAGGTCGCCCCGGCGTGAGGACGCGACGTACAGCGTGGTGTGCAGCACGAGGGAGGGCGATGACCCAGCCGCCGCCAGGGTGGCGAACAGGTTGGTGACCGCTTGGGCGGCCTGGGCGCTGACATTGCCCGGCGCCACCGTCTGGCCCTCGTCGTCGAGGGGGCACGCGCCGGCCGTGAACAGCAGTTCGTGGGGTCCGACGGCCGCCGCGTAGTGGTACGGCACGCCCTCGTAGAGGCCGGTGGGATCGACGAAGCGCAGCCTCGGGCCGGTCATGAGCCCATGGCGTGGGCACCGCCGTCGACGTGGACGAGTTCGCCGGTGGTCATGGGGAACCAGTCCGAGAGGAGCGCGACCGTCGCCTTGGCCACCACATCGATGTCATAGACGTCCCAGCCGAGCGGGGCGCGGTCGGCCCACGTGTCCTCGAACGTGGAAAATCCCGGGATTGACTTGGCGGCCATGGTGCGCACCGGGCCGGCCGCCACCAGGTTGACCCGGATGCCGTCGGGGCCGAGGTCACGGGCGAGATAGCGGCTGAGGGACTCGAGCCCGGCCTTCGCCACGCCCATCCAGTCGTAGATCGGCCATGCGACCGTGGCGTCGAAGTCGAGGCCCACGAGCGAGGCGCCCCCCGCGGCGCGCAGCATCGGTAAGAACGCCTCGGCCAACGCCTTGAACGAGTACGTCGAGATGTGGATGGCGGTGGCGACATCGTCCCACCCGGCCTTCATGATGTCCCCACCGAGGCAGTCGGCCGGCGCGAAGCCGATGGCGTGGACGAGGCCGTCGAGGTGGCCCCAGCGCGCCGCCAGGGACTCGGCCGCGGCGGCGAGCTGCTCGGGCTCGGTGACGTCGATCTCGAGGACGTCGACCTCACCGGGCAGCTTGCGTGCGGTGCGACGGGTGAGCGAGAGCCCGCGCCCGGCTCCCGATAGCGTGACCTCGGCCCCCTCGTCCATGGCCAGGCGGGCGATGCCGAAGGCCAGTGAGGCGTCCGTGAGGACGCCGGTCACGAGGATCCGCTTACCGTCAAGGATGCCCATGTCGAGCGAGGCTACCCTTCGACGGGCTCGGACAATAGTTGTCGAAAGGTGGAGTGATGCACGTCGGAATACTCGGAGGAACCGGACCAGCGGGCCGGGGCGTGGCGCTCCGACTGGCGGTCGGCGGCACCAACGTCACCCTCGGCTCTCGTGACGCGGAGCGGGCGAGGGAGGTCGCCGACTCCCTGCGGGCGGCGTGGCCGGACCGCGAGCTCGCCATCACCGGTGCCGACAACGCCACGGCCGCCGGAGCCGATGTCGTGATCGTGGCCACGCCGTGGGACTCGGCGGTGGCGACCGTCAAGGCCCTGCGGGCCGAGCTGGCCGGCAAGGTGGTCTGCTCCATGGCCAACGCCCTCGTGAAGGAGGGCCGCGAGATGCTCGCCCTCGTCCCGCCACGTGGCTCGGTGGCCGCCCACATCGCTGCCGCCCTGCCCGACTCGTTGGTCTCGGCGTCGCTGCACCACCTGCCGGCCGCGGGGATGGCCGACCTCGACTCGGGCCTCTTGGCCGACGTGCTCGTGTGCTCGGACGACAAGGGCGCGACGGAGGCCACCATGGCGCTCGTCGACAGCATCGAGGGCCTGCGGGCGATCGACGCGGGGAGCCTCGCCCAGGCTGAGGCCATCGAGGCGTTCACCGCCGTGTTCATCACCGTCAACATCCGCTACAAGGCCCACAGCACCCTGCGGCTCGGCGGTCTCTGAGCGCCGTGGCGATCGCCCTCTACGACACCGCCCGTGGCGAGCTCGCCCCGCTCGAACCGGGGCCCGTCGCCACGCTGTACAGCTGCGGCATCACCCCCTATGACTCCGCCCACCTCGGCCACGCGGCGGTCTACCTCACCTTCGACGTCCTCCAGCGGCGACTACGCGACCTCGGGCACGAGACGCGCTGCGTGCGCAACGTGACCGACGTCGACGACGACATCTTGCGCAAGGCGCGCGAACTTGGGGTGCACTACCTCGACCTCGCCGCCGAAGAGATGGCCCGCTTCGACGCCGACATCGGCGCGCTCGGCCTGTTACCCGTCTACTCCGAGCCCCGGGCGACGTCGGCCATCGCCGAGATCCTCTCCCTCGTCGGCTCGTCCCTCGAAGGCGGCCACGCCTACCAGGCCGGGGGAGCGGTGTACTTCGAAGTGGCGACCTTCCCCCAGTTCGGGAAGGTCAGCCACCTCGACCGCTCCCAGATGCTCGAGCTCGCTGCGGTCCACGGCGGCAATCCCGACGACCCGAACAAGCGCGACCCGCTCGACTTCGTGCTCTGGCAGCCCTCGCTTCCCGACGAGCCGGCCTGGGAGTCGCGCTGGGGCCCGGGCCGCCCGGGGTGGCACATCGAGTGCTCCGCGCTGGCGCTGCGCGAGCTCGGGGTCACCCTCGACGTCCACGGCGGCGGCCGGGACCTCGTGTTCCCCCACCACGAGTGCGAGACCGCCCAGTCCGAGTCGGTGACGGGCCAGCCCTTCGTCGGGCACTGGCTCCACGTCGGATTGGTCGGCCTCGGCGGCGAGAAGATGTCGAAGTCGCTCGGGAACCTGATCTTCGTCGGCGACCTGCTGAAGGACTGGGACGCCGACGCCATCCGCCTCGCCGTGCTCGTCCACCACTACCGCAGCGACTGGGAGTGGCACGGCGCCGACATCGTGGATGCGCAAACGCGCCTCGAGCGCTGGCGGCACTCGGCGGCGGCTCCCGGCCACGCCGACGTCGCCGTCGGCGCGGTGCGCGAGCGCCTCGACGACGACCTCGACACGCCCGGGGCGATCCGCGCCCTCGACGAGGCGGCGGACACCGGCCAGCCGGTCCGTGCCGGTGCGGCCCTCTTGGGCGTTACCCTTTGAACTCGGCCTGCGTCACCGAGACGCGGGCACCTTCGAGGTGAGAGGTCCGAGATGCCCGGCGTAGTCGTGGTGCAGCTTCCTGACGGATCGAGCAAGGAGCTGCCCAGGGGAGCGACGGCGCTGGACCTGGCCGAATCCATCGGCCGACGCCTCGCCAAGGACGCGGTCGCCGCGCGCCTCGACGGGCGAGAGGTCGACCTCTCCACCGAGCTGCCCGACGGCGCGGTGGTCTCCATCGTCACCTCGTCGAGCGAGGAGGGCCGGGCGGTGCTCCGCCATTCCAGCGCCCACGTGCTCGCCCAGGCCGTGCTGCGGCTGTGGCCCGGCGCCCACTACGCCATCGGCCCGGTGATCGAGAACGGCTTCTACTACGACTTCGAGCTGCCGGGTGGGGCGAGCTTCAGCGACGACGACCTCGTGCGCATCGAGGCGGTGATGCGCGAGATCATGGCCGAGGACCAGCCCTTCATCCGCCACGAGCACACCATCGAAGAGGGGCTCGAGCTCTTCGATGACCAGCCGTTCAAGGTCGAGATCATCGAGGCCGTGGGTGCGGGGTCCGAGGAGGTCGACGCCGACCCGAACGCCCCCGACGCGGTGGTGTCGACCTACTGGAACGCGCCCACCTTCACCGACCTGTGCCGCGGCCCGCACGTGCCCGCCACCTCTCGGCTCGGGCACTTCAAGCTCATGCGCGTGGCCGGCGCCTACTGGCGTGGCGACGAGCACCGCCCCCAGCTCCAGCGCATCTACGGCACCGCCTTCGAGTCCGAAAAGGCGCTCGCCGAGCACCTGGAACGGCTCGAGGAGGCCGAACGGCGGGACCACCGCAAGCTCGGCGCGGAGCTCGACCTGTTCTCCTTCCCCGAGGAGATCGGTTCGGGGCTCGCCGTCTTTCACCCGAAGGGTGGCACCATCCGGCGCCTCATGGAGGACTACTCGCGCCAGCGCCACGTGGAGGCCGGCTACGAGTTCGTGAACTCGCCGCACATCTCGAAGGCCCAGCTCTTCGAGACCTCCGGGCACCTCGGCTGGTTCGCCGACGGCATGTTCCCCCCGATGGAGCTCGACGGGGGCCAGCAGTACTACCTCAAGCCCATGAACTGCCCGTTCCACATCCTGATCTTCAAGGCACGGCAGCGGTCCTACCGCGAGCTGCCCATGCGCCTCTTCGAATTCGGGACGGTCTACCGCTACGAGAAGTCGGGTGTCGTGCACGGCCTGACCCGGGTGCGCGGCATGACCCAGGACGACGCCCACATCTTCTGCAGCCGTGAGCAGATGGCCGCCGAGCTCGACTCGCTCCTCACCTTCGTGCTCGACCTGCTCGGCCAGTTCGGCCTTGACGACTTCTACCTCGAGCTCTCGACACGGCCCCCCGGCAAGGCGGTCGGCTCGGAGGAGGACTGGGAGGAGGCAACAGCCACCTTGGAGGCGGTCGCGCGCTCGCGCGACTTGGAGATGGTGCTCGACGAGGGGGGCGGGGCCTTCTACGGCCCCAAGATCTCCGTGCAGGCGCGCGACGCCATCGGGCGCACGCACCAGATGTCGACCATCCAGCTCGACTTCCAAGAGCCGCAGCGCTTCGAGATGGAGTACATCGGCGCCGACAACGTGCGGCACCGGCCGATCATGATCCACCGGGCGCTCTTCGGCTCGATCGAGCGCTTCATGGCCATCCTCATCGAGCACTACGCCGGTGCGCTTCCCACCTGGCTCAGTCCCGAGCAGGTCCGCGTCCTGCCGGTGCGCGACGACCACGCCGACTACGCCTACAAGCTCCTCGACGAGCTGAAGGCGGCGGGTGTGCGCGCCTCGGTCGATTCGGCCAGCGAGCCGCTGGGCGCGCGCATCCGGCGCGCCCGGCACCTGGAGAAGCTGCCCTACGTGCTTGTGGTCGGCGACGACGACGTGGCCGCGGCCACCGTCGGGGTCAACCGGCGCGGGGAGTCGAGCCCCGAACGCGGCGTCGCCTTCGCCGATTTCTTGGAGGACCTCCTCGTCGAGGTGGCCGAGCGGGCGACCACGACACTGGCAGGAGCGCGGGACCAAGCTCGGTGAGCTTCGAGACGATCTGGGCCGGCTGGCGCAACGACTACGTGGTCTCGGCCACCGAGTCCGAGCGCACCGGCGAGGACGACGCCTGCGTGTTCTGCCGGATCGCCGCCAGCGGCGACCCGAGCCCCGACAACGGCGTGGTGTGGCGCGGCCGAGCGACGCTGGTGGTGCTCAACCTCTACCCCTATGCGAGCGGGCACCTGCTCGCCATGCCGCTGCGCCACCTGGGCGACCTCGAAGAGCTCGATGCGGCCGAAGCGGCCGAGCTGTGGGACGCGGTCAGGGCCTCGAGTGTGGCACTGCGTGCCGCGTATGCGCCTGACGGCATCAACATCGGGGCGAACCTGGGGCGGGCAGCGGGGGCCGGGATCCCCGCCCATCTCCATCTGCACGCCCTGCCCCGATGGTCGGGCGACACCAACTTCATGACCTCGGTGGCCGGGGCCCGGGTGATCCCCGAGTCGCTCCCGGTGGCGTGGCAGAAGCTCCACGCCGCCTGGCCCGACGCCTGAGGGCCCCGACTCAGGCCTTCACGTCGTAGTGGTCGCGGCGCGAGCGCACCCGGCCGCGCCCGCCGGTGAGCGAGCGCAGGTCGACCGGATAGCGGGTGAGCTCCGCCTCGGGCACGAGCGCGCTGATGATCTGGTTGCCCTCGGGGGTGGTGTCGGTGCCCTGGACGCGCGCACGCCTGGCGTGCAGATCACCGAGCACATCGCCGTGGGACTCGGGCGGCACCGTGACGCTCACCCAGTCGATGGGCTCCAAGAGCACCGGTCCGGCCTCTTCCATCGCCCGGTGGAAGGCCTGGGCGGCGGCGGTCTTGAAGCTCATCTCGGAGGAGTCGACCGAGTGGGCCTTGCCGTCGACGACGACGGCGCGCACGTCGACGACCGGGAAGCCGCCGAGGCAGCCCTGGGCCATGGCCTCGCGCACGCCCTTTTCGACGGCGGGGATGTACTGGCGCGGGATGGCGCCGCCCACCACCTCGTCGCCGAACTCGAACCCCTCGCCGCGCCCTAGGGGCTCGAGGCGCAGCCGAACCACCGCGTACTGGCCGTGGCCGCCTGACTGCTTCTTGTAGCTCTGCTCGACCGAGGCCACGGCGCTGATGGTCTCCCGGTAGGCGATGAGCAGCTCCTCGCGCTCGACGTTCACGCCGTACTTCCTGGCCAGGCGCTCCAGGCTGACGGCGAGGTGGACCTCCCCCATGACGCGGAGCACCGTCTGGTGGGTCTCGTCGTCACGTTCGACGCTGATGGTCGGGTCCTCCTCGCAGAGACGCGCCAGCGCCGACATGAGCTTGTCGTCGTCGGCGCGCGACGCCGGGCGCACCGCGACGGCGAGGGGGGCGGACTCGGGCTCGGGGACGAGCACGGTCGCCGGCATGGTCTTGGGTGCGAGGGTGTCGCCGGTCTTCGTGTTGGAGAGGCGCCCGATCGCCACGAAGTCGCCGGCCACCGCCTCGGTGAGCGGCCGCGTGCTCGACCCACTGATGGACTCGAGGGCGTGGAGGCGTTCGTCGGCGCGCGACCGGGGGTTCGTGAGCACGAGGTCCGACGACAGCGTGCCCGAGAGGACCTTGGCGATGGTGACCTTGCCGGCGTGGGGGTCGCTCAGCGTGCGGACCACCTCGAGGAGGGGTGGACCGTCGGGGTCGCAGGGGACCTCGGTCAAGCTCTCACCGGCGCTCACGAGCGCCGGTCGGCGCTCGGCAGGCGTGGGGCACAGCTCGACGAGGAGCCGGGCCAAGCGGTCGATGCCCACACCGGTGGTCGCCGAGGCGCAGAGCACGGGGAACACGACCCCCGCCGCCACCCCCTTTGACAAGGTGCCCTCGAGCTCGTCGCGCCCGATGGGCGCGCCCTCGAGGTAGCGGGCCATTAGGTCGTCGTCGCCGACGACGATGCCCTCGACCAGCTGCTCGTGCACGGAGTGCTCCGTGTCGAGCAGGTCCTCAGGGATGGGGCCCTCGTCGCCGTGACGCGGGGCGGGCGCGTCGAGGTCGTAGAAGGTGGCCGTGTCGTCGAAGAGGTCGATCACGCCGCGAAAGTCCGCCTCCTGGCCGATCGGCAACTCGACTGGGGCGACGCCGGCACCGAAGGCGGTGCGGATCTCCTCGAGCACGCGGTCGAAGTCGGCGCGCTCGCGGTCGAGCTTGTTGATCACGATGACGCGTGGCAAGCCGAGCTCTTCGGCCGCCCGCCAGGCGTCGAGGGTCTGGGCGGCCACCCCGTCGGTGGCGCTCACGACAACCACGGCCAGCTCGACGGCAGACAGCGCGAGCGCCATCTGGTGGGCGAAGTCCGCGTAGCCGGGCGTGTCGAGCACGTGGACCCGTATCCCGTCGACCTCGATGGGCGCCACCGAGAGCCCGATCGAGAGCTGGCGGGAGATCTCCTCGGGCTCGAAGTCACAGACCGTCGTGCCCCGCTCGACGGTACCGGCCCGGGCGATCGCGCCGGTCGAGGCCAAGAGGGCCTCTGCCAGCGTGGTCTTGCCGGCACCGTGGTGTCCGACCAGGGCCACGGAGCGCACTTCGGTGCGTGTGGGCATGCCGCCTCCTCTCGACTGACGGCCCCATGGGCCGCCGATGCAAAAGCCTAAGGCGGCGGCGAAGCTCGTGCTGGGCCACCCCTCGCCGGACCGGGCCCGAGTGCTGCTCGCCGACTACCCGTTGGCCATGGCGTTCGCGCTCGTCTTCTCGGGCGAGCACTTCGTCATCGCCGTCTTCGTCGGGTGGACGTACGCCATCGTCACGTACGTGGTCGGGTCCCGGCTGCCCGACCGCTGGGAGGCCCGCCCGCGGCGGCGCAACGAACCACCACACCCCCTCGTCCCAGAGCGCGGATCGGCCGAGACCCTCGCGACCGAGCTGACGGAAGCCCCAGGTGGCGGTGATGGTGACGTGGGAGGTGCGGCCGGGAATCTGGCCCTGTCGGCGACCACGGGGCATGACCTCGCCGATCCGGATGGGCCACAAACCGGTCTCTGGCCGGATCACGCGAAAAAGGCTCCAGGCGGGGGCATATGTGCAGCGTTCTCTCGGCGAAAGGGGTCGCAATGGTACGATTGGGAATGCGGGAGGCCCACAGTCACGGGCACCAGCAGGGTATGAGCGAACGGGCTCGGTGCCCAGACGAGGTGCCCGAGCCACGCTGCTGAACGATCAGGAGCGAAGGCTGGGCCGGAGGAGTTTTCATGTTTGACGGGCGCTGGCGAGGGGGGGTCGACCGCACGACGCGGCCGGTCGGCCAGGCCCTCCAGCGAGTGGGGATCTCGGCTGACGTTCTGACGGCAACCGGGCTCGTGTCGGCTACGGCGACCGCAGTGGCCGCCGCAACCGGCCACTTCCACCTCGCCATCCTCTTCTTGATCCTGACGGGGATGCACGACCTGCTCGACGGACCCGTGGCCAAGGCCTCGGGCACGGCATCGATACGCGGCGCCTTCTTCGACTCGGTGACCGACCGAGTCTGTGACGCCCTCCTGCTCGGTGGTGTCGCGTGGTACCTCGTGTCGCAGCACCGCGGGCACCTCGTCCTGCTGCCGTTCGGCGTCTTTGCCGTCACCGCCCTCATCTCCTACGAGCGCGCCAAGGCTGAGGCGCTCGGCATCGATGGCGCGAAGGGCGGCCTGATGGAGCGTGCCGAGCGGATGATCCTGCTCGGCGTCGGCTTCCTGGCGACCATGCTGCTGGTCCCCGTGCTGTGGGTCATGTTGGTGCTGACGTCGCTGACCGCCATCGGCCGCTTCGTCCGGGTCTGGCGGGCGGCCGAAGCTCCCGCCCGCGCCCCGTTGCGGGTCCGCATGGGGGCGACGCCACTTCGCGGCAGGCGGAGGGAGACGAGGGTCGACTCCCGCTGGAGGGCATGGCGCGAGGGTGTGGCGAGTGGGCGCAGCGTCAGCATGACCGGTCAGCCCCTTGGGCGCTGGCGTGCGCGCCGCCAGGAGACGCTGGCCAGCCGGACCGGGCGAACCCTGCGCGAGCGCCGGGTTCGGGCCAACGGACGGGTCGGCCCCAGTCGGCGTTCCTCCGGCACCCGCCCGGACTAGCTGAGCTGGCACCGCGGCCATGCGCTTGAAGGACCGCGTGACCTATGTCGTCTACCGATCGCTCGGCACCGCCATGGAGCTCGCCCCCGAGCCGGTCTCCCACGGCGCCGCAGCAGTTGTCGGTGAGGTCCTCGCTCGTCGCCGGGGGACACCCACGGCCTATGCGCAACGCCATCTCCACCGGGTGCTGGCCTCGACGTCGCCCGGCGTCGAGCCCGACCCGCTCGTGGTCAAGCGCTGGGCCCGTCGCTCCTTTCGCAGTTACGCCCGCTACTGGGCCGAGGGTGCGAGCTTGCCGGCGACCCCTTCGCGCGTCGTGCTCGAGCGCATCTCGATCCTCGGCTACCACCATCTCGAGAGGGCGATGGCCGACGGTCGAGGGGTGGTGCTGGCCCTGCCGCACATCGGCAGTTGGGAATGGGGTGGGGCGCTCCTCGCCCTCGACGGCTTCCCGATGACTGCGGTCGCCGAACAGATCGAGCCGCCCGAGCTGTTCGAGTGGTTCATCGAGAAGCGCAACAAGATGGGACTCCAGATCGTCGCCCTCGGCCCGGAATCGGGCGGTGCGGTACTGCGCACGCTGCGTGAGGGCGGGCTCGTCGGTCTGCTCTGTGACCGCGACCTTGTGGGCAACGGCGTCGAGGTCGAGTTCTTCGGCGAGACCACGACGATGCCAGCCGGGCCCGCGACCGTCGCCCTGCGCACGGGGGCGGCCCTCATGGCCGCCGTCGTCTACAGCGGCCCCGGTCCGCACCACACGGGCGTGATCGCCCCGCCGATCGACTTGACGCGCTCGGGGGCGCTGCGCGTCGACGTGGCGAGGATCACCCAGGAGATCGCTCGTCAACTCGAAGCCTGCATCCGCCGGGCTCCTGAGCAGTGGCACCTCTTCCAGCCCAACTGGCCGAGCGACGCGGACCGAGTTGAAGCATCGCTGAGTGTGCGCAGCTCGTAGCCAAGGCCGGGCGGCCGGTTTGTCGGTAGCGTGACGACGATGCGCATCGCCATGGTCAGCCCGTACGCGCTGTCTCGACCCGGTGGGGTGCAGGGACAGGCCCTCGGTCTCGCACGGAGCCTGCGTCAGCTCGGGCACGAGGTGACGGTGCTCGCCCCCGACGACTACCGCCCCTTCGGGCTCTCGCCCGAGGCCGAGGGGGAGGGCCGCCTCGACCGGACCTTCACCGTGGGGCGCCCGGTGCGGGTCGGCTCGAACGGCTCCGACGCCCCGGTCGCGCTCTCGCCCCTCGCCGCCCGGCGCGCGTATGCGTTCGTGCGCGCTGAGGGATTCGACGTCGCCCACCTCCACGAGCCGATGGCGCCGGATATCAGCTATGGCTTCTTGGCCCGTCGGTGCCTACCGTTGGTCGGCACCTTCCACCGCTCCGGTGACAGTGCCTGGTACGGGGTCTTCGCTCCCGCCGCAAGGCGCGCCGCTCGGCGTCTCGGAGTCCGATGCGCGGTCTCCGAGGCTGCAGCGGCCACCGCGCAGAAGGCGCTTGGGGGCACCTATGAGGTCCTCTTCAACGGGCTCGAGATCGACCGCTTCACGGAGGCGGTGCCCTGCCCGACGGACAGGCCGACCGTCCTGTTCCTCGGACGCCACGAGCCCCGCAAGGGACTCGGCGTCCTGCTGGAGGCCTTCGCAGCACTCGACGGGGGAGCCAGGCTGTGGGTCGCCGGCTGGGGCCCCGAGACCCGGGCGCTGCAGCGCAAGTATCCGCCGAGCGAGCAGCTCGAATGGCTCGGCATGCTCGAAGAGCACGAGGTGGCCGAGCGCCTGGCCGGTGCGCATGTCCTGGCGGCGCCGTCGCTCGGTGGCGAATCCTTCGGGATGGTCCTCGCCGAAGCCCTCGCAGCTCGCACCGTGGTCGTCGCCTCGGACCTCGAGGGCTATCGCGAGGTCGTGGGCGACTGCGGCGAGCTCGTGGCCCCCGGCGACGTCGGGGGGCTGACGAAGGCATTGGCGGTGACCCTCGACGACGCCGCTCATGCCGAGGGCCGCAGTTCACCTGCCGCACTCGACGCGGCCGAGCGGCGTGCCGACCGATGGTCGATGGACGCGCTCGCCGAGCAGTATCTCGAGCGCTACGGGCGCGCCATCGCAGCGTTCGCCGCCCCCGAGGCCAAGTAGCCTGGGCGGCCATGGCCACTTCACCCAACCCCCCGTCCCCCAAGGGCGCCACGCCCTCGGGAGGGCGGACGAGCGGAGGCGGGGGCGGCCAGAACCGGTCGCGCAATCGCCGGAGGGGCTCGGGCGGGGGCTCGGGGGGGTCCCGCCAGCAGGGCGGTCGGTCGCAGTCGAATCGCGGCGGGCGCCCGCCGGAGCGGTCCCAGCGGCCGGCCGAGCGGCCCGTGCCGCTGCCGGTCAGCACCGCCCCGTTGACGGGCAGCGCGGACGTCACCCCCGCCGAGGTGGCCCGCAACCGCCAGCGTGCCGTCTGGCTGGCTGCGTCCTCGGGCGTCGCGCCCGGGCTGATTGTCGGCATCGTGGTGGGGCTGCTCACCTCCCTCCTGGCGGGCCTGGTGGCCGCCGTCGTGGTACTGGTGGCGGTGGCCCTGGCCGTCTGGCGGGGGGCCCCCAAGGTGGCCCTCGGCATGGTCGGCGCCCGGGTGGTGGACGAGGATGAAGAGCCACAGCTCGTGACCCTGGTCGAGGGGCTGTGCGCCACGTTCGGCCTCCGTGTGCCTGCGGTCGCGGTGGTCGAGGACCCGGTGCCGAACGCGTGTGCCTTCGGCCACGACCCGTCCCACGCCACCTTGGTGTTCACCACTGGCCTGTTGGACCGGCTCGGGCTCATCGAGCTCGAAGGTGTGGTCGCCCACGAGCTGGTGCACGTGAAGCGCCACGACACCGTCGTCTCCTCCATGGCGGTCGCCACCCTGCGCCCGGTCGCCCGCCTGACCGGCAGCGATACATGGCTCCACCGGGCACTCGGCCACGGCCGGGAATACCGCGCCGATCAGTTGGCGGTCGCCGCCGTGCGCTACCCGCCCGGGCTCCACGATGCCCTGGCTGCGCTGAGCGACCCGCCTGCGGTGGTCGAGCCAGCGTCGGTGTTCTCCCCCAGAAAGCTCGCGTCGACGCGCTGGGTCTGGCTCGACCCGATGGCCGAGGCGCCGTCGGGATCCGCCCCCGACGGCGAGCTCGACGCTGCCTCGGTGCGACTCGCCGCGCTGGCCGAGTACTGACCTCCGAGCGACGAGTCTTCCGCCCGAGCGCAGCGTGCGCCGGCGCCCCCGGGGGGCGCTGAGGGGATCGCTGAGCAGGACCCCGGCGGGCGTTCGATAGTCTGGGGGCATGACAGAGCAGGCGCGAGCGAGCGAGACGGGGCGAGAAACGGGGACGTTCACGGTCAAGCGCGGCCTTGCCGACATGCTGCGCGGCGGGGTCATCATGGACGTGGTCACCTCCGACGAGGCCAAGGTCGCCGAGGACGCCGGTGCCGTCGCCGTCATGGCGCTCGAGCGCGTGCCCGCCGACATCCGCCGCGACGGCGGCGTCGCCCGCATGAGTGACCCGGCCATGATCGAGGGCATCCAGGCCGCCGTGACCATCCCGGTGATGGCCAAGGCACGCATCGGGCACTTCGCCGAGGCACAGGTGCTCCAGGCGCTCGCCGTCGACTACATCGACGAGAGCGAGGTCCTCACCCCGGCCGATGAGGCCCACCACATCGACAAGTGGGCCTTCGAGGTGCCGTTCGTCTGCGGGGCGACCAACCTGGGTGAGGCGCTGCGCCGGATATCCGAAGGTGCCGCCATGATCCGCTCCAAGGGCGAGGCGGGGACGGGCAACATCGTCGAAGCCGTGCGCCATCTGCGCTCGATCAGGGGCGACATCAAAAAGATCACGCAGGCAGACTCGGCCGAGCTCTACGGCTGGGCGAAGGCCCTCGGCGCCCCCATCGGGCTCGTCCAGGAGATCGCCGAGACCGGCGAGCTCCCGGTGCCGTTGTTCTGCGCCGGCGGCATCGCCACTCCGGCGGACGCGTCCCTCGTGCTCCAGCTCGGGGCCGAGGCCGTCTTCGTCGGCTCGGGCATCTTCAAGAGCGAGGATCCCTCGCGCCGGGCCCGGGCCATCGTCGAGGCCACCACCCACTTCACCGACGCCGCCTTGGTGGCCAAGGTCTCGACCGGCCTCGGCGAGGCGATGCGCGGCGAGGAGATCGGCGCCCTCACCGAGCGCCTGGCTGAGCGCGGCTGGTAACCGCCCGCCCGGGCGGCCACGACCGATGACCGTCGGGGTCCTCGCCCTCCAGGGCGACTTCGCGAAGCATCTCGACGCCTTCGCCGAGCTCGGCGTCGAGGCCGTCGCCGTCCGCCGCCCGGTCGAACTCGACGCACTTTGTGGCCTGGTGCTGCCCGGCGGCGAATCGACGACCCTCTCGCTGCTCCTCGACTCCTCGGGCCTCACCGAGCCCTTGGCCGAGCACCTGCGCGCCGGGTTGGCGGTCTTCGGCACCTGTGCGGGGCTCGTGCTGCTGGCGGAAGAAATCCTCGACGGCCGGCCCGACCAGCGGGCCTTCGGCGTGCTCGGGGTGACGGTGCGGCGCAACGGCTATGGCCGCCAACTGGCCTCCTTCGAGACCGAGCTCGACGCCGCGGCCCTCGACGCCAGCCTTTCGGGCGACCCCGGCGGGCCACTGCCGGCGGTGTTCATCCGAGCCCCGCGCATCGAGACGGTGGGCCCGGGCGTCGAGGTGCTCGCCCGCCTCGTGGGGCCCGGTGGCGAGGACGGCGACGTGGTGGCGGTGCGCGAGAAGAACATCCTTGCTGCGGCGTTCCACCCCGAGCTCACCGCCGATCGTCGCATGCACCGGCTCTTCCTCGAGATGGCGGGGGAGTAGCAAAGGGTCACGGGACGCATGCTGTGCCGGGCCGCTTCGCCCCCGGGGACGGCGGGGGCGGTCCGGTAACATCGCTCCAGGTGGGGCCGCCCAGTTCGTGGCGGGCCCCAGGAAGGACGACTCTCGATGTCGGGTCACTCGAAGTGGGCCACCACCAAGTACCGCAAGGGCGCGCAAGACAAGGCGCGCGCGAAATTGTTCGCCAAGCTCATCCGCCAGGTGGAGGTGGCCGCGCGCGAGGGCGGCAGCGACCTCACCGCCAACGCCGGCCTGCGCACCATGTACCAGAAGGCGCGTGACGCCTCGGTGCCCCTCGACACCATCGAACGGGCGATCAAGCGCGGCACCGGCGAGCTCGACGGGGTGCGCTACGAGGCGGTCAACTACGAGGGCTACGCCCACGGTGGGGTCGCCGTCATCGTCGAGACCCTGACCGACAACCGCAACCGCACGGGTTCTGAGATCCGCAACCTCTTCAACCGCAACGGCGGATCGATGGCCGAGCCGGGGGCGGTCAGCTGGCAGTTCGAGCGAAAGGGCGTCCTCACCCTGCCGAAGAAGTTCGACGAGGACGCCATCACCGAGGCCGCGGTCGAAGCGGGAGCCGAGGACCTGAGCGACGAGGGTGAGCACTGGCTGCTCACGTGCGCGCCGAGCGACCTGCACACGGTGCGCGACGCCCTCGACGCTGTGGGCCTCGAGCCCGAGTCGGCCGACCTCGCCCTCGTCGCGACCTCGACGGTGGAGGTCGCCGACGAGGGCGAGGCGAAGAACGTGCTGCGACTCCTCGAGGCCCTCGACGACCACGACGACGTCCAAGCCGTGCACGCCAATTACGACATCGCCGACGAGGTGCTCGCGTCCTTCGAGGGCTGAACCGGCCACCGGCGTAGGGCCCGGAGGATGCACCATTGGTGCCTCGGCCCGCGTTAACATCGAACGCATGTTCGTCCTCGGAGTGGACCCGGGCCTCTCGCGCTGCGGCTACGGGGTCATCGAGCGTCCCGAGGGTTCGTCAGCGATCGTGGCCCGGGCGGCGGGCGTGATCGAGACGGCCCCGACCGAGCCGTTGCCCCAGCGCCTGGCGACGGTCCACCTTGAGCTGGGTGACCTGATCACCCAGTTCGACCCCGATGCGGTGGTGGTCGAGCGGGTGTTCTTCCAGACCAACGTGCGCACGGCAATGTCGGTCGGCCAGGTGAGCGGTCTTGCGCTGGCGGCGGCGGCGGCGGCGGGCTGTGTCGTCGTCGAATACACCGCGAACGAGGTGAAGCAGGCGGTGGTCGGCTACGGGAGCGCGACGAAGGACCAGGTCCAGCGCATGGTGGCCTCTCTCCTCGGGCTGGCGGCGCCTCCGTCGCCGCCCGACGTCGCCGACGCCCTCGCCCTCGCCATCTGCCACGTGACCACCATGCCGCTGCGCGCCGCGGTGGCTGCGGCCTCGGCCGGGGCGCTCGGCACGGGAGGAACGCCATGATCGGGTCACTGCGGGGTTCGTTGGCCGCCCGGACGGCGGCGAGCGAGGTCATCGTCGAGGTGGGGGGCATCGGGTACCGGGTGTCGGTGACCACCTCGACCATGTCCGCCCTCGGAGCGAGCGGCTCGGAGGTCTTCTTCCACGTGCACACCCATGTGCGCGAGGACGCCATCGTCCTCTACGGCTTCGCGCACGACGACGAGCGACGCTGCTTCGAGGCGCTCCTCGGCGCCCACGGGGTGGGCCCGGCGCTCGCGCTGGCCATCCTCTCCGCCCTCTCGCCCGCTCAGCTCTCGACTGCTGTGCTCGAGGACGACCTCGACACGTTGTGCTCGGTGCCGGGCGTCGGGCGCAAGACGGCGGCCCGCCTCCTGATCGACTTGAAATCGCGCCTGACCCTGCCGGACCTCTCCGCCACCGAGTTCAGCGCCCCCGCCTCGGGCGAGCGCTCGGCGCGCGGCGACGCCCGTGCAGCGCTCGGCGAGCTCGGCTACGGCCCCGAGGAGATCCGCGCCGCGCTCGACGGGCTCCGCGACGATGTCGGGGTGGAAGAGCTCCTGCGACTCGCCCTACGCGAGCTGGCCAGCCGGTGAGCCCTCGCGCCCGCCGGGAGGTGCTCGCCGACCTCGTCGGGGCGGGGGCGAGCGCGGCGGCACCCGCCGACAAGCCGGCGGAGCGCCAGACCGCGGTGGTGGCCCTGCCGGCCGAGGAGGTCGAAGAGGCGGGCCTGCGGCCGCGCACACTCGACGAGTTCGTCGGTCAGGCACAGCTCGTCGAGCACCTCGGCATCGTGCTCGAGGCGGCGAGGGGGCGTTCCCAGCCCGCCGACCACCTGCTCTTCGCCGGGCCGCCCGGTCTCGGCAAGACGTCGCTCGCCGGCATCGTGGCCGCCGAGATGGGGGTGGGCCTGCGGGTGACGTCGGGGCCGGTGCTCGCGCGTGCCGGGGACCTCGCCGCGCTCCTCACCGACCTCCAAGAGGGTGACGTGCTGTTCATCGACGAGATCCACCGGCTGCACCGATCCGTCGAAGAGGTGCTGTACCCGGCCATGGAGGACGCGAAGCTCGACATCGTGATCGGCAAGGGACCGACGGCGCGCTCCATCCGCCTCGACCTGCCGCACTTCACCCTTGTGGGCGCCACCACCCGCTGGGGCATGGTGGCGGGGCCACTGCGGGACCGCTTCGGCTTCGTCGGGCGACTCGACCTCTATGAGCCGATCGAGCTGCGGGCCATCATCGAGCGGTCCGCCCGGATCCTCGGGGTCACCTTGGACCGGGAGGGGGCGACGCGCATCGCGGAACGTTCGCGGGGCACGCCGCGCATCGCGAACCGCCTGCTGCGCCGGGTCCGGGACTTCGTCGAGGTCCGCGGCGACGGGGCGATCACCGGCGAGACGGCAGTCGAGGGCCTCGAGCTGTTCGGCGTCGACGAGCTCGGCCTCGACAAGGTGGACCGGGCCATCCTCGACGCCCTGTGCCGGAGGTTCTCGGGGAGCCCGGTCGGGCTCACCACGCTCGCCCAGTGCATCGGTGAGGAGACCGACACGATCGAGGACGCCTACGAGCCCTACCTGCTCCAGCAGGGGCTGCTCCAGCGCACCCCGCGCGGGCGGGTGGCGACGGCGCGTGCCTGGGCGCATGTGGGCCTCGTGCCCGCTGAGCCTCCGCTTTTCTGAGCTCCCGGGCCCCTCGAGCGGCGCCTGATCGTGCCTGGCGCGCCAGCGGGGCGCGGACCGGGGCCTGAGGTGCCTGGGGTATGGTGTCGCTCCTGTGCACGGGCTTCCGCCCGGCAACCTGCGCCTTGGGGGGCGCCTGCCACATGATTCCAGCTCTCCTTCTCCCCGAGCTTGCGGCTACCGCCGCGAAAAAGTCGAGCAGCTCCTCGTTCATCCTGATCATCTTGGTGATCGGCGTGGCGGCGTACTTCTTGCTCATCCGGCCGAACCAGCAGAAGGCCAAGAAGGCCAAGGCCGCCGGTTCGTCCATCGCCGAGGGCGACCAGGTCGTCACCATTGGTGGCATCGTCGGCCGGGTGCTCTCCATGGAGGGCGACAAGGTCACCATCATCACCGGCGAGACCGACCACGGCGGGGTCCCCGACGTGCTCCCCACCCAGCTCGTGATGCTGCGCCAGGCGATCGCCCGCAAGGTCGAGCCGACCGTGCCTGTCGACGAGGACGACGACCACGAGTACGACGACCACGACGGGCACGACGGGCACGACGGGCACGAGCACGACGAGACCACCGGGGACGGGCAGGACTACGACCGCGACGCGCTCTTCGACCCGCCGGCCGACCCGCCGAGCGCCACCGGCACCTCCGACGCGACCGACAAGCGGGAAACGGACGGCCCCACGTCCGGCGAGGAAGAACCGGGCAAGTGAGTGCGGCGTCGTCGCGCAAAGGAGCCCGACGCCAGCGGTCGCTGATCATCAGCGTCGTGGCGGTGGTGGTCATCACCTTCGGCTCGTTGCTCGGCGTCCTGCTCGCCAACTGGAGCCCGCGCCTCGGCCTCGACCTCGCCGGCGGCCTCGAGGTCGTCTACGCCCCCGCCAAGCACGTCTCGCCCTCGGAGCTGAACGAGACGGTCGACATCCTCTCCAACCGGGTGAACGGTCTCGGGGTCTCGGGCGCGCAGGTCTCGACCCAGGGCCAGCAGATCGTGGTGCAGGTCCCGGGCATCACCGACGGCCAGCAGGTCCTCAAATCGATCGGCCAGACCGCCCAGCTGCTCTTCCGGCCCGTCTACTGCTACGCCCCGCCCTACGCCGCCCCCAAGGGCTCGACCACCACTGCGCCCCAGACCCTGCCGTCGAACTGCCCGTCGGGCTACCAGCTCGTGACATCGAACCTGACCGGCAGCACGTCGTCGTCGACGGGGGTGAGCTACCAGATCGGCCCCTACCCGGGCCTGGCCACGTACCCGAGCACGCCCGACAAGCCGGCGGGCGAGGTGCTCCTTCCGGGCCTCGCCGGTGAGGGGACGCAGCGCTACTTGATGGGGCCGTCCGAGCTGACCGGTCGCGCCGTCAAGACGGCGAGCGCACAGCTGAGCCAGACCGGTCAATGGGTGGTCAACATCACGCTCACCGATGCCGGCTCGGCGGGCTGGGACGCCATGACCCAGAAGTACTTCCACGAGATCATCGGCATCGAGCTCGACGGCGTGGTCCAGTCCGCCCCGATCACCCAACCCTCGCAGACGACGTGGTCGTCCTTCGACGGCCAGGTGGAGATCTCGGGGAGCTTCACCCAGACCTCGGCCCAGAACCTGGCCATCGCGCTCCAATACGGGTCGCTCCCGGTCAAGCTCGACCGCCTCACGGCGACCGTGGTGTCACCGACCCTCGGCAAGTCCTCGCTCCTCGCCGGCCTGGCGGCGGGCATCGCCGGGCTCATCCTGGTGCTGCTCTACACGATCTTCTACTACCGGTTGCTGGGCCTGGTCATCGTGAGCGGCCTGGTGGTGACCGCCGCGTTGTTGTGGGTGATCATCTCGGCCCTCGGGCACACCTCGATCGCGCCGAGCTTCGACCTCGCGGGCGTCACCGGGATCATTGTGTCCATCGGTATCACCGTCGACTCGTACATCGTCTATTTCGAGCGATTAAAGGACGAGACCAGATCGGGCCGGACCGTCCGCACAAGCGTCGACCGAGGCTTCAAGAGCGCATGGCGCACCGTGCTGGCCGCCGACCTCGTGTCGCTCGCCGCGGCCGTCGTCCTGTTCTTCGTGGCGGTCGGTCAGGTGAAGGGCTTCGCCTTCTTCCTCGGCCTGTCGACCCTGCTCGACATCTTCATGACGTGGTTCTACACACGCCCCCTCGTCATCCTGATCGGCCGCAATGAGCGCCTGACGACGGCGAAGCGTTTCGGGATCCTGCGAGGTCTGGCCGCGCCCGCCGGGGTGGACGCGTGAGCCCGCTCGAGCGCCACGACCCGAAGCTGCGCCAGCTCGAGATCGACGCGTCGGGCGCCCCGCCGCCCGAGGACCCCGACGCCGAAGACGAGCTCGTGGACTCGCTCAGCCCCGAGGAGATCGACGAGGCCGAGATCGACGAGGAAGAAGAAGAGTACGAGGAGATGGAAGCGCGCGCCGAGGAGCGCGCGAAGGGGCCGAAGGTCCCCGGGCCCTTCCACCGCCTCTACCACGGGCAGACCTCCTTCGACTTCGTCGGCCGCAGGCGGGTCTGGTTCACCATTTCGTCGATCATCATCGTGGCCGGGATCATCTCGCTCGGATTCAGGGGCCTCAACCTCGGCATCGACTTCAAGGGCGGCAGCTCCTGGGAGGTGGCGGCCCCCGGCGTGACCCAGTCCCAGGTCACCTCGGCGGTCACCGCGGCGGGCCTCTCCCAGCCGACCGTCGAGTTGCTCGGGCGCGGAGGGTCGCAGAAGGTGGAGGTCCAAGCGGACCTCAACTCAGAGACCCAAGCCGAACAGGCGGCGACGACAGCGCGGGTCACCGCGGCGATGGCCAAGCTCGGCAGCACGGACGCCGCGGCGGTCAGCGTCTCGAACGTGGGGCCGACCTGGGGCGGGCAGGTGACCCAACGCGCCCTGACCGCGCTCATCGCCTTCTTCGTCCTGGTCGCCATCTACATCAGCTTCCGCTTCGAGCCGAAGATGGCCGTGGCCGCGTTCATCGCCATGATCCACGACCTCTTGGTCACCATCGGCGTCTACTCGCTCTTCGGCTTCCAGGTCACCCCTGACACGGTCATCGCCATCCTGACGATCCTCGGCTACTCGCTCTACGACACCGTGGTGGTCTTCGACCGCGTGCGCGACAACACGAAGGGTGTGGGCGCGTCGGGCCGGATGACCTACTCCGAGATGATCAACCTGTCGATGAACCAGACGCTGGCCCGGTCCATCAACACCTCGCTGGTCGCCATCCTCCCGGTGCTCGCCGTGCTGGTGGTCGGCGCCGAGCTGCTCGGGGCCACCACGCTCCAGGACTACGGCCTCGCCCTCTTCGTCGGCCTCTTGAGCGGTGCGTACTCGTCCATCTTCATCGCCGCCCCGGTGCTCGCCATCTTGAAGGAGCGCGAGCCGCGCTACGTGGCGATCCGCCAGCGGATCCAGGCGAAGGGCCAGCGTGCCGGGGCGCTCACCCCTGCGGCCGCTGCCGCCCTCACCACCGCCGGCGGGGCATCGACGCGCGCCGCCCGGGAGGCGGCATCGACGGGGGGGACCATCAAGCCCGGGGCGGGCGCACGCAACGCCGCCGCCCGAGACGCTGCGGTCGCGGCAGGAGCCGCGGCGGTGGCCACCAACCGGCCGCCGCCGCGTCCGCGCAAGCCCTCCAAGAACAAAAAACGCCGCTGAGCGCGCCCCGCTCGGCCGAATCGGGGCCACCCGCAAGGCCGGGATCACAAGGCCCGTCGGGTAGCGTGGAGGGATGGTAACCCTGGCACGGGTGTCGAATGACGAGCCGGGTTCCGACGCGCTCGGCGACATGCTCGAGCCCGTGCTCCGCCAGTTCACGCTCCGGCACCCCGACGAGAGCATCGAGGGGATTGTGGCCGCGGCAAAGATGGCGGCCCTCGCCCATGCCGGGCAGTACCGTCGTTCTGGCGAGCCCTACGTCACCCATCCCATCGCCGTCGCCGCCATCGTGGCGGGCCTCGGCCTCGACGCCGACACGGTGGCCGCCGCCCTGCTCCACGACGCCGTCGAGGACACCGGCATCACCCTCGAGGACGTCGAAGGCAGTTTCGGGCCGGTCGTGGCCCGGGTCGTCGACGGCGTCACCAAGCTCGACCGTCTCCAGTTCGACTCGAAAGAGGCCCAGCAGGCCGCCACCATCCGCAAGATGCTCGTTGCAATGGCGAGCGACTGGCGGGTGCTCCTGATCAAGCTCGCGGACCGCCTGCACAACATGCGCACCCTGGCGGTCATGCCCGAGTGGAAGCAGCGGCGCACCGCCCAGGAGACCTTCGACGTCTATGCGCCCCTGGCCCACCGGCTCGGGGTCCAGCAGGTCAAGTGGCAGTTGGAGGACCTGGCCTTTGCCACCCTTCATCCGAAGCGCTATGCCGAGATCGAGCAGATGGTGGCGGCACGGGCCCCCCAGCGCGAGGAGTATCTCGCCCGGGTCCTCATCTCGGTGCGCGAGCGCCTCGGGTCAGCGAGCCTCGACGCCGAAGTCACCGGCCGGCCGAAGCACCTCTGGAGCATCTACGAGAAGATGGTGGTGCGCGGCAAGGAATTCGACGACATCCACGATCTCGTGGGCATCCGCGTCGTGGTCGCCTCGGAGAAGGACTGCTGGGCCGCTCTCGGGGCCATCCACGCCATCTGGCCGCCGGTGCAGGGCCGATTCAAGGACTACATCAACACCCCGAAGTTCAACCTCTACCAGTCGCTGCACACCACGGTCATCGGTCTCGACGGCAAGCCGATCGAGGTCCAGGTGCGCACCCACGAGATGCACCGTCGCGCCGAGTACGGCATCGCCGCCCACTGGGGCTACAAGGAGAAGGACGACGCCTCCTCGGACATGGCCTGGATGCAACGCATCGCCGAGGTCGGCGAGGACACGAACGACCCGGTCGAGTTCTTGGAGGCCTTGAAGCTCGACCTCGAGCAGGATGAGGTCTACGTCTTCACCCCGAAGGGACGGGTGATCGCCCTGCCGGCCCGGTCCATGCCGGTCGACTTCGCCTACGCCATCCACACCGAGGTCGGCCACCGCTGCATCGGGGCGAGGGTGAATGGGCGCCTCGTCCCGCTCGACACCCGCTTGAACTCGGCGGACACCGTCGAGATCTTCACGTCCAAGTCAGCCACGGCGGGGCCCTCGCGTGACTGGCTCAAGATCGTGGCCTCGGCCCGGGCGCGCAACAAGATCCGCCAGTGGTTCTCGCGGGAGCGCCGCGAGGACGCCATCGAGGCCGGTCGCGAAGAGCTCGCCAAGGCGCTGCGCCGCGAGGGCCTGCCCCTCAAGAGCATCATGGGCTCGAGCGCGCTCAGCCAGGTCTCCGAATCGATGAACCTGCTCGACGTCGACGCCCTCATGGCGGCGATCGGCGAGAGCCAGATCTCGGCCCAGTCGATCGTCCAGCGCCTGGCCCGTGAGCTGCGCGGCGGGGAGCCCGAGCAGCTGCCGACCACCGCGGCCAAGGGCGTGCGCACGCCGCGTGGCGGGCGCCGCTCGGCGGCCGGCGTCTACGTCGAGGGCCTCGACGACGTGATGGTGCACCTGGCGCGCTGCTGCACCCCGGTGCCCGGTGACCAGATCATCGGCTTCGTGACCCAGGGCCGTGGCGTCTCGGTGCACCGCTCGGACTGCTCGAACGCCATGTCGCTCGCCCAGCGCTCCCAGGAGCGCCTGATCGAGGTCGAGTGGGACAGCGGCAGCGAGGGGGTCTTCATGGCCACGCTCGAGGTCCAGGCATTCGACCGATCCCGGCTGCTCGCCGACGTGAGCCGCGTGGTCTCCGAGCACCACCTCAACATCGTGGCCGCGCGTACCTCGACGACCCCCGACCGGGTGAGCCGGATGGCGTTCGACGTCGAGCTGGCCGACCCCACGCACCTCCTCTCGCTCATCGCGTCGCTCAAACACCTCGATGGGGTGTTCGACGCCTACCGCCTCCTCCCCGGCAAGCGTCCGTGAGGTCACAGTGAGCACCCAGAGCAGCGCGCCGCGCTCGCCGAGCGGCACCCGAGACGTCCTCCCCCCCGAATCGACCCGCTGGGAGCGAGTGGTCGGCGCGTTCGCCCGCGGGGTCGAGGATGCGGGCTACGGGCTCACCATGACGCCGGTGTTCGAGTACTCCTCGGTGTTCCGGCGCGGCATCGGCGATGCCAGCGACGTGGTGGGCAAGGAGATGTACGAGTTCACCGATCGCGACGGCCAGCAGCTGGCCCTGCGCCCCGAGGGCACCGCCTCGATCGTTCGGGCGTTCGTCCAGCACCACCCGCTCGTGCCGTTCAAGGCCTGGTACGTGACACCGGCCTTCCGCCACGAGCGTGCACAGGCCCTGCGCTACCGCCAGCACCACCAGCTCGGCATCGAGGCGATCGGCACCGAGGACCCCGACCTCGACGTCGAGGTCATCACCGTGGCCCACGACTTCTTCCGTGGGCTCGGACTCGAGCGCTTCGAGCTCAAGCTCAACTCGATGGGCGACGCCCAATGCCGGCCGGCCTACCTCGAGCTGCTCGCCGGCGTCCTGGCCGAGCGGGCCGGCGAGCTCTGCGACGAGCACGGGGAGCGCTTCGGGTCCAATCCGCTGCGCGTCCTCGACTGCAAGAAGCCCGAGTGCCGCAAGGCGACCGCCGACGTGCCCCGGCTCATGGACCACCTCTGCGGCCCGTGTGCGGCGCACTTCGCCCGGGTCCGACAGGGCCTCGAGGCGAGCACTGTGGCCTACGTACTCGACCACCGACTCGTGCGGGGGTTCGACTACTACACCCGCACCACTTTCGAGTTCGCCTCCGCCGCTCTCGAGTCCGCCCAGAACGGCATCGGCGGCGGCGGCCGCTATGACGGCCTCGTCGAGATGCTGGGCGGCGACCCGACGCCCGGGATCGGCTTCGGGATCGGCATCGAGCGCGTTCTCGGGGCCTGCGACGCAGAGAGCGTGTTCGCGGTCGAACCGGCGCCCCTCGACGCCTTCGTGATCGACGTCACCGAGGGCGACGGGCGCGGCGCCGAGGCGCGCGACCTCACCATCGAGCTGCGCCGGGCGGGGATCTCGGCCGACCGGGCCTTCGGGGTGCGGTCCATGAAGTCCCAGATGAAGGCGGCCGATCGCTCCGGGGCGAGCATCGCCCTCATCGTCGGCCCCGAGGAGCTGTCGGCGGGCACCGTCACCCTGCGCCCGCTGCGCGGGCCCGGTGAGCAGTACGCAGTGGGCCGTCACGAGGCGGCTGTTGCGGTCACCCGCGAGCTGGCCGCGTACCAAGCCGACCTGAACGCAGGCCAATGACGGCCACCACAAGTGAGGAAGGACCATCGATGAGCGGGACCGACGGGGAAGGGGTGCTCGCCACCTCGCTGCGGACACAGCTCTGTGGCCAGGTGGGGCTCGCCGATGTCGGCCACGTGGTGCGCCTGTGCGGTTGGGTGGCCAAGCGCCGTGAGCACGGCGAGCATCTCGCCTTCGTGGACCTGCGCGACTACTCGGGGATCGTCCAGTGCGTCATCGACGGGAGCGTCGACATCAGGAGCGAGTACGTCGTCGCCGTCACCGGGACGGTCCGCCGCCGGCCAGAGGGCACCGTCAACGACAAGATCGCCACCGGTGCGGTGGAGCTGGGGGAGTGCACCGTCGAGGTGCTCGCCACCGCGGAGCCGCCGCCGTTCGCGGTCGACGACCGCACCGACGCCGACGAGCCGATCCGGCTCAAGAACCGCTTCATCGACATCCGCCGCCCCCGCATGCAGGCGAACCTGCGGCTGCGCGCCACGGTGAACTCGGCGATCCGTGCCGCCATGGAGCGACAGGGATTCTGCGAGGTAGAGACCCCGCTCCTGTGGGCCCCCACCCCCGAGGGCGCCCGGGAGTTCGCCGTACCGAGCCGCCTCCACCAGGGCTCCTTCTACGTGCTCCCCCAGAGCCCGCAGCTCGCCAAGCAGCTGCTCATGGTCGGGGGGATGGACCGCTACTACCAGATCGCCCGCTGCATGCGCGACGAGGACCTGCGCGCCGATCGCCAGTTCGAGTTCACCCAGCTCGACATGGAGGCGTCATTCGTGAACCAGGCCGACGTGCTCGCCTTCGTGAGCGAGGCCGTGCTCGACGCCGCCGAAGCGGCCACCGGCGAGCGCCCGGGCCCTATCGAGCAGATGACGTGGACCGAGGCGATCGACCGCTTCGGCACCGACAAGCCCGACCTGCGCTTCGGCATGGAGCTCGTCGAGCTCTCAGGGATCTTCGCCAGCACCGAGGTGCGCGCCTTCGCCGCTCCGACGGTGAAGGCCATCGTGCTCGAAGGGGGCGCCGACCTCGGCCGGGCGCGTCTCGACGCCCTGACCGATCGCGCCAAGTCCCTCGGTGCGAAGGGCCTCGCGTGGTTCCGGGTGAAGGACGGGGGAGACGGCGGCCTCATCCTCGAGTCGCCGCTCGACCGGTTCCTCTCCGACGGAGAACGCGCAGGGATACTGGACGCGACCCACGCCGCTGCGGGCGACCTCGTGCTCATCGTCGCCGACGAATACCGGAGCTGCTGTGCGGTGCTCGGGACCCTGCGGGTGGACCTCGGGGGGCGTGCCGTCGGGGACGGTCCCTACCGCTACGTCTGGATCGTGGAGTTCCCGCTCTTCGAGGGCCTCGACGCCGAAGGCAACCCGATCTCGGCCCACCACCCCTTCACCATGCCCCACCCCGAAGACCTCGACCTGCTCGAGACCGACCCCCTCGCCGTGCGCTCGCAGGCCTATGACCTCGTCCTCAACGGTTGGGAGCTGGGCTCGGGCAGCGTGCGGATCCACCGGGCGGACATCCAGAGCCGGATCTTCGCCGCCCTCGGGATCTCCGAGGCCGAGGCCGAGAGCCGGTTCGGGTTCCTCTTGGGGGCCTTCCGTTTCGGTGCACCGCCCCACGCCGGCTTCGCCTTCGGCATCGACCGGCTGGTGGCCATCTTCGCCGGCGAGGAGAACATCCGAGAGGTGATCGCCTTCCCGAAGACCCAGTCGGGCTCGGACCTGCTCACCGGCGCCCCCAAGCCCCTCGCCCCGAGCGCCCTGGCGGAGCTCGGTATCCGATCGTTGCCGAGGGAGGGCTGAGCGTGGGCGGCGACCTGTTCGCCGCCGCAGCCGAGGACCGGCTGGCCGCTCAGGCACCCCTCGCCGCGCGGCTGCGCCCGAAGACCCTCGACGAGGTCGTCGGCCAGCGCCATCTGGTGGGCCCGGGGGCACCGCTGCGCGTCCTCGTGGAGGCCGACCGGCTGGGCTCGGTGATCCTGTGGGGGCCGGCGGGCACCGGCAAGACGACGCTCGCACGCCTCCTGGCCGATGCCACGTCGAAGGCGTTCGTCCCGCTCTCGGCGGTCGCCTCGGGCGTGAAGGACGTGCGTGAGGCACTCGAAGAGGCTCGCCGGCGCCTCGGCGAGCAGGGCCAGGGCACGATCCTGTTCGTCGACGAGGTGCACCGCTTCAACAAGTCCCAGCAGGACGTCCTCCTGCCCGGGGTCGAAGACGGCCTCGTGGTCCTCGTCGGCGCGACCACCGAGAACCCGTACTTCGAGGTCAACGCCCCGTTGTTGTCGAGGGCGACCCTCTGGCGCCTCGAGCCGCTCTCCGACGAGGAGATCGCCGAGGTGCTCGGCCGGGGCCTCGCCGCCGAGGACGCGACCGCCGATGACGACGCGCTCGCTGCCCTCATCGCCACCACCGAGGGCGATGCCCGGGCCGCGCTCACCACCCTCGAGCTCGCCGTCGCCCTGGCGCACGCCCGGATGGTGAACGAGGGTGGCGGCGGGGACCGCCACGTGACGCTCGCCGATGTGGCGGCGGCGCGCAACGGGCGGCTCTTCCATCAGGGCCCCGACGACCATTACGACCAGATCAGTGCTTTCATCAAGAGCGTGCGGGGATCCGACGCCGACGCCGGCCTCTACTGGCTCGCCCGCATGCTCGAGGCGGGGGAGGACGCCCGCTTCATCGCCAGGCGGCTGGTGATCCTGGCGAGCGAGGACGTGGGCATGGCGGACGCCAACGCCCTCGTGGTGGCCGACGCAGCGGCGCGCGCCGTCGAGATGGTCGGCCTGCCCGAGGCGGCGCTCAACCTGGCACAGGCCGTTGTGTACCTGGCGACCGCCCCCAAGTCGAACCGGGTCACCGTGGCCCTCGGGCGAGCGCGCGAGGACGCCCGCTCGGGGGTGAAGGGTGAGGTGCCCACCCATCTGCGAGACGCCCACTATCGCGGCGCACGCACCCTCGGGCACGGCGAGGGGTACCGCTACCCCCACGATGCGCCCTCGGGATGGGTGGACCAGCACTACCGGCCCGACGCCCTCGAAGACCACGTCTACTACGAGCCGTCCGAGCACGGCGACGAGCGCGACATCGCCACTCGTCTCCATCGCCCGTGAAGGCCTCACGTCGCCGGACAAAGCTTGGTGTGTCCGTCCTCGGGGCAGCCGTGGTGGTGCTCGGACCGCTGCTTCTCTCGGTGCCGGCTGGTGCCGCCGCGCCGGCGCGCACCGATCTGCCGGGCACGAGGCCGCCGCTTCCTGCCGGTGCCCACGTCACCGGCTCGGTGCCCTCGGCCGTCGATGTCTCCGCCGACGTGGTGCTCGAGCCGCGCGACCCCGCTGCCCTCGCCGCCGCGGTAAGCGCGGTGTCGACGCCCGGATCGCCCACGTACCAGCAGTTCCTCGCCCCCGGCCAGTTCGGCTCGCTCTACGGCCCCACTCCGGCCGCCATTTCGGCCGTCCGCGCCTGGCTCGCATCCGAAGGCCTCGATGTCGGGACGACCTCGCCCGACGGCCTCCTGATCCCCGTCAGCGGCTCGGCGGCGACCATGGCCACCGCCTTCGCCACCCCGCTCGAGTCCGTGCAGCTGGCCTCGGGCGCTTCGGCCACCCTGACCGCCGGCCAACCCTCGGTCGCCGCGTCGCTGGTTGGGATCGTTCAGGGCGTGTCGGGCCTCGACACCACCGCCCATCTCCGACCGCACATCGTGACGACCACCGAACCGGCCCCGAGATCGGCGAGTCCTGAGGTCACGCCGAGCGTGACCGGACCCACTGCGTGCAGCGCCGGCCAAGCAACGGGCGGACCCGTCGATGCGTCGCAACTCGCGAACGCCTACGGGCTCAACACGCTCTACGGCCAGGGCCTCACCGGGGTGGGGGTCGGCGTGGCCATCATGGAGTTCGAGCAAGTTGACACGAACGACTTGTTGGCATTTGGGTCCTGTTACGGACTGACCATCAATCCCACTTTTGTACCGAACAACACCGCTGGTGGGCCGATCCACGATGCCGAATCGGCCCTCGACATCGAGGCGGTGGCCGCTCTGGCTCCCAGCGCCCATCTCTACGTCTACGAGGCGCAGAACTCCAGCAACAATCAGCTGACGATGTTGGAGCAGATTGCCAATGCCGACACCGCCAAGGTGGTCACGACCAGCTGGGGCGAATGCGAACAGGACCTGCCGCCGAACTTCGCCGCCATGGAGAACACCCAGCTCGCCAAGATGGCGATGCAGGGTCAGACGTTCGTGGCGGCGTCCGGGGACACCGGCTCCTCGGACTGCTACGGCACCGACGGAGGCCAGGAGCTGTCCGTCGACGACCCGGGCAGCCAGCCCTATGCGGTCTCGGCCGGGGGTACCGAGCTCTTGTCGACCTCGGGCCCGACGGGCGAGACCGTGTGGAACAGCGCGGACGGGGCGGGCGGCGGGGGCTCGTCGATCATCTGGCCGCGTTCGTCGTTCCAGCCGGCCCTGGCGGCGGGGCGTGAGGTGCCCGACGTGTCCTCCGATGCCGACCCGGCGACGGGACTCGTTATCTACGCGGGCGGTTGGGAGCTGGTCGGTGGCACCAGCGTCGCCGCGCCCACATGGGCCTCGGTGTTCGCCCTCCTCGACCAGAGCAAGGTGCAGCTCGGCTGGGCCGATCCGTCCCTCTACGCGATGGGGTGCAACCCGGCTGCCTTCACCGACGTGACCTCGAGTGTGAGCGGGGCGAGCGACAACGCCATCTTCCCCTCGACCTTGGGGCAGTATGCGGCGAACCCGGGTTATGACATGGCGTCGGGCTGGGGAAGCCCGAAGGCGCCGGGCCTGTTGGCGGACTGGGGACAGTCGTACTCCTGTGCGGGCCTCCCCCCGGCCCAGGGCTACCGCATGGTGGCGACCGACGGCGGCATCTTCGCCTTCAACGCCCCCTTCTACGGATCGACGGGCGGCCAGCACCTGAACGCCCCGATCGTGGGCACGGCGCCCGACACGGCCACCGGAGGGTACTGGCTGGTTGCCTCCGACGGCGGCGTCTTCGCCTTCAACGCCCCCTTCTACGGTTCGATGGGCAACAAGCACCTGAACAAGCCCATCGTCGGCATGGCCGCAGAGCCCGGTGGCGGGGGTTACTGGCTGGTGGCCTCCGACGGCGGCATCTTCGCCTTTGGCACGGCCCCCTTCGAGGGCTCGACCGGATCGCTCCACCTCAACGCGCCCATCGTCGGCATGGCTCCGACCACCAGCGGCGGCGGCTACTGGCTGGTGGCAGCGGACGGCGGTATCTTCGCCTTCAACGCCATCTTCTCCGGTTCGATGGGCGGCAAGCACCTGAACGCCCCGATCGTCGGCATGTCGACCAGCCCGGGCAGCCCCGGCTACCGCATGGTCGCGGCCGACGGCGGCATCTTCACCTTCGGGGGCGCCCCGTTCTACGGCTCGCCGGCCGCGACGGGGGTGTCCGCCCCGGTGGTCGGGATGTCACCTGACCCGCAAACCGGGGGCTACTGGATCACCACCTCGGCGGGTGACCTGTACGCCTACAACGCCCCGTCGGTGGGCTCGATGACCGGCCTTTCCTTGAACGAGCCGGTCGTGGCCGTCGCGTCGCGCTGATGTGGCCCGCCTCCTTGGCGCGTCGGCACGTCGCCGTCGGCGATTGGCACAGCCCCGCCTCCGGCGGCCAGTAGGGTCGGGGCATGTCCGCGGCTGACATCGTCGTGCTGGTGGCGGCAGTCGTCGCCTGCGTTGCAGCCCTCGTGTGCCTGGCGTCGGCCGTGGTGCTGGTGGGCCAGGTGCGCCGCTTCGAACGCGGTGTCGAGGAGCTGCGCACCCAGGCGGTCCCACTGGTGCTCGAGGCGCGTGCCGCCGTCGACCAGGCGTCGGCCGAGTTCGCCCGAGTCGAGGCGGTCTTGGAGGACACCGAGTCGGTCACCGCCACCGTCGACTCGGCGACGAAACTCGCCCAGCGTGCCTTCGCCAATCCGGTGGTGAAGGTGCTGGCCTTCCGGGCCGGCACGGTCAGCGGCCTGCGTCGGCTGCGTGAGCCTGCCGAGAACGGGCACCGGCGATGATGCGTCGGCCCATCTGGCTCGGCGCCGGTGTGGTGATCGGGGTGGGTGCGACGGTCTGGGCCGAGGCCAAGGTCAAACGGGCGGCGGAGAGCGCGGTGCGCAAGCTCACCCCCGAGCAGATGGCGGCCAGCGCCCGGCACTCGGCTCGCAAGCTCCAGTCGCGTGTGTCGTCGGCCATCGATGCTGGGCGCGAAGCGCGCGCCCAGCGCGAGGATGAGCTGTGGCGAGAACTTGACGGCGACGGGCGCGAGCCAGCTCACGCCCCGCTGCGGCGTCCATTGAACTCCGCGCGCTGAACATCACCCCCGGTGACGGCCTGATGCAGTCGGGCCACTCGATCGACCGGTCGCCCTCGGCCCGCTGAGCTGGTCGTCATCGCGCCGGTAGGCTTGTGCGGATGCAAGCCAACGATCTCCGGGCGGCCTTCACGCGCTTCTTCGCAGCTCGCGGCCATGAGGTCGTGCCCTCCGCCAGCCTGATCCCGTACGACCCGACGGTCCTGTTCACCATCGCGGGCATGGTGCCGTTCAAGCCCTACTTCATCGGCGAGGAGCAGCCGCCCTGGCCACGGGCGACCAGTGTCCAGAAGTGCTTCCGCACGGTCGACATCGACATCGTGGGCACGACGACGCGTCACGGCACGTTCTTCGAGATGCTCGGGAACTTCAGTTTCGGCGACTACTTCAAGGACCAGGCCATTCCGTATGCCTGGGAGCTGCTCACCGAGGCCTTCGGCATCGACGGCGACCGGCTCTGGATCACCGTCTATGAGACCGACGACGAGGCGGCGGACATCTGGCGTGACGCCATCGGCATCCCCGCCGAGCGGATCCAGCGGATGGGCGAGGACAACTTCTGGGAGATGGGCGAGACGGGCCCGTGCGGGCCCTGCTCGGAGATCTACTACGACAAGGGCGACGTCTACGGGGCGCCGGGCGGCCCGCTGACCGGTGGCGCCGAACGCTTCGTCGAGATCTGGAACCTCGTGTTCATGCAGTTCAACCGCCAGCTCGACGGCTCGATGGAGCCGCTTCCCCGCCCGAGCATCGACACCGGTGCGGGACTCGAGCGGATCCTGCCCATCCTCCAGGGGACCGATTCGATCTTCGCCACCGATGTGCTCGCCCCCCTCGTCGAGACCGCCCAGTCGCTCACCGGGATCACCTACGGTGGCGACGATGCGGCCGATGTCGGGCTGCGGATCCTCGCCGACCACGGCCGGGCCATGACGATGCTCGTGTCCGACGGGGTGCTGCCCACGAACGAGGGCCGCGGCTACGTGCTGCGGCGCCTGATACGGCGCGCCGTGCTTGCGGCACGCCGCCTCGGCACCGACACGCCGGTCACCCCGGCCCTGGCGGCATCGGCCGTCGAGGTGATGGGCCGGGCGTATCCCGTGCTGGTCGAGAACCTCGGGCTCGTCCAAGAGGTCGTCGAGCGAGAGGAGCGCGGGTTCGACCGGACGCTGCGCACCGGCCTCTCCCTCCTCGAAGAGGCAATGGCCGAAGCCTCCGAGCGACCGGCGCGCCGCCTCTCGGGCGAGGTCGCCTTCCGCCTCCACGACACCCACGGCTTTCCGATCGAGCTGACCGAGGAGCTCGCAGCCGAGCGGGGGCTCACCGTCGAGCGTGACGTCTTCGACTCGGCGATGGAAGAGCAGCGCAACCGGGCCCGCCTGGCGGCCCGCACGCCGGCCGCGGCCGACGAGCACGCCTACCGTCTGCTGCTCGACGACGTGGGCCCGACGACCTTCGTCGGCCGCGAGCACTACACACTCGCCACCAGGGTCACCGCCGTGCTCGCCGGGAGCGAGCCAGGGACGGCGGAGATCTTCTTGGACCGCACGCCCTTCTACGCCGAAGGCGGTGGCCAGGTGGGCGACACCGGCACCATCGTCACCGAGACCGGTCGTGCCGTCGTCTACGACACCAAGCCGGCCCTGCCCGGCCTCGTCGCCCACCGGGCGCGCGTCGAGGGCGAGATCTACGCCGACCAGGACGCCCTCGCCACCATCGACGGTGAGCGGCGTGACGCGACGCGCCGCAACCACACCGGGACACACCTGCTGCACGCCGCCCTGCGCCAGGTGCTGGGCGACCACGTCCGCCAGCAAGGGTCGCTCGTCGCGCCGGGCCGGCTGCGGTTCGACTTCAGCCACAGCGCGGCACTGGCCCCCGAAGAGCTCGAGGCCGTGGTGCGCGTGGCGAACGAAGATGTCCTCACCGACGACGAGGTCCACACCACCGAAGCGACGAAGGTCGAGGCCGAGGCCATGGGCGCCGTCGCGTTCTTCGGGGACAAGTACGGCGACGTGGTGCGCGTCGTGCGGGCCGGTCCCCATAGCCTCGAGTTCTGCGGGGGTACCCATGTCGGCGCCCTGGGGTCGATCGGGCCGATCTCGGTGGTTTCCGAGGGCTCGATCGGCTCGAACACGCGGCGTATCGAGGCGCTGACCGGTCGCCCCTCGCTCGAGCGCAGCCTCGAGCGTGACGCGCAGCTGGCCGAGACCGCCACCTTGTTGCGCACCGAGCCCGACTCGGTGGTCGAGGCCCTCGAGCGCCTCTTGGAGCGCCAGCGGAGCGCGGAGAAGGAGCTGGCCCGCTTGCGGGACTCGGCGGTCGCCGCAGAGGCCGCCGCCCTGGTTGCCGAGGCCCGTGACGGCACGTTGGTGGCCCGGCGCGACGGCCGCAGTGCTGACGAGCTACGAGCACTCGCGCTCGCGGCGCGCCGTTCCGGTTCGTTGCGCGCCGTGGTACTCGGCGGGTCCCCCGACGGCACCAAGGTCTCGATCGTGGCCGCGACCGGCGGCCAGCCCGACGCCGGCGCGCTGGTCAAGTCGGTGGCGGCGGTTGTCGGTGGCGGGGGAGGCGGCTCCCCCGAGGTGGCCGTGGCGGGCGGTCGGGAACCCGGGCAGCTCGACGAAGCGCTGGCCCAGGCGGCGCGTCTCCTCGACGGCGGATGAGTGCCGTGGTGCAGCCCTCCCGGCGTGTCAAGGTGATGGGCGTGGACCTCGGAAGCCGGCGGATCGGGGTGGCGGTCAGCGACTCGAGCGGCATCATGGCCTTCCCGGTCGAATTCGTGGCGAGGAGCGGCGACACCGCCGCCGACCATGCCGCCCTCGCCGCCCTCGTGGCCGAGCTCGAGGTGGGCACGGTCGTGGTGGGCCTGCCGCTCTCCTTGGACGGCAGCAGGCAGAAAGCGGCCACGAGCGCCCTCGCCGAGGCGGACGAACTTGTCGCCCTGCTCGAGCCCTTCGGGGTCGACGTCGTGAGCTTCGATGAGCGCTTCACGACCACCAGCGCCCACCGCCAGCTGGCCCAGTCGGGCAGGTCGGCACGCGACCGGCGCCAACGGGTCGACAGCGCAGCAGCCGTGGTGCTGCTCCAGGCCTATCTGGAGGCCCGGTGAGCGAGATGGGCCCTCCCGGTGACGAGCGCGCACCCGGCGTACCCGAGGGCGACCGGGGGGTGGCTCCCGCCGAGGTCCAGCTCTACGACGATGCGCCCGCCGCCGGCGGACCAGGTGCCACGTCGGGGCGCGGCTCTCGCCGAAGGGCGGCCCGCCAGCGTCGCCGTCGACTGGTGCTCGGCATCGTCGCGGCCGTGGTGGTGCTCATCCTCGCCGTGGTCGCCTGGTACGAGATCGAGGCCCACCCGAGGGGGGCGCCCGGCAAAACGGTCGTGCTCAGCGTCCACGAGGGCGAGTCCACCTCGTCGGTGGTGAGCGCGCTGGTCGACGGCAAGGTGATCGACAGCTCTCTGGCGTTTCGCATCTTCTTGTTCGTCCACGGCACTCCTCTGATCGAGCCCGGCGACTACGCGATGCGCCAGAACAGCTCCTTTGCGAGCGTGCACCAACTCCTCGCCGGTGGCCCGAACACGTACTCCTTGGCCATCCCCGCCGGGTTCACCCTGGCCGAGGTGGCGAACCGGATCGGGACCATACCCGGGCACCATCCGCAGTCCTTCTACAAGGACGCCACCGATGGCTCGGTGACCTCGCCCTGGTTGCCCGCAGGGAGCACGAACCTCGAAGGCCTGGTCGGCTCGGGGACCTACCTCGTCCTCCCCGGTGAGAGCAACGTGACGCTGCTCACCCAGATGGTGGCCGAGTTCAACCGCCAGGCGGCCGCCGCCGGGCTCACCACGACGTCGGCCACAGCCCTCGGGCTCTCGCCCTACCAGGTGATCATCGCCGCCTCCATCGTGGAGAAGGAGGGATACGTCGAAAAGAACATGCCCGACGTGGCCAGGGTCATCTACAACCGCCTGGCCAAGGGCACGGCCCTCCAGATGGACTCGACCATCTTGTACTCCCTCGGCCAAGACGGCGGCACGGTGACCAAGGCGGACCTGGCCAAGGACACGCCGTACAACACCTACCTGCACACCGGCCTCACCCCGACGCCCATCTGCATCCCGTCGCAGACTGCCCTGGCGGCGGCTGTGTCGCCGCCGCCGGGCGACTGGCTCTTCTTCGAAGTGGTGTCGAAGGACGGCACCGAGGCGTTTTCCTCCACCTTCTCGGGCCAGCTGGCGAATGAGGCGCTGGCCCAGAGCCGGGGGCTCGGGTGAGCGCCACTCGTTGGTCGCCGACGGCGCGGACCACGGTTGTCGGGGTGATCGGCGACCCGGTCGCCCATTCGCTCTCGCCGCTCCTGCACAACACCGCCTTCGCCGCGCTCGGGCTCGACTGGGTGTCGGTCGGCTTCCACGTCGGATCCAACCGGGGCACGGCTGCGGTGTCGGGCATGCGGGTGCTCGGCATCGCGGGGCTCTCGGTCACGATGCCCCACAAGGAATCGGTGGTGGCCGACTGCGACCGGTTGAGTGCGGTCGCGGCGCGCCTCGACGCTGTCAACTGCCTCGTCACCGAAAAGACCAGCATCGTCGGGCACAACACCGATGGTGCGGGACTGCTCGCCTCGCTGGCCCGCTCGTGCGGCTTCGATGCCGCCGGGGCCCGTTGCGCGGTGGTCGGCGCCGGCGGCGCAGCCCGGGCGGTCGTGCTGGCCCTGGCCGGTGCCGGTGCCGAGGAGGTCGTGGTGGTGAACAGGACGTCGGAGAACGCCCGTCGGGCGGCGGCGCTGGCGGGTGCCAAGGGCAGGGTTGGGGTGGCCAGCGACATCGCCGCCTGCGACCTGGTGGTCAACGCAACCCCCGCAGGGATGGGGGAGACCGCGTTGGCGGGCAGCACCCCGTCGCTGCACTTCGAGGACCTCCACGCCGGCCAGGTGGTGGCCGACCTCGTCTACTACCCGAGGGAGACCCCGCTGCTCGCTGCTGCCCGCGAGGCGGGCGCCACCGCTGTCGGGGGCCTCGGGATGCTGGTGCACCAAGCGGCGCTCCAGCTCGCCATCTGGACGCACGAGGAGCCGCCCCTCGAGGAGCTGTGGCGGGCGGCCGAGGCGGCGACGGGGGAGTAGGGGATCAGACGGCGGCCGGTGGGCCCACCGGCCAGAGATCCTCGTGGACCAGCCGCTCGACGGCCGCCTCGAGCAGGGCACGCTGGAGAATGTCGCGCTGGGTCGGGATGGTGCGCAGGGTGACGCGGACCGTGCAACCGCCTGCGTCTGCGGCGATGAGGCCGAGGACCTGGGGCGGCTCGGTGCAGGCGGCGGCGAAGACGGGACGCTGGGCGACGTCGCGCGCGCTCTGGCCGATCACATCCTTCACCCGGTCGAGCTCATCGGCGTCCGCCGCGCGCGCCGGCAGGTCGACCACCGCCTTGGCCCAGCCCCGAGAGAGGTTCCCGAGCTTTCGGATGTCGCCGTTCGGGACGTAGAAAACGGTCCCGTCTGCTGCCCGTAGCCGTGTGACGCGCAGGCTCAGTTGCTCGACGGTTCCCGAGGTGTCGTTGACGGCGATGACGTCGCCCACCGCGAACTGGTCCTCGAAGGTGAGCAGGAAGCCCGAGAGGTAGTCACGCACAAGCTGTTGGGCCCCGAAGCCGATCGTGGCACCGATCACCGTGGCGGAGGCCAAAAGCGGCGTGAGATCCACCCCGAGGATCCCCAAGATGATGAACGCGCCGACGAAAAAGACCACGACCCGCCACACGTTGGCGATCAGCGAGACCACCGAATGAACCCTGAGCTCGGCCCGGGGCGAGTCAGAACGGGCGGTGGCCGGCTTGGCGGCCGTGGTGAGGAGTCGTCGGATCACCCGGGCGCCCAGTCGGGCGACCATCCAGGTGATGAGGGCGATCAGGATGATCTCGAGCGGGCGCACGAGAATGTTCGAGATGGTCGTCGCACTGTCGTCGGGGACGCCCACCTTGACCAGCACCTCGTAGAGCCACCCGTTGCCATGGCCCCCCGTCGCCGTCGCGAAGACGGCGCTGAGGGAGAGGGGCGGGAGAAGAAGGGCGGCCATGCCCGTTATTCTGTCCTGCGATGCAGCCATGGTGATGACTTCGACCAGATCCATGGGCACAGCCCGGCGTACGGTCAGGGTCGACTGGGTGCTTGTGGCTGCATCGCTGCTGGTGGCGGTGCTGGGCTGCATCATGGTCTACACGGCCACCCGGGGCCTGCTGATCCAGCAAGGATTGAGCCCGCACTACTTCTTGAAGCGCCAGGCGCTGTTCTCTCTCCTCGGGGCCGTCGCCATGGTGGTGGTGGCCCTCATCGACTACCGCCGGCTCGAGTCGGTGGCCGTGTTGCTCTACTGCGCCCTGGTCTTCGCCCTGCTCGTCGTGCTCAGCCCCATTGGGAGCCATGCACTCGGTTCGCAGCGCTGGTTCTCGCTCGGCTTCATCCAGATCCAGCCCTCGGAGTTCGCCGTCCTCGCTCTGATCATCATCGTGGCCACGTACTGCTCACGCCGAAGCGAGGACGGCCTGGCCTGGCGCGACGTGATCCGTGTGCTCATCCTGGCCGGCATCCCCATCGTGCTGGTCATGGCCCAGCCCGACCTCGGCACCGCCATCATCATGACCATCGTCTTGCTGGTCATGCTGGCCGTGGCCGGCCTGCCCGCACGCATACTGGTGATCTTGCTCATCGGTGCCGTCCTGGTGGTGGTCGTTGCCATCGAGGGTGGCTTCCTCCACCAGTACCAGATCGCCCGGCTGACCAGCTTCTTGCACCAGAACTCGAAGAGCCCGTCCCAGCAGAGCCTCATCTACAACCTCCAGCAGGCGAAGAACGCCATCGGTTCCGGCGGGCTGTGGGGCAAGGGCCTGCTGCACGGCGCAGCCACCAACCTCGGCTACGTGCCCGAGCAGCAGACCGACTTCATCTTCACCGCCGTCGGCGAGCAGCTGGGCTTCGTCGGCGCCACGGGGGTGCTCTGTCTCCTCGGCCTGGTCGCCTGGCGGATCCTGCGCTGCGCGCAGTTGGCGAGAGACTCCTTCGGCCGCCTCCTTTGTGCGGGGTTCTTCACCTTCTTCGCCTTCAGCGTCTTCCAGAACGCCGGGATGACGATGGGCATCATGCCGATCACGGGCATCCCCCTCCCATTCATGAGCTACGGCGGCTCCTCGGCGCTGTGCTTCTTCATGGGGGTTGGACTCGCCCTGAGCGTCTACGCCCGACGGTCGGGCTGAGATGGCCGTGCCGATCCCGGGCGAAGAGGACCTGGGCACCGACGGCTTCGGCACCGACGCCACGGAGCTGCACGTCGATGCGGCACCGGTCGACCTGGGTGCGATCACCGAGCACCAGGCCGAGGCCGTGCACGCATCCTTCGTCGTGATGGACGTCGTCGATGTCTCGCTGCTGCTGCCGGCGCAGTACCCGAAGGTGCTCCTGCGCGAGGCCGAGGCGCCTTTCCGGGCCCTCGAGTTCGCCGTGGGCCTCGCCGAGGGCACGGCCATCGCCCAGGCGCTCAACCGCACCCCCACCCCCCGGCCGCTCACCCATCAGCTCTTCGCCAACACCCTGCGGGCGTTCTCCGTCGACATCGTGGCCGTGCGGCTCGTGGGCCGGGTGGGCTCGAACTACCGCGCCGAGGTCGATCTGCGGGCGAACCGGGGACGCGAGGTGCTCGACTGCCGTCCCTCCGACGCACTGGCCCTGGCGCTGCGCCAAGGCGTCCCTGCCCCGATCCTGGCCGACGAGCGGCTGCTCGACACCGAGGGCGACGTCAGCGCCCCCTGAGGTCAGGCCGCAACGGTGAAGACGCGATCGCCCGGCTGGGCGACGCCGGAGACCTGTTCGGCCTCGGTGGCGGCCCCCTCGTCCGAAATGCGCAGCAGGATGGCGATCAGGACGTAGTTGGCGACGAGCGATGAGCCGCCATAGGCCATGAACGGCAGGGTGATGCCGGTGAGCGGCAGTAGCCGCAGCACGCCCGCCATGATGAAGAAGGCCTGGAAGCCAATGATGATGGTGAGTCCCGTCGCTGTCAGCTTGGCGAAGTCCGTGCGGGCCTTTTGGGCGACGTTGAGCCCTGCGCCGACGAGCAGCAGGAAGCCGAGCGCAACCACGCTGGTGCCGAGCAGGCCGAGCTCCTCCCCGATGGAGGCGAAGATCATGTCCGAGGTGGCCTCGGGCACGATCTGCCCGGCGATGCCGTGGCCGAGCCCCACCCCGCCGACGCCGCCCGAGCCGAGCGCGTACCAGCCCTGGACCAGTTGATAGCCAGCCGTCTGCGCCTGGGTCCAGGGGTCGAGCCAGATGGAGACCCGCTCGTGGAACTGGGTGAAGAGGTGGGCTGCCAGGTAGGCGCCGACCCCGAACAGGGCGAGGCCGAGCACGAGGTAGGCGAAGCGGCCGGTGGCGATCCACAAGAGCCCGATGAACAAGATGAAGATCAAAAGGGCGAACCCGATGTCGTTCTCGGCCCCGATGACCAGCATGGCGAAGCCCCAGGCGAGCAGGATCGGGATGAGCGGTCGCGGGTCGATGACGAGGCGGTTGCCGACCCGGGCCGTCGGGATGGAGAGGAGCTCTTTGTTCTCGGCGAAGTAGGAGGCGAAGAAGACGCAGAGCAGGATCTTTGCGATCTCGACCGGCTGGAAGGAGAAACTGCCGGCGCGCACCCAGAGGCGGGCGCCGTTGATGTCCTCGCCGAGGTGGGGGATGAGGGGGGCCAGCATCAAGAAGGCGGCGAGTAGGAGGAGGATGTAGCGATAGCGGTCGAGGTCACGGCTCCGGCGCACCACGAGCAGGGTGACCACGTAGAGGGCCACGCTGAGGGCGGCCCATCCCGCCTGGAGCTTGGGCTCGTTCTGGAGGTTCCATCGTGAGATCACCACGTAGCCAATGCCGTTGAGCAGCGCGGCGATGGGCAGGATCACCGGGTTCGCCCTGGGGACGAGCCAGCGGTTGGCGAGGTGTGCCACGAGCGAGAGGCCGAGGACGACGCCCAGGAAGGGCGCCAGGTGGTCGGGGAGCTTCGACTTTGCCCCGAGCGACGCCAGCGCGTAGAGGGCGGCGGTGATGACGCTGCCGAAAACGAGCAGACCGAGCTCCGTGCGGCGTCGGGGCTTGGGCCCCCGTTCGTAGGCCGGCAGCCAGCGATGGCGGACGTGGGTCTGGGGCACTGGGTCGTAGCGTAGTGGCGCACTACGATGAGCCAGGATCATGTCGGTTGAACCACTACCAAGCTCATCAAGCAGTGCGGGGGAAAGCGCAGGGGTGGTCGTGGGTGTCGTCGCCCCACATGGCCCGTCGCTGGCCGCGGAGCGCGAGGCGATCGCCGCGTTCGGCTACCAGCGCTTCACCAACCGGGAGCTGTCGCGTCTCGACTTCGGCGCCCGGCTCCTCGACCTCTCCGAAGACGCCCGCATGCCCCTCTTGGAACGGGTCAAGTTCGTGGCCATTTTCGCCGAGCTGCTCGACGAGTTCTTCCAGGTGCGCGTGGCGGGCCTGGAGGACCAAGTCGCCGGCGGCGTGCGGACACGCTCAGCAGACGGACTTCGTCCCGGTGAGCAGCTGAAGGTCATCAGGACGCGCGTCCAAGAGCTCTACGCCCGCCAGGACCACATCTTCTTAGAGCAGCTGGTCCCGGCCCTGGCCAATGCCGGTGTGGTGCTCTCGGACTGGTCGACGCTCGACGATGACGACCGTGAGTACCTTGTCGAGGTTTTCCGCCGCCAGATCTTCCCGGTGCTCACCCCGCTCGCCGTCGACCCGGGGCACCCGTTCCCCTACATCTCGAACCTCTCCCTCAACCTGGTGGTCGAGGTGGGCGACCCGGTCACCGACGAGCTGCGCGTGGCACGGGTCAAGGTCCCGCCGGTCCTGCCCCGCTTTGTGGTCATGCCCGACGGCGAGCGATTCGTCCCTCTCGAGCAAGTCATCGCCGCCCATCTCGACACACTCTTCCCCGGCATGACCATCGGGCACCACGAGACGTTTCGCCTCACCAGAAACGCCGACCTCGCCGTCGAGGAGGACGAGGCCGACGACCTGCTCGTGGCGGTCGAGATGGAGCTGCGGCGCCGCCGCTTCGGCCGGGCGGTCCGACTCGAGGTGGCAGCCGGCGCCAGCGAAGCCGTGCGCGAGATGCTGACGACGGAGCTCGAGGTCTCTCCCGACGGGGTGTACCAGCTCGAGGCGCCGATCGGGCTGAGCGGCCTGTGGGCGGTCTACGCGCTCGACCGACCCGACCTCCACGAAGAGACGTGGACGCCGATGACGCCGCCCTACCTGGCAACAGCGGGCAACGCGCCGACCGAGCTGTTCGCCGTGCTGCGCGAGCGCGACGTCCTGGTGCACCACCCGTACGACTCGTTCGCCACCTCTGTCGAGGCTTTCATCTCCCAGGCTGCCGACGACCCCGACGTGCTCGGGATCAAGCAGACCCTCTACCGCACGTCGGGTGACAGCCCGATCGTGGCCTCACTCATCCGGGCGGCGGAATCGGGCAAGCAGGTCGCTGCCCTCGTCGAGCTGAAGGCCCGCTTCGACGAGCTCGCCAACATCGGCTGGGCCAAGGCCCTCGAAGAGGCGGGGGTGCACGTCGTCTACGGCCTCGTGGGGCTCAAGACCCATTCGAAGACCGCCCTCGTGCTGCGGCGAGAGGAGGATGGGATCCGCCGGTACTGCCACGTCGGCACGGGCAACTACAACTCGAAGACGGCCCGCCTCTACGAGGACATCGGGCTCCTCACGTCGGACCCCGACATCGGGGCGGACGTGGGTGACGTGTTCAACTATCTCACCGGCTTCTCGAGACAGACCCACTACCGCCAGATCCTGGTGTCGCCGGTGACGGTGCGCCCGAGGCTGCTCGAGATGATCGCGGCGGAGGCCGCAGCGGGGCCACAGGGCCGCATCGTGATGAAGCTGAACGGCCTCACCGACCCCGAGATGATCGACGCGCTCTACGTCGCTTCGCGCGCCGGGGTACCGATCGAGCTCAACGTGCGCGGCATGTGCTGCCTGCGACCGGGCATCCCCGAGCTCTCCGAGACGATCCGGGTGCGCTCGATTGTCGGTCAGTTCCTCGAGCACTCGCGCATCTACCGCTTCGGCGGCCAGTCCCTCGACGGAACCGACGAGCGCCCGCTGACGCTGCTCATCGGCTCTGCCGACCTGATGGAGCGGAACCTCGACCGACGCGTCGAGGTGCTGACCCCGGTGCGCGACCCGCTGCTGCAAGCCCGTCTGCTCGAGGTGCTCGAGCTGTGCTTCGCCGACGACACCAACACCTGGGCCCTCGGCGCCGACCGCCGTTGGCGCAAGGTGCCGACCACGAACGGCATCAGCGTGCAGGACCGGCTGCGGGCACTGGCGCTCGAGCGGGCTCGGCGCCGCCGCGAGCCCGAGCCCCGCCCACCATCGTTCGCCCCGGCACGCAACGGCCGAACCAGCCGCTGACTGACTCCGAGGCTGGTCAAGCGGCCGGTTCGCTGGCGGCGATGCCCACGACGGGCGCGTTCAGGTGGTGTCCGGCCATCGAACCGAGGAAGGGCGCGTCCCCGAAGGCGAAGACGCCGCCATCGGCGGCCACCAGCCAGTAGCCGCCGTTGTCAGCCGTGCCGGCGATCCCCACGATGGGCGCGTTCAGGTGGTGTCCGGCCATCGAGCCTGCGAAGGACGCATCCCCGAAGGCGAAGACGCCCCCGTCGGCGGCGGTCAGCCAGTACCCGCGTCCATCCGACGTGGCGGCGATGCCGACGATGGGTGCGTTCAGGTGTGTCGTGGACATGTCCTCGAAGAAGATTGCGGCCCCGAACGGCTGGACCTTTCCGTCGGCTGCAGCGAGCCAGTACCCGTTCACGACAGACGACGTCGAGATCCCGACGATCGGTGCGGCACCCTGCTCGCCAGCCGCCGAGCCGAAGAACGACGCCGTCCCATAGGCGAACACCCCGCCGTCAGAGGCCGCAAGCAGGAGGCCAGAACCGTTGCTGGTTGTCGCCGCGCCGACCAAAGGGCCGTTCAGGCCGGACAGGGGAGGAGGTGTGGGTGTGAGGGGGATGGCACCGAAGCCGCTGACCATCCCTGAGGTCCCGCCCTCGAACGTCTCGGACGCCATGACCCAGTAGCCGTCTCCCCCCGGGCTCGCAGCGATGGCCCGGCAGACCTGCGAACCGACCGTGACCGGCGCGCTGCAGATGTCGGGCCCGCTGCTGATGGGGTTGCCGAGAAACGGCGCACCGAAGGCGAAGGTGCCGCCGTCGGCCGAGACCAGCCAGTAGCCCGCCGTCGGCAACGCTCCCGCTGATTGAGTGGCGGTCATTCCCGCCAGTCCGCCGCCGACGACCGCAAACGCCATCAGCATCGACAACATCGCGCAACTGCTCCGATGAACACGGTTCATGCCGCGATCTTGCGCCCAGAGTGGTGGCCGGCGTAGGGCCGAAGGCCCTTGGTCCCAGGCGGTGAAGTGACCTACGGCCCTGGTGGCCCAGCGCCCCCCGGGCGACCATCTGGAGAGGGGCCTTGCGCTGGTGACCGGGGTCCGGAGCCGAGTGGAGGCGTTGAAGTGTCACTCATCGAGGCTGCTGCCATCGCCACATTCCTCTGGGCCATGTGGTGGCTGGCCCTGCGAAGCGTGGTCCTGCGGATTGCTCGCCGCACGACGAGGGCTCCTCGGCGAGGAGCGACCCTGTCGGTGCCCGATACTGTCCCAGCCGAGTGGGTCGAGGCCTACCGCACCGAGAACGACTGCTGAGATCGAACGAGCTGCTGTTCGGCGGCGCCGCTCGGGCCTTCCATCGACCCTCCGGCCCGGCTCGTCGGAGACCAGCCCGACCTTGGTCGCCAGCTGCACCTCGCTCCGGTGGCAGGCCAGGGCCATTCCGATCAGGCGTTCATTGTGGTGGGTCCCGGAGGCGTCGGCGGTGTCGAAGATGGTGATCCCGAGCTCGAGCGCCCTGTCGATGGTGGCGATCGAGCGCTGTTCGTCGCGGCTCTCTGGCGACCCGTAGGCGAACGACATCCCCATGCAGCCGAGACCAAGCGCTGAGACCTCGTGCCCTCGTGGCCCAGCACGCGTCGTCGCATCCGCCCCTTCTCACGGCGTCTCGGACGCGGACCTACCCGGCTCTTCGGCGAACGGTGCCGAGCGGACCGCCAACCTCAGGTGACGAGGCGCTTCGGTGTGGCCTTCTCGGTGCGAAGGGCGCGGGCAGCTCGCCCACTCGCGCTGAAGCGCAGTGAGAGGTACGACGCGCCGCCGATCGGGATCGGCAGCCAGAAGTTCACGAGCCGGTAGGACAGCACCGCCAGGATGGCGACGTTGCGCGGCACGTGGAATCCAACGATCGTCGGGATCAGCACCGCCTCGACGACGCCGAGGCCCCCGGGGGTGATGGGGATGGCGGCGAGGATGTTGGCGAGGCCGTAGGCGACGAGGAGGTCGATGGGGAACATCGGCGAGCCGAAGGCCCAGAGGAAGACCCACAGCGACGCGGCGTCGAGCAGCCAGTTGGCCGCCGCCCACGCGAGCGCTCGATAGAGGAGTCCGGGGTCCCGCAGCAGGATCTGTAGTCGGTCGGCCACGTTCTGGACGAGGGAGGAGACCTTGTCCGGATTGACCATGGGAAGGTGCGAGGCGATGCGGGCCAGTCGGTCCGCAGCCTGTCGTTGGCCCCTGGTGAGCAGGAGCAGCGTCCCGCCGAAGGCGCCGAGCAGGAACACCCCGGCCAGGGCGGCGAAGCCGTAGAGCGGGTTGAAGCCGTTGAGCGGGATCGAGATCAGGAGGGCCAGCCAGAAGATGATGTTGAGCACGACCGCCGAGCCGACGCCTTGCGTGGCCAGGCCGAAGGCGGCGGTGCTCCCTGGCACCCCCGACTCGGTGAGCAGCCGGAACGCGACCGCCGTCCCCGGTGCGGTGCCGCCGGGGAGGACGTGGCTGACGGCGAGGCTCGACATGTTGACCCGGAGCAGACGGAGCCGTTTGGGCGCTCCCGGGGAGAGCACGGTGTACGTCAGCTGGGCATAGGCGGCGAGCGCGCAGCCCTCCAAGATGACGGCGAGCACGAGCAGCCAGACGTTGACCTCGCCGAGCAGCTTGACGGACTTGCGCGCACTGGCGAGCTCGGGGATAAGCAGGTACTCGAAGATGAAGATCAACAGCACCGCCCAGATAGTCCAGCGGACCTCTCGGCGGATGCGCGGGCGGCGCTTGGCCTTGGCGGGCACGGCCGCGGTGAGCACGGGATCCTCCGGCGGGGCGCCGGCGGAGTCGTGCTGGGGCGTGCCCGAGGGTGTCAGGGCCGCTGCAGGTTCGCCGGAGCCTCCTGGCAGCGCGTCGGGCCGCGCGGGCCCAGGAACCTCGTCCTCCACCGCCCCATGCTTACACGATGGTCCGTGGTGGACCTGCAATGCTGTCGCTCATGGGGGATGCCGGGGGACCGGAGGGCACGTGGACCGAGGGCAGTTCGCCGACCGGCGATTCGGGTGCACAGAGGACCGTTCGCTCGGCTGGCGGTGGGCCAGTCGAACCCGCGACGTGGAGCGCGAGGGTCTATCGCGCTGCTGACGCCCGTCAGGTTCCCATCGCCACGATCGTCGCCACCGTGGGGGTGGTCGTCCTCGCCGGCCTCATCATCGTGCTGCTGTGGGTGCTGCGCAGCGAGATCCTCTACATCGGGGTGGCCGTGTTCATCGCCGTGCTCCTCTCGCCGCCGGTCATCTGGCTGGAGCACCACGGCGTGCGGCGCGGCTACGGCGCCACGCTCGTGTTCGTCATCGGCCTGCTCATCTTCTCCGGGCTGGTGTTCCTCTTCGGTGCACCGTTGGTCAGCGCCGTGACGCGCTTCTCCCACCAGGTTCCCGGGCTCGTACGACAGGCCGAGAACGGTCGAGGCCAGATCGGTCACCTGGTGCGGCGGTTCCACCTCCAGCAATGGGTGTCGAAGAACCTGCCCAAGCTCTCCACGCTGGTTGGCTCGGTGTCCAAGCCCGCGCTCTCGGTCGGTGCGGCCGCCGCGTCGACGCTCGTCGCTCTGGTCACGATCGCCATCTTGTCGTTCTTCTTGCTGCTTGAGGCCCCGATCCTCACCCGGGGGTTCCTCGGACTGTTCCCGACGGCGCGCGCCGACCGCTTGGTACGGGTGTCGAGAGAGGTGTCGCGCTCGGTGACGGGCTACATGCTCGGCGACATCCTCACCTCCATCGCCGCCGGCCTCATCGTGTTCATCACCCTCACGATCCTCGGCGTCCCCTTTGCCCTGCTCCTCGGCCTTTGGGTCGCGCTCGTCGACCTCTTGCCGTTGATCGGCGGACTCTTGGCGGGTGTCCCCACGGTCATCGTGGCCCTCTTCCACTCCCCGGTCGCGGGCATCGTCATGTTCGCCGTGTTCATCGCCTACCAGCTCTTCGAGAATCACGTGCTCAACCCGATAGTGATGAGCCGCACCGTTCGGTTGTCACCGCTGTGGGTGCTGCTCTCGGTGCTCGTCTTCGCCAAACTGGGGTTCCAGGTCGGTGGTGGCTTCGGGGGATTCATCGGCGCGCTGATCGGCATCCCACTCGGTGGTGCCCTCCAGGTCGCCATCAGAGAGTTCCGCCGGCCCGTCATGCCCTCTGAGGTCGGCGACCAGGAGGACCCTGCCCCCATCTCCTAAGCTGACCTGGTGCGCGTGCTCGTGGTCATCCCGACGTACAACGAATCCGAGAACATCACCCGGATGCTCGAGGCGATCCACAACGTGCTGCCCAAGGCCGGCATCTTGGTGGTCGACGACGGGAGTCCCGACGGCACGGCCGATCTGGTCGATGCAGCATCAGGCGAGCTGGGCGACGTGTCCGTGCTGCGCCGCTCCGCGAAATCGGGCCTCGGCAGTGCCTACCGGGCCGGCTTCGCGTGGGGCCTCGAACGGGGCTACGAGGCCTTCGTCGAGATAGACGCCGACTTCTCCCACGACCCGACCCAGCTGCCATCGCTGCTGGCCGCCGCCGAAGCCGGCTCTGACCTGGTCATCGGTTCGCGCTACGTGCCCGGTGGCTCGATCCCGAACTGGTCGTGGAGCCGGCACCTGTTGTCATGGGGCGGGAACCGCTACGCATCGGCGGTGCTCGGCCTCCACGTGGCCGACTCGACCGCAGGCTTTCGGGTCTACCGCGCGTCGCTGCTGGACCGCGTGGAGCTCGACAGCGTGCGCGCCGAGGGCTACGGGTTCCAGATCGAGATGACCTATCGAGCCCGCCAGGCCGGCGCCACCATCTGCGAGGTGCCGATCCGGTTCGTCGACCGGGTCGAGGGTGAGTCGAAGATGTCCTCCATGATCGTCGTCGAAGCCCTTGGGCTAGTGACCCTGTGGGGGGCGGGGCGGGGTTATCGCGCCGCCCGCCGGGCGATCGAGCGCAGGGGTCACGGCGACGCACCGCCGACGCCCTAGGCGATGGCCATGCTCGATACCCCGGCGACCGGCGCACGCATCCTGGTGGTCGATGACGAGCTCAACATCACCGACCTCCTCGCCACCGCGCTGCGTTTCGAGGGCTTCTCGGTCGAGACCACCAACTCGGGCAACGAAGCCCTCGTGAAGGCCCGATCGCTGCGGCCCGACCTGATCCTCCTCGACGTCATGCTGCCCGATCTCGACGGGACCGAGGTCTGCCGGCAGCTCCGTGCCGAGGGCGACCCGGTCCCCGTGGTGTTCTTGACCGCGCGCGACGCCACCGAGGACAAGGTCGAGGGCCTGACCATGGGTGACGACTACGTGACGAAGCCCTTCAGCCTCGACGAGTTGGTCGCCCGGGTGCGGGCCGTACTGCGACGCTCGGGCGCCGACACCGGTGACGGCGACGAGCAGCTGCGCTTCGCCGATCTGTTCATGGACGTGAGCACCCACGAGGTCTGGCGCCAGAACCACCGGCTGGAACTCACCGCCACCGAGTTCAACGTCCTGCGCTACCTCATCGAGAGCGCCAAGCGGGTGGTCTCGAAATCGGACATCTTGGACCATGTATGGGACTACTCCTTCGACGGGGACCCCAACATCGTCGAGACCTACATCAGCTACCTCCGCAAGAAGGTCGACGAGTTCGACCCGCCGCTCATCCACACCGTGCGCGGCGTCGGCTACAGCCTGCGGGTACCACGATGAGGCTGCGCCGGCGCCTCACGATCACCATGGCCATCTTGTTGATCCTCGGCCTCGCGGTGGCCGAGGTCCTGACCTATTCGTCCCTTCGGACCTTCCTCTACGGCCAGCTCGACGAGCAGCTCGACGTGGCCCAGCACCAGGCGTACCGCTACTTGGAGTACGTCCACCTCCACGGCACCGAGGCGAGCGAACGCGGGCTTGACGATCGCACCAGCCCCAATGTCTACCTGCTCGTGCTGAACCCCCAGGGCCGCCTGGTCCTCGCCTTGCCCTCCGGATCGCCGTACCACCCTGACCCCCCACCGCTGCTGCCCGGCCAGCATGCGCCGATCACCGTCGGAGGGGCCCTTCCCCCCCGGCTCGTCCAGGCTGCGCCCGAGATCCACATCTTCGGGGACTCCCACGGGGTGTACCGCCCCGACCCGTACTCCTTCAACCTTGCCGCCTACGGCCAGAGCGGCGCGGGGTATCGGGCACTGGCCGTCGCCGTCCCCCAAGGTGTGCTGATCACCGCCGTCTCGGAGGCCCCGACCGAAGCCACCCTCTCGTCGCTGCTGCGTATCGAGCTCATCGCCTCGGCGGTCGTCGTGGCGGTGATGTGCGGACTCGTCCTGTGGACGGTTCGCCGAGAGCTGCGACCGCTCGAGGACATGACCGAGACGGCGGGGGCCATCGCCGGAGGCGACCTCACCCGGCGTGTGCCGGCCACTGACGAGGACAGCGAGGTGGGAAGGCTCGGCGCGTCCCTCAACGTCATGCTCGGCACGATCGAAGAGGCGTTTGCCGACAAGAGTGCCTCGGAGGAGCGACTGCGTCGGTTCGTGGCCGACGCCTCCCATGAGTTGCGCACCCCGCTGACGTCGATCCGCGGCTACAGCGAGCTGCTGCGCCGGGGCGTCATCGACGACGATGAGGGACGTCAACGCGCCCTGCGCCGGGTCGAGCACGAAGCGGCGCGCATGGGAACGCTGGTCGACGACCTGCTCCTGCTCGCCCGGCTCGACCAGGGGCGCCCCCTCGGCCATCTCCCGGTCGACCTCCGGCGGATCTGCGCGGATGTGGTCGGCGACGCTCGGGCGGTCGGCGCCGGTCGGCGGATCGAGCTGGTCGCCGACGCCGCGGTGGTCGTCGACGGCGACCCCGACCGGCTGGGCCAGGTCGCGCACAACCTCGTCCAGAACGCCCTCGCGCACACCGAGGACGGCACCCCGGTCGAGGTCTCGGTGGCCGCCCAGGGCACCATGGGGGTGCTGCGGGTGCGCGACTACGGCAGAGGCCTCGGGGACGACGCCGACGCTCGTGTCTTCGACCGCTTCTACCGAGGCGACCCGGCGCGCAGCAGCGAGGGGAGCGGGCTCGGCCTCTCCATCGTGCGTGCCATCGCCCAGGCGCTCGGTGGATCGGCTCGGGTGGACGCCAGCGTCTCGCCCGGGGCGTGCTTCGAGGTGCGCATCCCGCTCTACCCGGGCGTGCCGGGCTCGGCGGCCCACCCGGCCGAGGTGCCGGACGCGCCGGCAGCCGCACCCCAGCACGACCGCCTGGTCCCCTAACGAAGGAGCGAAGAGGCGCCCTGTGAAAGCGCCTCGAGCACGCCGGCGAACTTGAGCGTCGTCTCGGCGAGTTCGGCGTCGGGGTCCGATCCGCGCACGATGCCTGCCCCCGCATGGAGCGTGGCGCTCGCCCCGCGGATGGTCGCCGAGCGGATGCCGATGACCCACTGGCCGTCGCCGCGAGCGTCGGTCCAGCCCACCGGTCCAGCCCACTGGCGCCGGGGTGCGGCCTCGAGCTCCTCGATGAGCGACAGCGAACGTGCCAAGGGGACGCCCCCCACGGCCGGGGTCGGATGGAGGGCGGCGAGGAGGGCCAGCGCGTCGGGGGTCGTCCCGTCAGGTCGCGTGGTCAGCGTGCCCTCGAGGGTGGTGGCCAGGTGTGCGATGGTGGCCAGGCGGACGATCGAGGGGGCGTCGGGGATCGCGACGACGTCGCACAGGGGAGCGAGGCGCTCGGCGATGTCGGCGACAACGAAGTGGTGCTCGTCGTTGTCCTTGGCGGAGGCCAACAGGCGAGCGGTCGCCAGCTCGTCGTCTCGAGCCGCACCGTCGAGGCCGATCGTGCCCGCGAGCGGCTGGCATCGGACGGTGGTGCCGGTGCGCTCGACCAGGAGCTCGGGCGAGGCACCGATGAAACGGCCATCGGGCGTGGGGATGGAGAACGTGGTGCAGTGCGGTTCCCCCCGGTACAGGCGCTCGACGATGTCGCCGATCGGGAGGTCGGCGTCGAAGCACGCGTCGATGCAGCGGGCGAGCACCACCTTGTCCAGCTCGTGCGCGTCGAGCGCCACCAGGGCGTGGGCGACGGCCTTCGCGTAGGCACGGCCCTCGGGCAGTGGCTCGATGCCCACGAGGACCGGTTGGCGACCCGGCGTGTGCGTCGGGGCAGCATGGCGCACACGCGCCGTGAACTCCTCGACCATGGCCGAGGTGGGGGAGGCATCGATCACGGTCAGCCAACTGTGGCCTTCGCCGTCGGTACCGACGATGCGTGCGGGGACCCGCAGCGTTGCCCCAGCCCCTCGCTCGAAGGGGAACGCACCGAGCGCAAGCGGTCCCGTGCCCCGGGTCCCGACGTGGTCTTCGAGCTCGATATCGCGCAACTGCTCGTGCACGGCCTCGAGTGCGACCGGATCCGACAAGCCTTCGGGCAGGGCGATCTCGAGGGCCGCACCCTCGCCCCCGAGGGCGAGCGTTGGACCAGCGAACACGATACCGTCCGCGCCGAAGGCCACCGGAGCGACCCTCTCGAGGGGAACGGTCAGTGCCCGCAGGCGCGCGGGTGTCACGCCGCGGCTGGCGTCCGGTGCGCCGGCATGCCGACCTTGGTGGCCGTCCACCGCTGGCTCAGGCCGCCATGGAGGAGGCGGCGGGTCACGGTCGCGAAACCCGCATTGATGAGGAGCTGGCGCAGGTCGCTCTCCTTTGGAAGGTACGCGGTCGAGCGCGGCAGGTAGTGGTATGCGTCTCGGTCCGACAGGGCGCCGCCAAGGACCGGCACCACGCGCTCGAACCAGATGGCATGGCCCGTCCGCAAGAGCCCGCGAGGGGGCTGGGCCACCTCGAGCAGCGCGATCCGCCCGCCCGGCCGCACGACGCGGCCGATCTCTCGGAGCGACAGCGCGAGGTCGGTGAAGTTTCGCAAGGCGTAGCCGCACAGCACCCCGTCGAGCGACGCGTCGGGAAACGGCATGGCGGCGGCGTCGGCCTCGAGGAGGGCGAGCCCGGTGCTGTTGGCTGTGAGCATGCCCATCGAGAGGTCCGCACCGATGACCCGGTACCCGTCGCGTACCGCGATGCGGCTCAGGTCCCCTGTCCCGCAGGCGAGGTCCAGGAGCACCGAGCCCTCCGGGAGCCCGAGGGAGGCCACCGTGGCCCTGCGCCAGCCCTGGTCGAGGCCGAGCGTCATGATGCGGTTCACGAGGTCATAGCGAGGGGCGATGGTGTCGAACATCGAGCGTACCGCTGCGGTCTTGGTCGGTCCCGTGGGCAGTGGCGCTTCGGTGGTCGAGCGCGGGCTCATCGGGCCTGCACGGGACACGTGGCCGACGGACCGTGCGGCGTGGCCGACACCTGGGTTCGGTGCCTGCGCTGCGGGGCCAGTCTCATCCGTCGCTCCTCGATCCCCCCTGGTGTGCGGGTCGTGGTGCAACCTGCCTGGCCAGATTACTCAGCGAGACCGCCAAGCGGAGCACCCGCAGGGCTCAGTGGAACCAGATCTTCTCGTAGGAGCGGCTCTGTGGGTGGAGCAGCAACGCCAGCAAGATGGCGGCGAACACGAGATTGAGGATGCCCGAGAAGCTGTGCTGGAAGGTGAAGAACGCGAGCAGCTGCAGTGCGAGGTACAGGCCGGCGATCACCACCCCCGCCCAGTAGGCCCAACGCCGCTCGTTGGCGATGAAGTAGGCCGCCACACCGAGGAGGATCAAGATGGCTGAGAGGGGCGCGCCCCGTAGGAAGTACAAGACGCCGAACGCCGCGTTCAGGTAGCAGAAGATGACTGCGCCCTGGAGAGTCTGGGGCTGGGATTGGTCGAACCACTTGACGTTGGCCACGACTGCATTCTGCCAGCGCCGAAGGGGGCCACGATGTCGGGTCGCTACGATCAGGACGTGGACGACCTCGACGACGCAGAGCCCGAGGGCCATCGCCACCGCGACGTGCAGTCCGGCGGCGCCCGAGCGGCGGTCTTCGGCATGAGCGACGGCCTGGTGACGAATGTGTCGCTGATCCTCGGCGTGGCCGCGGCGAACCCCGGGGCCGGCATCGTCCGGCTGACCGGCTTCGCCGGCCTGATCGCCGGTGCCTTCTCCATGGCGTCGGGCGAGTACGTCTCCATGCAGGCGCAGCGGGAACTGCTCCAACGCGAGCTCGATATCGAGCGACGGGCGCTGCGCCGCGAGCCCAAGCGTGAGCGCGACGAACTCCTGGCCATCTACACCAAGCGCGGGATCGATGTCGGGGTGGCGAGCGAACTGGTCGACCAGGTCATGCAGGACCCCGAGCTGGCTCTCGAGACCCACGCCCGCGAGGAGCTCGGCATCAACCCTGACGAGCTCGGCCGCCCCCTGCAGGCTGCGGTGTCGTCGTTCTTCACGTTCGCCGTTGGCGCCTTCTTGCCATTGATCCCGTGGCTCTTCACGTCAGGCACCGCGGCGATCATCGGCTCGGTGGTGATCGGAGTCATCGCCTCACTCGCCGTGGGCGCCTTACTCGGCTCGTTCACCGGGCGCTCGCGGGTGCGCTCCGCCCTGCGCCAGCTCGGCGTTTCCACGCTCGCCGCCGGTGTGACCTATCTCGTGGGCCGCCTGATCGGCGTGGGGATCCACTCCTAGCGCAGGCTGCGCTGGCGCCGGTGGCGCCCGCTCAAGGCTGGTTCGGCATCGTGCGCACGTAGGCCCGGTCGACGCGCACCACCTCGAGCCCCAGCGAGCGGTAGAGGGACACGGCCGCCGTGTTCGCTGCGTCGACATAGAGGATGCCCTCGGTGAGGCCGAGCCCGGCGAGGTACGCGTAGCCGGCGACGGTGAGCGCCCTACCGAGGCCCTGGTGCTCGAAGTCGGGATCAACGGCGATGACGAAGATCTCCCCCTCGTGGGGGTCCACCTCCTCGTGGACCTTCGTCCAACATGATCCCGCCAGCCTGCCCTCGAGCTCGAGGAGGAGGAGGCCATGGGGGTCGAACCAGGGTTCGGCCTCGCGCGCGCGCAGGTCTGCCATGTCCCAGCCGCTCTGCTCGGGGTGGCCGGCGAACGCACGGTTGTTGACCTCGAGCCACGCTTCCTCGTCGACCCCGGGGACGAACGGGCGGGTGACGATGGGGCGCGCGGCGTCGACCATGTCGCTTTGGAGCGGGAGGGGCGTGCGCATCTCGAAGAGCTCACGGTCGAGTGTGAAGCCCTCGGCGGTCGCCACCGCCGGCTCGGCGTCGCCGGCCTCGTGGACCCAGTAGAAGAGAGCGCCGCCGCCCCGGCGCTCGACCTCCTGCCCGGCGCGCCGCAACAGTGCACGTGTCACCGGTTCACCGGGATCTGTGCCTGAGTCCACGATCTCGACGCCGAAGGAGGCGGGATGGCGCTGCAAAGTGGCGAAGCCGACCAGGTGGCCCTGGCCATCGCGGGCGAGCAGCACGGTCGAGCCCTCGACCGCGTCCGCGTCGAGCGACCCGCGCTTGCCCTCGCCGATGGTTCCACGTGCGGCGAGGGTGTCGATCCCGCCGAGCAGGCGGTCGACCTCTGCAGCCTCGCTCGTCGACAGGTGCTCTCTTGCCTCGACGAGCAGCGGCGTCACGGGCGGCAGGTTACCGGGTGGCCCAAGGTAGCCTCGGCGCGTGGCCGCACCGAGAACTGCGAAGGGTCGTGCCAAGGTCGTCGTCGAGCGCCTGGCCAACGAGTACCCCGGCACCGCCGACGACCTGTGTGCGCTCCGGCACCGAAACGCCTTCGAACTTCTGGCGGCCACGATCCTGTCGGCCCAGTGCACCGACGCCCGGGTGAACATGGTGACCCCAGCGCTGTTCGCTGCCTACCCGGATCCGGCGGCTCTTGCTCGGGCCGACCCCGAGGCGCTCGAAGAGATCATCCGTTCGACTGGCTTCTTTCGGTCGAAGGCAAAGAACCTGACGGGCATGGCCCAGGGCATCGAGGAGCGCTTCGGAGGTGAGGTGCCCAGCGCCCTCGAGGACCTCGTGACGCTGCCCGGCGTGGGTCGCAAGACGGCCAATGTCGTGCGCAGCGTCGCCTTCGCTCAGCCGGGCCTGCCCGTCGACACCCACGTGCTGCGCGTGAGCCGCCGGCTCGGGCTCAGCAGCTCGGACGATGCCGTGCGCGTCGAACACGAGCTCAACGCCCTGGTGCCCGCCGCCGAACGGGGTGGGTTCAGCCTGCGGCTCATCCTGCACGGGAGGAGCGTGTGCGTCGCCCGCAACCCACGTTGTGCGGTGTGTGTGCTCGCCGACATCTGCCCGACGGCCCCCTTGTTGGCGAAACAGACGAAGGCGGCGACGTCAAAGGTCCGCACGCCGGCGAAGCAGCCAGCGAAGCATGCGGGCCGGCGCAACTAAGGCACCGATTGGGCGCGATGTTTGGATTCGGCGGGGTATCGGTATGCTCATGGGTGGAACCGGTTCCCGCCACCTGGTTCCTAGGAGTGCAGGCTGGGATCCGCCGCCCGGCCCACTCGCCCAACGGCGCCCTCCGGGGCGCCGTTGGTGTTTTCGGGCCACGGTGGCAGCTCCCGGGCGTGCTGCAGTCGGTAGTACTACCGGTGTTACCATCGGGCCATGGTCACCAAGCGTTCCGTCTCCCTCGCCGATGACGTCGCGACCGCCGTCGAGACCGCAGCCGGCGAGGACGGGGTGTCGTTCAGCGCCTGGCTCTCCACTGCGGCTGAACGCCAGCTGCGGGTCCGCCAGGGCCTGCGAGGTGTGGCGGCATGGGAGGCGGAGGCCGGTGCCCTGACCGCCGAGGAGATCGCGGCCGGAGAGGCGCTGCTCGCCAGGCTCCTCTCGGGAGTGTCGGGGATGGCGTCTCGAGTGCGCCGACGCTGATGGCGGTCACGAGAGCCGGGCTCGTCTACGGCGTCGGAGCGCTGCGCGCCGCGGCACGCGGGGACCGGATGATGTGGGCCGTCCACCGGGCCGCACTCGCCAATGGCATCATCCCGGTGGTGCCCGTCGGGGTCATCGCCGAGGGCTACCGCACCGAGGCACGCGGCGACCGCCTGCAGTCGCTGCTCGACGGGTCAGAGGTCGAAGAGCTCGGTGACGACGGGGCCCGCCAGGCCGGGGAGCTGGCCGCACGCGTCGGTACGACCGATCTCGTCGCCGTCGAGGTCGCAGGTGCTGCAGCCCGCCGGAATTGCGCGGTGATCGCCTCGCGGCAAAACGCCATGAAAGAGGCTGCGGGCCTGCTCGGCCACGAGCTCATCCTGTACGCGGTCTGAGCGGGCCTGCCAGGTCAGCCGCTGGTCAACGACTGTGGTCGGGGAGCCGGCGCAGGCGCCGGAGTGCGCCGGTGAGGGAGCGCTCGACGCCGAAGAGTTCGGAGGCGACCTCCTCGTCGCCGCTGCGGGCAGCATCGTCGGCAACGGCGGTGATCCGCCGGGCGACGTCTTCGAGCGTCGAGGTGAGCGACGACAGTTCTGCCAACGAGTCCATCGTCGAATATTGGCATGGCCGGTGGGGGAGCGGCAGCGGGCGCCCGGGAGCCCTGCCCGTCCCAGCTCGGAGGCCCCGAATGGCGCAACTAACATCTGTGCATGCTGCTCACGCGCATCGACCTGCGCGGCCAAAGTCGGCCCTTTGACCGGCTCCTTCCCGCACCCGACGACGCCGGTGCCGACGTGCGCGCCGATGTCGCCGCCATCATCGACGAGGTGCGCCAAGATGGTGACGCGGCGCTGTTCGCCTTCACGAAGCGCTTCGACGGCGTCGAGCTCTCCAGCCTGCGGGTGCCGACCGAGGAGATCGACGCCGCCACCCAACGCGTGACGCCCGAGCTGCGGGCCGCACTCGAGGCGGCCTGGGTCAGAATCTGCGCCTACCACGCGGCCGAGGGGACCCCACCGGCAGACCTCGTCTCTGAGGGCGTGACCGTCCGCCACCTGATTCGCCCCGTCGAGCGCGCCGGGTGCTACGCACCCGGTGGCCGGGCCCGGTACCCGTCGACCGTCCTTATGTGCGCCGCCCCGGCCCGCGTGGCCGGCGTGGCCGAGGTGGTCCTCTTCGTCCCGCCGGCACCCGACGGACGAGTCGATGACGCCACCCTGACGGCGGCGCGGATCGCCGGCATCGACGAGGTGTACCGGGTGGGGGGCGCCCAGGCGATCGCCGCGATGGCCTACGGCACCGAGACGATCGCACCGGTCGACGTCGTGGTCGGGCCCGGCAACCTCTACGTGGCCGAGGCGAAGCGCCAGGTCGCCGGTTCCGTCGGCATCGCCTCGGCGTTTGCCGGCCCCTCGGAGGTGGTGGTCATCGCCGACGACTCGACCCCCGCCGAGCTGGCCGCCATCGATCTCATGGTCCAGGCCGAGCACGGGCCCGACGGCCTGTCGTGGCTCATCACCTGGTCGCCCGCGAAGGCCGACGAGGTGGAGGCGGCCCTCGAGGCTCTCGTTGTCCGCTCGCCGCGCCGGGGCGACCTCGAGTCGACGTTCGCCCACGGGGGCTACTGCTGCGTCGTCGACGACAGCGCCGATGCGCTCGAAGTGGCCAATGTGGTGGCCCCCGAGCACCTCGAGCTGCTCTTCGATGGCGCCGAGTCCCACCTCGATGCGGTGCGGCGCGCCGGAGCGGTGTTCTGCGGTGTCGCCTCCCCGGCCAGCTTCGGCGATTACGTGGCCGGCCCCAACCACGTCCTGCCCACGAATCGCTCGGCCCGGTTCTCCTCGGCGCTGCGCGCCGACGACTTCCGACGGCACATCCACGCTGTCACGGTGACGCCCGAAGCCCTCGATGCGCTCGGGCACCACGTCATCGCGCTTGCCGAGGCGGAGGGTCTTGTTGCGCACGCCGACTCGATCCGGCTGCGCCGATGAGCCCCCTCGTGCCGGTGCGCGAGGACCTCACCGTGCTCGAGGGCTACCACTCCGCCCAGGTGCCGGCGAAGGTGCGGCTCAACACCAATGAGTCACCGTTCCCGCCGCCCGAGACGTGGCGCGAGCAGCTCGCCGACGCGGTGGCTGCCACCTCCTTCAACCGCTACCCCGACCGCGAGGCGTCGCGGCTGCGCGCGGGCGTGGCAGCACTGCACGACGTTCGTGCAGAGGAGGTCTTCTGCGCCAACGGGTCGAACGAGGTGCTCCAGTGCCTGTTGCTCGCCTACGGCGGTCCCGGCCGGTCGGCGGCGACCTTCGAGCCGACGTACGCCCTCCACAGCCACATCGCCCGGGTCACCGGGACCACGGTGGTCTCGGGCGGGCGGTGTGCGGACTTCACCATCGATGGCGCGGAGGCCATCGAGCTCGTCGAGCGGGCCCAGCCGGTCCTCACTTTCGTGTGCTCCCCGAACAATCCGACCGGCCGGGCAGAATCGCTCGAGCTGATCGCGAAGTTGCTGGCCGCAACCGAGGGCCTGGTCGTGGTCGACGAGGCCTACGGGCAGTTCGCCCCCCATTCGGCCCTGGAGCTGCGCGAGCAGACCGAGGGCCTCGGCAGGCTGGTGGTCGTGCGTACGTTCTCCAAGACCTGGTCGATGGCCGCCGCCCGCCTCGGCTACCTGGTGGCAGACCCCGAGGTGGTGGCCGCCTGCATGCAGGTCGCCCTGCCGTACCACCTCTCGGCGGTGACCCAAGAGGCTGGCCGCTTGGCCCTCACGTTCGTCGACGAGATGGAGGCGAGGGTTGCGATCGTCGCTGAAGAGCGCGGCCGGCTCTTCGGTGCGCTCGCCGAGCTGGCGGTCGAGGTCTGGCCCTCGGACGCCAACTTCTTGTTGTTCCGGCCGACATCGCACGACGCCCGAAAAGTGTGGGAGTCCTTGGTGGAGCGCTCGGTGCTGATCAGGGACTGCTCGTCGTGGCCAGGGCTTGAGGGCTGTCTGCGGGTGACTGTCGGTTCGCCGAGCGAGAACGCGCTGTTCCTCGGCGCCCTGCGCGACGTGCTCGGTGCGACCGAGAGAGGAGAGACGCCATGAGTGGGTCCGTTCGGCGAGAGGCCTCGCGTAGCCGCCAGACCAAAGAGACCGCCATCGAGGTCACCCTGGTGGTGGACGGCACCGGGGCGGCGACGGCCTCGACGGGCCTGCCCTTCTTCGACCACATGCTCGAGCAGCTGGGCCGCCACGGCGGCTTCGACCTCTCGGTGGTGGCCAAAGGCGACCTCGCCGTCGACGCGCACCACACGGTCGAAGACGTGGGCATCGTCCTGGGCGAGTGCCTGAAGGACGCGCTCGGGGACAAGGCTGGCGTGCGGCGCTTCGCGTCGTTGCTCGTCCCGCTCGACGAGGCACTGATCGAGGTCGCGGTCGATCTCTCGGGACGTCCGTACCTCGCCTACGACATCGACTTCGCCCCGGACACGGCCGGCCTGGGCTCGCCGCCCTTTGACCCCCAGCTCGCCGAGGAGTTCTGGCGCGCCTTCGTGACGGCGGCCGCCATCACGCTGCACGTGAGCAAGCGCCAGGGCCGCAACACCCACCACATCCTCGAGGCCAGCTTCAAGGGCGTGGCGCGGACACTGCGCGACGCGGTGCGGGTTGAAGGCGTGGCGATCCCCTCGACGAAGGGCACCTTGTGATCGGCGTCCTCGACTACGGCATCGGCAACCTGCGCTCGGCGGAGAAGGCCCTCGAGCACCTCGGCGCCGAGGCCGCGCTGCTCTCGGACCCCGACGAGGCCGACGCCGCCGAGGCGCTCGTGCTGCCCGGCGTCGGCTCGTTCGGCCGCTGTGCGGAGGCCCTCCGCCGCAGCGGCCTCGATGCGCCGGCCCGGCGGGCGATCGAAGCCGGGCGCCCGTTCCTCGGGATCTGCGTCGGCTTCCAGCTCCTCTATGAGGGCTCCGACGAGGAGCCCGGCGTGCCGGGGCTCGGGGTGCTCGCGGGGCGGGTGGTCCGCCTTGCTGCGGGCGTGAAGCACCCACAGATGCAGTGGAACACGATCACCCCGACCGGGGGGCACTGTGGGCTCCTCGACGGCATCGCCGAGCCGGCATGGGTGTACTTCGTGCACTCCTTCGCCCCCGAGATCGGCAAAGAAACCGTCGCCACCTGTGACTACGGGGGGCCGGTCGCCGCTGCTGCAGCGGACGGCGCGCTGTGGGGCACCCAGTTCCACCCGGAGAAGTCGGGCCAGGTCGGGCTCGCCATGCTGGCGAACTTCGTGGCGGCGGCTGACCCGGTGCGCGCCTGATGGCGCAGCGATGATGGAACTCCTCCCGGCGATCGATCTCATCGATGGACGCGCCGTGCGCCTGCTGCGCGGGGACTTCGACGAGCGGAGCGACTACGGCGACCCGCTCCGCCTGGCCCAGGAGTTCCTCGACGGCGGGGCGAACTGGCTGCACGTGGTCGACCTCGATGGAGCGAAATCCGGCTCGGCGGACAACCGACCGATCGTGCTCGCCATGGCGGCCCTCGGTGCGGCCGTCGAGACGGGCGGGGGGATACGCACGACGACCGACGTCGAGGAGCTCCTCGACGCGGGGGTCCACCGGGTGGTGCTCGGGACCGCGGCGCTCGAGGACCCCGCGTGGGCGGGCGCGATGGGGCGGCGCTTCGGGGAGCAGGTGGCGATCGGCCTCGACTACCGGCGCGGCACCGACGGCCGGCCGGTGCCCGCCACCAAGGGCTGGCTGGACGCCTCGGCCCTCTCGGTCGAGGCGTGGTTCGACGCGCTCGGCGACGCGCCCTTCGGGGCGGTGGTCGTCACGGCCATCGATCGAGACGGCACGCTCGGGGGCCCCGACCTCGAGGGACTCACCGAGCTGCTCGACCTCTCGCCGTGGCCCGTGATTGCCTCCGGCGGCGTCGGCTCGGCAGGGGATCTCTCCGCACTGGCGCAGATGGTGGGCTCGACCGGGCGCCGGCTGGCCGGGGCCATCGTCGGCAAGGCCCTCGTCGATGGCCGGGTCAGCATGGAAGAGGCGGTGGCCGCGTGCGCACTGTCCGCGTGATCCCCTGCCTCGATGTGACCGGCGGCAGGGTCGTCAAGGGCGTCCAGTTCGTGGACCTCGTCGACGCGGGCGACCCCGTGGAGCTTGCGGCTCGCTACGACGCCGAAGGTGCCGATGAGCTCACGTTCCTCGACATCACGGCCTCGTCGGACGGTCGGGCCACCATGGTCTCGGTGGCGGCGCGCACCGCCGAGCAGGTGTTCATCCCCTTCACCGTCGGTGGCGGCATCCGCCAACCGGGGGACGCGCGCGGGCTCCTGCGTGCCGGTGCCGACAAAGTGGCGGTCAACACCGCCGCCATCGAGCGCCCACTGCTCGTCTCCGAGCTCGCCGACGAGTTCGGCGCCCAGTGCGTGGTGGTCGCCGTCGACGCGCGGCAGGGGCCGAACGGCGGTTGGGAGGTCCACACCCACGGCGGGCGCCAGGGGACCGGCCTCGATGCGGTGGCGTGGGCTGTCGAGTGCCAACGCCTCGGTGCCGGCGAGATCCTGTTGACCTCGATGGACCGAGACGGCACGAAGGACGGCTTCGATCTGGCCCTGACCAGGGCGGTCGTTGACGCCACCGACATCCCCGTCGTTGCGTCCGGGGGAGTGGGCACGCTCGAGCACCTGGTCGAGGGGGCCACCACCGGTGGTGCCGATGCCGTCCTCGCCGCTTCGATCTTCCACCAGCGCACGTTCACCATCGGCCAGGCCAAGGCGGCCCTGGCCGATGCCGGCGTGTCGGTGCGGCCTTGAACGCCGCCTTCTCCGGCGCCCCGGCGCGGTTCGGGCCCGGGCGGGGATGCGGTACCGTGCCATCGTGGCCGTGAAGGAAAAGAGCCAGCCAGGTGACCCGAAGCAACCGATCACCGTGCTGTTCGACCGGGTGCTCGTCCAGGTGAGCGCCGAGGGAGGGGAACGGCGCTCGCGCGCCGGCATCCTGATCCCGGCCACCGCCCAGATCTCCCGCCGGCTGGCGTGGGCCGAGGCTGTTGCCGTGGGCCCGCACGTTCGCACGATCAAGGTCGGCGACAACGTGCTGTTCAACCCCGAGGACCGTTTCGAAGTTGAGGTCCAAGGCGAGGAGTACGTGATCCTGCGCGAGCGCGACATCCACGCCGTTGCCTCGGAGCGGATCGACGGCGGCACGGGGCTCTACCTATGAGCTCGCAGCGCGCCCCGGCCGACACGGTCGGTCCGGGGGCCCCCGGTGTCGCCCTCGAGGTCACCGAGGCGCTGTTCGGCGAGGTCCGCTTCGACGCGGCCGGCCTCGTGGTGAGCGTGGTCCAAGACGCCGACGACGGCACCGTGCTCATGGTGGCCTACATGAACGAGGCGGCGCTCCGCCGGACGCTCGAGACCGGTAGGACGTGGTTCTGGAGCAGGAGCCGCAAGGAGTACTGGCAGAAGGGCGAGACGTCGGGGGACCGCCAGTACGTGCGTGAGGTGCGCGTGGACTGCGACGGCGACGCCCTCGTGGTGCTGGTCGATCAGCACGGGCGTGGTGCGTGCCACACCGGGGAGCGGAGCTGTTTCTACCGGACCCTCGGTCAGGGCCCGGGGGTCCCGGCCGAGAGCGCAGCGAAGTGAGCGCTCCCGTTGCCGACGCGGCGCTCGGTCTCGAGCTTCGCCCGAGCTTCGAGGAGTTCGCAGCCCTCGCAGTGGAGTACGCCATCGTTCCCGTGTTCTGCGAGGTGGTCGCCGACACGCTGACGCCCGTCGCCGCCTATTTGAACATCGTCGGCGAAGCCAACGGCTTCCTGCTCGAATCCGTCGAGGGCGGCGAACGCTGGGGCCGCTACTCCTTTGTCGGCCGCGCCCCCCTTGCCACCATCGTCGCCCACGGGCGGCTGCTGACGGGGACGGGCTCGCTGCCGATCTCGCCCCACGGCACCGACGGCGTGCTCGCCGCGCTCGAGGAGCTGCTCCGCGCCTACCGTGCCCCGCAGCTCGCCGAGCTCCCGCCCCTCCACGCCGGGGTGGTCGGCTACCTCGGCTACGACGTCGTGCGCGAGGTGGAGCACCTCCCGAACGTGCCCGACGACGACCTCGGCTTCCCGGACGCGGCATTGGTGGTCATCGGGCAGCTGGCAGCCTTCGACCACTGGCGCCAGCGCATCGTGCTGATCGACAACGTGGTGGCCGACCCCGACTGGAGCGAGGCGGAGGCGAAGGAGGCCTACGCCGCGGCGGGTGCCCGGCTCCGCACCTTGACCGAGGACTGCTTCGCCGCCCAGGCAACGGTGGCGGTGCCGCTGCCCGCCCGTGGCGCCGAACCGGCAACGGCGACGCGCACGATGACGTCGCTGGACTACCAAGACGCCGTGGCGGCGGCCAAGGAGTTCGTGCGGCTGGGCGACGTCTTCCAAGTCGTCCTCTCCCAGCGCTTCGACCTCGAGCTCGGGGCGCACCCCTTCGAGGTCTACCGGGCGCTCCGGCTGCTCAACCCGAGCCCGTACCTCTACTACCTGCACTTCGACGAGGTCTGCGTTGTGGGCTCGTCGCCTGAGCCCATGGTGCGCCTGCGCGACGGGCTCGTGACCTCGCGGCCCATCGCCGGATCCCGTCCGCGCGGGTCGACCGAGGAGCACGACCGCCATCTCGGGGCCGAGCTCTTGGAGGACCCCAAAGAGGTGGCCGAGCACGTCATGCTGGTCGACCTGGCCCGAAACGACGTGGGAAGGGTGGTCCGGTTCGGCACCGAGCGCGTCGAGGAGCTGATGACCGTCGAGCGCTACAGCCACATCATGCACCTCACGTCGCAGGTCTCTGGCGAGCTCGCACCCGGCAAGGGCCCGATCGACGTGCTGCGCGCCACGCTGCCCGCCGGCACCCTCTCGGGCGCACCCAAGGTGCGCGCCATGGAGATCATCGACGACCTCGAGCCGACGAAGCGGGGCATCTACGGCGGCGTGATCGGCTACCTCGACTTCTCGGGGAATGTCGACACCGCCATTGCGATCCGGACCATGGTCGTCGCCCCCGACGGACGCGCCTCGATCCAGGCGGGGGCCGGCATCGTGGCCGACAGCGACCCGGCGAGCGAGGACGCCGAGTGCTCGCACAAGGCTGCGGCCCTCCTCGCAGCGGTGGGCGCGGCCCGGCGCATGGCGGCCGTGCGCCTGGTGGGTGAGGCGGGATCGTGAGCGACGGGCGCACCTCGGATCCTGGCGCCGCGCTCGGTGACTACGACGCGCTGTTCCACGGCTTCGCGGCCTGCCGGATCGAGCGAGATGTGGTCGTGGTCCAGGGCCCTGACGCCACGACCTATCTGCAGGGCCAAGCGAGCCAGGATGTCGCGGCCCTCGCCATCGGGGGGAGCGCCCAGACGCTCCTCCTCGAGCCCGACGGCAAGGTGGATGTGCTGTGCCGCATCACGCGCACCGGCGAGCACGCCTATGTGCTCGACACCGACCCCGGTTTCGGCCCCGTCCTCTCGGCCCGTCTCGGCCGGTTCAAGCTGCGTGCCAAGTTCGAGGTCTCGGCCCGGTCGTTCGACTGCGTGGCCCTGCGCGGAGCGGACGTGCCGGACCCGAGCGCCCTTCGCCGGCTCGGCGGCTGGACGCTCGAGCAGAAGGACCCGGGCCTGCCCGAGGGCCCGCTCGTACTGACCGTCGATGACGGCGCCTGGCGTGGTGCCGACGTGCTGGGGCCGTCTCCGCTGGCGCTGCCCGCCGGGGCCCGGGACGTGGCGCCCGAGGTGTTCGAGGCGGCGCGCGTCGAGGTCGGGATCCCCCGCATGGGCGCCGAGATCACGGAGAAGTCGATCCCGGCCGAGGCACACCTGGTGGACACGGCGGTCAGCTTCACCAAGGGCTGCTACACCGGCCAGGAGCTCGTGGCACGCCTCGATGCGCGAGGCTCGAAAGTGGCCCGTCGCCTGTGCGGACTGGTGCTGGCCGACGAGCGGCCGCTGGGCTCGCTCGTCGGTGCCGAACTCCGCAGCGACGAGGGCAAGGTGGTCGGCTCGGTCACCTCAGCTGCTCTGTCGCCGGTCCACGGCACGGTGGCCCAGTGCTATCTCCACCGTTCGATGGCCGTCCCCGTCACCGTGATGGTCGAGCCCACCGACGGCAGCGACGCCGTGCGGGCGCGCGCCAGCGACTTCCCGCTCTTCTAGGGACACAAGCAGGAGCGACGAGCCGACTCGGCGCGCGGTGGCCGTCGCGGCGTGCACGCCGCCGGTCCACGACGTCATCCCTGGCGAGCGAGGGGAAGCCACACCACCATGCGGGTGCCACCGGCGTCATCGGCCGGGGACTCGGCACGTGCACCACCGCCCATGGCCTCTGCCAGCTCGGCCACGATGGCCAGGCCCAGCCCGGAGCCACGGTCACGTCGGCGACCCCGGTCGGTGGTGAAGTGCGGTGTGAACACCTGTGCGAGCTGGGCCGAGGGGATGCCCGGGCCGTCGTCGGTCACCGTCACCACCACCAGGGGGCCTTGCACGTCGCCGCGCACGACGACGCGGTGCCGGGCGAAGCCGAGGGCGTTCTCGAGCAGGTTGGAGAGGATCTGGGCGAAGCGGTCAGCGTCGGCGACCGCCACCAATGGTGCCCCGTCGCGCGCAGCGCCGATCTCGAGGCCGTTCGCCTGTGCCTCGGGCTGCCAGCTCTCCACGGCCCGGTCGAGCAGGGGTCCGACGTCGGACGGGCCGAGCTCGAGCGTGAAGCGCCGGGCGTCGAGCTGGCCCAGTACGAGCAGGTCGCGCACGAGGCGCTCGAGCCGCAGCGACTCGCCGATGATCACGTTGTAGGCGGCTTCCTTCCCCTCGATCGTCCCGTCGGCGAGGCCCTCGGCGTAGCCGCGGATCGAGGTCAGCGGGGTCCGCAGCTCGTGGGACACCGACAGGAGGAATTGGCGCTGCTGGTCCTGGGCGCGCACCAACGCGTCGCTCATGGCGTTGATGGCGGTTCCGAGCTCGGCCAGCTCAGGGACGTCGTTGGTGGTGACGTGGAGCCGGACACCGAGATCGCCGCCGGCGATCTTCTCGGTGGCCTCGACGGCTTCGACGAGGGGCCGCGTGAAGCGCCGTGCCAGGTAGAAGGCGACGGCGGTGGCGAGCGCGAGCGAGGCCAGGCCCAACACGATGAACCAGGCGACGCCGCCCACCTGCTTGTGCAGGACGTGGGTGGCGACCAGCACCGGCGTCTCGTCGGACGCGATGGGTGGGTCGAGCCGCGCCTGTTGCGCGGCGTTGAGCTCGAGGGGGATGAGCACGTAGACGTAGCCCGCGACAGTCCCCGACACCTGACCACCGGCGAGCAGGGTGGCTGTCGGAAGGGCGGCGTGGTTGAGGACCGGGCCGAGTGAGCCGCTGAAGGTGCCGTCGAGCGAGAGGCCGACGATCTGGAGCTGGCTGTAGTTGCCGACCGCCTTCAAGGTGGCCATGACCCGTCTGGCCCCAGCGGCGTTGGCCGGCGCGAGCACGCCGGCGTCGTTGCCGATGAAGTCTGCCTCTGCGTTCAACTGCTGTTCGGCGGTGGTCACGGCCGCTCTGCGGATGAGAAAGAGGCTGCCGATGGTGGCGACCAACAAGGTGGCGGCCACCACTGCGACGATGGCGAACGTGAGGCGGGCGCGCACCTCAGGCGAGCCGGTAGCCGACGCCCCACACGGTGGTGAGGGGAAGCGAGGGGCCGAGCTTCTTGCGCAGCTGGCGCACGTGGACGTCGACGGTCCGCTCGTCGCCGTACCAGCCGTCGCCCCAGACCCCGTTGAGCAGCTGTTGGCGGGAGAGGGCGAGGCCCTTGTTGGCGACCAGGAAGGCCAAGAGGTCGAATTCGCGGTTGGCGAGCGGGATCGTGCCCGCTGGGGTGCGCACTTCTCTTCTGCCCATGTCGATCTCGAGGTCGCCGAGCGTGAGCACGGTCGGCGTCCCGACGGGTGCCGCCTCGCTCCGCCGCAGGATCGCGTGGACCCGGGCAACGAGCTCTCGGGCCGAGAAGGGCTTGGTCACGTAGTCGTCGGCGCCGAGCTCGAGCCCGAGGACGCGGTCGATCTCGTCGTCGCGCGCCGTCAGCATGATGATGGGCACGGCACCCTCGCGGCGTAGGCGGCGGCACACCTCGAACCCGTCGATCTCCCCGGGGAGTCCGACATCGACGATCACGAGGCGGGTCGGCTCGGCGAGGGCCGAGTCGACGCCGGCGAGCCCGTCGGGGCGCTGGAGCACCCGGAAGCCGTCACGACGCAGATAGGCGGCGACCAGGTCGGAGATGTGCGCGTCGTCCTCGATGACGATCACGGTGCCGTTCGGCTCGTCCACGCCCACAGCCTGCCACTTCGCTGCCGTTGGCTGGTGCCCGGGGGGCCGGGCGAAGAGCCCCGGCGCGCCCCGACGTGCCCGGATGCCCGGGGGTGGGGGTGGCGCCGCCACTACGCTGGCCCCGTGTCGACGTACCTGAGCGCCATCGTGGAGCGCCACCGCGCCCATGCCGCGCGCGACGGGCGTGATCTCGCCCAGCTCGTCGAGCTCGCCGCCGCCTGCCCCCCGCCACGGGGCTTCGCCCAGGCCCTTCGATCGCACGCAGGACTCGCCGTGATCGCCGAGATCAAGCGGCGTTCGCCCTCGAAGGGCGATCTCGCACCGGGGCTCGACCCCGCACGGCTGGCGACGTCCTATGTGAGTGGTGGGGCCGCCGCCCTCTCCGTGCTCACCGACGTCGAGTCGTTCGGGGCGAAGCCCGACGACCTGGCCACGGCCCGGGCGGCGAGCGGCCTGCCCGTGCTGCGCAAGGACTTCACCGTCGCCGAGGCCGATGTGGCCGACGCACGCCTCATGGGGGCCGACGCCGTCTTGTTGATCGTGGCAGCCCTCGGCGCCGACGAGCTGCGCCGCTTCTTCGACCTGGCGACCGAGCTCGGACTCGACGCCCTCGTCGAGGTCCACGACGAGGGCGAGCTCGACCTTGCCCTCGCACTCGGCGCGAGCCTGGTCGGGGTCAACCAGCGTGACCTGGTCACCTTTGCGGTCGACACCGAGCGCGCCGAGCGCCTCGCCGCAGCGATCCCCGAGGGCGTGACCGCGGTCGCCGAGTCGGGGATCGCCGGCGGGGCTGACGCAGCCCGCCTGGGGGCGGTGGGCTACGACGCGGTGCTCGTCGGCGAGCACCTCGTGCGAGCCGGCGACCCCGCCGACGCCGTGCGCGCACTGGATGGAGCGCCGGTCGCCTCCCGCCGGGGAGCACAAGCGGGAGCGGGTCGTTGAACGGCCCCGAAGAAGGGGAGATCTTCATCAAGATCTGCGGCATCACCTCCGAGGCGGACGCCCTCTTGGCGGTCGGGCTCGGGGCCGATGCCGTCGGCTTCATCTTCGCCCCCTCCCCGCGGCAGGTCTCGGTCTCGACGGTGGCCGACATCGTGAAGCGCCTGCCCCACGAGGTGCTGACCGTCGGCGTGTTCCGTGACGAGGCGCCCGCACGCGTCGTCGAGATGGCGAACCAGATCGGGCTCGGCGCCGTGCAGCTCCACGGGCACGAGAGCGCCGAGGACACCCGATGGGTGGCCGAGCGCGTGCCGCTCACCATCCGGGCCTTCCCCGCAGGCGACCGCACCGTGTCCCGGTTCGACTCGTTCGGGGCGGACTGGCTGCTGATCGACGGGGCGAGCCCGGGTTCGGGCGAGGTGTTCGACTGGCGACTCGCCGAGGGCGTCGTCGACCCCAGTCGCATGTTGGTCTCGGGCGGCCTGCGGGCCGAGAACGTCGCCCAGGCGATCGCCCACCTGCACCCCATGGGCGTCGACGTCTCGAGCGGGGTGGAGGCCCAGCCAGGACGCAAAGACCCCCACAAGCTCGGCGCCTTCATCACCGCCGCCCGCCAGGCGGCCAGCGACCTCGAAGGGGCGCACCGGCGCGACACCCCCGGGCTGCGCCTGGTGGCCAATGGCGACGCCGACGACGAGCCCGAAGGGCCCTACGACTGGAACGACCGGTGAGTGCGCGTGCCGTCAACGGTGTGCCGGGCCCATCCACCTTGATGGGCGACCCGGGCCCCGAGGGCCGATTCGGCGACTTCGGTGGCCGGTTCGTGCCCGAGTCCCTGGTGCCGGCGTGCCTCGAGCTCGATGCAGCGTTCCGGGAGGCGTGGGCAGACCCCGGCTTCCACCTCGAGTTCGAGCAGATCCTCACCGAGTTCGGGGGCCGCCCGACGCCGGTGACGCGCTGCCTGCGGCTCTCCGAGCGACTCGGCGTCACGGTGCTGTTGAAACGAGAGGACCTGGCTCACACCGGCTCGCACAAGCTGAACAACGTGATCGGCCAGGCCCTGCTCACCCAACGAATGGGCAAGACGAAGATGATCGCCGAGACCGGTGCGGGCCAGCACGGCGTGGCGTCGGCCACCGCCGCCGCGCTGCTGGGCCTCGAGTGCACCGTGTTCATGGGTGAGGTCGACGTCGAGCGCCAGTCGCTCAACGTGTTCCGCATGGAGCTGCTCGGTGCGACGGTGCGACCTGTGACCTCGGGGTCGCGGACCCTCAAGGACGCGGTCAATGAGGCGATGCGCGCCTGGGTGAGCGAGGTGGCCGACACCCACTACTGCCTGGGCTCGGTGATGGGCCCGCATCCGTTCCCCTACATGGTCCGCGAGTTCCAGAGCATCATCGGCCGTGAGGCGAGGGGCCAGTGCGCTGCGCTGCTCGACGGCGCAGCGCCGGACCTGGTGGTCGCCTGCGTGGGTGGCGGGTCGAACGCGGCCGGGATCTTCTCGGGATTCGTCGACACATCCTCGCGCCTCGTCGGCGTGGAGGCAGCGGGCGGTTCGGCCATCGGGACGGGCATCCCGGGGGTCCTCCACGGGATGAAGTCCCAGCTGCTCCAAGACGAGGAGGGCCAGATCAAAGAGGCCCACTCCATCTCGGCGGGACTGGACTATCCGGGCATCGGGCCGGAGCACGCCCACCTGGCGGCCACGGGGCGGGCCGAGTACACCCGGGCGGGCGATGACGAGGTGATCGACGCGCTCTGCATACTGGCCGAGACCGAGGGGATCATCTGCGCGCTCGAGTCTGCGCACGCCCTCGCCTGGGTGCTGCGTGAGGCCGGGGGAGCGATCCCGGCCGGCTCGAGCGTCCTCGTCAATCTCTCGGGTCGTGGCGACAAGGACGTGGCCCAGGTGCGCGAGCTGCTCGCCGCCCGGACGAAGCGGTGAGCGGGTTACTGGCCACCTCGCCGGCGCCCGGGGGCGGCCTCGAGCCGGGCGCGCTCGAGCAGCACCTGCGGGCGCGTCGAGCGTCGGGGGCCAAGCTGCTGGTTCCCTACCTGATGGCCGGGATGACGCCGGACTGGCTCGCCACCCTCGAAGCGGTCGTGGCCGCCGGTGCCGACGCCGTCGAGGTGGGTATCCCCTTCTCGGACCCGGTGATGGACGGTCCCGTCATCCAGGACGCGGCGCTCGCCTCGCTCGCCGCCGGCACGACGCCCGAGAGCGTCCTCGCCGCCCTGGGGGAGGCCGACATCGACGTTCCGCTCGCGGTGATGACGTACTACAACCTCATCTTCCGGGCCGGCCATCGCCGGATGGCCCGCTCCCTCGCCGCCGCCGGGGTGGCCGCGGCGATCGTCCCCGACCTCTCCTTGGAGGAGCTCGGTCCATGGGCGGAGGAGGCCGGCGACGCCGGGGTGGAGACCGTGCTCCTCGTTGCACCTTCGACGTCCGAGGCGCGCACGGCTGCGATCTGCGCAAGGAGCCGGGGATTCGTCTACGCCGTGGCCCGCATGGGCATCACCGGCGAGCGCGCCGACATCGGCGACGCCGCAGCCGAGGTGGTGGCCAAGATCCGCCGGGCAACCGACACGCCCGCACTCGTCGGGGTCGGCGTGTCGACACCCGAACAGGCAACGGCGGTCTGCGCCCACGCTGACGGGGTGGTGGTCGGCTCCGCGCTGGTCCGGCGCCTGCTCGCCGGCGAGGGCCCCGAGGGGGCAGCCCGCTTCGTCGGCGAGCTCCGCTCGGCCATCGACGATGGCTGAGCGGCGGCTGCAGTTCCATCCGCCCACCTCGGTCGAGTCCTACCCCTTCGCGCACCGCTTGCGGACCCGCTTCGCCGAGACCGATGCCATGGGCATCGTGCACCACGGCGCCTACCTCACCTACCTCGAAGCCGCCCGGGTCGAGTACCTGCGCGCCCTCGGCTACCCCTATGAGCGGGTGCGCGACGAGGGCATCGACTTCTCGGTCATCGAGGTGGCGGTGCGCTACCAGGTGCCGCTGCGCTTCGACGAGGAGGTCGATGTCGCCGTGCGGGTCGCCTCGGCCAAGGGCGCGACCTTCCAGATGGAGTATCTGCTACTCGTGGCCGGCGAGGTCCGTGCTGACGCGGCGACGGTCCACGCGGCGGTGACCCACGGGGGGCGCCCGACGCGGCCACCGGCGTGGATCAGATCGATCCTGGCCGAGGGGCCTCCCCGCTGAGGCTCAACCGGGAACGGGTGCGAGCACCAGGCAGCCGTTGTGGCCACCGAAGCCGAACGAGTTCGACAGCACCACACCGGGCTCCCACTCGCGTGCCTCCCCGGCCACCACGTCGAGGTTGATCTCGGGGTCGGGCTGTTCGAAGTGTGCCGTCGGCGGGAGCAGCCGGTGGCGCATGGCCTGGATCGAGGCGACGGCCTCGATTGCGCCCGCCGCCCCCAGGCCGTGGCCGGTCACGCCCTTGGTGGAGGTCACGGCGGGCCCGATGCCGCCGAAGACCTTGTTGATGGCCTTGGACTCGGCGAGGTCGTTGAGCGGTGTCGAGGTGCCGTGGGCGTTGATGTGGCGCACGTCGTCGGTGGTGAGGCCCGCGTCGATCAGGGCGAGCTCCATGCACGAGACCGCGCCCGAACCGTCGGGTGCAGGGGCCGTGATGTGGTGGGCATCGGCCGTCGACGCCGCGCCCTTGAGCTCGGCGTAGATGTGCGCGCCGCGCGCGACCGCACGGTCCCACTCCTCGAGGACTAGGGCGCCGGCGCCCTCTCCCATCACGAAGCCGTCGCGCCGCACGTCGAAGGGGCGCGACACGCCCGAGGTCGACAGTGCGGTCATGTTGGTGAATGCGGCAATGGGGACCTCTTGCATCGACGCCTCAGCGCCGCCGCCGATGGCCACGTCGCATCGGCCGGTCGCCACCAGCCGGGCTGCGGCACCGATGGCGTGGGTCCCTGCCGCACACGCCGTGGCGATGGTCTCCGACGGCCCGTGCCAGCCGAAACGCATGGAGACGTTGGCCGCCCCGGCGTTGGCCATCATCATCGGGACGAGGAACGGCGACACCCGCCGTGCGCCCTTGTCGTAGAAGACCCGGACTTGGCTGATGAGGGTGCCGAGGCCGCCCACGCCGGTGGCGAAGATCACCCCTGAGCGCTCGGGGTCCGCCCCGACGTCGCCGGCATCGGCCAGCGCCTCGTCGGCCGCCGCCACCGAGAACTGCGCGAAGCGGTCGATGCGCCTGGCGTCCTTCGGCCCGAACCACACCGAGGGATCGAAGTCGCGCACCTCGGTGGTGTCGATGCGGTCGGGGTGCACGAGGCCCTCCCAGAGCGCGTCGGCACCCACCCCGCAGCAGGTGACCGATCCAATGCCGGTCACGGCCACCCGCCGGCCGACGATGGGTCCGTCGGGGCCCAGGCCGAGCAGCATCAGAGCTTGGCGGCGATCAGGTCGAAGGCCTGGCCGACGGTGTCGATGCCCTCGAGCTCGGTCTCTTCGACGGTCACGTCGAAGGATTCCTCGAGCGCCATCACGAGTTCAACGAGGTCGAGGCTGTCCGCGTCGAGGTCCTCGGCGAAGCGTGCCTCCTTGGTGACCTTCTCCTTCGGAACCTGGAGCACCTCGACCGCACACTCTTGGAACTTCTCGAACGTTGCGTCGCTGTCCACTGCTTCTCCTTCGTCGATAGGGACCGAGGAAGCCTCGGCCGCATGAGAGTACTGCTCGCCCCCTTGAACTTCTACAACCCCATACCCAGGCCGCCGTCGACGGCCAGCACCGAGCCGGTGATGTAGCCCGCACCGTCCGAGGCCAGGTAGCCAATGGCGTCGGCCACCTCGGCAGCGGTCCCCGCTCGGCCCAGTGGGACCATCTCGCCGAGGGCTTGCAAGCGGCCTTCTCCGAGCTCGGCGGTCATGTCGGTGTCGACCACGCCCGGGGCCACCACGTTGACGGTGATCGAGCGGCTTGCCACCTCACGGGCCATGGCTCGAGCCATGCCCACCAGGCCGGCCTTCGAGGCGGCGTAATTGGCCTGACCGGGGAGCCCCACGAACGCCCCCACCGAGGAGACGAAGATGATGCGGCCTCGGCGGAGGCGGAGCATCTTGGCGATGGCCCGCTTGGCCACCCGAAACCCTCCGGTGAGGTTGGTGGCGAGCACGTCGTCCCAGGCGTCGTCGCCCATGCGCAGCACGAGGGTGTCCCGGGTGATCCCGGCGTTCGAGACAAGGACCTCGACCGGTCCGAAGGCGGCTTCGGCCTCGCTGAAGGCACGCTCGACGTCGCCGGGGTCGGTCACGTCGCAGCGCACGGGCAGGAAGCGCCCGGCCCACTCGGGGTCTCCAGGAGCCGCCGGCTCCTTCTCGCCTCGGTAGGTGCCCGCCACCCGGTCGCCGTTGGCGAGGAACCACTCCACGCAGGCGAGGCCGATGCCCCGGGACGCCCCGGTCACGAGCACCACGCGGCCGGGTTGTGCGTCGGCGCCCTCGCCGCTCACCACGCGCCGCTCTCGACGCGCAGCCACACCAGGGGCTGGCCCTCTTGGACCCGCTCGCCGCCGGTGGCCAGCCAGCGGACCACCTGGCCGGCGAAGGGCGTGCGTACCTCGACCACGCCGACGCGCCCGACCAGGTCACCAACCCCCACCGTCGAGTGTGCCGCTTCGCCGTCGGGCTGGGGCGTGCCGGGCAGGAGCCCGGTGCCCGGGGCGGCGAGGGACTCTTCGGGGGCGAAGATCCCCCCGGCGGGGCTCACCACGACCCGCTCGGACATGTAGAGGTGCTCGCCGTGGTGCACGGTGGGTTCGGAGCGCCAGGACTCCGGGGTGGCGACGGCATCCATCAGCGCGTCGAGATCGCCGGGGGCGGCCACCGAGAGCGCCTGGAGGTCGGGGGCGGCGCGCCGGGCGAGTCCGCTCAGCACGCCGCCGGGTCCCACTTCGACGAGAACCGTCGCACCGAGCCCGTCGAGGGTCTCGAGCGTCTGGCGCCAGCGCACCGGGCTGCACAGCTGGGCCGAGAGGAGCCCCGGCCATTCGCCCGGGTCGTTGTGGACCCGGGCGTCGACGTTGGCCACCACCGGCACCTCGGGTGCGCCGAAAGAGGCGTCGCCGAGCGCCTTGCGAAGGGCCGGCCGCGCGCCGGCCATGAGCGGGGTGTGGAAGGCCCCCGAGACCGGGATGGGCAGCACCTTTCGTGCGCCGAGCTCCTTCGCGATCGGCGTCAAGGTGGCGATGGCGTCGGTGGTCCCCGCCACGACCACCTGGCCGGGCGCGTTGTAGTTGGCCACCCACACGTCGCCCTCGGCCCGTTGGCACGCCGCCTCGGCGTCGTCGTCGCTGATGCCGAGCAGGGCGGCCATGGTGCCCGGTGCGTCCTCGCCGGCATGGGCCATCGCCTCGCCGCGTGCGACCACGAGGCGCACGCCGTCGTCGAAGGACACCGCCCCGCTCGCCACGAGGGCGGAGTACTCGCCGAGACTGTGGCCCGCACAGGCGGCGGGGGCGAGCCCGAGTCGCTCGATGGCGTCGAGGACGACGAGGGACAGCACGAAGGTGGCCAACTGTGCGTTGGCCGTCGGGGTGAGCTCTTCCATCGGGGCGTCGAGCAGCAGTGACTCGAGGTCACGTCCGGCCGCGGCCGATGCCTCGGCCACCACCTCCCAGGACGGGTGGTCGACCCAGGCGCGTCCCATCCCGGATCGCTGCGACCCCTGACCGGGAAAGGTGAACACCAACAATCGATTCAGACTCCACGTTCGCTGCGGCCACACGTGCCGCGCCGGCCAGCGGGTGCGGCCTTGGCGAAACAGTTTGGCACGGCACTTGGGGCGCGTCTTGTTACCAAAGGGTCATGATCCGGACCCCCGGCGAGGGGGTGCCAACCCCCGACGGCCGGTAGCGTGAGGCCGTGCTGCTCGCCGCCACCCAGCTCTATGCCGGGCCGGACAAGGCGCACAACCGGCGCCAGGCGCAAGAGGCCATCGAGCGTGCCGGCGGCGATGGCGCCGGCCTCGTGGTGCTGCCCGAGGCGTCGATGTTCGGGTTCGGCACGCCGTCGACCGATCTGCGCGCCGCCGCCGAGGCGCTCGACGGCCCCTTCGTCTCGGCTCTCGTCGAGTCCGCAGGTCGGGCCGGCACGGTCGTCGTCGCGGGCACCTTCGAGCCTGCCGCCGGTGCACGCGTGCACAACACGGTGGTGATCGTCGACGGCAACGGCGTGCTCGGCCGCTACCGCAAGCTCCACCTCTACGACGCGCTCGGGTGGCGGGAGTCCGATCGCGTCGAACCCGGCGAAGCCGGGGAGGACGACTTCGTCGTCATCAAGGTCGCCGACCTCCACGTCGGGGTCATGACCTGCTTCGACCTGCGCTTCCCCGAGATGGCCAGGGTGCTGTGCGATCGCGGGGCCGACGTGCTCTGTGTGCCGGCCGCCTGGGTGGCGGGGCCGCACAAGGCCGAGGTCTGGGGTGACCTCTGCCGGGCGCGTGCGATCGAGAACACGAGCTATGTGGTGGCCGGCGCGCAGCCCGCGCCCGAGTTCACCGGCTGCGCCATGGTGGTCGACCCGCTCGGCGTCACCCTCGCCTCCCTCGGGGCCGCGGACGTGGGCGCCCATGCCCTCGGCGAGGCGAGCGCAGAGAAGCTGGCCGAGGTGCGCGCGGCGCTGCCGCTGCTCGCCAGCCGACGTTTCGACGTCGTCCCACGTTGAACGAACCGCAGGTGCCGGCGACGCCGAACGATCGCATCGCTCTGGTGCCCGGAGCGGGACTTGAACCCGCACGCTCTTTCGAGCAAAGGCTTTTGAGGCCTCCGCGTCTGCCGATTCCGCCATCCGGGCTCGAAACGGCATGCTACCTGCGCATCGGGGGGAGGCCATGAAGCTGGTCGGCATCGAGCTGTGGCGGGTCGACCTCGCCCTTTCGAATCCCGTTGCGACGTCGCAGGGCTCCCATGGCCCGCGGCCGGTTCTCTACGTGCGGGTCGTGACCGATGAGGCCGAGGGATGGGGCGAGTGCGGGGCACTGCCCGGGGGCACCGCCGTCGATCCCGCCCTCGACGACGTGGATGTGGCCGTGGCGGAGCGGGCGGTGCCACGGCTGTTCCAGGCAGGCGCGTCACGCGGCGGGGAGCTCGTGGGGGCGCCGTCGGTGGCTCGCCTGTTCGGCGAGGGGCCGCTCGAGCGCGTCGTGGCCGCCACCATCGAGATGGCGGTCCTCGACGCTGAGCTCCGCTCGAGTGCTACCGCGCTGGCCGAGCGCCTCGGCGCAGTGCGCGCGGTCGTCGAGTCCGGCGGGGTGGTCGGGATCCCGCCCGGGCGCGACCCCGGCGCGCTGGTCGATGCGGCCGCTCGGCTGCTGGATGGGGGGGCACGCCGCGTGCGCTTCAAGATCGAGCCGGGATGGGACACCGTCCCCGCTCGGGCGCTGCGCACCGCCTTCCCCTCGGCCGCGCTGCTGGCCGACGCCAATGGTGCCTACCGGCGAGGCGGCACCGATGACGACGCGAGTGTGCTGTGCGCACTCGACGACTACGGCCTCGTCTGCATCGAGCAGCCCCTCCCTGCGCCCGACCTCGCCGCCCTCGGCATCCTCGCCGCCGAGCTCGCCACCCCCATCGGCCTCGACGAGTCACTCGGCACCGTGCGCCGGCTGGCCGAGGCGATCCGCTACGGCGCCGTCGCGGTCGCCTGCATCAAGCCCTCGAGGATCGGTGGGCTGCTGGCGGCCCGCCGGGCCCTCGCCATGGCGGCCGAGGCGGGGATCGACGGCTTCGTCGGTGGGTTCTTCGAGAGTGGGCTCGGGCGTGCGGCCAACGCGGCCGTGGCGGGTCTTTGCGGCTCAAGCCTGCCGGGCGACCTCTCCGACCCGGCCGACTATCTGGTCGAGGACCCCTGCGGGTACTTGGAGGTCGATGGCGGTGCGGTGCGGCTCACAACGGCGCCGGGCGTGGGCGCAGCCCCCGACAGTGCCGTCCTCGCCCGGTTGGGGGCGGTCGGCCGATGGTTCCCGTACCGCAGCTGAGCAGGGACGATGCGACCCTCCTGGGCCGGTGGCGGGCCCGGGAGGGGGTGGGAGCGGGTACGCCGGTTGGCGGGCATCGGTGCATCCGGGGCCTGCGTAGACTCATCTGACCATGCAGCAACTCATGCTGGAGCGCAGGATCCGAGAGGTGCACGCCCGCCTGGTGCGGGCGCGCCAGGAGCTGGCCGTGCTCGACGAGCAGCTGGCCGTCGTGCTCGAGGAGGCCGACGACGCCCGCCTGCGCTCGCTCGTCTCCGAGACGCCCCTCGCCACGCATGACTACGTCGAGATCCAGCGCCACGCCGACGCCATGACGAGGGCGCACCTGGCCATGGCGTCGACCGTCGCTGACCTCGTCGCCAAGCAGGACGACCTGCTCTCGAGGGTGGGGAGCTCGAGCTGATGGCAACGGCAGAACGCGCACGGGTGGTCATCGCCGACGATGAGGCGATCATCCGCCTGGACTTGAAAGAGATGCTCCAAAACGCCGGTTACGAGGTGGTCGGGGAGACCGGCCGCGGTGACGAAGCGGTCGAGATCGTCGGGCGCGAGTTGCCCGACCTCGCCATCTTGGACGTGAAGATGCCCGGCATCGACGGCATCCGGGCCGCGCGGGCGATCGCCGAGCAGCACAAGGTGGCCGTGCTCATCCTCACCGCCTTCAGCCAGCGCGACCTGATCGAAGAGGCTCGGGACGCCGGGGTGACCGCCTACCTGGTGAAACCCTTCCGGCAGAACGAGCTCCTGCCCGCCATCGAGCAGGTGCTGACGCGCGCCCGGCAGGAATGGGCGATCGACGAGGAGATCGAGCGGCTCGACCCCCCCGAGACAGCTGCCGACGACAAGATCGAGACGCGGCGCATGGTCGACGAGGCCAAGGCCGTCCTCATGGACCGCCACGACATGAGCGAGGCCGATGCCTTCTCCTTCATCCAGCGCTCGGCCATGAGCACCCGCACGCGCATGCGTGACGTGGCGCTGCATGTGGTCGACGGTTCGCTCGAGCCTTGAGCCCGGGCGAACCGGCCCCCCGGACCGGCCCCCTCTTCCTGCTCGACGGGATGTCGCTGGCCTTTCGGGCCTACTTCGCGCTGCCGGCCGACCTGGCCACCGAAGCGGGGACGGTGACCAACGCGGTGCACGGTTTCGTCGCCATGGTCATCAACTTGGTGCGCGACCATCGCCCGTCGGCTCTCGCCGTCGCCTTCGACCTCGAGGGCGGGACGTTCCGTGACGACATGGTGCCCGACTACAAGGGCGGGCGGGCAGCGACGCCCGAGGACCTCCCGCCCCAGTTCGAGATGATCCGAAAGGTCCTCGACTCCCTCGCCATCCCCGTGCTCGGCAAGGTGGGCTTCGAGGCGGACGATGTGCTCGCCACCCTCGCCACCGAGGCGCGCGACCGAGACTGCGACGTCGTCGTGGTGACCGGGGATCGGGACTGCTTCCAGCTGGTCGAGGACCCCCATGTCCGGGTGCTCTACAACCGCCGGGGGGTCAGCGACTACGCCCTCTACGACGAGGCGGGGATCCTCGAGCGCACCGGCGTGCGCCCGCCTGTCTACCCGCTGCTCGCCGCCCTTCGCGGCGACCCGTCCGACAACCTGCCAGGCATCCCGGGCGTGGGGGAGAAGACGGCCGCCAAACTCCTCAACACCTACGGCGACCTCGACGGCATCTATGCCAACCTGGACGCCCTGACGCCGAAGCTGCGGGAGAACCTGGCCGCCAACGAGAACCTGGCGAGGGCCAACGCGGCGGTCATCCCGCTCGTGCGCGACGTCCCGCTCGAGACGACGGTCGAGGGCCTCGACCTCGGGGGATGGGACTTCACGACGGCACGAGACCAGTTCGCAGAGCTCGAGCTACGCACGCTCTGGCGGAGGATGGCGGCCCTCCTTGAAGACGGCAGCCTCGGCCAGCCCGCCGCCGGCTCGGACATGCCCGCGCGCGAGGCGGCCGGCGTCCCCGGTGATCTGGCGGCGGTGGCCGAGACCACCGCCGCGGTGGTCGACGGCGGCGAAGGACCCCTCGGCGTGCTCCTCGTCGGCCCGGTCGACGTCGAGCTCGCCCGGACCGAGACCCCAACCGACGCGGTCAGCGCCCTGGACGAGCTGGTGACGACCGCCGCAGGGAGCGCACTGGGCCTCGCCGGACGTTGGGAGGGCGCCCCCGGACGTTCGCCGCTGAGGGGGCTGGTGGCGGTGGCCCCGCACGACGACGCCTTCAGCGGGGTCTGGGTGCCCGCGAGCCTGCTCGGCGATGTCACGCTACGAGCCGAGCTCAGCCGGCTGCTCTCGGTCCACCCCGTCGCCGGCCACCACGTGAAGGAGCTCCTGCGCTCGCTGCTGGCCATCGGTGTCGACTGCACGAGCCTCGAGATCGACACCGCCGTTGCGGCCTACCTCCTCGACCCCTCGACCGGGGACTACTCCCTCACGTCGGTCGCCGGGTCGTCAGGGGAGGGTTCGCCTACCCCGGCCGGCCAGCTCGCACTCGGAACCGAGACGGTCGACGTGGCCGAGTCGGCGGCGACCGAGGCGGCGACCGTCGTCCGGCTGGCCCCGCCCCTCGAGGCCGCGCTCGAGGCCGAAGGGCTCGCCGAGCTGCACCGGGAGGTCGAGCTACCCCTCGTGCGCGTCCTCGCCCGCATGGAGGACGTCGGGATCGCCGTCGACCAGGTGGAGCTGCGCCGCATCGCCGACGAGCTGATCGGTGACACGAAGGCGCTCGAAGAGGAGATCCAGCGCCAGGCGGGGCACGCCTTCAACGTGAACTCGACCCCTCAGCTGCGCACGGTGCTCTACGACGAGCTCGGCCTCACCCCCACGCGCAAGACCAAGACGGGCTACTCGACCGACGCCCAGACCCTCGAGACGCTGCGCGACGAGCACCCGATCGTCGAGGCGCTCCTGCGGTATCGCGAGGTGGAGAAGCTCCGGTCGACGTACGGCGAGGCGCTGCTCGCCGAGGTGGCGCTCGACGGCCGGATCCACGCGTCGTTCCGCCAGACGGTGGCTCGGACCGGGCGGCTCTCCTCCGAGCAGCCCAACCTGCACAACATCCCGGTGCGCACCGACGCCGGTCGCCGGTTCCGCCGGGCGTTCGTGCCCTCTGCGGGCGCGTCCTTCCTCGTGGCGGACTACGACCAGGTGGAACTGCGGGTCCTCGCCCACCTGTCCGGTGACCCCGGGTTGCTCGAGGCCTTCACCGCCGGGACCGACATCCACCGGGCGGTGGCGTCGGGCATCTACGGGGTTGAGCCGGCCGAGGTCACGAGGGAGCAACGTGAGCGGGCGAAGATGGTCTCCTACGGCCTCGCCTATGGCATGGAGGCCTTCGGCCTCTCGCGGCGGCTGAACGCTCCCGTCGAAGAAGCCCAAGAGATCATGGACCGCTACTTCCGCGCGTTCCCCGAGGTGCGCGACTACATGGAGGGGACCGTCGCCGAGGCGAGGTCGCGCGGCTACACCCGCACGCTGCTCGGCCGGAAGCGCCCGCTGCCCGAGCTGAACGACTCGAATTACCGGGTCCGCCAGGCAGCCGAGCGCCAGGCCATGAACGCCGGGATCCAGGGGCTCGCGGCGGACCTGTTCAAGGTGGCGCTGGTCCGCCTCGACGGGGCGCTGGAATCAGCCGGCCTCGCCAGCCGGCTGGTGCTCCAGGTCCACGACGAGGTCATCGTCGACGTGCCCGAGGGTGAAGAGGCCGCCGTCGGGGCCATGACCGAAGACGCCCTCACCCATGCCGTCGACCTCTCCTTGCCGCTCGAGGTCTCGATGGCCTGGGGCGACTCGTGGGCCGACGCCAAAGGCGGTTGAGGCCTGCCCACGTGTTCGGACCGAGTGCCCATTCGGCGGGACGCGGAGTGGGCCACTGAGGGCCCGGTGGTAACCTCTGCAGCGGCTAGCGCTGGTGGCCAAACTCCTTATTGACTCTGTGATCCCGGCGCGATCGATATCCACCCGAAAGTGAGCAGTGCCCCCATGTCCGACGAGAGCACATCCACCCTCCTTGCAGAGCTGTCCCCCGAAGCGATGGGGACCTTCGATGCGGAGGGGAATTACATCCCCCGCACCATCACCGAAGACGACCTCGGTGGAGCGCCGCTCGAAGACGTGATGGCCGACACCATCGTCGAGTTCGACGATGGTGACCTGGTCGAGGGCACGGTCGTCAAGATCGATCGCGACGAGGTCCTGCTCGACATCGGCTTCAAGTCCGAGGGCGTCATCCCGGCCCGCGAGCTGTCGATCCGCAATGACGCCCACCCCGAGGAGATCGTGAGCCTGGGCGAGCACGTCGAGGCGCTGGTCCTCCAGAAGGAGGACAAGGAAGGCCGCCTCGTTCTCTCGAAGAAGCGTGCCCAGTACGAGCGGGCGTGGTCCACGATCGAGAAGCTGAAGGAAGAGGACGCCATGGTGTCCGGGCCGGTGATCGAGGTCGTCAAGGGCGGCCTGATTGTCGACATCGGCTTGCGCGGTTTCCTGCCCGCCTCGCTCGTCGAGCTCCGCCGGGTGCGCGAGCTGCAGCCCTACGTGGGCCGGACGATCGAAGCCAAGATCATCGAGCTCGACCGCAACCGCAACAACGTCGTCCTGTCGCGCCGTGCGTGGCTGGAAGAGGCCCAAAAGGAGCAGCGCGGGGACTTCCTGGCCAACCTGAAGCCCGGCGAGCGTCGCCGCGGCACGGTCTCGTCGGTCGTCAACTTTGGTGCCTTCGTGGACTTGGGCGGCATGGACGGCCTCGTCCACGTCTCCGAGCTCAGCTGGAAGCACGTCGACCACCCCTCCTCGGTCGTCCAGGTGGGCGACGAGATCGATGTCGAGGTGCTCGACGTCGACCTCGACAAGGAGCGCATCAGCCTGTCGTTGAAGGCCACCCAGGCCGACCCCTGGCAGCAGTTCGCCGACAGCCACGCCGTCGGCCAGCTCGTCTACGGGCGCATCACCAAGCTGGTGCCCTTTGGGGCCTTCGTCCAGGTGGGCGACGGCATCGAGGGCCTGGTCCACATCTCGGAGATGGCAGCGCACCACGTCGACCTGCCCGAGCAGGTGGTCAGCCCCGGCGAGGAGCTGTGGGTGAAGATCATCGACATCGACCTCCAGCGTCGCCGTATCTCCTTGTCCATCAAGCAGGCGGCCGAGGGCGGCGAGGTGTCCGAGGAGTACCGCGAGGCATTCGGCGAGCACGCCTACGACGCCGAGGGCAACTACATCGGCAACTACGACTACGCCGATGCCGAGTTCACGCCCGAGACCGAGGCCCAGGCGGCCTGGGCCGACTACGTGGTCGAGAACCCCGGAGCGGCCGCTGCGAACCCCGACGAGGCGACACCCGTTCCAACGGCTCCCGTGGCCGAGGCGCCGGTCGCGCCAGAGGCTCCCGCGGCCGAGGCGCCGGTCGCGCCAGAGGCAGCAGTGGAGGCGCCGGTCGCGCCAGAGGCAGCAGTGGAGGCGCCCGTCGTCGAGGCTGCACCCGCTGAAGCGGTCGTCGAGGGCACCGAGCAGTCCTGATCGAGAGCCGTTGACGGCGCCCGCAGGTGCGGGCGCCGTCCTCAGGCCGTCGCCGCCGGTGACTCGGCGGGAGCCGGGGCGGTCGGGCCGACGAGGGGGAAGTGGCAGGCCACCAGGTGGCGTGGCGCGACCTCTCGCAGCTCGGGAACCTCTTCGGCACAGCGCGCCTCTGCACGCGGGCAGCGGGTGCGGAAGCGGCAGCCCGACGGGGGGTTGATCGGGCTCGGTGGCTCGCCTTTCACCGCGGGCGGGCGCACAGGTGACGTCGGGTCCGGCTCGACGGCTGCGGCCATGAGCGCGCTCGTGTACGGGTGGGCGGGTGCCTCGTAGAGGGTGTCAGCTGAGGCGATCTCGCACAGGCGCCCGAGGTACATGACCGCCACCCGGTCGCTCACGTTCTTCACCACGGCAAGGTCGTGGGCGATGAACAGGAGCGTCAGTCCGTAGCGGGCCTTCAGGTCCTCCAAAAGGTTCAGGATCTGGGCCTGCACCGAGACGTCGAGGGCCGAGACCACCTCGTCGCACACGAGCAGCTCGGGCTCGAGCACGAGGGCTCGGGCGATCGAGATGCGCTGGCACTGGCCACCGGAGAACTCGCGGGGGTAGCGCTCGGCGGCCACGTCGGGGTCGAGCCCGACGGCGGTCAGCATCTCGCGCACGATCTGGGCGCGCTCGCCTTTCGAGCCTCGTTTCCAGATGTCGAGGGGCTCGGCGACGATGTCGCGCACCCGGCGCCTCGGGTTGAGCGAGGAGATCGGGTCCTGGAAGATCATCTGGATGCCGGTGCGCGCGCTGCGCAGCGACCGTCGGTCGAGGCCGGTCAGGTCGGTGCCCTTGAACGAGACCGAGCCCCCGGTCGGCCGCTCCACTTGGACGATGGCGCGCCCGGTGGTGGACTTGCCGCACCCGGACTCGCCCACGAGGCCGAGCGTCTCACCCCGCTCGATGGAGAAGGTGACCCCCGCCACGGCCTGGACGGTCTGCCCACCCCGGTGGAAGTCGACCTTTAGGTCGACGACGTCGAGCAGGGGCCCCTGGGCAGCGGCCTCTTTTGCTGCGTCCTTCTCGCCCGTGACCGTCACAACGCCTCACTACCTGCAGGGACGCTGGTCAGGCTCACCGGGACGCCGGGATGCGCGCGGCCACCGAGCGGGTACCAGCAGGCGTAGGAGTGGCCAGGCTCGTCGGCCTCGACCAGGGGCGGGCGCTCGACCCGGCAGCGATCCTGCGCATAGGCACAGCGCGGTGCGAAGGCACAGCCCGGGGCCGGGTTGAGCAGGTCGGGGGGTCGCCCGTCGATGGCGGCGAGCCGGGAGTGGCTGGGCTCGGACAGGCGCGGCGTCGACGCCAGGAGGGCCGCGGTGTAGGGCATGGCCATGGCGGCGAAGAGTGTCCTGGTCGGCGCCTTCTCGACGATGCGACCCGCATACATGACGGCGATCTCGTCGGTGCGAGTGGCCACGACGCCGAGGTCGTGGGTGACGAGGATGACTGCCATGTGCCGCTCGGCCTGGAGCGAGCCGAGAAGGTCGAGGATCTGCGCCTGGACGGTGACGTCGAGGCCGGTGGTGGGCTCGTCGGCCATGAGCAGACGGGGGGCGCAGGCGAGTGCAATCGCCATGACGACGCGCTGGCGCATGCCGCCGGAGAGCTGGCCCGGGTAGGCCTTCGCCCGCTCGGCGGGGGAGGGAATGCCGACCTGGGTGAGCAGTTCGATCGTGGTGGCCTTGGCCTCCTTGCGGTCCATGCCCATATGCAGCTCGAGAGGCTCGGCGATCTGGCGGCCGATGCGCATGACCGGGTTGAGCGAGGTCATGGGGTCCTGGAAGACCATCGACATGCGCGCCCCCCACAGCTCGCGCAAGGTGGCGGCGTCGGCCCCTACCATCTCGGTGCCCTCGAAGCGCACGGAGCCCGACTGGGTGACCCCCTCGCGCGGCAGCAGGCCCATGATCGAGCGGCTCAGCACGGTCTTGCCCGAGCCGGACTCGCCCACGACGCCGAGCGTCTGGCCCCGGTCGAGGGTGAGCGACACGCCGTCGACGGCGGTGAGCAGGCCGCGTGGGGTGGAGAACGAGGTGCGCAGGTCGTCGACGACGAGGAACGGCGGCGCCTCAGCGGCGGCTTCTGGGAACTCGCGGGCCGAGGCGCGGTGCGGGCTCACAGCTTGATCTCGGTCACGTCGAAGTGCTGGCGGAGGCGGTCGCCGACCAGGTTCAAGGCGAGCAGGAACGAGAACATGGCGAGGGCGGGGAACAGTGCGAGCCACGGATTCACGTTCAGATACGTGCGGCTCTCGTTCAACATGTTGCCCCACGACGGCGTGGGGCCCGGTATGGAGAGCCCGAGGAAGGCGAGCGATCCCTCCAGCACCACGATGGTGGCCACGCCGATCAGGGAGAAGGAGACGGTGATGGGCATGATGTTGGGCAGGATCTCCTTCAACAAGATGCGCGTGTCGCTCGCCCCGAGAGCCTTGGCCGCCATCACGAAGTCGCGGGTGGCATAGGAGAGGGTGGCGGCTCGGATGATCCGGAAGATGAGGGGTGCACTCGCCACGCCGATCACGATGGTGATCTTCCACAGCTGGTGGCCCCAGAAGGTCACGATGGCGATGACCGCCACGAGAGCCGGGAAGGCCAGCAGCACGTAGGAGGCCGAGTTCACAACCGTGTCGACCGTGCCGCGGCGGTAGCCGGCGATCATGCCGAGCACGCCCCCGAGCGCCAACCCGATCGCCATCGCCCCGAAGCCGACGATGAGCGAGACCCGGGCGCCGTAGATGACGCGACTCAAGATGTCGCGGCTCAGGTCGTCGACCCCGAACCAGTGGCCTGCACTCGGCCCGGCGTTGGCCGGGATGGCGAAGTTCTGGTAGTTCGGGTTGGGCAACGGTAAGAGCGCGGCGAAGACGGCGAGGAGGATCACGAGGACGATCCAGCCCACGCAGACCCAGAAGAACCAGCCGAGGTGCTTGCGCGGCCCGCTGACCTCGGTGAGGACCGCGCCCTCGCCACCGACCGCGGCGCCGGCCGCGCGGGTCGACACCGAGGTGGTGGCCTCGATGGGCTCGTAGGGGACAGCTGACTCACTCACGAGCAATCCTCGGGTCGACCACGGAGAACAAGAAGTCCACGATGAAGTTGATGATGACCACCGCGATGGCGACGACCAAGACGATGCTCTGGACGACGATGTAGTCCGTCTGGTTGATGGCGGTGACGAGCTCGTAGCCGAGGCCGGGGATCTGGAGCAGGTACTCGACGACGAAGGTCCCCGCGATGAGCGCGCCGATGTTGATCCCCGCCGAGGCGAGCAGCGAGACCGACGACGGCCGGAAGGCGTGCTTCAACAGGATGCGCCGGTCGGTCATGCCCTTCGAGCGGGCCATGGTGATGAAGTCCTCCTGCAGCGTGGCGATCAGATCGTTTCGCAAGAGGCGGAAGTACACGACGATCGAGCCGATGGCCAGGATGATCGAGGGCAGGATCATCGAGTTGAGGTTGGCCGAGAGGCTCTGGCTAATGGGAACGTAGGAGGCCGGTCCCGGGAAGATGTGCCAGTGGACGCAGAAGATGAGCACGAGCAGCGGGGCGAGGATGAACGGCGGGAGGGCGAGCCCGGCGAACGTGGCGGTGGTCGAGTAGCGGTCCAGGCGCTTGTTTGGGCGCCGGGCGGCCAGGAGTGCGAGGGGGATGGCGATGGCGAAAGCAATGATCTGGGAGATCACGATCAGCTCGATGTCGATGGGCACCGCCGTCGCCATGGTGGAGAGCACGGTCTGGTGGGTGACGTAGGACTGGCCGAAGTTGCCCTCGAAGATGTGGCCCGCCCAGATGAAGTACTGCTCGTAGAGCGGCTTGTTGAGGCCCAGCTGGGCCATCAGGATCGCCTTGTTGTGCGCCGTGTCGTTCGGTCCCAAGATGGCGACCGTCGGGTCACCGGGCAGCAGGTGGACGAGGTAGAAGGCGCCCACCGACACCAAGAACACGATCGCCACAAGCGCCACGAAACGCTTGCCCAGATACTTCGCCACGTACCCTCCCCCCATTGGCGCTGCGTGAGCTGCCAGATCCTAACGGCACCCGGCGAAGGGCGGGGGAGCGGGGGACGCCTCGGGATGGCGACCTCGGGCGCCGACTGGTCGAATACGATGCCGCGGTGACCTCGAGCATCGTCGACTCGCCTGAACAGGCTCTTCCACCCGCCGAAGACGAATCGACGGCGACGGGAGAGGAGGAGCGACCGCCGCTCGGGTTGCTCCACGGCAACGCCCTTCTGCTGGCGGGGATCGGGGTCGGGCTCATCCTGGCCGCGGGGGTCTGGCTGCGCTTTTGGACTCGCTCGGCCCTGTGGCTCGATGAGGCTCTGACGGTCGACATCGCCCGGCTGCCACTCAGCCACCTGCACGCCGCCCTGAAGCAGGACGGCGCGCCGCCGCTGTACTACGTGCTGCTGCACTTTTGGATGCTGGTCTTCGGCCAGTCGAACAGCGCGGTGCGCTCGCTGTCGGGGGTGCTGTCGGTGGCGACCATCCCGATCACCTGGGTGGCGGCCCGCCGGTTCGCCGGTCGGCCCGTCGCCTGGATGGTCGTGGTGCTGGTCGCGAGCTCGCCCTTCGCCGTCTACTACGCAACCGAAGTGCGGATGTACTCGCTCGTCATGTTCCTCACCGCCTGCGGCTTCGTCGCCCTCGAGCGGGCCCTCCACCAGCCCCGCTGGGGCAACCTGCTCGGCGTGGCTGCCTCCACGGCGGGGCTCCTCTACACGCAGTACTGGGCCCTGTACCTGGTCGGCACGATCGGGCTGTGGCTGCTCTGGCAGTCCTGGCGCGCAGCGGAGCCGTTGCGGGCCAAGGCACGCTTCACGCTCGGGGCGGTGGTGGTCGGGTGCATCGCGTTCTTGCCCTGGGTCCCGACCTTCCTCTACCAATCGAAACACACCGGGACGCCCTGGGCTGTCCCGCCGAACTTCGCGGCCGTGGTTAACGCCATCACCGGCTTCACCAACAACCAGGCGACGTTGTCCACACAGGGCTCGAGCCAGGGCCGGCTGCTCTCGCTCATCTACTTCTCGCTCGGCGCACTCGCCCTCTTCGGGCTGGCCAAGGACCGCCTCCACATCGACCTCGACATCCGCACCCGGGCCAAGGGGCGCCCGCTCGCGTTCGTCGTGGTCCTCACCTTGATGGCGGCCATCGCCGGTGGCATCCTGACCGGCAGCGCGTACTCCCCGCGCTATGCCGCCGTGGTCTTCATCCCGGTCATCGTGCTGGTGGGATTCGGGGCGGTCACCCTGATCGACGCGCGCGTGCGCACCGGGATGATGATCGTCGCCGCCGTGGCGGGCTTCGCCGTCGCCGTCCAGAACGTCTACACGCAGCGCTCGCAGGCCCCCGAAGTGGCCGCCGTGCTCGCCGCCCACGCGAAGCCCGGCGACATCGTGGCCTACTGCCCGGACCAGCTCGGCCCGGCCCTCTACCGGCTGCTGCCCGGCGGCACCTATCAGCAGATCACCTACCCTCGTGGCACCGGCCCGGACCTCATTGACTGGGTCGACTACCAAGCGGCGATCCGCGCCGCTGACCCCGTGGCGTTCGCGAAGAAGCTCGAGGAAAAGAGCGGCGGCGTCCACGACATCTGGTTCGTCTCTGCCCCGCAGTACCAGGGCTTCGAGAACAACTGCCCCGCCATCGCGACCGCCCTGATCGACGCGCCGGGCTGGGGCGCGCACCAATGGGTGAACCCGAAGCTGAAGCACTACTACGAGCCCTATGCGCTCACGCAGTTCGCTCCGCCGGCTGCCGTCGCCGCGGCGAAGGCGTCGGACTCGGGCTCCGCCGCCAGCGGTTCGTGACGTCACGACCGGGGACGCTCTCCCGGGGTCTGCTCCGACGGGGCGGGAAGGCAATCGTCGAGGTGCTCCCGGCATGGATCACGGCCCGGGTGCTGGTGCTTGGCGCCCTCGCCCTCGCCCATCTCATCGTCAGCCGGACACATCCGAGCACCCCCGGCGTGGCTGCTCGGGTCCATACCGGGCTGCTCGGCTGGGATGCGGGGTGGTACGAGTCCATCGCCCGCTACGGCTACGTGCCGCTTGGGCACCCGTCCTTCCGCTTCTTCCCCCTCGTGCCCGTTGTGACGCGGGCACTCGCCCTCCTGCCTGGCGTGAGCGACGGGGCCGCCCTGTTGGGCGTCGCCAACGGCTCGGCGCTGCTCGCCACGGCCCTGCTCGCCGTGCTGGTGCGCAGGGAGACCGGCGACGCCACGCTCGCCCGGCGCACGATCTGGCTCCTGTCCCTCGCCCCGCCGGCCTTCGTGCTCGTGATGGGCTATGCCGAGGCGACGCTGCTCCTCTTCGTTGTGGCGTGCTTCCTCTGCATCCGGCCGCGCGGCGGGGCAGCGCCCGCCTGGTGGTGGGCGGCCGTCTTCGGCGTCGCCGCAGGGCTCACCCGGCCGCTCGGCGTGGTCCTGGTGCTGCCGATCGCCATCGAGGGGTGGCGGCGCTGGGGCCAGTCGAGCACCCGGCAGCGGCTGGGATCGGCGGTGGCGGTGGTCGCTCCCCTCGCCGGGATGGCCGCCTTCTTGGTGTGGTCGGAGCTGGCCGTATCGAATTTCTTGCTTCCCCTCCGGGTCCAGACGAGCGCCGGGCTCCACGGTGGGCTCTCCGATCCCGCCACCACCCTCGTCCACGACGCCAAAGGGGTGCTCCACCACCATTTCGGCACCGCCTTGCACGTCCCGTGGATCCTCCTCGTCCTGGTGCTGGTCGTGCTCGCTCTGCGCCGCTTCCCGGCGAGCTACGGGGTCTTTGCCGCCGGCGTGGTCCTCGCCGCGCTGAGCGGGACGAACCTCGACTCCTTCGAGCGCTACGCGCTGAGCGCGTTCCCCCTGGTGATGGCCGCATCCACCTTGACGGGGCGCCGTGAGGTGGAGCGGGCGGTCCTCGCACTCTCGGCGGCAGGCATGGTCGTCTACGCCCTGCTGGCGTTCCTCAACATCTCCGTGCCGTGAGCAGGACTTGGGGGCCCACCTCCGCCCTGGGGCCAGCACCACCAAGTAACCTCTGAAAGGCCCAATCCGAAGACGGACCCCGCAGCGTCGCTCGGGGGAGGTTACGCGCGCGGGCTGCGCTCTGGCGCATGTGTTGGGGACCGCCGGGAAGGACGAGGATGGCGACAGTCGAGACGGGGAGCGAGTTGATCGGGGACGACCAGGTGTCACCCTCCGAGGAGGCCCCGGTCGTCGTGATCGGTGCCGGACCGGCAGGGCTCACCGCCGCCTACCAGCTCATAAAGGCCGGGAGGCCGGTCGTTGTCGCCGAGGCGTCCGACGTGGTGGGGGGCATCAGCCAGACGGTCGAGCGCGACGGCTGGCGCTTCGACATCGGGGGTCACCGCTTCTTCACCAAGGTCCAGCCGGTCGAGGACCTCTGGCATGAGATCCTCCCCGACGAGGACTTCTTGCTCCGACCGCGGATGAGCCGCATCTTCTACAAGAACAAGTACTACGACTACCCGTTGAAGGCCTCGAACGCGCTCAAGAACCTCGGGATCCTCGAGGCGGCGCTCTGCGGGCTGTCGTACTTCTGGGCGAAGGTCCGCCCCCCGAAGGACCAGACCAACTACGAGGGCTGGCTCGTCGCCCGCTTCGGCTGGAGGCTCTACCGCACGTTCTTCAAGACCTACACCGAAAAGGTCTGGGGGGTGCCGGTCGCCGACATGCCCGCCGACTGGGCGGCGCAGCGGGTGAAGAACCTCGACCTCGGCAAGGCTGTGCTCAACGCCCTGATGCCCAAGCGCAACCAGAAGGAGATCGCCAGCCTCATCGAGGAGTTCCAGTACCCGAAGTACGGGCCGGGCATGATGTGGGAGCGCTGCCGCGACCTGGTCGAAGGCGCTGGCGGCACCGTGCTGATGGAGACCGCGGTCACGACGATCCACGTCGAAGACGGCCGTGCCACGGCGGTGACGCTCACAGGTACCGACGGCAATTCGAGCAGGCTCGCCGCCTCCCACGTGATCTCCTCGATGCCCATGAACGGCCTCGTCGGCACGTTCGACCCGCCCGCACCCGACGAGGTGCTCGAGGCAGGACGAGACCTGCACTACCGCGACTTTTTGACGGTGGCTCTCGTCGTGCCCGAAAAGCGCGGGTTCCCCGACAACTGGATCTACATCCACGCGACCGACGTGAAGGTCGGCCGCATCCAGAACTTCGGGTCGTGGTCGCCCTACATGGTCAAAGACGGCCGGACTTGCCTCGGGCTCGAGTACTTCGTCTTCGAGGGCGACGACGTGTGGGCCAGCTCGGACGAGGACCTGGTGGAGCTGGCCACGCGAGAGCTCGCGGCCCTCGGGCTCGTGCAGGCCGGTGACGTCGAGGCTGGCTACGTGGTGCGGGTCCCCAAGGCCTATCCGTACTACGACTTCGAGTACCGCTCCAACGTGGACATGATCTGCAAGTACCTCGACACCGAGGTGCCCAACGTGCACCCGGTCGGCCGCAACGGGATGCACAAGTACAACAACCAGGACCACTCGATGTATACCGCCATGCTGACCGTCGAGAACATCCTGGGCGCCGGCCACGACATCTGGGCGGTGAACGTCGAAGAGGAGTACCACGAGGAGCACTCCGACGGGCAGGGGGAGCGCGCCGCCCAGACGTCGGGGACCGGGCGAGACGCCCCGATCCTCCCCCGACGCAACTCCTAAGGGCGATGGCGGACAGCCTCGCCACCACGAGCGCGGAGACGTCGTCCGAATCTGACAGGGCAGTCGCGCACCAGCAGCGGTCGGTCACGAACAGCGTCCGCCGGTGGCCGACGTGGCGTCGGCTCGCGTTGGCGGGGATCTGCTACCTGACCCTGTCGGTTGTGATCTGGTGGCACGTGTGGAGCGCGCCGACGGTGACCGCCACCTCGATCAACGGCGACCCCGCACTCTTCTTGTGGTATCTCGAGTGGCCCGCCTACGCGCTGGCGCACGGCGCGAACCCCTTCTTCTCGACCGCGATGTTCCATCCCGGTGGGGTCAACCTGTTGGCGAATACGAGCGTGCTCGGTATCGGCATTCCTCTTGCACCACTGACCTGGGCGTTCGGGCCGGTGCTCACTCTGAACGTGGCGCTCACCCTCGGCCCCGCACTGTCGGCGCTCGCCATGTTCTACCTCCTCTGCCGATGGGTCCGATGGGCGCCTGCGGCCTTCGCGGGCGGCCTGCTGTACGGATTCTCACCCCTCGTCTTGAACGAGTCGCCCCCGGCCCACCTGATGGTGACGTGGCTGCTCGTCCCGCCTCTCATCGTTGCCTGTCTCGACGCCCTTCTCGTCGGCACCCGAGTGCGGGCGACACGAATCGGTATCCTCCTCGCGCTGCTGTTGGCCGTGCAGTTCTTCTTGAGTACCGAGATCCTTGCGCTGACCGTGTTGATGACGGCGGTCGGTCTGATCCTTGTCGTCGGATTCGTCAGCGTGCGCGACCCCGGCCTCCTCGCCAGTCGCTGGAGGCGCGTCGGGACCGGTCTTGGGACCGCGGGCCTCCTCACCGTGGCACTCCTCGGTTTTCCCTCCTGGTACGCCACCTTCGGGCCGGCCCACTACGTGGGGCTCGTCTGGCCTGCACTCAGGAATTCGGGCGGCACGCCCGGTGCCCTGTTCGATTCGTCGACCACCCTGTCCTTTGCGCAACGGGCCTTCGTGCAAATGGGCGGCTACTTCGGCCATCCCTTGCCGTCGGAAACGTACGTGGGTGCCGGATTGCTGATCGTGCTGGGAGCCGCCACCGTTGCCTTCGGCCGGGACCGACGGCTTTGGCTCTTCTGGGCGCTCGCCCTGACCGCCGGGCTCCTCACCCTCGGGACCCGTCAAGTGTCGTGGGCGCCGTGGGGCCTCTTTTCTCGGATCCCGGTCATTGAGAGCGTCATCCCGGAGCGCTTCATCGTCTTCGTCTACCTATCGCTCGGCGTGGTGCTCGCCGTGGTCGTCGACAGCGCGCGCAGTTGGGCGCTCGGTGCAGACTGGTCTGCTCGGTCGGGTGCACGATGGTTCGGAATGCTCGCGGGACTCGCTGTGGCCGTTGCCGCTCTCGCACAGATGGCCGTGCTCTTCGCGCCAGAGCTTCCCTATACCGTTGGGCCGGTTCGCCTTCCAGCGTGGTACGAGGCGGTGGCACCAAGGCTCCCGAAAGGTCAGGTGCTCCTCGGGTTCCCGACGGCCTCGTCAGGATACGAGAACGTCTTGGCCTGGCAGGCGGTCAATCGCATGCACTATTCGGTCGCTTCCGGAGGGGGACCCCAAGGGACGGCCGCCTACGCCCGCACAACGCGCAAAGGATTCGGGGTACTGGCATCGCTTTCATTCGACCTCTCTCCGGCGCCGCAGGCCACGCCCGCAAATCTCGTGGCGGCGCGCCAGGCCATCGAAGATTGGGGTGTGACTCGGATCGTGGTTCCGCTCGATGCGGTGCAGCCCGGGCTGGTCGCCCCCCACGACCCGCGCTACGCGGTGGCGTTCTTCACCGCTGCCACCGGTGATCTTCCCTCCTTCTCCCATCAGGCATGGGTGTTCAACGTGACGTCGATGCCAGAACCCCTGCACGTCGCTGCGGGGGCAGTCAACACCTGCAGCGCGGCCGGTCCACCGGCTGGGCTCACGGTGCCACTTTGCGTCGAGCACGCCACGATAGGGACGGCGGCCCAGTGACGACGGTGCAACTCCGACAGAGTGAAGGGCCATCCTCGACATCAGACGAAGTACCCGACGTCGAGAGGCAGCACTTACCCGGGCTCGACGGCATCCGGGCCGTGGCCGTCGCCGGTGTTCTGCTCTTTCACGGCGGGGCGGGCTGGTTCGGGGGCGGACTGCTCGGGGTCGACATCTTCTTCGTGCTCTCGGGGTTTCTCATCACGAGCCTGCTCGTGGGGGAGTGGTCGAGGACCGGGACACTGCGCTTCGGCCGGTTCTATGCTCGCCGGGCCCGGCGCCTCGTCCCGGGTCTCGTCATCCTCTTGCTCATCGTCGCGGCCTACGCCAGGTGGTTCGCCCCGGGCGGCACACTGGGCACGATCCGTGGCGACGCCTTGTCGACCATGGCGTATGTGGCCAACTGGCGCTTCATCCTCTCGGGCCAGAGCTACTTCGTCCACTACGGGCCGCCGTCGCCCCTCCTCCACACGTGGTCACTGGCGGTCGAAGAGCAGTTCTACCTGGTCTGGCCCGCGGTGGCCTGGGTCACGCTCCGCCACTTCGGGCGGCGCGCGCTGGCAGTGGTGGCGGTGGTCGGCATCGTCGCCTCGGCGATCGCCACGGCGGTCCTCTTCGATCGTGGGGTGGGCGCCACCAGCCTCTACTACGGCACGGGCACGAGGGTCCAAGAGGTGATGGCCGGCGCGCTGCTCGCCATCGTGCTGCCGGATCTGGCCCGGCGGGTGGGCAGTCTCGAAGGCGGTCGTCGCAAGGCCGCGTCGCTCAGCGTGGCCCTTCTCGGGTGTGCGGGAGCGGTGTTCTTGGTGTGGGCGCTGCACGCGGTCGCCGGCGACGGTGGCTTCCTCTACAGGGGTGGCTTCCTCCTCGTCGCCGCCGCCAGCGTTTCGGTGATTCTGGTCGTCGCCCTGCGCCCACTCGATCCGATAGGCCGATTCCTCGCCCTCGGTGGCCTGGCGTACATCGGGCGCATCTCCTACGGCCTGTACCTATACCACTACCCGCTGTTCTTGGTCCTCGACCCAGCACGGACGGGCCTCGAGGGTTGGGAGCTGTTGGCGCTGCGCCTCGGCGTGACCCTCGTCGTGGCCGTCGCTTCGTACCACCTGGTGGAGTTGCCCGTCCGTCGCCGCGCGTCGGGCCTCGTCGGGACACACCCCTGGCGCTGGGCTGCAGGTGCGGTGGCGGGGATCGTCGCACTGGTGGCACTGCTCGTGGTGAGCACCATCGCTCCGCCCAGCCTGCCGACAGAGGCTGTCGTGCGTGAGAAACCGGCGCTCTTCGCCGTGCCGAAGGCTCCACCGCCGGGCCTGGTGGGTTTCCACGCCGTGCGGGTACTGGTCCTCGGCGATTCGATCGCCGACACCTTGGGCCAGGGGCTCGAGCAGGACGCAGGGCGGTGGGGTGCCAAAGTTTTCGACATGGGATTCATCGGCTGTGACCTCGACCCTGATTCGACAGTGAACAACGAGGGATTCATCGGGCCACCACCGCAGGGGTGCAAAGGGTGGCAGCAGACCTGGCCCAAGGACGTGGCCCTGTTCCAGGCCGACGTCGTCGCCATCGAGCTCGGCCGCTGGGAGGTGCTCGACCGAGTGGTCGACGGCCATTGGACGACGATCGGCCAGAAGCCGTGGGACGACCTCTTCACCGCAGAGCTCACCCGCGCGATCAAAGAGGTCTCGGCCACCGGGGCGAAAGTGGTGCTGTTCACGACGCCGTTCGTCGACCCGCCCAACCTCGCGCCGAACGGCCAACCGTGGGACTCCAACCTGCCGAGCCGCGTCGCGGCTTACAACCACCTCCTCCGTCGCATCGCGAAGAAATTCCCCCGAACTGTCTCGGTGATCGATCTCAACCGTCTGCTCGACCCGGGGGGCCACTACACCTCGACCCTCGACAGCATCGTGGTGCGCACGCCCGACGACGAGCACCTCACCCCCGCAGGCGGCGAGCTGCTCCGTCCCGAGGTGCTCCCGCAGCTCGTCGACATGGGCCGCCAGCACGAAGCGCGCCGCACGGCAGAGCTGGCCCGCTGATGGTCGAACTCCTTCACTCCTGTCGGTACCGGCGCCTCGAGCGACAGGGAGGTCGTGCCTGATGCGCTGGCCGACACTTCGGCGCGGCGCTCATGCGGCCGGCCGCGCCGGCCCGCCGGCCACGGGCCCCGATGCACACGGAGCAACCGGCACCGGACCGGCAGAGACGGCGCACGGCTACTCCTCGCACCAGCTCGAGGGCCCGCCCCTTTCGGCGGTGACCGAGGACCTCTTGGTGGCCGAGGAATCGCTGCTCGACACGATGGCCCTCACGCCCGCCTTCGGTCTCGTGGCCGATCCCTATCTCGAGACCGTCACCCCACCCGAGAAGACATCCCCCCTGCCGGCTGCGGGAGAGGGTGCAGAGGCGCCCGAGTCCTTCCTGAGCGGCATCTTCCAAGCGGGGCCCCTCGCGGTGGGCGGGTTGGTCGCCAACGCCCTCAACATCGTCGCCACCGTGCTGGTGGCGCGCCTGCTCACCACCCGACAATACGGCGGCGTCGCCCAGCTGCTCGGGCTCTTTTTCGTCCTCTCGATGCCCGGCTCGGCCCTCCTCGTCGGGGTGCTGCGCCGGATCACCGCCATGGCGGCCAAGGGTCACGACGAGCTGGCCCATCGCTGGACCACCAAGCTGTACCGGCGCTCGCTGCTGGTCCTGGTTGCCTGGTCGGCCTTCGCCTTCGCCATCGAAGCGCCGTTGGCCCGGGCCCTGCGCCTGCCCGACAACGGGTCGGTCGCCTTCATCCTCATCGCTGGCGGCGTCTGGGCCCTCCTGTGCATCGACCGGGCCATCCTCCAGGCCCACCGCCGCTACGCCGGGCTCGGCCTCAACCTCATGATCGAGATCGGCGTGCGGACGGTCCTCGTTCTCGGCTTTGCCATCGCCGGCCTCGGCATCTGGGGCTACGCCCTCGGGCTCCTGCTCGGTGAGATCGTGGCGGCCGCCGAAGCGCGCGTGGCGGGGCAGCGGGCGTGGGGCTATCCGGCGCGTGCCGCGCTCCCCTCCGACGACAGCATGGGGACCAGGGCGCTCTCGATCGACCTGGTGACCGCCCTCATCGGCTTCGCACTGCTCGGGGTGCTCCAGAATGCCGACATCATCTTGGTGGGCCGCCTCCAGCCGTCGAATTCCGGCTCGTACGCGGCCATCTCGGTGGCGTCGAAGGCCCTCGTATTCGGCGCCATCCTCCTCGGCAGTTACGTGCTGCCCGAGGCCGCGATCCGCTGGCACCGCGGCGAGCATGCGCTGCGGCAGCTGGCCGTGACCCTCCTGTTCTTGATGGTCCCCTCAATCCTCTTGCTCGCGGTCGCCCTCTTCGCACCCAAGCAGTTCTTGACCATCTTCTTCTCGGCGCGCCTCAGCGGGGGCGCGCCCGCCTTCGCCACCCTGGTCGGGGCCATGGCCTGCCTCGGCGTCACCGTGGTGCTCACGAACTACCTCTTCGGTGCGGCGCGCCGCGGGGTCATTGTGCTGCTCGCCCTGGGTGTCGTGGTGCTGCTCGTGCTCATCCACCGGGCCAACGGCCACATCATGGCGAGCGCCCAGGCGGAGCTCGCCGTCCAAGGCGGGGTGGTCGCGCTCGTGCTGGTCGCCTTCGCAGTGGTCCATCTGCGATTCCGCCCCGGAAGGGTCCACGCACCCCTCAACGCCACCGGTAATGTGGACAGACCGGCGGCGGGGGGAGCAGGGTGACAGCACAAGGGAGGCGCGGGACGGCGCGGGACGAGCCGGTTGTGCCCGAGCCCGGGACCGAGCTGCGGGCGGCCCCGCCCAGCCCCGGGCCGACGCCTGCCGAGCGACTGGCCGCCATCGCCGAGCCGGTCGGCCTGCGGCGCATCGACGTGGTCGCATGGCGTGACCTCGACGATGCCGAGGCCGGCGGATCCGAGCTCCACGCCCATGAGATCATCCGCCGCTGGGCGGCGGCAGGCATCGACGTGCGCCAGTGGACGTCACGCGTCGACGGAGCGGCACGCGAGATCACCCGTGACGGCTACACGGTCAACCGACGGGCCGGGCGCTATGCCGTCTTCCCGCGCACGGCCTTCGCTGGCGTGCGCTCGAAGATCGGCACCGGCGACGGCCTGGTCGAGATCTGGAACGGCATGCCGTTCTTCACGCCCCTGTGGAATCGATCGCCCCGAGTGGTGTTCTTGCACCACGTCCATGCGGACATGTGGCAGATGGTGCTCACCCCGAAGTTGGCCGCCTTCGGCTACGGGGTCGAGCACCGCCTGGCGCCGCCCTTCTACCGACGCTCGCGCGTGGTGACCCTTTCGAATTCGGCCAAGGCGGACATCGTCGATCGCCTGGGGCTGCGCCCCGAGCACATCTCGGTGGTCCCGCCGGGGATCGATTCGACTTTTACGCCCGGCGGAGAGCGGGACCCCCAACCCCTGGTGGTGGCCGTCGGACGCCTCGTCCCGGTGAAGCGCCTGGATCGCTTCATCGAGGCCATGGTCGCGCTCAAGCGGCGCCAGCCCGGCCTACGCGCCGTCATTGTGGGGGAGGGCTACGAGCGCCCCGACCTCGAGGCGCAGATCGCCAGCCATTCCGCACGCGAGTGGCTCACCCTGCCGGGCCGCGTGAGCGACGAGGAGTTGCTCTCGCTCTACCGCAGGGCGTGGCTCGTGGGCTCGACCTCGGCGCGCGAGGGGTGGGGCATGACGCTCACCGAGGCAGCCGCCTGTGGCACCCCGGCGGTGGCGACGCGCATCACGGGCCACGACGACGCGGTGGTCGACGGGGAGTCCGGCATCCTCGTCGACGACCTGGCCGGGTTCGTCGACGCCGCCGAATCGATCATCGCCGACCCCATGCTGCGCCGCCGCCTCAGCCTCGGCGCGTTGCGGACCGCCGAGCGGCTCAACTGGGACGAGACGGCAGCCGCCACCCTCGCGGTGCTGGCGGGCGAGGTCGCCAGGAGACGGTGAGCGGTTCCTCGGGCGCCCGGGGGGAGCTGCCCCGTGCTTCGGACGCCATGGCGCCCGGACGCTTCGGGGCCTGGCTGACCGGTGTCGGCGCCCTCGCCCTCCTCATCCAGCTGCGGTTCATCGATGCGTCGGCGCACCTGCCGCTGAGCTCGGCCGCCGCCGCCGCCCGGGTGCAGGCCTCGTGGTTAGTGCGGGGCTTTTGGTTCGTCGACCCGTCCCACCTCGACCCCACCTACCCGGCGCGCAGCGTCTCGGCCCTGCACCCGCCGATCACTACCTTGCTCCTCGCCGTCGCCGACGTGGCCAGCGCGACCGGGGTGACCGCCCAGCGAGTCTTCTTCGCCCTCATCTTCGTCGGAGCCATCGTCGTCGGCGCGCTCTGCGCGCGGGCGCTCGCCGGTGGACGCGCCGGGATCCTCGCCGCCCTCGTGCTCGCCACGTTCCCCGCCCTGTGGGTCAACCCCGTGACGCTCGGGCCCGAGACGGCGGTGGTCGGCCTCTCGTGCCTGGTGCTGTGGGCTTCGGTTCGCTTCGCCGACCACCCGAGCACCGGTGGTGCGGCCGAGATCGGTGCGTACCTCGGCCTCTGCGTCCTGACTCGGACGGACCTGGTAGCCCTGGTCGTCCTGGTCGGGCTCCCGCTCGCCGTCTTCGCCCGTTCTGCGAGCTGGCTCGAGCGGGGAAAGTTCGTGGTGGTGCTCCTCGCCGTCGTCGTGCTGGTGGTGGCCCCGTGGGCGGGGCGCAACCTCGCGACGTTCTCGCGGACCACACTCGTGTCCAACGACACAGGTGCGGTGCTCGCCGGTGCCAACTGCGCCACGACCTACGCGGGGCCACTCGAGGGATGGTGGTCGGCGGGGTGTGCGGACGCCGCAGCCTCCGGTGGGAACCAGCCCGCGGTGGCCGCCGAACAGTTGGCGGCGGGGCGCCACTATGCGAGCAGCCACGAAGCTCCGCTGGTCAGCGTGGCGGCCGAGCGGGTCGGCCGGCTCTGGGGCGTCGTCGATCCGATCGCCGGGGCCCGGCTCGAGGCCCTGACCGGCCGACCGGTGTGGGTCACCGAGCTGGCGACGTGGTACCTCTACCTCCTCGTGCCGACGGCCGTCTTCGGCGCGGTGGTGCTGCGTCGGCGCCGCCTCCTGCTCTTCCCCTTTGCCGCCATGATCGTGCTCGCCACCCTCACCGCGGCACTGGCGTATGGGGATGCGCGGTTCCGCGTCGAGGCCGATGCCGCAATGGCGATCCTGGCCGGCGTGGCGCTCGACTCGCTGTGGCGGCGCATCGAGCGGACGGCGGGCCAGACCCGTTCACCGGGTCAGCCACGGGGTCGACACGCGGCCGGGTCTGCGCCGCGCGCTGTCGAGCACGAGTCGCCGGTACGCCCGGCGGCTGGCGTCGTCGCCGCGCGCGAAGGACGATAGGGCGTGCCCAGCGGCGAGCTGACGACGCTCCTCGAGTCCGAGCCGGCCCCCCAGCCAGTCCTCGTTGCCGAGTCCGAGCCGGCCGTCGTGGCGCGCCCGCCACGGTTTCCGGCGTTCGACGGCCTCCGGGCCATCGCCGCCCTCACCGTGGTGGCCGTGCACACGAGCTTCATCGCCGGCCTCACCCCTCGGAACCCCGCCGTCGGGCGCTACACCGGGCGACTCGAAATCGGCGTCGCCGTCTTCTTCCTCATCTCGGGGTTCCTCCTCTACCGCCCCTTCGTGGTCGCCCACCTCTCGGCCGCACCGAAGCCGCGGACCGGCGCCTTTTGGCTGCGGCGCATCCTGCGCATCGTGCCCGCCTTCTGGCTGGTGCTGTTCATCGAGACGCACGTGCTGCACGCCGGGCCCGGGCTCGGGCCCGGTGGCTGGACGGCGAACCTCTGGCACTTCGGCTTCGCCCAGATCTACTCGCCCGATCACGTGACCAAGGGCATTTCGGCGGCGTGGAGCCTCAACGTCGAGATGACCTTCTACCTCTTCGTGCCCCTCTACGCCGCCCTCATCGGATGGCGAAGGGCGCGCCGGTCCCTGGGGGCGCAGCTGCGCGTCGAGCTCTACGGCCTTCTTGCCATGGTGATCGTCAGCTTCGCCTGGCGCCTCGCCATCCTGCCCTTCCAGAACGGCCACTCTGCGTACTTCCGCCTCGCCACCACCTGGCTGCCCGCCCAGCTCGACCTCTTCGCTCTCGGGATGTTCCTGGCGGTGGCAAGTGCGTGGCTCCACCACAACCGACGCGAGTTCGCGGTGTTCGCCGCGTGGTGGTTCCCGTGGGCGGCCTGGGCGCTGGCCGGGGTCTGCTTCTGGGCCGTGTCCAACCTCGGGATCCCGACGGTCCCGCTCTATCACCAGTCCCAGCTCGACATCGCCCGCCAGACCCTCTACGGGCTGTTCGCCTTTTTCCTCCTCCTGCCCGCCGTGTTCGGTCCGCAGCGCAAGGGGCTGATCCGCCGCTTCCTACTCAGTTGGCCGATGGCGTCGATCGGAGTGATCTCCTACGGCATCTACCTCTGGCACGAGGTCTGGATCTACCAGCTCTTGAAGGAGGGCCGCTTCCAACTCTTCAACCTGGAGTTCTGGGGGTACTTCCTCGCCGTGGTCGTGCTCGCCATCGGTTCGGCCACCATCAGCTACTTCGTGGTGGAAAAGCCTGCGCTCCGACTGAAGAACTCGATCGCCTGGTGGCGCCGGCCCAGCCGTACGGCCGCATCGGGCGTCCCCGAAGTCTGAGGTCCTCAAGCCCCCAGGGTCGCGACCTCGTTCTTGTGTCGCTCGGATGTCGGCGGCGTGTCGGCCGGGTGAACAGCAGCGCACCGCTGATGCAATGTGGGTAGCGTGCGATCCGCCGGCCCGGCTCTGCCGCCGCCCGGCCGGCTCAACACTGCGGCACACAAAGGGGGAACCGCATGTTGTTTCTGACCGAGTACGAGCTGAAGCCCACGCTCGTGCCGTCCGACACGAAGCGGCTGATGGACGAGTTCGCCAAGCGCGGGGCAGCTCCCGGCGAACTGGCGCACTACGTGCGCGCCGATGGCAAGGGCGGGTACACGTTGACCGAGGTCGACGAGATCGGATCCGCCTACGAGACGGTGCTGGCGTACACCGAGTTCATGAGCTTCACCATCACACCGCTGCTCAAGGTCGACGACGCCGTCGGGCCGATCCTGGCCTCGATCCAGGACTGACCGCTCGCCTCGAGGGACGCACGGCGTCCCTCGAGGCGGCCGACGGTTCACGGCATGCCCTGGACGGGTCGGCCAAGCTGTTCGAGAGGGGGCAGTCGGCTTCGGCCGGAGCCGACTGTGGTCGCAGGCGTGGCACGAGTGCCGGTCGGTGCGCCACCTTGCGTCGTTCTGGCAGTCGAGAGATCCCCAGGAACTCGGCTGCGAGAGCACCCATGTGGTGCAAGGCTGCGTCGTATGCACGCAGTCGAACTCGCCTTCGCCATCGGATGGGCTGCGTTCTGGATCTACTGGCTCGTGGCAGCTTTTTCGATGAAGAAGAGCCGCGTCCCTTGGTCCCGCGAGCTGGGTATCAGGGCGGTCGTCGTCGTCTTGGTGATTCTGTTGCTCCGCGTGGGAGCCTTTCGAGACGGCGGCATCAACTCGGATCCGTGGCGTGCTGGCGTCGGGCTCTTCCTCTTCGCGCTCGGGCTGGGGTTCGCGATCTGGGCCCGCCGACACATTGGGCGTAACTGGGGGACGCCGATGTCGCAAAAGGACGAACCCGAGCTTGTGACCAGCGGCCCTTACCGCCTGGTCCGCCATCCCATCTACTCTGGCATCCTCCTCGCGGGCGTCGGCACCGCGATTGCACTGAGCTGGCTGTGGCTGGTCGCCATGGTGCTTGGCGGGGTTACTTCGCATACAGCGCCACCGTCGAGGAGCGCTACCTGACCGAGCAGTTCCCTGACACCTACCCGGTGTAGAGGCGCTCGACCAAGATGCTCGTGCCCTTCGTCTTCTAAGGGGATCGGTCGGATTTCACCATCAACGGTGAGGCCACGCCACGGCGCTTTCACAGACACCTATGTGCCGTACCGCCCGGCACGGCCGGCGAACCGAGGCAGAGCGAGAACCGCTCCCAAGGTCCGGGCGACCTTGTCCGCTCCGCAGGGTCCCCAGATCGGGCCGCTCACGAGCGGGCAACAGTCGCGAGCTCTGGGTTCCTGTTGACGCGTCTTGTGGGCCCGGGCAAGCAGCCTTCGGATTCGCGTATTCCGGCAAAGGTTTGACTTCCAGCGTCACCTTGAGGTGCCCCACTTCGAGGGGGAAGAAGCATGTGGGGCATGCCTCCGATGTGCCCTTGGAGGGCAACCCTGTTGGCCGACTCGGCTCAGCTTCGCCGCGGGTTCAATCCAGGTCTCGTTCGAGGGATGAGATCTCCACGCCGGGAATCCGTGCGCCGTCCCGGCGGACGGGTCGTGGCGTGCCCGGGGTCGGTCGGCCAAGCTATTAGGGCACGGCGGCGAGACGAACGTGAGGCGGGCATGGAGCTGACGTACGACCCAGGGGCGCTTCAGGCGGTGCTTAAGGATAGAGGCGGCCACTGGTGCCTCGACATCGAGGTGGCCACCGGCGGGAGCTGGGGCCATGCTGACACGACGTGGTCCTCGACCACCATCGGCGACGACGAGTTGCGCGACCACCTCGGTGTCGGTGTGGCGGTCGATGCACAGGGAGTCATCGGCTATGTCGAGGTGTGCCTGCGGCGGGCCGGCTGGCGGGCCGTGCGAAGCGGCGACCCGGCCGCCGCACCGTCGGTCGAGACTTGGGAGCTCAGCCCTGCCGACGAGTACCGCTGAAGGGCGACCGGCGGCAGGTGCTCGAGGCGCCAGGGAGCAGTTCGGCGAATCCCGGAGCTCCGATGGGCCGTGAGGCGCGGCCGTGGCTACCGTTGGTGCTGTGGGCACCGATGCAGCGAAGGAGCGCTTCGAGTTTTTGGGGGCCCTGGCACAGCAGCGGTCGTTCCTTCGCCAGACGGTGGCCGGGATCTCCGACGAGCAGGCGCGCCAGCGCACGACGGTGAGCGACCTGTGCCTCGGGGGACTGATCAAGCACGTGGCGGTCAGCGAGCACTCCTGGACGGACTTCATCGTCCACGGCCCCTCCGCACCGGGTCCCGCCGATCCGGCCTCCGTGGCATCACACGAGGCCAGCTTCACCATGCTTCCCGACGACACCCTGGCGGCCGTCCTCGGTCGCTATGACGACGTCGCCCGCCGCACCGAGGACCTGGTCCGCTCACTCGACTCCCTCGACGTCACCCACCCGCTTCCCGAGGCGCCGTGGTTCCAACCGGGGACACGGTGGTCCGCCCGTCAGGTGCTCTTGCACATCCTCGCCGAGACCGCCCAGCACTCCGGTCATGCCGACATCATCCGCGAGGCCCTCGATGGTGCGAAAACCATGGGGTGAAGGTTCGGACGATCAGCTCACCGAGACGGCCTCGATGAAGTCCACGATCGAGCGGGCGAACGCCGGGTCGTTGACCGCGCTCAGGTGATCTCCGGCGAGGATCTTTGCGGTCGCCCCGGGGATCCGGGCAGCGAGCGCATCGGGTGGGCCGACGAGGGTGTCGGCGTCGCCGGTGAGCACCATGGTGGGCACGGCGATCCGATCCAGGGCGGCGGGTTCGCCAAGCGGGGCACGCTGGATGGCGGCAAGTGCCATCCGATCGGCTCCGGTGGCGTCGGCGAACGCCCGGAACGCCCGGGCGCTCGGGTCACTGATGGTGCGGGGGTCGTCGGCTTCGAGTGCGTCGGCGATCGCCGAACTGTTCGCCGGTCGTCGGTCGCGCCCAAGCCGTCCGCCCACACCGCCGAGGATGAGTGAACGGGCCCTCGGCTCCAGGGGCACCAGCCGGGCGGACACGAGCGAACCCATCGAGTAGCCGACCACGTCGACGGCGTCGACGCCCAGGGCGTCGAGCAGGGACTGGATGTCGCGCACCATGGCGTCACCGCCGTAGGCATCGGGGTCATGGGGCTTGCCCGAGGACCCATGACCGCGTGCGTCGGGTGCCAGCACGCGTCGTCCCGAGGCCACCAGTGCGTCCACGACGCCCGGGAGAACCCAGTTGAGACGGTGGTCAGCAGCGAAGCCGTGCGAGAGGATGACGGTCGGCCCGTCGCCGGCGTCGAGGTAGGCGATCGGTGTCCCGTCGAAGGAATTGAGATGGTCCATCCCAATTTCCTACTCCGGGCGCCCGCCGCCGTCCCGCGTGCGGCCTGCGGGTTGCCCGGCGCCCCGTGTCCGGGCTCGCGTCATCGATCGGCACCTTGCAGGAGGGTCAGCGGCCCCCGAGGGTGCCGCGACAGCGGCCAGCGCCAGTGACGGGACGCGCCGAGCCGCCGTCACGGCAGGTTGCGCCGGTAGCGCCAGGGTGAGCGCGGCGTCCCCGCCGAGCTCGCCGGGAGATCCTCTGGCGCGGCGCCCGGCGCGTGCGAACCGGCCGAGGGCTCGTCGGGAGCCACAGGTCCACCGACCAGTGGGGCGACATCGTCGCTCGTCGGCGCCGACGGCGGGGAGGGCTCGTCGGCAGCGTCCGCCTTGCGCCGCCGCCGGCGGATCTTCGGGCGGGGGCGGTGCCGGACGGCGATGACCACAGCGTCGGCCGCCAGCACGCAGATGGCCAGCCACGCCAGGGTGTCAGCCCTCGGGAAATGGGCCGGCCAGTTGATGTCGGGGACGAAACCGTAGCGACGCTGGCGGGTCACCATGTATACGCCGGTGGCGACGACCAGGCCGATAGCGCCGATGAGCGCGATCCCCCGGCTCCAGCTCACGAGCAGCCCCAGAAGAACCAGGGCACCGATGGCCAGGCCGACCACCGGCGCGACGACGGCGGCGACAACGAGGCCGCTCGCGAGGGCGATCAGGATGGCCCAGTACCAGGCGGGGCGGACGCCGGCGCTGCGCAAGGGGAGCGTCAGTTGCGGCCTGAACTCCGCTCCCTCGGCGCGCGTCGGTGCGGCGCTGTCGGTGCCGCCTCCAGGCGGCCCCTCGGTCGCCGTGGCCGCCAGCGCGAGCGACGCGGTGCCGTTCGAACCGGCCACGTGGCGCGGACCCTTGGCCTCCCTGCGGGCCCGCCGGCGACTGAGGCGCCGGGAGATGATGCCCGGTGGGATGAGGATGAGCCCGAGGCTGATGGCGAGCGCGCCCGACGAGGTGAGCAGTGCCACGTTGACGAGGCGCTGGGGGAGCCAGGCGAGGTTGAAGACGGTGGTGCCCGTGGCCAGGCGCGCCGGCACGTACCAGCCGTTCGCATAGCCGTCGATGAGGCTCGAGGAGCCGAGCGCCACGCCGGTCGACGTGGTGGCGTGCCAGCCGCGGTTCTGGCTCTGGCCGAGGACGAGCCAGTACGGCGACCCCTCGCCGGTGACCGACACCCGCATGCCGCTTCGGTTCGAGGCGAGCACCGACACGGTGGGGGAGGAGGCAACCGGCACTGCGCTCGGAGGAATCTGGCCGGTCGGGGTCAAAGGGAGCGCCCCGCCACCCGCCGCCGACGCCAGGGTGAGCGAGTCGAGGTCGACACCGGCGGTCTCGTAGGGGGCGGTCGTGAGCAGGTGGGTGCCCGCGCTGAGTGTGATCCCGTGGGCCGAATTGCCACAGCCGGTCACCGAGAGGCCGCCGTTGCCGAGTGCGGTCGCCGTCGTCCCGCTGATCTGGACGTCGATGGGCATGCCGTCGATGGCGAGGAGGCCTGGTTCGCACACCGTCGGGATGGTGGCCGGCGTGCCCTGTGGCGCAACCCCCGGGATGCCGACCTCGGCCAGCCCGACCGGCTCGGTGTTCTGGCGGTCCGAGATGTAGTCGTGGAAGTGCACCGGGTCCGTCGAGTCGACAGTGACGCGGACCTCCGAACCCGACAACGATGCGAACTGGACCGGTACCGAGGTCACCGACCCCTGGGTCCGCCCCTTGCCGGGGTCGATGGCGGGCAGCGTCACCTGGCGGCTCGCACCCTGGGTGCTCACGGTGATGGTGGTCGGGATCGAATGCCGGCCGTCGGCGACGATCTGGAGGTCGAGGTGGTCGAAGGTGATCGGGTGGCTCAGCTGGTACTCGACCCAACCGCCGTCTTGGGGGCCGAGGCCGGGCATCCAGGCCGTGGCCGGGTTGCCGTCGATCGCCGCGCTGGCCCCCGCGGCGAGGTCCCCGGGCAGCCGGCCCGACGAGTTGGCCTGGACGACGGTCGCCTCGTCGCGTGTCGGCGAGCTGGTCGAGGCGCTCCGCCCGAGGAGGGCGTTGACGACCGGATCGGGTGCGAGGGTCGAGATCCTGGCGAGTCCCCCGATCGAGAAGTTCCGGGCGGTCGGGAGGGTGAACGAGCGCGACAAGGTGGTCTCGGGGTCGCTGCGCGGCGGCACGGGCTCGGCTCTGAGCCTGTTCACCACGATGTCGAGCTGATGGTAGGCAGAGCTCGCTCCGGCTGCGCTGAGCAGGTCGGTCGGCAGCCGGAGGACCTCGGTCGCCGCCGGGACGCCGGGGACCTCGACCTCGGCGAAGCCGACTGAACTCTCCCCGTCGTAGCTCTTGCGGATGCCCGAGCTGGTCGCGTCGACCGTCACCGACAGCGTGTGGAAGGTCCGCGTGCCGAAGGTGACCACCTCGCCAGGCGTCGAGAGCGAGGAAGCCCCGAGGTCCACCGTCGTGTGCGCCTTGCCGTCGAAGGTGAGCGTGACCCGCGTGACGTGGCGGTTGCGGGCCCCTTTCTGGGGCTGGAGCAGGGTGATGTGGTCAGTCGTGACCGGGTGCGTGAGGCCGATCTGGAGGGTGGCGCCAATGGCGGGGCTGAAGGCCCCCTCGGTCCATGCGGTGTCGATGTCGCCGTCGACCGCCTCGAAGGGCCGGTTCTCGGGCGTGTTGGTGATTGGGTTGCCGTAGGCGGTGGCCCGAACCGAGGCGACCTGGCTGAGCTCGGCCACCGTCTGGGTCGACGTCGGTGCGCCCGGGAACACCGGGAGAGCCGACTCGGCCGGGTTCGGCGCGAGCGGCGTCTCGTTGGCGGTCTCCACGTACCCGTAGTTGTCGTCGACCGTGCCCCACGTGTCGAGCTGCTTTTGGTTGGTGTCGGTGAGGACGAGCACCGCGCCGCGTGCGAGCTGGGCCTGGAGCCCGGCGTTGTTCTGGGCGTAGCTCGCCGAATAGAAGATCGTCGGGTTGTTGGCGAGGAGACCGGCGGCGGCGGCATTGACCAGACCCTGGCCGTCGCCGGCGACGAGCAGGGGAGCGGTCGGCGTCTCGGTGCGGACGATGGGTCGAGCGTTGGGCACGCCGAACACAGCGACGGGCGGGGGGATCGACGCGCCGGTCGGGATGGCGAGCTGGGTCTCGTCGGTGAGCGGGTACTCGATGGGCGTGTACAAGGTGGGCGTGCCGAAGGTGACGGGTGGCTCGAGGCCGGCGGCGGGCGAGTTGAGCGCCAGCCACAGCGGCTGGGGCCTCGCGGTGTTGAAGCGCTCGTACTGGACGTCGGACTCGTAGAGGATGTCGCCGGCCGACAGCAGGCCGGCGATCGGGACGAGCGTCTGGGGGACAAACACGCCGTCTTCGATGGACTCGTCGAGTGCTTGGAGGAGGTTGACGCTGCCCGCCTCGCCCTGCGGCACCGCCGCTCGGGTCAGGTAGGGCCGCGTCATGAGCCCGGGCCAGACCGGGTCCGCCGTCACCCCCCAGCGGTAGTAGGCGAAGTCCTCGCCCGGGAGCTCGAGCACCCTCGTGTCGTGGCTCTGGGCGTTCATATAGGCAGCGGCGTCGGTGATGTAGCTCGGCAGCGTCTCGGGCCGCTCGAGGTTGGTGGCGACAAGTGTCCCGTCCCACAGCGGTGGGAGGTTGGCCGCCACGAGTGCGCCGGAGAGCACGAGCACGAAGAGTCCGACCAGCCGCTGTGCATCAGTGAGCGCAGACAGCCCAGCTCCGAGGAGGAGGGCGAGGCCCAAGATGACGAGCGGGACGATCCGGTTGGTCGATCGCATGGCGAGCCCGAGCGTGGAGTCGGACCCGGCGGTCTTGATGAGCGACCCGAAGGGCGTGGGGTTCGAATAGGGGTAGGCACCGACAGCCAGCACCGTGCCGACCAGGATGAGGCCGACCGCGAAGGCCCGGTAGCGCCATCGGGCCAGCATGGCCATGACGAAGCAAAGGGCGGGCACCGCGAAGCTGACCCCGATGAGCCACGGCCACTGCGTGTAGCCCTCCGAGGCGAGCGTCCAGGGCTGGAGCTTGTCCTGGCCGTAGAAGTACCAGTAGCCGAGCCCGCGCAGCACCTCGGAGGAGAGCGAGGTGATCGAGACGGTGGGCAGCGTCTCGGTGAACTTCAAGACGTTGATGCCGTAGGCGCCCTCAGCCCACAACCCGGCCATCCACCAGAGCGAGACGCCGAGCGACAAGATGCCGATGCGCAGCGCCGCAGCCACCGCCGAGCGCGCCGTCGCCTCGCGCGACACGAAGACCGCGTAGAGCAGCCACAGCAGCGGGGCGAGGCCGACAAGGAGGACCGACGTGGCGTTCACGCCTCCGACGAGGGCGATCACCAGGGCAAACAGCGCGGGGTAGCGCCAATGCCCCTTGCGCACCGCCAGCACGGTGAACACCAACAGCCACCCGAGTGCGGCCCAGGGCATGACGATCGCCGAGATGCGGGCGATGTAGTCGATCACGTACGGCGTGAGCATGTACATGAGCGCGGCGCCCACCTGGCCCGCTCTCGAGAGCCCGAGGAGCCGTCCGAGCACGAGGACCCCGGTGCCGGCGGCGAAGAACAAGGTGCCCATCCAGAAGCGCTGGCCGACCCACATGGGGACGCCGAGCTGATGGACCAGCCAGTAGTACGGGCCCATCGGGAACGCGTAACCGATGTTCTGGTGGGTGACGGTGCCCGCCCCGACGTCGGGGTTCCACATTGAAAGTGCGCTTTGGATCAGCCGTCCCGGATCGAGGTAGAGGTACTGCTTCGTGTCGGCCGCCACCATGCCGGGCTGGGTCCGAAAGGACGGGATGTAGCTAATGGCCGCCAAAGCCAGCCAGATGGTGACGTCGAGGAGCCACACCCACGCCGACCGGCGCCGCGTAGGCGAAGAGCCCGCCACGTCGGCCGCGGGAGACGTGGTGACGTCGTTTCCGGCGCCGCCCCCTGTGAGCCCGGGTGGATGCACGGGTGAGGAGACGCTCTTCGCCATGGCCGGTTGGGCAGCTTAGGAGGTTCTCAGGCCGCTCCGGGTGCACTCGGTAGGCTGCGGCCGTGCGAATCGAGAGCCGTCGGTTGTCGCGCCCGACCCCGAGCGGCGACTGCGCCCCGGAGGACCCGTGCTGGCGGTAGGCGTGGCGGGCGGCATCGGCAGCGGAAAGTCGACAGTCTGCGACCTCTTGGTGGACAAGGGGGCGGTGCTGATCGACGCCGACCAGGTCGCCCGTGACGTGGTCCAGCCGGGCGGGGTCGCCTATGGGCCGCTCGTGGAGCGTTTCGGGACCGACATCCTCGCCCACGATGGCTCGATCGACCGGCCGGCCCTCGCCAAGGTCGCGTTCTCGGACCCCGGTGCCCTCGCCGATCTCAATGCGATCACCCACCCCGCCATCGGGGCCGAGATGGCGAGGCGCAGGGCCGGGGTCGAGGCGACGTCGGCCGTGGTGCTTTTCGCCATCCCGCTCCTGCGACCCGAGCACCGCCCCGACCTGGGCCTCGATCTCGTCGTGGTTGTCGACACCCCCCGCGACGTGGCGCTCGAGCGCCTGATCCGAGACCGCGGCATGGCGAAGGAGGACGCTGAGGCCCGCATGGACGCACAGGCGGGCCGTGACGAGCGCCTCGAGATGGCCGACTACGTGCTCGACAACGGCGGTGACCTCGCCCACCTCGAGGGCGAGGTCGAGCGGCTCTGGGCCTGGTTGGGCGCCCAGGCCGACCACACGGGCCACGCCTGATCGACGCCGACCGGTGGCTGCGACCCGGTCAGCTGTTACAGGTGACCGGTAGAATTGCCATGTGTCCGAGTTCCAGGTCGTCTCGCCCTTCCAGCCCGCCGGCGACCAGCCAGCGGCCATCGCCTCACTGGTCGAGGGGGTCCAACGTGGCGACCGCTACCAGACGCTCCAGGGGATCACCGGGAGCGGGAAGACGGCCACCATCGCCTGGATGATCGAGGCGGCGCGCCGCCCGACTCTCATCATCGAACCGAACAAGTCCCTCGCCGCGCAGCTCTCGAGCGAGCTGCGTGACTTCTTCCCGCACAACCGCGTGGAGTTCTTCGTCTCGTACTACGACTACTACCAACCCGAGGCCTACCTGCCGACCACCGACACCTACATCGAGAAGGACTCGTCGATCAACGATGAGATCGACCGTCTGCGCCACGCCTCGACCTCGTCGCTGCTGCTGCGAAACGACGTCATCGTGGTGGCCTCGGTGTCGTGCATCTACGGCCTCGGCTCGCCGAGCGAGTACCGGGACCGGATCCTCGGCCTCTCGGTCGGCCAGGAATACGACCAGCGGGCCCTGCTGCGCCGGCTCGTCGACCTGCAGTACGACCGCAACGACGTGAACCTGGTCCGCGGAACGTTCCGGGCCCGTGGTGACACCGTCGAGATCCACCCCGCCTACGAGGAGCAGGCACTGCGGGTCGAGTTCTTCGGCGACACGGTGGAGCGCATCGTGCCCTTCGATGTGCTGACCGGCGAGATGGGCGACGAGCTGGACGACCTGGTGGTCTTCGCCGCCACCCACTACGTGGCGGGCGACGAGACCATCAAGCGGGCCATCGCCTCGATCGAGGTGGAGCTGCGCGAGCGCTTGGGTGAGTTCCAGCGCGAGGGGAAGCTCCTCGAGGCCCAGCGCCTGCGGGTCCGCACCGAGCACGACCTCGAGATGCTGGCCGAGACCGGCGTGTGCTCGGGCATCGAGAACTACAGCCGCCACCTCGACGGGCGCCAGCCCGGTGAGGCGCCCTTCACCCTCCTCGACTTCTTCCCGAAGGACTTTCTGGTGGTGATCGACGAGAGCCATGTGGCCGTCCCGCAGCTGAACGGCCAGTACGCCGGTGACCGGTCCCGCAAGGACACCCTGGTCGAGCACGGTTTCCGGCTCCCGTCGGCCCGGGACAACCGGCCGCTGCGCTTCGAGGAGTTCACCGAGCGGGTGCCCCAGGCCGTCTTCGTCTCGGCGACGCCGGGCCCCTACGAGCTCGAGCACTCCGACCAGATCGTCGAGCAGGTGATCCGCCCCACCGGGCTGGTCGACCCCGAGGTGGTCATCCAGCCCACCAAGGGCCAGGTCGACGACCTCATGGCGCGCATCGACGAGGCCGTGGGCCACGGCGGTCGGGTGCTGGTGACCACCCTGACCAAGAAGATGGCCGAGGATCTCACCGACTACCTGGCCGACGCCGGGATCAAGGTGCAGTACCTGCACTCGGACATCGACACCATCACCCGCATCGAGATCCTGCGCAGCCTGCGCCTCGGGGCCATCGACGTGCTGGTCGGCATCAACTTGCTGCGCGAGGGCCTCGATCTCCCTGAGGTCTCCCTCGTCGCCATCCTCGATGCCGACAAGGAGGGATTCTTGCGCTCCGCATCGTCGCTGATCCAGACCATGGGCCGCGCCGCCCGCAACGTCGACGGCCGGGTGGTGCTCTACGCCGACACGATCACCGACTCGATGCGCACCGCCGTCTCGGTGACCCAGCGACGGCGTGAGCGCCAGATCGCCTACAACGCCGCCAACGGCATCGACCCGAAGACGATCACGAAGGCCGTGACCGACATCCTGGCGCGCCTGCGTGGCAGCGGGGAAGGGACGTCGGGTGCCAAGCGCAGCCGCGCCGACGTGCGCTCGGGGCGCGGTACCCGGGCACTGCGCGAGCGGGCCGGCCTCGCCACGGCACCCGGCTCGGAGCCGCCCGCCGAGATCGCCGCCCTCATCGAGCAGATCGAAGCCGAGATGGAGGCGGCGGCAAACGAGCTGCGCTACGAGGAGGCGGCCCTGCTGCGCGACGAACTCGTCGAGCTGCGGGCCGGGACGCCCACCCCGGCGCTGCTGGCCACTGGGCTGGTGGCGGCCGAGGACGTGGCTCCAGGCACGTAGCGGGCCCGCTGGCACCCGATTTGGGTGTCACTGCGCTCCGGTATCCTCCAATGGTGTCTGAGCGGCTGATCATCCGGGGTGCCCGCGAGCACAACCTCCAGGACGTCTCCCTCGATCTGCCGAGAGACCGCCTGATCGTCTTCACCGGGCTGTCGGGATCGGGCAAGTCCTCCCTCGCTTTCGACACGATCTACGCCGAGGGCCAACGCCGCTACGTCGAATCGCTCTCGGCCTACGCGCGCCAGTTCCTCGGCCAGATGGACAAGCCGGACGTGGACTTCATCGAGGGTCTCTCCCCGGCCATCTCGATCGACCAGAAGTCCGCCTCGCGCAACCCGCGCTCGACCGTCGGCACCATCACCGAGGTCTACGACTACCTGCGGCTGCTCTACGCACGGATCGGCCGTCCCCACTGCCCGATCTGCGGGCGCCCGGTGTCCCGCCAGACCCCCCAGCAGATCGTCGACCGCGTCCTCGAGCTGGCCGAGGGGACCCGCTTCCAGGTGCTCGCCCCGGTGATCAGGGGCCGCAAGGGCGAGTACAGCGGGCTGCTCGACGACCTGGCCAAGCAGGGCTTCGCCCGCGTCCGGGTGGACGGGTTCCCCCTCGAGCTGGCCGAACGGGCGGCGACCACGCTCGCCCGCTACGAGCAGCACACCATCGAGGTCGTCGTCGACCGCTTGGTGCTGCGCGACGGGATCAGGGGCCGGCTGACCGAGTCGATCGAGACCGCGCTCGCGCTCACCGGGGGCACCGCCGAGGTGGTGGTCATGGGCCCCGACGGCGTCGAGGACGAGGCCATCACCTTCAGCCAGCACCTGGCCTGCACCTATGACGGCATCAGCTTCGAGGAGCCTGCGCCGAGGAGCTTCTCGTTCAACTCGCCCTACGGCGCCTGCCCGGTCTGCGCCGGACTCGGGACCCGCTTCGAGGTCGATCCCGATCTCGTCGCCCCCGACCCCTCCCTCAGCCTGGCCGAGGGAGCGCTGGCCCCCTGGGCGGGTGCGCGCAGCCAGTACTTCGTCGGGCTCGTCAACGGCGTGGCCGAGGTCGGCGGCTTCTCCGTCAACACCCCCTGGGGCAAGCTCAAGCCGAAGGACCGCAAGCTCGTCCTCTACGGCTCGGGTGCCAAGCAGGTCAAGGTCTCGTATCGAAACCGCTTCGGGCGCAGCCGGTCCTACGTCTCGGGCTACGAGGGCATCGTCCCGTGGCTCCAGCGACGGCACACCGAGGCCGAGTCGGACTGGTCTCGTGAGCAGGTCGAGCAGTACATGCGTGAGGTGGACTGCCCGGCGTGCGGCGGGGCGCGCCTCAAGCCCGAGTCACTGGCGGTGACCGTGGGCGGTCTCAACATCTACGAGCTGTGCGGCCTCTCGATTACCAAGGCGGTCAAGACGGTGGGGGAGCTCGAGCTCTCCGAGCGCGACCACCTGATCGCCGACCGTGTGCTCAAAGAGGTGCGCGAGCGGATGCAGTTCCTGCTCGACGTCGGCCTCGACTACCTGACGCTCGCCCGCTCCGCGGGGACGCTCTCGGGTGGGGAGGCCCAGCGGATCCGCCTGGCCAGCCAGATCGGCAGCGGCCTGGTCGGGGTGCTCTACGTCCTCGACGAGCCCTCGATCGGACTCCACCAGCGGGACAACCAGCGCCTGATCGGCACCCTCGAGCGCCTGCGCGACCTCGGGAACACGGTGATCGTGGTCGAGCACGACGAGGAAACCATCCGGGTCGCCGACCATGTGGTCGACATCGGGCCCGGGGCCGGCGAGCACGGCGGCCGCATCGTCCACAGTGGCCCGGTGACCGGCAAGAAGGGGCTGCTCGCCAACAAGGAGTCCCTCACCGGCCAGTACCTCTCCGGGGCGCGCTCGGTGCCGGTCCCCGACAAGCGACGCGCCGGCAACGGGGAGCGGATCGTGGTGCGCGGCGCCAACGAGCACAACCTCCAGGGCCTCGACGTGGCCTTCCCGCTCGGTTGCATGGTGGCGGTCACCGGCGTGTCGGGCTCGGGCAAGTCGACGCTGGTGAACGACATCTTGCTGCGTGCCCTCGCCCAGCGCATCAACCGAGCGAAGGCCCTCCCGGGACGACACCGCAAGATCGAGGGCTACGAGCACATCGACAAGGTGGTCGACGTCGACCAGGCGCCCATCGGCCGCACCCCCCGGTCGAACCCGGCCACCTACACCGGCGTGTTCGACCACATCCGGCGGCTCTTCAGCCAGACGCCCGAGGCCAAGGTGCGCGGCTACCAGCCCGGGCGCTTCTCGTTCAACGTGCGCGGCGGGCGGTGCGAGGCGTGCGCCGGTGACGGCACCATCAAGATCGAGATGCACTTCCTGCCCGACGTCTACGTGCCCTGCGAGATCTGCAACGGAGCGCGCTATAACCGCGACACCCTCGAGGTCACCTTCCGCGGCAAGACCATCGCGGACGTCCTCGACCTCTCGTGCGAGGAGGCTCTGGCCTTCTTCGCCAACCAGCCGCCCATCGCCCGTCACATGCAGACGATGGTCGACGTCGGCCTCGGCTACGTCCGGCTGGGCCAGCCGGCGCCGACACTCTCGGGCGGCGAGGCGCAACGGGTCAAGCTCTCCACCGAGCTCTCCCGCCGGCCGACCGGCCACACCTTCTACGTCCTCGACGAGCCCACCACGGGCCTGCACTTCGAAGACGTCCGCCGGCTGCTCGAGGTGCTCAGCCGCCTGGTCGACCAGGGCAACACGGTGGTGGTGATCGAGCACAACCTCGATGTCATCAAGACGGCCGACTGGGTGATCGACCTCGGCCCCGAGGGCGGTGACGGTGGTGGGCGCATCGTGGCCGAGGGCACCCCTGAGCAGGTGGCCAAGACGCCCGGGAGCTACACCGGCGAGGTGCTCCAGCACGTCCTCGACGTGTGATCCGGGGCGGGGAGTCCCCGGTGGTGTCTCAGGTGATGGCGAGCATGCGCTCGAGCGCGACCCGTGCCCACTGTGCGGTCTCGGCGTCGACGGTGATGCGGTTGCGTATCTCGCCGTCGACCAGCCCCTCGAGCACCCACGCGAGGTGGGGGGCGTCGATGCGGAACATGGTCGAGCAGGGGCAGATCAGCGGGTCGAGGCAGACCACCGTCTTGTCGGGATGCTCGTCGGCGAGCCGCTTGACGAGGTGGATCTCCGTGCCGATGCCGAGGACGGAGCCCGCCGGCGCGGCCCCGACCGCCCGGATGATGAAGTCGGTCGAGCCGACCTCGTCGGCGAGCTCGACGACATCGTGGGCGCACTCGGGGTGCACGACCACGATCCCGTCGGGGTGCTCGGCGCGGAACGCCTCGAGGTGGGCGGGCCGGAACCGCTGATGGACCGAGCAATGTCCCTTCCACAACAAGAGCGTGGCCGCCTTGACCCCCACGTCGTCGAGACCCCCGAGCTCGAGGCGGGGGTTCCACACCGCCATGTCCGAGGCGGCGTAGCCGAGGTCGAACGCGGTGTTGCGCCCGAGGTGCTGGTCGGGGAAGAACAGGACCTTGTCGCCGCGTGCCGTGCCCCGGTGCTCGGGATCGAGCGCCCACGTCAGCACCGCTCGCGCATTCGAAGAGGTGCACACCGCCCCGCCGTGGCGTCCGACGAACGCCTTCAGCGACGCCGCCGAGTTCATGTAGGTGATCGGCACGATCCGACCGGTGTCGGTCACTTCGCCGAGTGCGGCCCATGCCTCTTCGACAGCCTCGATGTCGGCCATGTCGGCCATCGAGCAGCCGGCATTCAGGTCGGGGAGCAGCACCTGCTGGTGGGCCTGGGTGAGGACGTCGGCCGATTCGGCCATGAAGTGCACGCCGCAAAAGACGATGAAGTCGGCCTCCGGGCGGTCTGCCGCGATGCGAGACAGGCCGAAGGAGTCGCCGCGCACATCGGCCCAGGCCATGACCTCGTCACGCTGGTAGTGGTGGCCCAAAATGAGCAGCCGCTCACCGAGCGTCGCCTTCGCGGCCGCGATACGAGCGGCGAGCTCTTCGGGCGGCGCGTCCCTGTAGCGCTCGGGAAGCGCCTGTTGCAACCGGATCATGTCGTATACCCCCTGTGGGGAGCGCTCCGATATGGCCGGCGGGGACAGCCTGGTCGCCCATCCGCGGGGTTGTCGGCCTCGGTGCGAGGTGTGTTGCCGGGATACCAGGCCGGCGCACCCAGTGTAGGCGCCTTCCTCCCTCCTGCCACGCTGTTCTTCGTGTTGCGGGTTCTGTCCGCCCTGCTCGGGCCGCCGGCCGGGCGCGTCGACCACGCCGTCGGGGCGCGAAAATGGTGGCAGTGATCTCCCGCCCGCCCACCAGCTCGATCCCCGACGCCCCGGGTTCCTACCAGTTTCTGGACGGCCATGGCCGGGTCCTCTACGTGGGCAAGGCCAAATCCTTGCGCCACCGGGTCAACTCGTACTTCCAGGACCCCTCGGCCCTGCCGGTGCGCACCGCCCAGATGGTGGCCGCCGCCGAGCAGGTCGAGTGGGTGGTCGTCTCGACCGAGGTCGAGGCGCTGATCCTCGAGCACTCGCTCATCCAGACCCACAAGCCGCGCTTCAACATCCGCCTGAAGGACGACAAGAGCTATCCCTGGCTCGCTGTGACGGTCAACGAGCAGTGGCCCCGCCCTGCGGTCGTACGGGGCAAGAAGCGCAAGGGGGTGCGCTACTTCGGGCCCTACGGCCACGTCGGGGCCATCCGCGACACGCTCGACCTGCTGCTGCGGAGCTTCCCGGTGCGCACGTGCTCGGACAACAAGTTCGCCCGCCACGAGCGGCTCGGCCGGCCGTGCCTCCTCTATGACATCGAGCGGTGCTCGGGCCCGTGCGTCGGCGCCGTCGAGCCCGAGCAGTACCAGGGCTACGTCGAGTCCCTCATGCGGTTCCTCTCCGGCGAGACGGCCCCGGTCATGGCCGCCCTCGAAGAGGAGATGCGCCAGGCGGCGTCGAATCTCGAATTCGAGCGCGCCGCGCGACTGCGGGACCGGCTGGGCGCGGTCCGCAAGGCGGCCGAGTCCCAGCAGATGGTTGCCGACGCACCCGAGGACTTCGACGTGCTGGGCATCGCCGAAGACGAGCTCGAAGCCGCCGTGCAGGTCTTCTACGTCCGCCGGGGAAGGGTGGTCGGGCGAAGCGGCTTCGTCGCCGACAAGGTCGAAGACCTCACCCACCCCCAGTTCGTCGGGCGGATCCTCGAAGAGCTCTACGGCGCCCCGGGTGCGGAGGTGCCCCGGCGCATCCTCGTGCCCGAGCTTCCCGACGAGGAGGAGACCTTCAGCGCCTGGCTCGAGACCCTCCGGCACGGTCCGGTGCACCTGGCGGTCCCCCGGCGCGGCGCCAAGCGCTCGCTCCAGCAGATGGTGACCGCCAACGCCAAGGAGGACTTCACGCGCCACCGGCTGCGGCGCTCGTCGGACCACAACGCCCGCTCGCGCGCCCTCACCGAGCTCCAGGCGGCCCTCGACCTGCCCGAGGCCCCACTGCGCATCGAGTGCTACGACATGAGCCACCTGCAGGGAACCGACTACGTCGGCTCCATGGTCGTGTTCGAAGATGGTCTGGCGAAGAAGTCCGACTACCGACGCTTCAAGGTGAAGACGGTGGCGGGCAATGACGACTACGCGGCCATGGAAGAGGTGCTCACCCGCCGGCTCAGTGCCCTCGTGGCCGAGCAGGCCGAGGCCGAGGAACGCCGGCGACGCCTGGCCGAGGAAACGGCCCCCGATCGCGACCCAACGGGCTTGGGCTCGCCCGACGCGCCCGAGGACACGGAGGCGCCGAGGGCTCGCCGCCGGTTCGCCTACCCGCCACAGTTGCTCCTCATCGACGGCGGCAAGGGTCAGCTCGGGGTAGGCATCCGGGTCGTCGAGGAGCTGGGCCTGGCCGGCCAGATCCAGCTGGCGGCGCTCGCCAAGCAGTTCGAAGAGGTCTACCGGCCCGGCATGGAGGATCCGATCCGCATCGCCCGTGGGACCGAGGCCCTCTACCTGCTCCAGCGCGTCCGCGATGAGGCGCACCGCTTCGCCATCAGCTTCCACCGCCAACAGCGCGGTGCGCGCATGACCACGAGCGCCCTCGACGGCGTGCCCGGCCTCGGGCCGACACGCCGGGCCAGGCTCTTGAAGGAGCTGGGCGGCGTGCGGGCGCTGCGCGCGGCAAGCGAGGAGGACATCCTCGCCCTCACGTGGCTGCCCGACGACGTGGGGCGGCGCCTCTACACCCATCTTCACGGCGTCGGGCCCACGGTCACGGTGTGATGGACGCGCCCGGGGCGCTGATCGGCGAGACTTGGCCACGATGAGCGAATTCTTGGTGGTGGCGGGCATGTCGGGGGCGGGCCGTTCCACCGCCGCGGCATCGCTCGACGACATTGGATGGTTCGTCATCGACGGGCTGCCGCCCGCCCTCATCACCAAGGTCAGCGAGCTGGTCGGGCGACCCGGATCCGAGGCCGAGCGGGTCGCCCTGGTCATCGGGCGCGGGGGAGGGGAGCATTACGAGGACGTCGGCCCCGAGGTCGACGCCCTCACCGCCGCCGCGCACCGGGTGCGCATCCTGTTCCTCGATGCGCCCGACGACGTCCTCGTTCGCCGGTTCGAGGGCAACCGTCGCCGGCACCCGATGGGTGCGCGCGGCGTCGAGGAGTCCATCGCCGACGAGCGGCGACTGCTCGAGCCCCTCCGCCAACGCGCCGACGTCGTCCTCGACACGGGCGAGCTCAACGTCAACCAGCTCCGCAACCGGGTGCTCGAGCTGTTCGGCAGGGACGACGGCACCGAGCGGATGCAGACCTCGGTGCTCTCGTTCGGCTACAAGCACGGGATCCCGCTCGACGTCGACGTGGTCTTCGACTGCCGGTTCCTGCCGAATCCCTACTGGGTGGAGGAGCTGCGCCCCCAGAGTGGGCTCGACGCGGCGGTGCGCGACTACGTGCTCGGCCAGCCCGAGACGATGGAGTTCTTGGAGAAGGTCGATGATCTCCTGCGTATGACCGTGCCGGCCTTCATCCGCGAAGGCAAGTCGTATCTCACCATCGCCATGGGCTGCACCGGGGGCCGGCACCGCTCGGTCGCCCTCGCCGAGGCCCTCGCCGCCCGGCTCGCCGAGCACGGGGTGGCGACCACCGTCTTCCATCGGGACATCGAGCGCTGATGGCCCGCCGTGACGGCATCGCGATGGTTGCCATCGGCGGCGGTCACGGCACGGCGGCCACGCTGCGGGCAGCTCGCTGCTATGCGGCGACGATCACGGCCATCGTGTCGGTGGCCGACGACGGCGGATCGAGCGGGCGCCTTCGCGAGCTCCTCGACATGGTGGCACTGGGCGACGTGCGCAACTGCCTGGTGGCGCTCGCCGCCCCGGGCTCGGTGCTCGCTCGCGCCTTCGCCCACCGCTTCGAGGAGGGCGAGCTCGCCGGCCACGCGCTCGGCAACCTCGTGCTCGCCGGGTTGGTTGACGCCACCGGGGACCTCGTGGCGGGCATCGCCGAGGCGGCCGCCCTGCTGAAGGCGACCGGCGAGGTGTTCCCCGCGACCACCGAGCCCGTCGTCTTGAAGGCCGAGGGTGACGGCTGGGAGGTGGCGGGCCAGGTGGCGGTCGCCGCCACCGAGAAGATCCACCGGGTCTCCCTCGTGCCCGAGGACGCCGCCCCGCCCGAGGCGGCCCTCGCCGCCATCGCCCGTGCGGACCAGGTGGTCATCGGGCCGGGCTCGCTCTACACGAGTGTGCTGGCCGCAGCGGCGGTGCCCGCCATCGTCGACGCCCTGGCCGCCACCTCGGCCCAGATGGTCTTCGTGTGCAACATGCGGCCCCAGAGCCCCGAGACGACGGACTACAGCGTCGCCGACCACGTTGCCGCCCTCCGAACCCATGGGATCGAGGTCGATGTGGTCCTGTGCGACACGAGTGCAGGCATGCCGATGGGCGATTTTTCGGGGAGAAGGGCCGATCGGCCCTTGGCCGGGGCGAGCAAGTTGGTGCACGATCCTTTGAGATTGGCGGAAGCACTCGCCGGTCTGATGGAGTGATCGGGCAGTTTCGAGCTAAAAGGAGCAGTTGATGACGGTACGGGTTGGGATCAACGGCTTTGGCCGGATCGGCCGGAACTTCGTTCGGGCGGTCATCGAACAGGGTGCTGACGTCGAGGTGGTGGCCGTCAACGATCTGACGTCGCCCGCCACCCTCGCCCACCTGCTGCGCTACGACTCGACGCAGGGTCGTATCCCCGTCGACGTCGAGCTCGACGGCGACACCCTCATTGTCGGCGGTCGGCGGATCAAGGTGCTCGCCGAGAAGGACCCGACCCTGCTCCCCTGGAGCGAGTACGGCGCCGAAGTCGTGATCGAGTCGACCGGCCGATTCACCGCCCGTGACGACGCAGCGGGCCACCTGAAGGGTGGGGCGAGCCGGGTCGTCATCTCGGCGCCGGGCAAGGGGGCCGACGCCACCTTCGTCGTCGGCGTCAACGACGACCAGTACGACCCGGCCACCGACGTGGTGGTCTCGAACGCGTCGTGCACCACAAACTGCTTCGTCCCCATGGTCAAGGTGCTCGACGACGCCTTCGAGATCGTGAGCGGCCTCATGACGACCGTCCACGCCTACACCAACGACCAGAACCTCCTCGACTTCCAGCACAAGGACCTGCGCCGGGCACGGGCTGCGGCGATCAATATCGTGCCCTCGAGCACGGGGGCCGCACGGTCGACGGCAATCGTGCTCTCCTCGATGCAGGGGCGCCTCGACGGCACCTCCTTGCGGGTCCCGATCCCGGTCGGGTCCATCACCGACTTCACCGCCGTGGTCAAGGGCACCCCGAGCGTTGACGAGGTGAACGCCGCGTTCGCCGCCGCCGCCACAGAGGGCCCGCTCGCCGGCGTGCTCGTCTACACCGAGGACCCGATCGTCTCGTCGGACATCGTGGGCACGCCCGCATCGTGCACCTTCGACAGCGGGCTGACCATGGTCCAGGGGATCGACGAACACACCAGCCTCGTCAAGATCCTCGGCTGGTACGACAACGAATGGGGCTACTCGAACCGCCTGGTCGACCTGGTCCAGATCATCGGTGGGCGCTCGTGAGCGACGGCGTACCCGAGGCGCTCGCTTCCCTGCCGGTCTTGGAGGACCTGGGCGACGTCGGGGGGCGGCGCGTGCTCGTGCGCTGCGACTTCAACACGCCCCTCGAAGAGGACGAGCACGGCGTCACCCGCGTGGCGGACGACTTCCGCATACGGGCCGCCCTGCCCACCCTCGAGTGGCTCCTCGCCCATGACGCCGCCGTGACGGTCTGCTCGCACCTCGGCCGGCCCAAGGGTGCGCCCGACCCCCGCTGGGCCATGGACCCGGTCAAGCGTCGCCTGGACGAGCTGTGCCCGGGCGTGGCCCTCACGGACAACCTGCGCTTCCACCCGGGGGAGAAGGCCAACGACCCCGCATTCGTCGCTGAACTGGTCGAGGGCTTCGACGCCTATGTGAACGATGCATTTGGCGTGTGCCACCGCCGCCACGCATCGGTCATGGGGCCGCCGACCCTCCTGCCGAGCGCGGCGGGTCGGCGCGTCGCCGAGGAGGTGGCGGTGCTCGCGAGACTCCTCGAGACCCCGGCCCGGCCTTTCGTGGCGGTCGTCGGCGGCGCCAAGGTCGCCGACAAGCTCGGCGTGTTGCGGGCGCTCGTCGAAAAGGTCGACACCCTGGTCGTCGGCGGGGCCATGGCCTTCACCTTCCTCGCTGCCCTCGGCCATGAGATCGGCGCCTCCCTGGTCGACCTGTCCCTCACCGAGGAGTGCCGCCAGCTGCTCGCCTCCTCGACGCGCATCGTGCTGCCGACCGATGTGGTGGCCCTCGAACCCGGGGGCGCCTTCGCCCACACGTACGGCGAGGACGTCCCGCGCGCCGACTGGAAGGTGCTCGGCTGTGACATCCCCGATGGCTGGCAGGGACTCGACATCGGGCCCGAGACCGCCGAAGCCTTCTCCGAGGTGATCGCCTCGGCGGGGACCCTGCTCTGGAACGGACCGGTCGGCGCCTTCGAGGACGCCCGCTTCGCGGCGGGCACCCGTCGCGTCGCTCGGGCGGTCGCCGAGTGCCCGGGGTTCACCGTGGTGGGTGGAGGGGACAGCGCGAGCGCCCTCGAGCACCTCGGCATGGTCGACCGCATCGATTTCCTTTCGACCGGGGGAGGGGCGTCGCTCGAGTACATCGAGTACGGCGACCTGCCCGCCCTCGACGCGCTGCGCCAGGCACCAAACGCCCCGGGCCGCCGCGGCGCGAACGCCTGAGGATGGCCGCCGCCGTCAGCCGCCGCCCCCTCGTGAGCGGCAACTGGAAGATGCACCACGACCACATCGAAGCGCTGCACACCGTGCGTGACCTGGGCCTTCGGATCAAGCCGGGCGATGTGTCCTCGCTCGATGTCACCGTTCACCCGCCCTTCACCGACCTGCGCACCGTGCAGTCCCTCATCGACGGCGAGCGCCTCCCGCTCGGTCTCGGTGCCCAGCACTGCTACTACGAGGACCGCGGGGCGTTCACCGGCGAGGTCAGCCCCCAGATGCTGGCGCGCCTCGGCGTCGCCTATGTGCTGGTCGGGCACTCCGAGCGCCGCCAGATCTTCGACATGACCGACGAGGCGGTGGCCCTGACGCTGCGGGCGGTGCTGCGCCACGAGATGACCCCGATCCTCTGCGTCGGCGAGACCGAGGAGTTGCGAGACGCCGGCGCGACCAGCTCGCACCTGGAAGCCCAGGTTCGGACCGCACTGACCGGCCTCGCAAAAGAGCAGGTGGGGGCCATGGTCCTTGCCTACGAGCCGATCTGGGCCATCGGCACCGGTCGCGCGGCCACCGTCGATGACGCCCAAGACGCGTGCGCCTTCATCCGCTCGGTGGTCGCCGAGATGGCCGGGGAGCCTGCCGCGCGCGCCCTGCGCATCCAGTACGGGGGCTCGGTCAAGGGCGCCAACGCCGGCGAACTGGTCGACGCACCCGACGTCGACGGGCTGCTGGTCGGCGGGGCGAGCCTCGATGCCGCGGGCTTTGTTGACATCATCAGGGCGGTCTCGGACTGCTACCGTTCCTCTGCCGCCTGAGAAGGCCACCAGGGGCAGTTGAAGGAGTCCGAAGGGTGTTGACCGCTACCTACGTCGTGATCGAGGTCCTGTCCGCGCTCGGGCTGATCTTCCTCATCCTGATGCACAGCGGGAAGGGAGGCGGCCTCTCGGACATGTTCGGCGGCAGCGTCGGTGCCGCAGCCCAGGGCTCGACCGTCGTCGAGCGCAACCTCGACCGCATCACGGTCATGGTCGCGCTCATCTTCGCCTTCACCACCATCACCTTGGATCTTCGGCTGCAGTGACCGCACCGGGCCACCGCCCCCGGTGGTGGCGCGGGATGGCCCTGGTGTGCACTGGCGGCCTGGCCGTGCTGGTCGCCGCCTGCGGCTCGATCGGCGCGGCGTCGACCACCACCTCGGCACCCTTCAGCTACGTCCCCGCATCGGGGGGGACCCTGACGGCTGCCATCGACCAGGCGCCGACCGGCTGCAACCCCAACGCCATGGGCGGCCGGGGCGCCACGACGGCCGACGTGCTCTCCCCGGTGCTTCCGAGCGCCTTCGTGGCCTCGGGCACGGGACAAGCGGTAGTCGACCAGGCGCTCCTCACCCAGGCCGAGACGGTGAGCCTTGCGCCGCAGAAGGTCGTCTACACCATCAACCCCAAGGCCGTGTGGTCTGACGGCACCCCGATCACCGCTGCGGACTTCATCTACGCGTGGCAGCAGCAGCGCGGGACGGGATCGGCTCCCAGTTTCGTGGCCGACCCCGCAACCTCGATCCTCGGCTATCGCGACATCGCCTCGGTGGTCCCGAGCAACAAGGGGCTGACCGTCACCGTCACCTTCACGAAGCCTTTCGCCGACTGGCGCACGCTCTTTTCCGACCTGCTCCCGGCCCACATCATGGAAAAGGTCGGCTGGAACCCGTCGTGTGCGGCGATCGACCCGGCCATCGACCTCTCCGGGGGCCCCTTCGTGCTCTCGAGCGTGTCCCCGAGCCAGATCACCATGGTGCGCAACCCGAAGTGGTGGGGGATCCCCGCCGACCTCGACCGGCTCGTGATCCGCATCGCCTCGAGCCCGGCACAGGCGGCCAGCCTCTTCCGGCGCGGCACGGTCCAAGTGGCCCAACCCAGCTCGTATACCGAAGCGGTGCTGAACGAGCTCACCTCGAACCCCTCGGCCCAGACCGGCCAGAAGATCTCCTCGTCGATCGTCCAACTCGAATTCTCGACGACCGCGCCAGCCACGGCCGCCGTCGGCGTACGCCAGGCCATCGCCCATGCCGTCGACCGCCAGGCTCTGGTCAACAGCGTTGTGGGTTGGTCGCTCGGGAGCATCGTGCCCGCCCAGAGCCACATCTTCTCCCAGTCCTCGCCTTACTACCCGGCCCCGCCGACCGTGCCCGACCCGGCCGTGAGCGGCACCACCACCACGCTCGCGCCCTCGACCGGCGCCTATGCCGACACGGCCGACCTGGCCGCGACCGACCGCCTGCTCGCCGCAGCGGGCGACGTGCGCGCAGCCGACGGCACCTGGATCCAGCCAGGCGGCGGCCCGTTCACCGTGCGCCTGGTCGTCGACGCCGGCGACAGCTGGGCCTCCTCGGCCAGCCCGCTCGTGGTCGCCGACCTCGAGCACGCCGGCATCGGCGTCACGGTGAGCACCGCCCCCGATGCGATCGCCACTGGCATGGCGCTGGCCACGGGGACCGACGACATGGCCCTGCTGCCGTTCGTGACCAACCCGTACCCGACACTCGCCGGGGCGTGGTACTCGCTCTCCCTCGGGCCGCCCGGGCAGTACGGCTCACAGGGTTGGTCGAACTTCAACGACCCGACCCTCAACTCCCTGCTCGACCAGGCCGCCCAGCAGCTCAACCCGGTGACCGCCGCCCCCATCTACGCCCAGGCTGACACCGTGCTGTGGAACGACATGGTCGCCCTCCCGCTGTTTGCCGAGCCCGTCGCCCTCGGGTGGTCGGTGTACACCAACGGCGTCACGACGTCGCTCTACCAGAACGGCCTGTTCTGGAACGCCGAGCAGTGGGCGGTGACGGTCAAGGAGCCCTCGAGCTACACCGGCACGCCGACCATCCCAGCCGGGCAATAGAGCGATCGGGACGCTTCGGGCCACGCGCTAGCATCGGCAGGCACTTGGGTTGCTCAGATGAGTTCCAAGGGCGCTCCGGTCGGAGTGGCGGAATAGGCAGACGCGCCAGCTTGAGGGGCTGGTGCCCGCAAGGGCGTGGGGGTTCAAGTCCCCCCTCCGACACCATTCATTGGGTTCCAGCCCAACATCCGGTGTCTCAAGTGAAATTTGACGGACCAGGCTCACCGTCCCCACTTGAACACCCCGTTCCCGCAGCCGGGAAGCCTGCGCCCCGGGCGGCGATGTCGCTCCTGGCTGAGTTGGCTGGCAAGCCGCAAATGCCGCAGTGGCGGCACTGGATCGTCGGTGTGGAGCCGATCGGACGGATCACGCTCCCGGTCGGCGCCAGGCACGTACTCGGCACTGAGGTGTTCGTCCAGGCCATCAGCCGTGAGCGCATGCTGGTGCTGCGCCGCGGTGGAGTGGGGGCGAACCTCCCGATCGATCGCAGAGGTCGCCTGGTCCTACCCACATGGTTCCGGGGGGTGACCCGATCATCGGGCTCGGTCCTGGTCGCAGCTCGCTCGGCCGCCATTCCTACCGTCGTGCTCGCCGGGACCGACCTCCTCGAAGATCTGGTGTCCCACGTGGCCGCAGCGGCTCGGTGATGGATCGTCTGGTTCGTGCCCGTATTCTGCTGGCCGAAGCCGCGGCCCTCGGGGTGACCATCGAGGACCTGATCGCCGAGGCGTCGTCGGATGCCCTGGGGATACCCAGCACTGGACCGACCGTGGCTGAGTACATGGACACCGTGACCCCAAGCTTCTCGAAGGGCACAGCTGCCACCTACAAGTCGTACTGGCGACTCTTGATCGATCGGCTGGGCGAGCGCCCGATCGATTCGGTCGGTGTCGATGACTGCGAGGCGGTCGTGGTGGATGCCGTAGAGCGGGCTCGGCACAATCGGCCGGGATCGGACGGTCGATCAGCCCGCGAGAGCTGCATCGGAGCGCTGCGGGCGCTCTTCGCCCGCGCCGAGCGGGCGGATCTCGTCACCCGGAACCCGGCCGCTCAATTGGAGAAGCCACGACGCCTCCCGAATCGCCGTCGTGCCCTCGACGATGGCGAACTTCGTGAGGTCATCGACGCAGTCCGGACCACAAGCCAGGATCCTGACCTTGACCTGTTGCTCGTCCGGTTCCATCTCGAATCGGGGGCTCGTCGCGAAGGTGCGCTCAACCTGAGGCTGCGCGACCTCGACAAGCCACGCTCCACCGTCTGGCTTCGCGAGAAGTTCGGCATCGAGCGCGAGCAACCGGTATCACCGTCCCTCCTGCAGGCACTGGAGGAACATCCCTCGAATCGGGGGGCGGTCACGGCCGACGACCCGGTCTTCCGATCCCGACGGGGTCTGCCGATCACTCGACGGCGCTACAACACCATGTTCGATCGCGCCCGGCCATGTCTCCCGTGGGCAGAACGCACGCCAGTATCAGCGCACGTCCTACGCCACACGGCCATCACCGCGGTCGAACGCCATGCTGGTTTTGCGGTCGCGCAGGCGTTCGCTGGCCATAGCGCGTCTTCGGTGACCGGCACCTACACGCGTGCTCGGATCGGTGAAGTAGCGCAGGCAGTGTCCGTGCTGACCGGTGAAGCGCATCCGCTCGCGGACGACTGACTGGGTCAGCGGCCTGTGCGATGCCACGATCTGCCCGCCATGTTCCAAGCCTGATGCAGCGGTGCCAAAGGCTAGAACTCTGCGCACCAGCTTGCCGAACCCGGACCGTAGTGGCTGCCGCTCCCTGCCGGTTCCGCGCTCGGCAGGATGGCCGTGCAATGCGTCATTATGCGTGGCTGTCCGTTGGCCCCTTTGGCTGGAGGAGCAATGGCTCAAGGTCTACGTCAGTTCGCCGCCCGTCCCAGTTGGCGCCCCGGTGCGAGAATCTTCACCGGGCGGGGCCTACGGGACGCCTTCGGGCAGCGACCTTGCCTGACCTGGGCCGTCACCGCACGAGGTTCGGCTTATGGGAATCGTTTGCCGGCCTATGGCCGGCGAGGTGAGCGGTGGTTCTGGTCGCGAGAGGCAGCACTCTCGGCGACAGGGCCGCAAAGGTGCGTCACGAGGCCTGCATTTGTGGACACGCTCGATGCCGAATCTCGTCGAGCGTTATGGGACGCGGCATTGACTCCCGATCCGTCGATCTGCGCTACCGGAGCCTGACTGGGGCAGACCCATCGGCCGCAGTCAGATGAAGTATTCGGGCGCACGTGCGAGAGTACCCAAGGGGGGTGTCGGCGGGCATGGGTTCTCCTTCTGGGTCTGGGTCCGGGTCCGGGTCCGGGGTCGTGAGGACGGCGGGAACGGTTCAGGCGCTGCCGGCGTGCGGCTACCGGATTTCGTAGGTGCCGTCGAGTCGGGCGCGTGCGATGACATGTCCGGCCATGGCGTGGAGCGCATCGGCGAGGGTGAACTTGTCGGGCAGGTCGAGCTGGTGGTCCAGGGCGAATAGTTGGAAGACGTAGGAGTGTGGTCCGTGCGAGCGCGGGGGCTTGGGGCCGGCCCAGCCGCGGTGGCCGAGGGCGCCTTTGCCGTGTGTGACTCCGGGGATCGGGCTGGGGTGGGTGAGGCTGTTCTCGGGAATACCGCTTAGCGATGGGTCGATGCCGACCGTGAGCGCGTGGGTGGCGGGTTTCCCGAGGGGGACGTCGGGGTCTTGCACGATGAGCACGAGTTCCGCGGTGTCGGCCGGCGGCGTTGTCCAGGCGAGGGCGGGTGAGATGTTGGCTCCGAAGAGCCTGCCGCGGTGCCGCTCGGGGATGGGGGTGCCGTGGTCGAAGGCGGGGCTGGTGAGGGTGAAGTTCTCGGGTGCTTGCAGATCGGGCCGAGCCCAGACGAGCGTGTGGTGTCCGGCGTGTCGGTTGCGCAGCGCGAGGCCAAGGGGGTTTGCGGGCATGGTCTTGGTTCCTTCTCTCTATGCCTGGCGGAGGCAGTAGTCGGGGTTGCGGAGTCTGCGGTCGAAGACCGAGGGGGAGGGCTTCAGGGTGTCGCGGTGTCCACTTAGGCCGGCGTCGATGAGGGTGACCTCACCGTGTTGTTGAAGCAGGAAGGAGGGCACGGATTCCGCTCTCAGCGTACGGATCATCTCCTGGGCAGAGCCGGAACGGCTGGCAGCTGTTGATCTCATAGCGGTCTGCTGTCGGTCTGAAGTCGGGTCAGGATCTCGTCGAGTCGGGCGAGGTCATCGGAGCCCAGATTGGCCAGTTCGGCGGGTGGCTCGTTGAGGATCGCCTGGCCGCGTTGGGCCGCCTCGCGCCCGGCGTCGGTGAGGTGCACGAGCTTGCGGCGGTTGTCGTCGGGGTGGGGGGTGCGATGGACCAGGCCTCGCGCTTCGAGCTGGTCCACGCCGACGGTCGCGGCTGGTGGGTCGATCCCGGCGGTACGTGCGATCTCTCGCAGGGTCATCGGACCGTCGGCGAGTTTGATCAGCACCTCGACCTTGCCGGGCCCGAGATTGAGGGCGGCGTGGAGGGCACGCCGGCGGTCCTGTCCGGTGACGAACTCGTGCAGGGCGGTCCACACTCGGGTTGCGGTGTCCGGCGGCGTGGCCGATCGGGTTGTCATCGGGCTCCTTCCGGGGCGGGGCTCATGTCAGTGGCCAGGCGCGCGCCGTTTCGCTCGGCGGTCGCCAGCGCCCAGCGTCCGGTCGAGACTATGCCGAGTGCCACGACCATGACTCCACAACCGGCGACCACCGTCCACGCGGTACGGCTGGCGTGCACGAAGCCGGCCGAGCTGCCGGCGATGATCGCACCGGTTACCGCGACCCCGAGGGCCGCGCCGATCTGGCGACAGGTGGAGGCGATCGCTCCCGCAACACCGGCCTGGTCTCGGGGCATACCCGAGAGTGCGGTGTTGGTGATCGGGGCGCTGACCAGACCCGCCCCCGCGCCGTAGACGAGGTAGGCGACGATCAGATACCACATGGCGGTGTGGGCGCTAAGGCCGATCATCAGGATCGCACCCACGGCGATCAGCCCACCGGACACGAGCAGCGAAGGCCTTGGCCCACGGCTGGCCACCAACCGGCCTGAGACGATGGAGAACACGGCGAGCATCGCGGCCATCGGGATCGTGAGCAATCCGGCCTGCAGCGCGCTGTAGCCGCGAACGTCTTGCAGATACAGCGTGTTGAGGAACAGAAAGCCTCCCAGGGTCACCAGCGCGAACACCCCGATTAGCGCCGCGCCCGAGAACGGCACACTACGGAAATACCGCATGTCGATCATCGGCTCACGCCGCCGGGACTCGAGCACGACCAACGCCATCCCAGCGAGGATGGCAACCGCGAACAGGGCGACGATCCACACCGAGCCCCAACCGAGGCGCGGCCCTTCGATGATCCCGGCAGTTAGGCAGCCAAGCAGAGCGATGATCATGAGCTGGCCGGAAGGGTCAAGCCGCCGGGGGAACTCGGCCCGCGACTCGGGCACGAATCGCCCTGTGAGCGCGATCGCGATCAGCCCAACGGGAATGTTGATCCAAAAGATCGAACGCCACCCGATCCCGCTGACCAACACGCCCCCGAGCACCGGGCCGCTGGCCAGGCTGAGTCCGGCGACCGATCCCCACATGCCGATCGCCTTCGCCCGACCGGCTTTGTCGGTGAAGGTATTGGCGATGATCGACATCGCCACCGGGTTGAGCATCGACCCGCCGATGGCCTGCAACCCCCGAGAGGCGATCAGCCACCCGAGCGACGGAGCCAGGCTGCAGGCCAACGAACCCAGCGAGAACGTCGCCAGCCCAATCTGAAAGACCCGGCGGCGGCCGAAGCGATCCGCGAGCGATCCCGACAGCATGAGCAGGCACGCGATAACGAGGGTGTACGCATCGATCGTCCACTGCAGACCGCTCACCGAGGCGTGCAGTGAGCGCTGGATCGACGGCAAGGCGACATTGACGATCGTCGTGTCGAGGCCCGCCATGAACACGCTCAGACAACAGATAGCCAGCACGACGGAACGGCGCCGGGCGTCACCATCGGCACGAGGCGGTGAGCTAACCGTTGTCATAACCATTGTTGTACTACAACAATGGTTATCCGTCGAGCTGATCCTTTCGCATCGCCGATCGCTAGGTATTGGTGTCGTCGGCCGGCACGACGTCGGGATTTGGAAGCGGGGCGGCGGAAGCACTTGAGTGGGGGGAGTCCCGTCGGCCGGCACCGAGGGTGTAGGAAGTCATCGATAGCGACCCATAGGTGTACCCCTCGGTAAGCACATCTGCATTTGAGCCTGCCGCATCGGCCAACCCGGCGACATAGAGGAGCGGGATGAAGTGATCCGGTGTGGGCACTGCGTGGGCGAAATCGACGTGATGGCGCAGATCGACTGAGGTGCCCGGCGAGTTGGTCAGCTGGTCCCGGGCGGCGTCATCAAAGCGGCGGGCCCAGTCGAAACCCCCTTCGGGCTGGTTCCAGTCGACGCGGTGGAGGTTGTGGACGACGTTGCCGCTGCCGATGATGAGCACGCCTCGTTGGCGCAGTGGGGCGAGCTTCGCTCCGAGCTCCAAGTGGTACTCGAGTGGCTTCTCTGCATTGATGGATAGTTGGACGACCGGAATGGTGGCCTCGGGGAACGCGTGTACCAGCACCGACCAGGTGCCATGGTCGATGCCCCAGCTGTCGTGATCGAGTCCGACCCAGGTGGTTTTCACGACTTCCGCGATTTCTTCGGCGAGAAGTGGATCACCGGGAGCGGGATACTGCACCTCGAAGAGCTTGTCGGGAAATCCGTAGAAGTCGTGGATGGTCTTCGGTTGGGCCATGGCGGTGACGGCCGTGAGGTTGACGTACCAGTGGGCCGAGATCACCAGGATGGCTCGTGGCCGTGGCACGCTGGCGCCGAACGCTCGCCACGCTTCGGTATAGCGGTTCTGTTCCAGTGCGTTCATCGGGCTCCCGTGGCCCAAGAACGCGGCTGGCATCATCTCATCGGTCATCGATAACGCTCACTCTCCATCACACCGTGTCACAGATCGGGAACGGGGACGGCAATCGACGACCACCATGCCGGCCCGCGCCCCGGAAGCTGCCTTGGGTCAGCTGCTGAGTCCTAGCTGGGACATCATCCCGACCAGATCGTAGAAGAGGTTCTCCTCCACGATCTGGCCGTTGTCCCACCGAGCCACCGTGCAGAAGTCGACCTCGAAGGGCTTCCCGGTCGGGGGGATCTCGGTTCCATCGGCCAACACCATGGCACCGGTCATGGTGCCGGTGAACCGGGCGATGGAACAGGTCCAGTCCCCACTGGCGAAGAGCGTCTTGTAGGGCCGATTGCCGACTTTGTTGTCGGGGAAAGTCTTGAACATCTGCACGCCCTCAGCGCGGTGATCTTTGATGCCGTGGGTCGGCGGTTGGCCCGGCCAGTAGACGACGGTGTCGGTCTTGTGGCGCTGGTCGAAGGTGTCCCAGTCCTGGGCGTTCCATGCATCGTCGAGGGTCTGCATGAGCTCAATGTTCTCTTCGGCAATCATAGTGTTGGTCCCTTTCATTTTGCAGTTATCGGTTGTGTTCCGTCGTGGGCACACCGGTGGCGTGAGAGTTCACAGCGGACGGATGGCTTCGGCGTCAATCTCGATGGCAAGGTCCTGGCCGACCAAGAGCCCACCGGCCTCCTTCACCAGCTCATAGTGGAGTCCGAAGTCGCTGCGGGTGATCGACCCCTTGGCATGGAAGGCCAGGCGAGCGTTGCCGAACGGGTCGGTGACCGCTCCCCCGAAGCGGACCACGAGCTCAGACGGACGGGTCACGCCCCGCAAGCTGAGGTGGCCGGCCACCAGCCATTCGCCGGCCGGCCGCTCCGTCACGCCGGTGCTTCGGTAGGTCATGGTCGGGTGGTTGGCAACGTCGAGATAGTGGCCGGAACGAATGTCGTCGTCTCGCATCGGGTGCAGCGTGTTGATCGAGGCTGTTTCAATGGCCACCTCGACCATCGACGCTTCGGGGTCCTCAGCGATGGTGACCGTGCCGTTCACTGTCTCGAAGCGTCCTCGGACACGACCGACCACCAGGTGCTGGGCGCTGAAGCCGACGAAGGTGTGCACGGGGTCGATCTCGTAGACACCAGCCTCCGGCACGAGCGTGTGGTTGACCACCCGGCTGTGGTCGGCAGGGGCTCGGGCCATACTCCGCTCCTAGCGGGGATGGTTCCCTGATGTAGCTGGGATTGTCAGGGCGAGATCCATATCCGCACGTTACACCTCAATCGGTGATTAGCAATCGAAGTAGTGATAGTGACATAGTCAGAACCATGATCCAGATCTGATACTATTGGGAGATGGCAAACATCCGAAAGTCCGTCAACGGACCCTATGAGCCAGGCTCGGCGACCCGAGATGTCCTCCAGCTACTCGCCAATCGCTGGACGATCCTTGTCGTCAAGTCACTGCAGCCCGGTCCGCTGCGCTTCTCCGAACTCCGCGACTCCTCCGGACTCGGAGCACAAGTGTTGACGCGGACACTGAGGACTCTGGAGGAGAACGGGCTGGTGAATAGGCAGGTGTTCGCCGAGGTCCCCCCACGGGTCGAGTACAGCTTGACCGAGCTCGGCCGCACCATGTGCCCCGTGGTGCACGCCATCCGAGAGTGGGCGGAGGATCACGCCGCCGACGTTTCGGCGGCCCGTGACAGATTTCAGCGGAAGGCGCGAAAGCCCACCGGAAAAACTGGATCGGCCGAGTCGTCGAGAACATAGATTCGACCAGTCGAAGACATCGGCAGCTGGCTGAATTCCGATGGCGGAGACATTGCCTCCGTGAGCAGCCGAAGGATCCTGAGTCAGAGACGTGCTCCATCGTGTGCAACGACGTCCAATAGAGCTCTGTTAGTGCTCGGCTGAATTGCTCTTGATGATGCTGGGTTTACGGCATGTAGAGAGGTTCAGAGCGGTTCACGGGGTGTCCGGTGACGGATCGTTTAGCGGCACACCGAGACGACGATGGTGAGTAGGTCCCATCACGCATCCGACCAATGGATCCAGCCGTAGGTTCCCTTGACCATCATCACGACGACGG
>Ga0224557_1000030_pt1 | contig 180487 bp, 180 predicted proteins | sample 714S31014metaG_FD_180677 | JGI IMG/M metagenome (GOLD analysis project Ga0224557, IMG submission 180677) | Peat soil microbial communities from Stordalen Mire, Sweden - 717 S3 10-14 | ecosystem: Environmental > Terrestrial > Soil > Wetlands > Peat | place: Sweden: Norrbotten County, Stordalen... | reverse complement strand
GGGTCAGGCGAGCGTTACGGTGCATCCGAAGCCTCCTTGGTGAGCGTGTTGCCGGAACAGCTCCACACTCGCCTTGGAGGCTTCATCTATGGGTGGACCCTGTCAGCAAGGTCCATGGGCACTACATGGCGGGTTCAAGGGGTCACCGCAATAGCCCGGCGAGTCGATGACACTTCGTCGACCTGACCGAGGAGCTGCAGATGACCCCGCACCTGACCATCGAACAGAAGCGCGCGATCCGTCGCCTTCGCTCCAGAGGTCTCTCTCTGCGACAGGTCGCTCGAGAAGTCGGGTGCACCCCGCCGGGTGTGGTCAGCGTGCTCGAGAGGATGCCGAAGGTTCCGGCCCGGCCCGATCGCTGGTTGCCCGGACCGACGCGACTGCAGCTGGCGGAACGTGAAGAGATCAGTCTGGGTCTCCTGGCGGGCGCCACCTGCACGGCGATTGCATCGAGGATCGGGCGGTCGCCGTCGACGGTGTGTCGTGAGGTGACGGCGAACGGTGGCCGATCGGACTACCGAGCCTGGCGGGCTCACGAGCGGGCCGGTCGAGTCGCACGCCGCCCGAAGGTGGTCAAGCTGGCGGCGGGACCCCTCTGCGAGCAGGTGACGACCTGGCTGGAGGGGTTCTGGTCGCCCGAGCAGATCGCCCGCCGCTTGCGCCTCGAGTTCCCAGACGATCCGATGATGTGGGTGAGCCACGAGACGATCTACCAGTCGCTCTTCGTCCAGGGCCGTGGTGAGCTGCGCCGCGAGCTGGCCCGTTGCCTGCGCTCGGGCCGGGTGCGCCGCCGCACGGCGCATGTGCGGCCGGCTGGCGTTCTCCCCGACATGGTGACGATCGCCGAGCGCCCGGCCGAGGTCGACGACCGGGCAGTTCCCGGCCATTGGGAGGGCGACCTCATCTGTGGGTCGCTCAATCGTTCGGCGGTGGGCACCCTCGTCGAACGCCAGACCCGCTTCGTGATGCTGCTCCATCTCCCCGACACCCATGAGGCGACGGCCGTTCAAGCCGCCATGGAGAAGGCCATTGCCACGATGCCCGCCGCGTTGTTCAAGACCCTCACCTGGGACCGGGGAAAGGAGATGGCCCGACACAAGGAGATCAAGGTCGCCACCGGCGTCCAGGTCTACTTCTGCGATCCCCACTCGCCATGGCAACGAGGATCAAACGAGAACACCAACGGTCTCCTGCGCCAATTCCTGCCCAAGGGCACCGACCTCTCGGCCTACAGCGCCGAGGACCTGACCCGCATTGCCGCGCTGATGAACGACCGTCCTCGCAAGACCCTCGGATTCATGAAACCATCAGAGAAGCTTGCCGAGCTCGTTGCAATGACCCCTTGAACCCGCCCTTCTAGCGGTCAGCCGGCTCTGGATCACCGGTGCTCTGCGGAGCGGGGGCCCGAGATCCTCGGAGGATGCGTCCCGTCATGTCGGTCACGGCCACACCGAGGGCGCCAGCGGGGTCACGCCGGCGGTCACCACACCGCAAGCCCGTGCACGGCGCTGAAGACCGCCATCCCGACCGATTCGAGGTTGCCCACGATCCCCTCGTCAACGCCAGCCTCGAGGAACACGTCCTGCCATGGCTCGATGGCGGCCTCTGCAGGGGCGCACGGGCCCCGAGACTCGGCACGAGAAGAAGGGAATTTCGCAACTGCTGCGTGACAACCATCTCGGAGCAGTGGTCGGGCGCTCCTTGGTCGTCCGACCAGCGGGCGAGGGCGTGGTCCGCCGCGCGCAGGTGGTCGATTGGGAGGCTGATCGTCGCCCCGAGGATCAGCCTCAGCGACGAGCAGCCGGTCTTTGCCTGCCGGTCACTCGTCGGAGCTCGTCCACGGATGCCCGGATGCCGTCCGACAGGGTTCGCTCGCCGGCGCCGTGGATCCAGTCCTCGAAGGCAATCTTGAAGACGGCGATACCTGCCTCGGCAGCGAGACTCGAGGCAGGGTCGCCGGCATCCCGTCGTCGCAACGCGTCGGCGAGGGCCGAGGCGAGTGATGCGAGCTTTCTCAGCTCGCGCTCTTGAAGCTCAGGGTTCGCATCGATGATGGCCTGGCGCTGCCGCACAAGGTCGCGTCGCACCTCAAAGATGTCATCGGCGGCCGTACCGAGTGCTGCCGCGATCGCATCGATCGGAGGCAAGGAAGCGGGCGCGGCGTCAACGTTGCTCACGAGGAACTCCTGGAACGCCTTCGCGCCCCAGAACAGGACCTCGCGCTTGTCGGCGAAGTGCCGAAAGAAGGTTCGCTCAGTGAGCCCGGCACGCTCGGCGATCTCCGCGACGGTGGTGCTCTCGAATCCGCGCTCGCCGTACAACTCCATCGCCGCGTGCTCGAGGCGGCCCCGCGAGTCTGGCGCCCATCGACCCATGGGGTGATCCTACCTACCGATGACAGCAGCTGTCATCGATGGTCCAGTGATAACAGTAGATGCCATCGCATTCCATCCCGGTCGGCCCCATCTGCTCCGCCACGCACTCGAGGTCACGACCAACGAACGGATCGTGCTCTCGGTCGATTACCCATTCCACCGCATCGATACGAACGCGATTGATACGTTGCTCTCGACGCTTCCAGACCCATCAGGCCAAGAGAAGGTCGCGCACCACCACGCCGCGACGTTGTTCAACCTCGCCTGACGCCCCTCGGCATCTGCCGGCAACACCCACAACCAGAAGAAGGCACGACGATGACCCCGAAATCTCCTCACACCACCGTCCTCCTGATCGGCGCCTCCCGCGGTCTGGGGCTCGCCATGGCCGAGGAATACCTCAACCATGGATCGCGGGTCGTGGCGACGGTCCGCAGCGCACAACGAACCGAGCTGCACGACCTGCCAGACACGGCCGCCGGACGGCTGGAGATCGAGCACATCGACATCACCGTCCCCGAGCACATCGTCGACCTGCACGACCGCCTCGCCTCGCGCACCTTCGATCTGCTGTTCGTCAACGCCGGCGTTACGCAAACAAACCCCGAGGACACCATCGCCGACATCTCAACCGAGGAGTTCACCCGGCTTATGGTCACCAACGCGCTGAGCCCGATGCGGGTGATCGAGGGACTCGAAGACCTCGTCGCACCGAACGGCACGATCGCTGTCATGTCCTCCGGACAGGGCAGCATCGCCAACAACGAACGCGGCGGCTTCGAGGTCTACCGCGGCACCAAGGCCGCGCTGAACACGTTCATGCGCAGCTACGCCGCCCGACACCGCAGCGACCCCCGAACGCTGCTGCTCATGGCTCCGGGCTGGGTCAAGACTCGAGTCGGCGGTCCGAACGCACGCCTCACCATCAACGAGAGCATCCCCAACCTCGTCAAAGTGATCGACGCCCAGAACGGTCGCGGCGGGCTTCAATACCTCGACTATCGGGGGGAGACCGTCGCATGGTGAACAACAGAACCTCGTGCCCCCGCAGCGCTTCGGAGCGGCCGTTTACGATCATCGTCTTTCCAGGAGGCCGAGGTCGCGCAGGCTCTCAGCGGTCTCGACGATCGTGGTTTCGGCGGGACGCGGTCGCCAACCGAGCTCGTTGCGGGCGCGGTCGTTGTGGATGACAAGCTCAGGCGGCTCCTCTCCCGGCGCTTCCTCGGTCGGTACCCGATCTGCGAGTGGGCCGAGGCGATCGCGCAGGATCTGGGCCAGTTGCAGGTAGGTGATCGTCGGACCATCGGCGAGAGCCAGGAAGCGCTCGCCGGCCGCCTCGGGCGTGGCCATCGCCTTAATGTGCAGGTCAGCCACATCGCGCACATCAGCGACGCCGAAGCGCTGGCGCTGCACGACGGACATCGTCCCGTCCAGCATCGCCTTGATCAGCTGCAGCGAGGAACGCGCCTGCGTGGTCAGCGTCGGCCCGAGGATGAACGTCGGGTTGACCACCACCAGCTCGGTGCCGGCACCCTCAGGCTCGATGAAATCCCAGGCGGCGCGCTCCGCGATCGCCTTGGCGCGCGGGTAGGGGTGCAGTCCTGGGGTGTCCGGGTCGGTCCAGTCGGCCTCGGTGTAGTCGGCGCTCGCCTTGGGTGAGTAACCGACCGCAGCGAACGATGAGGTCAGCACCACGCGCCGGGCGCCGGCATCACGAGCGGCACGCAACACGCGGAGCGTGCCATCACGAGCGGGCAGGATCAGCTCGTCCGGATCCTTCGGCTGGATCATCGGCGAGGCGACGTGATGGACCTCTTCGCAGTCCGCCGCCGCTGCGGTCCAGCCCTCGTCGGCGGTCAAGTCGGCGGCGACGACCTCCAGGGCGCTGTCGTCCGCATCACCGCGTCGCACCGCCGCACGCACCTCGGCCTCGCGCTCGAGGGAGCGAACCGTCGCGCGCACCCGACGACCGTCGCGCAGCAGCGCAGCGGTCAGCTGCGTGCCCACATAAGCCGGACCCGCCGGTAACCAACACCGGGCTCATCGCAGCACCACCTCTTCGAGGCGCGGAATCATGTCCTGCAACCGCAGATTCGCCTCGGTCTCCGCGTCGGCATCACCTCGGTCGCGGGCGTCCCACAACGCCCCCTTCGCTCGCAGATAGTCCAGATGCGTCCGTAGCGTCTCGATCTCAGCCTCGATCCGCTCGGCATGACGCAACAGCAGGTCCCGCTGCTCACCCGCCGCCTCTTGGCCGCGCACGCGGTTGGCCTGGTAGGTGCGCATGTCCTCGATCCCGACACCCATGGCGCGCAGGCAAGCCAGTGCCTGCAGCGTGTCCAGGTCCTCGTCGCGGTACCGGCGGTGCCCGCTACTGGCATCGCGGGCGATCGGGCCGACCAGCCCGACCCCCTCGTAATAGCGCAACGTCGGCTCACTCAGCCCGCTGCGCCGGGACATGTCCTGAATAGTGAGAGCTGTCATGCGAGCAGCAAAACACACTTCAAGCGCTTGAAGTCAAGGCTCACACCGTCCGGTCGGACAGGCCTAAAGCACCGCTTGACCTTTCTCACCGCGATTTGCACCTTCGGCCGCTGAGGACCACGTTCGAGACCCGAGCGGACCTCGAAGGCGCGAGGGCACCCCGGACAAGCGAAAGTCCCGGAATCGGCGAGATTCCGGGACTTTCGATAGCGATTCGGCGACCCTAAAGGGAACGCCTGTTGGTGGGGTGTTCTCGAAAGGGTCTGGCCAGGCTGGACGGAGCGACGGGATCTCGGCATCACACCCATTCAGGCACCAGATCACACGTGCCCGGGCCAAGAGTCACGTCGTACGGCAGTCTCACGGGTGATACAGTTACGGAATGAGTGAGATCTCCATACGCGACTTGCGCAATCACGGGGGCGACATGGTTGATCGAGTAGCCCAAGGCGAACGAATGACGGTGACCCGAGATGGCAAGCCAGTGGCCCTCTTGTTGCCACTCGATCGCGCACCGCTCTCGGCCCGCGTCTTGCTCCAGCGCTGGTCCCACCTGCCGGCTATGGATCCCACCTCGCTCCGCCGTGACATCGATTCGGTCATCGACCAAACGCTATGAGCACCCCCGCCCCACCGTCGCGCGGCGTCCTCGACACCAGCACCGTGGTGTTGCTCGAACGAATTGACGACCCTGTGTCGCTTCCCCCGGAGCCACTCATCACCGCCGTCACCCTCGCCGAGCTGTCGGTCGGACCCCTCGTGGCCACGTCGCCGAGTGAGCAAGCGACACGACAGCTCCGGCTCCAACAGGCGGAGGCCGACTTCGACCCCCTTCCCTTCGACGCCGCCGCGGCGCGAGCCTTTGGGAGGGTGGCTGCATCGTTGCACCGCGCCGGCCGAAAGACGGGGGCTCGGTCCTATGACGCGATGATCGCCGCCATCGCGCTGTCCAACGACCTTCCACTCTTCACATGCAACCCGGACGACTTTGCACACATCGATGGACTCGACCTGCGGTCGGTACCGCATCCGGACTGGCACCAAAGAACCTGAGGGCAGACGCGCAGCCAGAACGATTCCCCGGGTGACGCCTGGACCAAAGATGGGAACCGCCGTGCTGGCCCGGATAAGCGAAAGTCCCGGAATCGGCGAGATTCCGGGACTTTCGATAACGCTTTGGCGACCCTTACGAGAACGCCTGTTGGTGGCGGGGGTAGGATTTGAACCTACGACCTTCGGGTTATGAGCCCGACGAGCTACCAGACTGCTCCACCCCGCGGCGCCCAATCATTGTAGCAGCGGCGCCACATTCCTTCCACCCCTACGAGGCGGGAGGAGGGGGCTTCGGGGCGTCGGGCGGTGGTGGTTTCGAGGCCGTTGGAGGCGGAGGCGGTTTCGGTGCCGCTGTCGGTGGGGTCTCGGGCGCAGCCGCCGTGGTATCTGTTTGCGGGGGTGGGTACGCGCCGCCCGCAGGCGCCTTCAGCAAGCTCGATTCGAATTCCAAACTGAGCGGGCCGTTCGTCTCTTCATACTGCTCGAGGGCAGCGACGAGGCGTTCAGCGTCGGCTGCCGTCGACGACTGTGCACGATTGGTCTGTGCGGCGTAGGTGGCGACGCCGAGGTCCCGCAACAGTGCGTCGGCCGCCTTCTTCGCTTGCATGTCGTCAAGCTTGGCCTGGCCCTTTTGAGCAGCATCCTTCGCGACTGCCGTGGCGCTCGCCGCCTGCTCCTTGACCTTGTCGAGGAAACCCATGGCTTCCCCCCTTTCGGTTCACACCCAGAACACCATCCTCGCACTTCCTCGATCAGGCGGGCCAGATCAGCGGTTGGCCCCGACCGCCTCCGTGCTCACACCGGTCGAGACGGGCTTTGCCCCGGTGGTCGTGGTTGGCTTGGTCGTCGTGGTGGCGCCGCCAGACGCCGTCGTCGTCGATGTGGTTGATGTCGTGCTGGCCTTCGCCGGCTTGGTCGTCGTGGTGGTCGTGCTCGGCGACGTGACCGGCGCCTCAGCGTTGAGAAGCTTCTGGGCAGAGGCGATGGCGGCGTTCATGGCGTCGATGTCGTTCTGGTAGGTGCCGAGGGCACCGGCGCCGCCGGCCCTCAGTGCGGCCTGAGCTTGGTTGTAGTCGTTCTGCGCCTGCGTGAGGAACGCCTGGACCTGTGCCGAAAGGCCGGTGCTGATCGGGCCACTCGCCGTGCCTCCCGACGTCGGCGTGGTCACCGAAGCCTGAAGGGCGTCACTCAGGGCGGCGCTCACCGTCGGCGCAATCGAGACATTGGTGCCGAAGACGGCGATCACATACTTGAGCAGCGGGAGTGGGTTGCCTGACGATGTCACGTAGAGCGGTCGGACGTAGAGCATCGACTGATCGAGGGGGACCATCAAGATGTTGCCGAGCAGCACGCTCGATCCGTGTTGGTCGAGCGGGGTGATGATGGCGGACACCGCCGAGTTCGATTGGATCTCCGAGTCGGCGAGCACCGGGCCGGTCACGCTCTGACCTGCCTTCGTGACATACACGCGGAGCTGGCCGTATTGGCCCGGATCCGATCCGGCCATCATGAACGCCGAGAGGTTCTGGATCTGGTCTCCGCCCGACGCCGGAACGTAGGCGTCGGTGATGGTGAAGTTCTGTTGGCTGTCCCCGGGCTCTTGGAGCACCTGGTAGAGAGGCGACATCCTCTGCAGCGGGCCGTTCACGGCGATGCCCTGGGCTGTGGTCGTCTGGGTGATGGCGAGCGCCTGGGAGGGGGGGCCCGCCCCGGCGGTCGGCGAGATGTTCCAGGCGTTGCCCTGCGTGTAGAAGTTCGGCGGCGACGTGACGTGGTACCGGCCGTACATGGCGGTCTGGATCGAGAAGATGTCCTCGGGGTAGCGCAGGTGCGCCCGCAGCGTCGAGCTCATCTTCGACACCGGCGTGAACATGTGCGGGAAGGCCTTCTCGTACGTGAGCAGGATCGGGTCCGTGTTGTTCATGGCGTAGAAGGTCATCTGGCCGCTGTAGGCATCGATGACCACCTTCACGGAGTTGCGCACGTAGTTGTAGCTGCCCGGAAGGCCGCTACCCGTGGGCACCTGGGCGTTGCTGGCGTTCTCCGAGTACGGGTAGTTGGCCGACGTCGTGTACGCGTCGAGGACCCAGTCGATGTGGCCGTTCACGAGCACGGCGTAGGGGTCAGCGTCGTAATTCAAGAAGGGCGCCGCCTTCTGGGCCATCTGCTGGACGTCGCGCACGAACATGATGCGCGACTGAGGGGTGATGAGGTTCGAGATCAAGAGGTTGAAGTCCCCGAGCCGCAACGCGAACGCGAGCCGGCGAAGGAGGCCGCCCATGGCGACACCGCCCGGGCCGGAGTAGTGCGTCTCGACGTTCGTTCCGTCGGCGGCCTGGTAGTTGAGCTCCGCCTGCTTCGAGTTGGCCACGACGTACCCGGGGTCGTTCAGGCCGAAGTAGACGTCGGGCTGGGTGAGGTTCGGCAAGCCACCCGAGGAAACCGGGGGCACATCGGCGATGGAGAAGTTGGGGTAGCCGTTGGCGGTGGTCTGGTTCGCCTGAGCGAGCGCCATGCCGATGCCGTGCGTGTACTGCAGATGGGTGTTGACCCACGAGTTGGTCGGGAGGCTGTCCGGGTTGAGCTGGCGCACGCCGACCAGCGCCGGAGTGAGCTGGCCACCGATGGTGTAGCGGTCCACGCCGAGCGACTGGAACGTGTAGTACTGGCGGATGTCCTGGACCTTCTGGAAGGTGGGCAGGCCGATCTGGGGGTCCGGGTCCCAGAGGCGCACGTTGTTGAGCGTCTGCTGGTTGGCGTCGACCAGGGCCTGGTTCGCATTCGTGGAGCCGCTGAACGGCAGCTGCTCCACGTGGTCGATGCCGTAGGCGGCCCGGGTGGCGGTGATGTTGCGCTGGATGTACGGGAGCTCGAGTGTGCTCTGCGCTGGCGTCACCTTCAGCGCTTGGAGCACCGCCGGGTAGATCACGCCGATGACGAGCGCCACGAAGGCCCACACACCGACGGCGAGAACGGGCAGCACCCAGCCCTGGCGCCTGATGTTCCACAGCAAGATGGCAGCGGCGGCGAGCGAGACGTAGAACAGGAGCGAGATGGCTGGCAGGCGGGCGTGGATGTCGGTGTAGCCCGCGCCGGTGACGACGCCGTTGTTGGAGAGGTCGAGCTGGTAGCGGGCCAGGACGTACCCGGCGGCCTTCGCCAGGGCCATGAGCGCCAGGATGACCGAGATGTGCGCCTTCACCGAGGGCCGTACCCGTGGAGTGACCCGCTGGGCCCGGATCCCACCGTTCAGGTAGTGGAAGACCACGACGACGATGAGGATGACCAAAAGGGCGACGAGGGACCAGTTGACCAGGAAGCTCAAGAACGGCAGCTTGAAGACGAAGAAGCCGACGTCCTTGCCGAACTGGGGGTCCTTTATGCCGAAGCTGACCCCGTTCGAGAACAGCAGCCAGTTCTGCCACTCGCCGATGGTGCCGGCGGCTGCACCCAGGGCGAGCACGAAGGCGATGGCGGCATAGACACGCCGGGCATAGGGCCGGATCGCCCGCTGGTAGCGCCGCACCAGCTCCTCTTCGGGGTCATTGCCGATGACTGGTACGCCGAGCCGGTCGCAGACCAGCAGGTTGACCCACAACACCACGAAGAAGATGGCGCCGAAGGTGGCGAAGAGGCCCAGCTTGACCGTGAAGAGGGTGACCCACGTCTGATGGAGGTCGACCGAGGAGAACCACAGGTCATCGGTCCAGAAGGAAGCCAGCGAGCGCAGCGATGCGAGTACGAGGACCAACACCACGATCGCCGCGATGATCCACCACCGGCCTCTCCCCCGTGCGCGCGGGGTGGGCGTGGCGATGTCCTGGGGTGTGCGCACCCGGGGGAGCCTAGGCGGCGGACATCATGGTTTCGGCGTCGGCACCACCAGACAACGGCATCCGGCGTGCGCCGGGGGGTGCCGGTGGCCGGTCGGGAACTCCTCGCCCGGCGCGACCGCGCCCCCGAGCGAGTTGTCGTCGCAATCTGCGCAGGCGGGAGACGTCGGCCCGAGCACCCAACGCACGTCGGACCCACGCGCCGCAGACGCCAGGACCCCGATCGAAAATGCACTCACTGCGTGATCCCCCACCAGCCGCTCGATCCGCTCCCCGCGCCATTCGCGGTAGGCCGCGCCGACCCGTTCACTGGCATCCGAATCGTCAGCCGCAAGCCGGCGGCGCAGCAGTGTCGTCACCGTCTGGGCCAGCGCCTCGGCCACTCCTTCCACCTGTGCATCGTCGAGCACGACCTTGGCCCGGGTGCTGCCCCCGCTCTCGCGCTGGGCAAAGACCACACCTGCGCGCGCCGCCTCGTGGAGGGCTGCACTTGTGGCCTCGACCAGCGATGCACGCTGCACGGCCTCGTCCGCCAGGAGATCCTCGCTCCACTCACCTGAACCGCTGCGAAGCCGTTCGAGGAGGCGGTTCTGGTCGTCTTGGAGCGCCCGCTTCACCTTGCGCGCGAGCTTGACGACGACCGGATCGAGTAGCTCAGCCTGCCGGCCCACCAGCGCGTCGTCGACCGCCGCCTCCTCATCCATCTCGGGCACGGACTCGGGCTGGGCTGGCGCCGACGCCGACGCCGACGCCGGCGCCGGTGCATCTCCTGTTGCAGCTGCCGTCACCACCTCGGCGTCGCCCTGGCGGGGCGCCCGCTCGCCCGGCGCGCTGCTGGCGCGGATCCGTGCAAAAAGCTCCTCGACGACCTGGGTCTCGCCCCCGTCGGCCGGGGCGTCTGCCCCCGGCGCTGCTTCCCCGCCGGTTGCCCCCTCGTCCTCGGCGCCCGGCGCCACGATGGCCTCTTCGTCGACGAGTTCGACCTCGGGGTCCGGCGGCGCCGACTCGACAGGGGCCGCTGAACCCGCGGGCGGCGACGCGGCCAACAAGAGCTCATCGGTCACCGGGTCGAGAACGATCTCGGCGCCCGCTGAGGCCTCCGCCTCGAGGAGCGGGGCTTGGCGGGCCGCCACTTCTGCCGCTGCGGCGCGCGCTGCGTCGTCGGCATGCGCCAGTCCCCCGACGATCTGGTCGACCGCCTCTCGCACCGTGAGCACTGACATTGCCAGCTGGTCGCGTGCCGCTCGAAGACGTTCGATCTGCAGGTTGATGCCCCGTCGGCGCGCCGCCATATCCCCGAGAACACGTTTGCGGGCCAACTGGGCCTCTTCGACCATGGCACGTCCCTGTTCGCGAGCCTGGGCCACCATCGCCTCGGCCTCGGCCCGGGCGGACTCGACGGTGGCGTCCGCCGAGTGCTGTGCTTGGGCCTGGATCGCATTGACCGCCAGCTCGGCTTCGGCGATGCGCTCACCGGCGCTCGACTCTGCACCCACTTGCAGCTCGGTCGCCTCCCGCTGGGCCTCGCGCAGCAGCGCGGCGGCGCGCGCTTCGGCACGCTCGGTGATCCGCTGGGCCTCCTCATGGGCGTTGCGCAGCAGCCGGGCACTCTGCTGGCCAAGCGCAGCGGTGAGCGCAGCCTCGTCGATCACCGGATGGGCGGCGCGCTCCTCGGCCTCTCGCAGGCGCTGGTGAATTTCGGCGTCGCGCTGCTCGAAGGCGGCGAATTCTCGGGCCACCATCTCGAGGTAGTTGCGGACCTCTTGGGGGTCGAAGCCGCGCCGCACGGTAGAGAAGCTGTGGCGTGGCAACTCCCCGGCAGTGAGCCGGGACGACGAGATGGGCGCTCGTTCTTCGGGCATGCGCCGAGCCTACGGCCTGGCCGCTTCGAACTCGTGTTCCTTCGGTGTGTTTCGTTCAGCCCGAAGTGGCCGCAGCCGGAACGCTCCCGCCGAGGCTGCGCAGGATGTGCAGCGCCTGGTCGAGAGTCGACACCGAGTAGACGTGCAGCGAAGACGTGGCCTTCGATCGCGCGACCGAGTACTCCTCGGGCGGGACGAAGAACACCGTCGCACCGGCCCGCTCGACGGCGATGGTCTTCTGCGCGACGCCGCCCACGTCGCCCACGTCGCCCGACGCGTCGATGGTGCCGGTCGCGGCCACCACGTGGCGACCCGTCAGGTCGCCGGTCGAGAGCTTGTCCATGATGCCGAGCGTCATGGCCAGGCCGGCGGACGGGCCGCCGATGTCCGTGGTGTTGATGGCGACCGGGAAGGGATACGTGAAGTCCTGTTGGGTCTCGACGTCCACACCGAGAAGGCCCCCCGAAGGCCCGGTGACGCCTGGGCAGCCCGTCGACCCTTGGTCGGCGCTCGGCCTCGGCGCCAAGCGGACGGACACGTCGCGCGCAGCGCCCTGCACCAGCTTCCCCGAGGGGGTGATCGTCGTGGGCTCCACGTCGAGCACCACCTTGTGGCCAGCGGGGATCGGGTGCAGCGCGGCCACGAATGCACAGGTGTTGGGAGTCTGCGTGCCGTCGACCCCGGTGATGACGTCTGCGACCCCGAGCGCGCCTGCAGCGGGGGAACCCGGAGCGACGGCGAAGACCAGCGCGCCGGCATCGCGCTCGGGCACGGTGTAGCCGAGGTGGCGCAGCGCGGCGGCCTTCGCCGCGGCTTGGGACTGCGCCATCTCCACGTAACCCTGGGCTTCGAGCTGGTCGGGCGGGGTCGAGGGACCGAGCAGTTCGGCGGCGGGGATGATCGCCGTGTTCGAGTCCAAGCGGTCGGGCAGCCAGGTGAGGAGATTCACCTGCGACAGCAGCACGTCGGTCAGTAGCACCGAGTCCGAGACCGGGTGCGCCCTCGACGGCGGGACGGTGATGCGGGGACTGACCGGCTGGGCGTCACCCGGTGCGAGCGCATACTCGTTCAGTTCGATCCGAGAGGCCGCAAAACCCGCAAGGAGCAGGACGCCCACGATCACCCCGAGGACAATTGGCCATCGGCGTCGGTGCGCGTCCTCAGGGTCGGTGATCACGGTTGGCTGGGTCATACTCGAAGTGGTGAGCCACGATCCTGCCATGGAACAGGGGCGGCGCCCGGTCGCCTCAGGCGATGGCGCCGAGGCCGACGAGAAGCTGCGCGCCGTCATCGTGGCCGGCCACCGGGGGGACGCCGCCGCGGTGCGTCGGCTCGCGGAGGACCCTTCTGCCAGGGTACGCGCCGCCGCGCTCGGCGCGCTCGGCCGCGCCGGCGCGCTGACCGTCGCCGACGTGGTGAACGCCGTCGCAGACCTCTCTCCCGAGGTTCGCCGCCGTGCCTGCGACGCGACGGTCGGGCTCGCTGGACCGGGTAGTCGGAGCGTGATCCCCCGAGTGCTGATCGACGCGCTGGGCGACCCGGACCCCCTGGTGGTCGAGGCGGCGTGTTACGCCCTGGGCGAGCGGCGGGTGCGCACAGCGGTGGCCCCGCTCTCTGCGCTCGCCGGGCAGCACCCCGACACGCGCTGTCGGGAGGCGGCGATCGCCGCCCTCGGCGCCATTGGCGACCCGCTCGGTCTCCCTGCCGTGCTCGGCGGCCTGGCCGACAAGCCGACCGTGCGGCGCCGGGTCGTGGTGGCACTCGCCGCCTTCGAGGGCCCCGAGGTCGAAGCAGCCCTCGAGGTGTGCAAGGAGGACCGGGACTGGCAGGTGCGCCAGGCCGTGGACATGCTCCTGCGTTAAGTGGACATGCTCCTGCGTTAGGAGGCGTTGCCCGCTGGCCGCTCGGCAACCTCAGCGGTCGGCAGCGGCAAAGATGGGGCGCAGGCGGTCGAAGGACTCGAGGCAGCGCCCGGCACCGAGCGCGACACACTCGAGCGGGGTGTCGACCAGGTGGACCGGGACGGCGGTCCCGTTGGCGAGCCGCTGCGTCATGCCGCGCAGCATCGAGCCACCGCCGACGAGATGAATGCCCTCGAAGATGATGTCCTGCGCGAGCTCGGGTGGTGCGTTGCCGAGGCAGGTCACCGCCGCATCGACAATCTGGGCGACGTGCTCTTCGACCGCGCCGCGCACCTCGGCAGGCGAGAGCACGATCAGCTTGGGCATGCCGGTCGCGACCTCGCGGCCGCGCACCTCTGCGAACTGCTCACCCTCGTAGGGGTACGCGGAGCCGATGGTGAGTTTCACCGCCTCGGCGGTGCGCTCGCCGATCGCGACGCCGTGGGCGTTGCGCACGTACGTCTGGATGGCGGCGTCGAAGTCGAAGCCGCCGCACCTGATGGCCTCCATGGCCACGACGCCGCCGAGTGAGATCACCGCCATCTCGGCCGTCCCACCACCCACGTCGACCACCATGGAGCCGATTGGCTCGTGGATGGCGAGCCCCGCACCGATGGCGGCTGCCATGGGCTGCTCGATCAGATAGGTCGCCGAGGCACCGGCACGACGGGCCGCCTCTTTCACCGCGCGCCTCTCCACCCCGGTGATGGCCGACGGCACGCAGATGAGCACCCGCGGCCGGTTGATCTTCGAGATCCCGCACCGCTGCAACAGCACCCTGATCATCCGCTCGGTGATGTCGAAGTCGGTGATCGCCCCCTGGCGCAGCGGGCGCACCGCCACGATGTAGCCCGGGGTTCGGCCGATCATGTGCCAGGCTTCCGCGCCGATCGCCAGTACCTCACGGGTCCGGGTATTGAGGGCGACGACGGTGGGCTCGTTCAACACGATGCCCTTGCCTTTGGCGTAGACGAGTGTGTTGGCGGTCCCGAGGTCGATGGCGAGATCTCGTGACATCGGCTTCATCGTACGGCCAGCGAGGGGCGACCTCTCCTCGTCGGGGTCGATCGGTAACCTTCCTAGGTGCATCCGAACGATCCGAGCTTCTTCGAAGAGGGACCCGATGATCCCGACGAAGATGCAGGAACGAGCCCGCAGGGGGGGCTCGGAGGCGGCGCTGACGAGCTCTCGTCGAGTGGCTGGGTCCCCCCGACCGAGCGCTTCTGGCGCCATCCTTCGGAACTGGCGGGAGGCGGCAACGCAGCGTCGAGCAGCGTCGAGCCGAGCCAGGCAGCGTCGTTCCCGGGCAGGCAGCGCACGCGGGCGGCGACCACCGTCGTCCTCGGTGCGGCTGCTGTCGTGGTGGTCGGGGTCATCTTGCTCTTCGCCGTTGGGACCGACTCTTCGAACGACACGAATACCGAGTCCGTGTCGATCACCCAGACCACCGGCACCCTGACCTCGGGCACTGGCAGCATCGCCAGCGTGCCGGCGGTGGCGCGCACCGCCGCCGAGGCCATCGTCCCGCTCGAGGTCAACAGTGCTTCAGGCTCGATCGTCGAAGACGGCGTGGCAGTTGCCGAGGGCGGCCTCATCGCGACCTGCGCCGACAGCGTGAAGGGCGCGACGTCGATCACCATGGCCGGTCCCGACGGAAAGCGTGAGAAAGCGTCGGTCATCGCCGTCGACACCGCCTCGAACGTGGCGCTGCTGCATGTCCCGAGCGACCCCCCAGTCGCCCACTTCAGCGACGACGCCAGCACCAGCACCGGGAGCGAGGCCCTGGCCGTGGCGGTCGCGCCGCGCACGGGACAGGCCGACGCCGTCACGTGGAAGATCACGACCGTCGCTGCCGTCGGCACCACGCTCGGGGCCGGCGGCCCCTCGACGATGGCCGGACTCGGCGCTGGGACGGCGACTACTCCTGCCATCGGCGGTGAGCTGCTCCTCTCCCCCAAAGGTGAGGTGCTGGGCGTCCTTGATGCCTCCGCCATGTCCTCGAGCGCAGCGTCACCCGCCTACCTGCCCGCCGACGTCGTGCTCGGCGTGGCGGACCAGCTCGCCCAGTCGGGCCGGGTACAGCACGGTTGGCTCGATGTCGGCGCCGCCGATCCCTCGGGTGGCGGCGGCGCCGAGGTGGTCAGTGTCGAGTCCTCTGGCGTGTCTGCCGGGCATCTCCAGGTGGGCGACCTCATCACGGCCGTCGACGGCGCCCCCGTGCGCACGACTGCCGAGCTCCGTTCGCGCCTCTATGTCCTGGCCCCCGGGGCGCCGGTCGAGCTCGTGGTCCAGCGAGCCGGCACGCAACTCGACGTGAGCGTGGATCTCGGCGCCTCGCCGTAGCATGGGGACGTGGCCATGAACGAACCAGGCGATCCGGGGAACCCGCTCGAGGGACTGCTCGGGGACCTCCTCAAGATGATCGGCGGCGCACCGGGCGGTGCCAGCGCCTGGTTCGAGGCGGCCCGCTCACTGGCACAGGGTGTCGCCACCGACGGCGCACCCGAAGGCAACGTGGACCCGCTGCTGCGGATCCGGCTCGAGGAGCTCGCCCGTGTCGCGGAGCTCCATGTGGCCGACGCCACCGGTTTGGCGCTGCGCGCCGACGCTGCATCGCTCGGTTTCAACCCCGTCGGACGAGGCGCCTACTCGCAACTGGTTCTCGAGAGTTGGCGACCCTGGGTCGAGCGCATGGTGCGCGCCCAAGAAGGCGGCTCGTCCGCGCTCGACCAGCTCGGGCTCGGACAACTCGGTGCAAGTGACCTCGGCCTCGGCGACGACCTCGCCGGGGGTGCGGGGCTCCAGGATCTCTTGGGCCGCTTCGCCGCGACGATGGGGCCCGTCCTCCTCGGTCTCCAGTTCGGCTCGGCGGCCGGGCACCTGGCACAGCGAGCGCTCGGCCAGTACGCCCTGCCCATCCCGTGGGCCAAGACCGACGGCCTGCTCTTCGTGCCTGAGAACGTGAAGGCCTTCGCCGACGACTGGAGTCTGAGCCTGGAGGAGACCGAGCTGTGGGTCTGCGTCCACGAGCTCACCGTCCACGCCGTGCTCCGCCAGCCCCACGTCGCGACGCGCCTCGACGAGCTCCTCGAAGCCTCGACCGCAGAGGCAGTGGCCTTGCAGCAGGGTCTCTCCGAACGACTCGGGGGCGACTTCTCCGATCCCGAGGCGCTCAACGCTCTCATGTCGGACCCCGAGTCGCTCCTGGCCGACCTCCTCACGCCCGGCCAGCAGGCGAGCTCGGGACAGCTGAGCGCGCTCACGACCGCCATCGGTGGCTACGTCGACCACATCACCGCCTCAGTTGCGCAGAAATTGACCGGCTCGGCCGGGGCGCTCAGCGAAGCCTGGTATCGCTACCGCACCGCCGACGCCAAGGGCGAGCAGGCGGCCGGGGGGCTCTTCGGGCTGGACCTCTCCCGGGCGCAGGTCGATCGCGGCGCCGCGTTCGTCCGGGGCGTGCTCGAGCGCTCCGGCGAAGAAGGGCTCAGCCGGCTCTTCGCAGCGCCACGCAACCTGCCCACGCCTGCCGAGGTGGACGCGCCGGGCCTCTGGCTGGAGCGGATCGACCTCCCCGAGGAGCCTTCCGGGTCCTGATCGGGCCAGCCCCGAGGTCGGCCGCGGCCGACGCCTAGAGCGGTGCGGCCTGTTGGACTGTTTCGGCCTCTTCGAAGCCGAGGTCCCAATCGAGCGTCAGGTTCTCGCGCTCGGCGTCGCGCACGACGCGCTCGCGGTTGCGGCGGAATTGCGGGTCGTGCGGAGGGAGCAGGACCAGCCGAGCAAGTGCCCGGTCTCTGAACGCATCGGTGACCTCGGGGTCGCCCTCGACAGCCTGGACCTCCCAGTGGGGGGCAACAGGGCCGAGGTAGACGACCCGCACGTGGCCGACTGGGGGTACCTGCTCGATCGATTCATCCTCGGGCTCCGGGGACATTGCACCTCCTGCGCTCGGCGGACGGGGCCTCAGCGTACCGGGTCGCCGAGCCACCGCCGGCGGGCACCCCCCGGCGGCAGGGCTCAGCCCGACGAGCTCGAGCCGAGGGTCACGCTGAAGGTGCGCTCCGTCGCCCCCTGCCACGCCGTGACGGTGACCGTGTCCCCTGGGGCTTGCGCATCGAGGGCGCTCACGAGGCTCGAGGCACTCGTCACCCTGGTGCCCGCCAACCCGACGATCACGTCGCCGACCGCCATGTGGGCGCTCGCCGCCGGACCACCGGCGTCGAGCCCGATGATCTCCGCTCCCGACGTGGTCGAGAGATTCTGGGCCTTCGCCGCCGACGGGGTCACCGTGGCGACGACCGCGCCGAGGTAGGCGTGCGCCCCCGGGCCCGTCGACCCCGGGACCACCCCACCGTTCGTGCCACCCGTGCCGCCCTGTTGGAGACCGGCCAGCTGCGGGGTGATCGACGCGATAGGGATGGCGAAACCGATGTTCTGGGCGGGAGCGTTGCCCGAGGACGAGGAGGCGACGGCGGTGTTCATGCCGATGACCTGTGCCTCGGCGTTCACGAGTGGGCCACCTGAGTTGCCCGGGTTGATGGGGGCGTCGGTCTGGATGAGCCCGGTCAGCGACTCGCTCGAGCCCGTCAGATCACTCTCGGCCGAAAGCGAGCGGTCGAGAGCCGACACGATGCCGCTTGTCACCGTCGGGCCCCCGGCGAGCGCCAGCGCGTTGCCGATGGCCAGGACGCTGTCGCCGACCTGGGCGGCGTTGCTGTTACCCAGGTCCACGGTAGGCAGGTCGTGCCCGCCGTCGATCTGGACGAGCGCCAGGTCGAGCGACGGGTCCGTCCCGATGACGTGTGCGGCCATGGCCGACGTCTGGCCGAACAGTGTCACGGTCACCGTCGAGGACCCCGCCACGACGTGGTTGTTGGTGAGAACCTCCCCTTGGGGGGTGAGGATCATGCCGGTCCCCGCTCCTCCGATCACCCCACCGGAGGCAGCGCTGGCCGAGGGGCTCAGCGTGGTGTCGATCGAGACGACCGCCGGCTCGACCTTGGCCAGGATCGCCTGCGCGTCCACCGGATGCCCAATGACGCTCTGGGTGGGGAAGAACTTCTCGATGACCGTCTGCTGCGTGCCGAGGGCGGTCACGGATCCCACGAGGGCGCCGATCCCGCCCGCCACGAGCGCCACCACCGCGACGATCAGGAGCCACGATCCCCGGTCGAGGGAGCGCAGGCGCCCCTGGCGCTCGGCCGGCCGGGACGGCCGCTGCGGCGGTGGGCTCCAGCTCGGCGGGGCGTACCCCGCGGGTGCCCAGCCGGCCTGCGCCGGCCACGACCCGGGGGGCGCCGGGGCGCCTCTGTAGGCCTGTGCCGGCCATGGTGGCGGTGGGCCGGCCGGTGCCGGCGCGGCCGGGGCGCCCGGCGCCCAGCTCGGCGCCGCACCCGGGCGCGGCGCGTCAGGTGGCCCGTAATTGGTCGGGACCTGGGTCAACGCGTCACCGAGACCTGCCCCGATGGGGCCGCCGGGCGACCGCGGAAAGCAAAAGAAGCAAAGAAGTTACTCACCGGTCTAAACTTAGGGCCACGAAAGGGGTTTTACCCATGGATACCGAATGGATGGCCAAGGGCAAGTGCCGCGACCTTCCGCCGACGACCTTTTTTCCGAGCGACGGGCTCGGCGTGCAGGCTGCACAGAGGATCTGCGCCGACTGCCCCGTTTCCGAGAGTTGCCTTGAATACGCGCTGGTGAACCACATCGACCACGGCGTGTGGGGTGGGCGGTCCGAGCGGGAACGTCGACGGATCCTTCGTCGGCGTCGTGCCGGCCAAGTCGCACTTACCCACTAGAGCACTTCTGCACTCGAATCCGGCGCCTGACGATGGCGCCGACCGCTGCTTCCACGCGCCCTCGGGTGCGGTGGGCTCAGGCACCGACGAGGCGTGACCGTGCTCGAGTGTGTCGTCAACGTCAGCGAAGGCAGAGACGCCGCTCTGCTCGACGATCTCAGCGCGCGCTGTGGCGCCCCGCTGCTCGACCGCCACGCTGACGAGCGTCACAACCGGGCCGTGTTCACCCTCGGTGGGCCCGGCGACGAGGTGGAGCACGCCGTGCGCGCCTTGGCCGAGGCCGTCGTGTTGCGGCTCGACCTGTCGCAGCACGCCGGCGTCCACCCCCGATTCGGGGCGCTCGATGTCGTGCCGTTCGTCGATCTCGGGCAGCCAACGAGCGCCGGTGCTGCCGTGATGCGCGCACGCGACCACTTCGCCGCGTGGGCCGGCGAGGCGCTGTCCCTGCCGTGCTTCCTCTACGGCCCGATGCCCGACGGGACGATCGTCTCGTTGCCCGACGTCCGCCGCACGGCCTTCACGGGGCGCTCCCCCGACACTGGCCCCATGCTCCCCCACCCGACCGCCGGCGCCACTGCGGTCGGCGCTCGAGGGGTCATGCTCGCCTACAACGTGTGGGTCTCGGGTTTGGATCTCGCAGGCGGGCGGCGCATCGCAGCTTCGTTGCGGCGCCGCGAGGTGCGGGCTCTCGCCTTCGACCTCGGGACGTCGATCCAGATCTCGTGCAACCTCATCGAGCCGCTGCGCGTCGGACCCGCGGCGCTCTACGACGAGGTGGCGGCGAGCCTCGAAGGGTCCGGCGCTCGCGTCACTGAGGCCGAGGTGGTGGGCCTCGCTCCGCACGCGGTCGTCGGGGCGGTGCCGAAGAATCGGTGGGCTCAACTCGGCCTGTCGGCCGAGGCAACCATCGAGGCGAGGCTGGAGAGCGGGTCGCTTAGGAGGCCGTGACCATGGCGGCGCGGCGCTCAAGGGCCCGGGCTCGGCGCACCCGGCGCCGCTCCCGCTCGCTCATGCCGCCCCATATGCCGAACTTCTCGCCATTGGCCAGTGCGTACTCGAGGCAGTCCTCACGGACGACGCAGCCGCGGCAGACCTCTTTGGCCTCTCTCGTCGAGGCCCCTCGCTCTGGAAAGAACAGGTCGGGGTCCACGCCCATGCAGTTGGCCTGTGCCTGCCAACCTCGCTCTTGCCGGCCGTACAACAGTGAGACCAGGTCCACCGGGTACGCCTCCCCTCGCCACGCTATGTGGCACCGATGTAACTACAACGGTGTCATCTTGGCCGATAGGGCAAGGAAACGCAAGAGGAAAGTTCACAACTCAGCCGGAGGACGCCTCGACGCCGCGGTTCCGCTGCTCGGCGAGGGCGCGCCTCGGGGCGAGGCCGGTGAAGAACAGCCCGATCACCGAGCACAGGGCGAGCACCCACAGCGCGGCCCGCAGGCCGGCAATGCGGGCCGTCGCGTTCTCCGCGACGATGGCGTCTTGGGTCGGCTTGGACAGTGTCGTGGTGGCCAGCTCGCTGCGCAGTTGGGCGTCAGAGACAAACGGGACGCCCCCGCTGAGCTGGACGGTTGCCGCCTGGGACACATCCGGGGGGATCGCCGAGTTGGAGCCGGCACCCGCCAGGAAGGTCGTGGTGAGCGCTCCGATCAGCACTGCCCCGGCGAGGGCCGTGCCGAGTGACGCACCGAAGTTGGTCACCGTGTTCTGCAGCCCCCCCACCTCTGCGCTCTCCGAGTCTGGGACCGCGGCGACCGTGAGCGCACCGAGCTGCGAGGCAAGCGCCCCGATCCCAAGCCCCATCAGCAACATGGGAAACAGCACGATGCCCGCTCCCGAGTCCGGCGAGATGCCGCCGATGAGCACGAGGATCCCCGCGGTCATGGCGAGGAATCCGGCACGCACCACGCGACGTGCGGTGAGGCCCGGGAAGAACCGAGGGATGCCGATCGCCGCCACCAGCAGGGCGAGCGAGAGCGGGAGCAGCCTGGCACCGGTCTGGACCGCACTCAGCCCGAGGACGACCGACAGGTAGAGCGGGATCACGAAGAACACGCCCATCTGGACGAGGAACTGGAAGAAGAAGAGGGAAAGGCCACCGACGAGCTGGTGGTGACGGAGCATCGAGGGGCGCACCATCGGATCGCCGCCGCTCTCCTGCACGTGGCGCTCCCACAGGAAGAACACCCAGATGACGGCCAGGCCCCCGACCACGAGCCACACCACCGGGGAGACCCCGAGGAAGGTCGGGGCGCCCGGCTTCGGGTTGACCAGCCCCCACTGTGACGAGCGCAGCACGCCGAAGACGGTGGCGGCCAGTCCGACGATCGAGAGCAGCGCGCCGAGGAAGTCGAACCGTCCGTGGGCAGCCGCCGGCTGGTCGGCGACCTTACGCAAGAGCACGAGGATGACACCGACGACCACAACCTCGGCCACGAAGACGTAGCGCCACGAGGCGAACGTGGTGACCGCTCCGCCGATGAGCGGTCCCGCCGCGATGGCGATCGCACTGGCGGCGGCGATCATGCCGTAGGCGGCGGACCGCCGCTCCTCGGGGAAATTCGCCGCGACGAGCGCCACGATGGCGGGCATGATGAGGGCCGCCCCGAGCCCTTCGAGCAGCGACCAGCCGAGCAGCAGCACACCGAGGTTGGGTGCGAGCGCGGTCGTCGCCGAGCCGAGCCCGTAGACCACCAGCCCGATCGCGAACGTCCGCCGGCGCCCGAGGCGTGCGCCGATCTTTCCCCCGGTGATCATAAACGAGGCCATCACGAGGGTGTAGAGCGTGATGGCGGTCTGGATCCCGGTCACCGACGTGTGCAGGTCGTTGGCCACGTACTGGATCGACACGTTCATGACCGAGCTGTCGAGGGTCATGAGGAATTGCGCGGCGCTCAGGACGAGGAGAACGAGGCCCGCCCCGACCGTCGACGTCGTCTTCGTTGCCGCCACGGGCGAGCAGCCTAGAGGCCGCAGCCGCCCCGGCTCGGGTTCAGCCGGCCGAGCGCAGCACCCGGCGGTGCTTCAGGAAGTCCACCAGCACATAGCCACCGAGGGAGTCGGGCGTGGTGTAGAAGGTCCGCCCTCCGTTGAGTCGGGCGATCTGCTCGACGAAGGGGTACTGCGTGCGCTCGAGGTCGAGGGCGAACATGTTGATCATGATGCCGGCCCTGGTGCAGCGGACCACCTCGGCCATGGTGCGGCGCAAGGTCTCGGCCACCGGCGGGTAGTTGAAGAACACCTCGCCGTCAGGCTCGATGTGGGCCGTGGGTTCGCCGTCGGTGACGCAGATGATCTGCTTGGTGCCGTGCTGGTGGGCCAGCATGCGACGGGCGAGGACCAGCGCGTGCTGGAGGTTCGTGCCGTAGACGTAGTCCCACATGGCGGTGGGCAGCTCCTCGGCCTTGATCTCGCGCGCTACTTCCGAGAAACCCACGATCCCGAGGTAATCGCGGGGGAAGCGGCTCGAGATGAGCGTCTGGAGCGCCATCGCCATCTTCTTGGCCGGGACGAAGTTGTCCCGCATCGGCATGGACATCGACAGGTCGACCAAAAGGACCGTGGCCGATCGGGTGAGGGCCTCGGTCTCGACCACTTCGAAGTCCTCGGGCGAGAGCCGGACCGGGACGCCCGCCCCGCCCCGTCGCACGGCGTTGTGCACGGTCTGGGACAGATGGAGATTGAGGGGGTCGCCAAACTCGTAGGGCTTGGTCGTCTCCTCGCGGTCGTGACCAGTGCCCGACCACGTGGCCTTGTGGTCGCCGACCCGTTCACGCGTCATGTCCGAGAACAGGTCAGAAAGCGCCTTTTGCCCGAGCCGGCGGATCCCCTGCGGGGTCAGCTCGGTTCGCCCGCCGTGCTGCTCGATGAGCCCCGCCTCTTCAAGGGTGCGGGTGAGCTTGGCCAGCTGGTCGAGCGAGCGTGCAGCGTCCTCCCCGAGATTGCGCCGGACCTCGTCGAGGTCGATCTCGGAGAGCGAGGCGGGCGACGACGCCGACTGAAGGAGCTCTTCCATGCGCTCGAGCTGGCCCAGCTGGGCGGCCATGTCGGTGGCCTGGGCCATCCCCATCGGGTTCTGGCCGGTGAACTGGTAGCCCTCCTGCCAGCCGGCGCCAGGGAAGGCCCGCTGCAGGTTCTGGGAGAGCCGCTCCACTTGCCAGCGCAAGTCCATGTCCTCGAGCAGGGACTCCGCGAGCGCGCTCAACTCGGCCCGCTGCTCGGGGGAGAGCGAGTTCCACATGGCCTCGGCCGCGGCCATGCGCTCGGCCAGTTGCTCGAGGAGCTCGTCGAGCGAGTTCGCACCGGGGAACAGGTCGCCGAACTGCTCCATGAACTCGTCGAAGGTCGGGTCGAGCTCCTCACCACGTTCGCGCTGCTCGAGCATCTGGTTCAAGGCATTGAACGCATCGCGCATGTGGGCGAGCTGCTCGGGGTCGGCGGACGTCATCGCCTCGCTCATCCCCTGGAAGTAGGTGTTGGCCACCTCCTCGCGCAGTTCCTCGACGAGCTGCTCGAACTGTTCGCGCGCCTCACTTGAGACGAAGTCGTAGTGCTGCAGTGAAGAGATGCGCCCGGCAAGGTCGTCGGGTAGCAGGTCGAGGGCCATGCGGCGCTCCGCCGCCACGTCGTCGGTGACCTCCTTGCGGCGGTCGTCGCCAGAGTTCGCCGCCTCGTCTTGGAGGTCGTCGATGGCGTCGCGCTCTTCGGCGATGATGTCGTCGAGCGCGCTCGCCACGTGTGCGAATTCGCTGTTGGGATCGCCCTGCTCGAGGAGTTCGGCGCGCCGCTGGCGCACCTGCTCGATGAGGTCGCGCAAGCCCTGGACCTGCTCGCCGTCGGGCATGCGCATGCCGCCGCGCAGCAGACGCCGCAGCGCGTCGTTCAGGTCGCCCCCCGCCAAGAGGTCGTCGGTCAGCCCGGCGAGCAGCTCGTCGGCGTCGAGGCCGACGAACTCCTGGGAGCCGTCCCAGCGCCGGTAGTCGTAGCGGGCGCTCATCGCCGCTAGCGCCGGCTCCGGTAGAGGGCGCGGAAGCCCGAGGCGTCCTTGTTCAGCCGCTTGGTCAGGTGGAGGCCCTCGAGGAGGAACTCGAGCGCGGCGGCCATGAGCGCAGGCGACTCGGACGCGTCGGGGCCCGCAAGCGCCCGAGTGGGCGCCTCGAGCTCGGGGAGTTCGGCCAGCACCGCCAGGTAGGTGGCCGACGGCAGGTCGTCGCCGGCATGCACGACGATCTCGTCACCGAAGGCGGCGACGATCGCGCTCGGGTCCTCGAGCGTCACCCGGCGGCGGAAGACCGAGAGGACGGCTGCGGCCACCAGCTGGGCCACGACCTGGTCCTCTTGGCCCTCCTCGAGCGCTTCGACCTCGATCTTGCCCTGCGTCGACGACAGCATCGACGACAGGTCGCTCACGCGCGGGACGGCCACCGGCTCGCCGGTGCGCAGCGCCCGCCGCACGGCGTTGGCCACCAGCGTCTCGTAGTTGGCGATGGTGAGCCGCACCGAGACGCCGCTCCGCTGGTTGAGATGCGGGCTGCGGCGGGCGAGCTGGGTCATCTCGGCCACCACCTCTTTCAGGTACTCGGGCACCGTCACTTGCACACCCGACTCGGGCAGCTGGGCCTCTGCCTCCATGATCGTGACCTCGGTCGCCGTGTCGAGCGGGTAATGGGTCCGGATCTGGGCGCCGAAGCGGTCCTTCAGTGGCGTGATGATGCGGCCGCGGTTGGTGTAGTCCTCGGGGTTGGCGGTCGCCACCAGCACGATGTCGAGGGGGAGGCGGATCCGGTGGCCCCGGATCTGCACGTCGCGCTCTTCGAGCACGTTGAGCAGCCCGACCTGGATGCGCTCGGCCAGGTCGGGAAGCTCGTTGACGGCGAAGATGCCGCGGTTGACCCTCGGGACCAAGCCGTAGTGCAGGGCCAGCTCGTCGGAGAGATAGCGCCCTTCGGCCACCTTGATCGGGTCGACCTCGCCGATCAGATCGGCGATCGAGGTGTCGGGCGTGGCCAACTTCTCGCCGTAGCGCTCGGAGCGGTGGAGCCACTCGACGGGGGTCTCGTCACCCTCGTCAGCGACCCGCAGCCGGGCGAAACGCGACGTCGGGTTGTAGGGGTCGTCGTTGATCTCCGAGCCACCCACGATCGGCAGCCACTCGTTGAGCAGGCCGACCAGGGAGCGGATCAGGCGGGTCTTGGCCTGGCCGCGCTCACCCAGCAGGATGACATCGTGGCCCGCCAGGAGGGCGTTCTCGAGCTGGGGGATGACGGTGTCCTCGAACCCGAGCACCCCCGCCACCATCGGCTCGCCGGCGGCCACCCTGGCTGCGGCGTTGCGCCGCAATTCCTCGGCCACGGGGATCGACACCCAACCCGATTCTCGGAGTGCGCCCAGTGTCCTTGGAAGATCACTCGGGGGATGGGGGGCATGGGCCGTCGAGTGGTGTGCACTTGGGGCAGGGGGGGCAGCCATAGATTGATGCTATGCGGAGGAATTGCGCTTCGACGCTTGATGTCGGAAAGATGAGGGGGATTCGGAACCCCTGACATGACTCCTCAGGTGCGTTTTCGGGTCGGGAGAGACGCGTACCCGGCCGTTGCGGCACGGGAGAGGAGGATGGTGTGACCACGGTTGAGAGCGCTCCGGCGACTCCGGTCATCTTGGGGGGCACTCGGGGCGGACCCGACAAGCCCACGTTGCGCAAGGACCGCTGGTGGGTCTCACCGGTGGTCACCGTCTCGGTACTCACTACCTTCGTCGTCTACGCCACGTGGGCGGCGTTCTCCAACAGGAACTACTACGTGGGCGCGGACATGCACCGCAACCTGATCTCGCCGTTCTATTCGCCATGCCTCACAGAGAGCTGCGTGCCCGGCAGCCACCCGGCAACGGTGATCACCTGGTGGACGATCTCACCGGCCCTGCTGATCCTGATCTTCCCGCTCGGCTTCCGGTTCACCTGCTACTACTACCGCCGCGCGTACTACCGCTCCTTTTGGTGGGCGCCCCCTGCCTGCGCGGTGGCCGACGCACACGTCCGCTACACGGGCGAGTCCCGGTTCCCGCTCATCGTCCAGAACGTCCACCGCTACTTCTTCTACTTCGGCCTCATCTTCAACGTGATCCTGACGATCGACGCGGTCCGGGCGTTTCAGCAGCCCGGTCTCGGCCTCGGGGTCACCGTGGGGACGATCGTCTTGTGCCTGAACGCCGGGCTCCTGTGGCTGTACAGCCTTTCGTGCCACGCCTGCCGCCACCTGTGCGGTGGCGGGATGCGCACGTTCTCCGAGCATCCGATCCGGTACCGCTTCTGGAAGTTCGTGACGCCCCTCAACGCCCGCCACATGCAGTTCGCCTGGATGAGTCTCATCGTGGTGGGACTCACCGACCTGTACGTGCGCCTGGTGGCCAGCGGGACCATCACTGACTTCAAGCTCTTCTAGACGCACGACACGACCTGACCAGGACAACACGCAGCATGATGAAGAAAGCAAGGTAACGAGATGGCCGAGATCGAGTCCCACGATTACGACGTGATTGTGATCGGCGCCGGTGGCGCCGGACTCCGAGCCGCCATCGAATCGGTGAGCAGAGGTCTGCGCACGGCGCTGATCTGCAAGTCGCTGCTCGGCAAGGCGCACACGGTGATGGCCGAGGGCGGCGTGGCCGCGGCCATGGGGAACGTCTACGAAGAGGACAACTGGAAGGTCCACTTCCGCGACACGATGCGCGGCGGCAAGATGCTCAACAACTGGCGCATGGCGGAGTTGCACGCACAAGAGGCGCCCGACCGGGTGCTCGAGCTCGAGGCGTGGGGGGCTCTGTTCGACCGCACCAAGGACGGCAAGATCCTCCAGCGTGACTTCGGCGGCCACCGCTATGCCCGGCTCGCCCACGTGGGCGACCGGACCGGCCTCGAGCTGATCCGCACGCTCCAGCAGCGCGCCGTCTCCATGGGCATCGACGTCTTCATGGAGTGCAAGATCCTGCGCCTGCTCTCCGACTCGGAGGGCCGGGTGTCCGGCGCCGTCGGCTACTGGCGCCCCACGGGTGAGTTCGTGAGCTTCACGGCCAAGGCGGTGGTGCTCGCCAGCGGCGGCGTGGGCAAGTCGTGGAAGTACACCTCCAACAGCTGGGAATCGACCGGGGACGGCCACGCCATGGCGCTGTGGTCGGGAGCCGACCTCATCGACATGGAGGCAGTCCAGTTCCACCCGACCGGCATGGTCTGGCCCCTGTCGGTGCGCGGGATCCTCGTGACCGAGGGCGTGCGCGGCGACGGCGGGGTCCTGCGCAACAGCGAGGGCGAGCGGTTCATGTTCGGTTACGTCGCCGACATGTTCCGCGCCGAGACCGCCGAGTCTGAGGAGGAGGCCGACCGGTGGTACGACGACCACACCGCCGGCCGCCGGCCACCTGAGCTGCTTCCGCGCGACGAGGTGGCGCGCTCGATCAACTCCGAGGTCAAAGGCGGGCGTGGTAGCCCGCACGGGGGCGTCTTCTTGGACATCGCCTCACGGCGCAGTCCCGAGGTCATCCGGCGGCGCCTGCCGTCGATGTACCACCAGTTCATGGAGCTCGCCGGCGTGGACATCACCCGAGAGGCCATGGAAGTCGGGCCCACCTGCCACTACATCATGGGCGGGGTGCGCGTCGACGCCGACACCGGGGCGGCCACCGTGCCCGGCCTCTTCGCAGCCGGCGAGGTGGCGGGCGGGATGCATGGCTCCAACCGGCTCGGCGGCAACTCGCTCTCGGACCTGTTGGTCTTCGGGCGACGGGCGGGCATGGGGGCCTCGGACTACGCCGAGGGCCGACTCGGTGACCCGAGCGTGGACGCTGCGGAGATCGACACGATCATCGCGGACTCGCTCGCACCCTTCACCCGGGAAAGCGGGGAGAACCCCTACACGATCCAAAGCGATCTCCAAGAGATGATGCAGGCCCTGGTCGGGATCATCCGGACGGGCTCGGAGCTCGACACCGCGCTCGAGAAGCTCGGCGAGCTGCGAGAGCGGGCCGAGCGCACCAGCATCAAGGGTGGGCGCATCTACAACCCGGGCTGGAACCTGACGACCGACCTGCCCTCGATGCTCACGGTGTCGCGCTGCGTCGCCCTCGGCGCACGGGACCGCAAGGAGAGCCGCGGCGGCCACACCCGGGATGACTTTCCGAAGGCCGACCCGGAATTCGGCAAGATCAACCTGGTGCTCCGTCAACCGGCGGGTGGCGGGGTGGAGGGCGACATCAAGGTCTCCCCCGAACCGCTGCTCGAGATGCCCGACGAGCTCAAAGAGCTCTTTGAGGAAGGACACTGATGGCCGACATCACCATGCGCGTCTGGCGGGGCGACCCCGGGGGCGGTGGCTTCGAGGACTACGAGCTCCAGTCCCAAGAGGGAGAGGTGGTGCTCGACGTCATCCACCGCATCCAGGCCACCGACGCGCCCGATCTCGCCTGCCGCTGGAACTGCAAGGCCGGCAAATGCGGCTCGTGCTCCGCCGAGGTCAACGGAAAGCCCCGCCTCATGTGCATGACCCGCATGGACCAGCTCCCCGAGGGACCGGTGACCGTCGCGCCCATGCGCGCGTTCCCGATCATCCGCGACCTGGTCACCGACGTCAGCTTCAACTTCGAGATGGCAAAGAAGGTCCCTGCCTTCGACCCCGCGCCCCCACCCGAGGGCGGGTACCGCATGCAACAGATCGACATCGAGCGCGGCCAGGAGTTCCGCAAGTGCATTGAGTGCTTCATGTGCCAGGACGTCTGCCACGTCATCCGTGACCACGAGGAGAACAAGCCGAACTACGCCGGCCCACGTTTCTTCATCCGCTTCGCCGAACTCGAGATGCACCCGCTCGACACCAACGACCGCCGGGAACTGGCCAAGGAGCTTGGCCTCGGGATGTGCAACATCACGAAGTGCTGCACGGAGGTGTGCCCCGAGCACATCAAGATCACCGACAACGCCATCATCCCCATGAAAGAGCGCGTGGTCGACGCCCAGTACGACCCGGTGGCCTGGCTTGGGCGCAAGATCCTGCGGCGCCACAAGCTGACCGCCGAAGAGGCTGCCGACCGGGGTTAGTAGGGTCTGCCCATGACGGTGCAGTTCCTCTCGGCCGAGTGGGTCGAGGCCTATAACGAAGCACTCGGCTCCGCCCCGCTCGAGCGGGGCGACGTCCCCTCGATCCTGGCGGACGGGGGCAGGTTCAGCGTGGCGCAGACCGTGCGGGACGCTCCACCGGACGCTGGCCTCATCACCACCGTGCTCTGGGTGGAGGAAAACCGGGCACACCTTGAGGTTGCTCCAGACGAGACGAGCGGTCGGGCCATGGCCGACGCGGCCGACGTCGTCGTCTCGCTCGCCTACGCCGACGCCACCGCGCTTTCGCAGGGCACGCTCGACACCGCCGACGCCGTGAGCCGCGGGCTCGTGCAGGTGCGTGGCGACCTCTCGCTCCTCATCGCCAGCCATGCGATGCTGGCGGCGGCCGCCGAGCGGCTCGCCGGCCTGACCGGGCGCACCAGCTACTGAGCGAGCGAACGAGGCGGCTCGGCGCCCCGGGCGGTTCAGACGACTTCGTGCAAGAGGCCGTCTTTGATGTCGTAGATGAAGCCCCGCACCGAACCCTTGTTCGGGATGAAGGGGTTCAGCTTGATGCGGGCGATCGACTGACGGACGTCCTCGTCGAGATCGTCGAATGCTTCGGTCGCCCAGCTCGGCTTGATTCCAATCTCGTCTTGGATCTGGCGCCTGAATCCGTCGTCAGTGAACGTCTGCATCCCGCAGTCGGTGTGGTGGATGAGGACGATCTCTTCTGTCTTGAGCAGGCGTTGCGAGATCACGAGTGAGCGAATGGCGTCATCGGTCACCACGCCGCCGGCGTTTCGGATCATGTGGGCGTCGCCCTCGGTGAGGCCGAGGGCACCGAACAGGTCGAGACGCGAGTCCATGCAGGCGACGATGGCCAGCTTCTTCCTCGGCGGCAGGGGCAGGTCACCGTGAGGGAAGTTCGACGCGTACTGCCTGTTCTTGACGAGCAGTTCATCGGCAACACTCATCGTAACTGTCCTCCTTCGATCGTCGATCGCCAGCGACTTTAGGGGTGTTGGCGCGCGATCGTGCACGGGCGAGCACCGTTGGCCGGGATCTCGCCACAACCCTTCACCCGTGCGCATCCGGACTCAGTAGCGTGGCGGCCGGGGAGGCGTTGATGGCATCGGTTGCAGTAACGGGGCTCTCGAAGCGGTACGGGGACTTCGTCGCCGTTGACGACATCAGCTTCGAGGTCCAACCCGGCGAAGTCTTCGCGTTGCTCGGGCCCAACGGGGCCGGCAAGACCACCACCGTCGAGATCCTCGAGGGCTTCCGCAAACGAGACGCAGGCGAGGTCGCTGTGCTCGGCTTCGACCCGGCCAACATGGCGACGAGCCTGCAGTTGCGAGAGCGCATGGGCATCGTGCTCCAAGAGCTCGCGGTCGAGCCCCTCCTCACGGTGCGCGAAGTGCTTCGCCGCAACGCCGGCTACTTCTGCAACCCGAGGTCGGTGGACGAGCTGATCGAGCTGGTGGGGCTCACCGAGAAGGCGGGCGCACGCGTGAAGAACCTGTCGGGTGGCCAACAGCGCCGTTTGGACCTGGCCCTCGGGATCGTGGGAAACCCCGAGCTGATCTTCCTCGACGAGCCGACGACGGGCTTCGACCCCTCGGCCCGTCGAGGTGCCTGGGACCTGGTCGAATCCCTGGCCGGCGAAGGGACGACGGTGATTCTCACAACCCACTACATGGACGAGGCAGAGGCACTCGCCGACAGGGTCTCGGTGATCGCCGAAGGGCGCATCGTGGCCAGCGGCACTCCACAGTCGCTCGGCGGTCGTGATCTCGGGGACGCGAAGATCCGCTTTCGGATCGCCCCGGGTCACGACGATGCCGAGCTGCACTTCGACAACATGTCGAGGGTCGGCGAGCTCGTCGAGATCGTCACCGACCACGAGGTCGAGACCCTCCACCAGCTCACCGGTTGGTCCATCGACAACGGCATCGCGCTGATCGGGCTGGTCGTCGAGCGCCTGACACTCGAGGACATCTACCTCCAGCTGACCGGCTACAGCAACGAGGGTCTCGCCGAGCGCCCGAGCCCTTCTGCGTTGACGAAGGAGGTGCCGTGATGGCGAGCGTCGCTGTCCCGACCCGAGGCGGTGCTCGCCAGCTCCGACTCGTGGTGCACCAGATCTATTTCGAGCAGCTCTCGTTCTGGCGTAACCCGATCGGGGCGGGCTTCACCGTCGTATTTTCAGTGCTCTTCTTGGTCCTGCTCGGGGCAACCGGCGGCCAGTCAACGGTCAGCTACCTCGGCGGCATCAAAGCCATCCAGTACTACGTGGCGGGGTTCGCTGCCTATGGCGTGATGTCGGCCTGCTTCAACATGCTGGCGATCAACATCGTGATCCGCCGCGAGATGGGGTTGTTGAAGCGCATGCGGCTCAGCCCGCTGCCGCGTTGGATCCTCATGACCGGCATCTTCGCCAACGCCCTCATCGTCTCGGCCGTCCAGGTCGTTCTCTTGCTGGTGGTCGGCCGCTACGGCTACGGCGCGCAGATGCCCTCCAACTGGCTGGCACTGGTCGTGGCGCTGTTCACCGGCGTCGTGTGCTTCACCGCCCTCGGCGTGGCGGCATCCACCTTCATCCCGAACCAGGATTCGGCGGGCCCGGTGATCTCCATCGTGTTCTTCGTCCTGTTGTTCCTCTCTGGCCTGTGGTATCCGCTCAAGCCTGGCTCGACGCTCGCCCGGGTCTCGGACTGGTTCCCTGTCCGGCACCTGATCACCGCCACGTTCGCACCGTTCGACCTACGCCCAGGGGTCTCGGCGTGGTCCTGGAACGACATCGCGGTCATGGCGATCTGGGGAGTGGTGGGCGCCTTCGTGGCGCTGCGCCGCTTCCGGTGGGCGCCGATGAAGGGCTGACCCTCAGTCTTGCCCGAGGGCGATGATCCGCCGCCGCACCACCGAACCGTCGGCGAGCCGCAAGGCCCCCATGGTCGGGAACGGCTGGGCCCGACGCTGTGTGGGCGATCCGGGGTTGAAGAGGACCTGGCCGCCGAGGCCCACTTCGTCACACGGGACGTGGCTGTGGCCGAACACGACCACGTCGGCGTCGGGAAAGCGCCGCTGCAACCTGCCCTGGCGGCCGGCTCGAGTCCCGCTGTCGTGGAGCATGGCGATGCGAACCCCCTCGAGCTCGAGCTCGACGGTGTCGGGCAGGAGGGTCACGAGCTCGTGGTCGTTGTTCCCGAGCACCGCGCAGAACGGAGCCAGTTGTTCGAACGAAGCAAGGGCGTCGGCACTTATCACGTCGCCGGCATGCAGGACCAGGTCGGCCGCAGTGACCGCATCGAGCACCGCCCTCGGCAGGCGCTGCTCAGCGCGAACTCGAAGGTGGGTGTCGGCGAGCACCACGACGTCCATGTCGACGCCAGCGTAGGGCCGATGGCTTTCGTCGTCGCTCAGCGGAGTGCGGCGACCGTCGCGCGCTCGGGCCGCCACCCCGACACCAACTTCTGCGGCTTGACGGGTGCCATGGCGCTCAACCGGCCGATCGTGGCGATGATCGACCGAGCCTCTCGCAGGTTGCGGGCGTCATGCGGTTCGGCCGAGGGCACGCAGCGAGGGGAAGCCGACAACCAGGGTCTGGAGCGCCCACCCACGGGCATCGAGGCCACGGCCACGGGCGACCCGCCACGCCGCGAGGGCTTCGGCGGCGTGGATCACCACGGTGGCGGCCAGGAGCCCCCGAAGCAGCCGGTGCCGGGGAAGCGGGACCCGCGAGGCCGCCACGTCGTAGGCGCGGGGGCTGGCGACCAGCGTCGCGAGCACGACGACACCGCCGTCGAGCACGACGAACCACCCGAGGGCCGGCCGCGCCACCCCGCCACGGGGAACCGGCGGCGCGCTCATCGCCGCAGGGCCGGGGAGCTGCCAGCCGCCAGAGAGGGCCGACGGAGCGAGAAGCGCCCGAGGGCAACATGCGGCTCGCGCCCGGTGGCGAGGTCGGCGAGGAGCTCGCCCAGGAGCGGCCCGAACTTGAAGCCGTGCCCCGAGGTGCCCGCACCCACCACGACGTTGCCGATCCGATCGAGCACGAAGTCGGCATCGGTGGTGTTGTCGTAGAAGCAGCGTTCGGTCGCTGCGGGGTCGAAGCTAAAGCCCGGCAGCAGCCGGTTGGCCGCTTTCTCGAGACGGCCCACCAGCTCGGGCGACGCCACGAGCTCGGCGGCGTCGGGGTCGGCCGGCGGCCCCCCGCCGTGGAGGGCGATCTTCAACCGGTCACCGTCGGGCAGCCCGTAGACGGCGTGCTCCCCCCACTCGATGAAGACCGGCAGGGAGCCGAGGGCAACCGGCGCCTTGGGCATCAGGTAGGCGACCTGCTCGAGCGTGGGCGCAAGATGTGCGTCCACACCGAGCGAGCTGAGGAGGGGCCCACTCCAGGCCCCCGCGCTCACGACCGCGGTCTGCGCCTCGAGCGTGCCGAAGCCCCCCGACAGCCGCACCCGGCGCCCATCGTCGGCGAGCTCGGCCACCTTCGCGTCGTGGCGGACCTCGAAGGAACCGACTCGCTCGAGGGCACTCAGGCACTCGGAGGCAGCGAGCACGCCTGACGCCGGCTCGTAGACCAGGCGCCCGGGGAACCGGTAGCCGGGCCAGCGCTCGGCCGCCTCGTTCGGATCCATCTCCGAGCACTCGGCGCCCGCTTCGCCCATGGCTGCGGTCAGGTCGTCCAACCCCTCACCGAAGGTGATCTGGCCGCACTGGCGGAGCAACGTCGTGCCGCTCGCCGCCTCGAGCTCGCGCCACAACGGGAGTGTGGCCACCGCCAATGCGACGTAGAGGGGGTCGGTGTAGCCGAGCCGGAAGATCCGGGCGGTCCCCTTCGATCCGGCCCGATCATGGCCTGTCGTGGCGGACTCGAGGACGACCACCTCGTGGCCACGCTCGGCGAGGGAGCGGGCAGCGGCCAGGCCGAGCAACCCGGCGCCGACCACGGCCACCTCGGTGCGCTCAGCCACGCCCGGCACCGCCTTTGCACGCGATCGCTCCGCCCCAGATCAAGGGCCGAACTACTTCGAGCGGCACCGATTTTCGGCCAGCGGTAATGTCGGGAAGTCGAGCCCACAACGGGTGGGCCGTGGAGAGGGGAGGGCACGTGCCCCAGCCGATCGATGACCATTTCCTGCTCAGGTACCGCGAGCTGCTCGACGCCGAGGACGGCGCGTTCGACGAGCTCGAGCACGCCTGCGAAGAGGGCAACCGCCCGCAATTCGACCAGGAGATGGCCCTCTGGCAGGAGGCACTCGCCGCCAAGCTGACCTTCTTGCACCATGCAGGCATCGAGGTGTCGGCTCCCGTGTCGTCGTGAGGCGAGCCAGCTAAGGCGCGACGCCTGCTGCTCACCGTCGGCTCAGGGGAGGAGCCCGAGCTCTCCGACGTCCTTGCGCTCGGCTACGAGCTCTTCGGTCGTGAGGGCAATGCGCTCGGCGGCAAAGTCGTCGTGCTCGACGCCCTCTGCGACGGACCAGCCGCCGGCGCCGTCTGCCACCACCGGGAATCCGAACTGGAGACCCTCGGGTGTGCCGTACTCGCCCGAGCTCGCCACCGCGACAGACGTCCAGTCGCCGGGGGCGGTCGCCGTACGCAGCGACACGACCGTGTCGATCGCCGCGTTGGCCGCCGACGCCGCCGACGAGGCGCCACGGGCCTCGATGATCGCCGCACCGCGCTTTTGCACGGTGGTGAGGAAGTCCCCGTGAAGCCACTCGTCGTCGGGGATGACGTCGCCGGCGGCCTTGCCGCCGATACGGGCGTTGGCGAAATCAGGGAACTGGGTGGCCGAGTGGTTGCCCCAGATGGCCAGGTTGGTGACCGACGCGACCTGGACGCCAGCCTTGTTCGCCAGCTGGCTCTTGGCCCGGTTCTCGTCGAGGCGCGTCATGGCGAACCAGCGGTCGGCCGGCACCTCGGACGCGTTGGACCGGGCGATGAGGCAGTTCGTGTTGCAGGGGTTGCCCACCACGAGGACCCGCACGTCCGAGGCGGCGTTCTCGGCGACGGCCCGGCCCTGAGGCTTGAAGATGCCGCCGTTCACGCTCAGCAGGTCGCCACGCTCCATGCCGGCCTTGCGGGGCACCGAGCCGACGAGCAGGGCCCACGAGGTGCCGTCGAAGGCGGTCGCCAGATCCGACGTGGCCTCGATGCCGGCCAGCAGCGGGAAGGCGCAGTCGTCGAGCTCCATCACGACACCTTCGAGCGCACCCATGGCCGGCTCGATCTCGAGCAGACGGAGCACCACGGGCTGGTCCTCGCCGAGCAGCTGGCCCGAGGCGATGCGGAACAAGAGGGCGTAGCCGATCTGGCCGGCTGCGCCGGTCACGGTCACGTGCAGAGGAGTCTTGGTTGCCATGACCCCGAGGCTAGACCCGGCTGTTTCCGCCGGGCGAACCCGGAGCCACGGCGGCCGTCCCGTGGCCCGGGCGGGCCCCCGCTGCGGCCGGCGTGCGCAGTGGCACCGCGGACGCACCGGGCGTCGGCGGGCGGTCCCGGTGGCACGCGGTGCCTTTTCGCCCGGTGGCTACCAGGGTAGAGCGACGAGCACGCGATGACGATGTCGCCGCTGAGGTGGGCAAACGATTCTCAGCGGAAATTTACCTGGCTCATATCTTCATCTATTCGAAACCTTAGGTGGGGGGCATTGAATGGCTTCATACACCGAGGGCTCAAGGCCCCGGGAGGCCCCAAGGAGAGGCAATGAGCGAGTACTACTACCAACTTCCCCCGTCGCAGCCGGCCCACCCGTACAGCTCGTGGCCGCCGCCGCCCCCGATGCCGGCGCCTGCGCCGGCGCCGAAAAAGAGGAACGGCCTCCGGCTGATCGCCGTCGGGACCCTGGCGGTCGCCATCGCCGCCGGCACCGGCGTCGTGGTCGGCCACGCGGTGTGGGCGTCGCCGTCGAACAGCACGATCAATGCCCTGCCGAGCGCTGGCTCGTCCAGTGGCTCGAGCGGCTTGGGCTCGGGCAGCTTCGGCTCGGGCAGCACCTCGGGCGGGTCGTCGAGCTCGAGCGGGACGCCGGCCCAGTCGACCGGCAATGCCTCGATCAACGCCCAGTCGGTCGCCTCACAAGTCGACCCGGGTCTGGTCGACATCAACACGGACCTGAGCTACCAGGGCGCCCAGGCGGCAGGCACCGGGATGGTGCTCACCTCCAACGGCGAGATCCTCACGAACAACCACGTGATCGACGGTGCCACGACCATCAGCGTCACCGACCTCGGCAACAACAAGACCTACACGGCGAGCGTGGTCGGCTACGACGTCACCGGTGACGTGGCGGTCCTCCAGTTGAAGAACGCCTCGGGGCTCACCACGGTCAACCTCGGCAACTCGTCGTCGGTGAGCGTGGGCGAGGCCATCGTCGGCATCGGCAACGCCGGCGGCACGGGCGGCACGCCCAGCACCGCCACCGGCTCGGTCACCGCCCTCAACCAGTCGATCACCGCCAGCGACGAGGGGGCCAACTCCGAGCAGCTGAGCGGTCTCATCGAGAGCAACGCCGACATCCAGCCCGGTGACTCCGGCGGCCCGCTCGCCAACAGCTCCGATCAGGTCGTCGGCATGGACACCGCGGCCGCGTCCACCAACGGGTCGGCGGGTGTGGCGACGGGTGCCGCCCAGAGCTACTCCATCCCGATCAACACGGCGCTCACGCTGGCCAAGCAGATCGTGGCCAGCGACGCCTCCTCGACCGTGCACATCGGCGGGACCGGCTTCCTCGGCATCGAGGTCAGCGCCACCGGCCAGAGCAGCAGCGGGAGCGGCGGCAGTGCCGGCGGCTTCGGCGGGCTTGGTGGCTCCTCGGGCGGCTCGGGTTCGGGCAGCACGTCGGCCACCAGCGGGGCCACCATCGTGGGCACCGTCTCGGGCTCCCCGGCGGCTGCCGCCGGGCTCGGCCAAGGTGACACGATCACCTCGCTCAACGGCCACTCGGTCAGCACTCCCGAGGCGCTCACCCAGCTGCTCGAGTCCGAGCACCCCGGTGACACGGTGAGCGTCGGCTGGGTCGATTCCTCGGGCCAGTCCCACACCACCAACGTCACGCTGATCAGCGGTCCTCCCGCCTGATCGCTGCAGCACAGACGTTCCGCCCCCATCCGGCGAGGCTTTCCCCCCGGGGCCTCGCTGGGTGGGGGCGTGTGCGTCCCCGGGCCCGGTCAGCGCCCTTGCGCCCTCAGCGGGCCGAGGCGACCCGACCGAGGCCGAGAGCGTTGTAGATCTCCCTCGTCGCGCTCGACCGGTTGAGGGTGTAGAAGTGCAGGCCCGGTGCCCCCCGCTCGAGCAGGGCCTGGCACAGCTCGGTGGCGATGGCGATGCCCTCGCTGCGCACGGCCGCCGCCCCACCCTTGGCGTCGGCGTCCTCGAGGCGCCTGATCGCCCAGGCCGGGAGGGGCGAGCCCATCGTGGCCATCCGGTCGATCGAGCGGAGGGTGTCGACGGGCATGATGCCCGGCAGCACTGGCTTGTCGAGGCCGCGCCGGCCGAGGTCCTCGATGAGGCCCTCGTAGTCGGCCACGTCGAAGAAGAACTGCGTGACCGCGAAGTCGGCGAGCCTGAGTTTGGCCGCCAGGTAGTCGCGGTCGGTGCGGCGGCTCTCCGAGCGCGGGTGCAGTGCGGGGTGGGCGGCAACACCGATCGAGAAGCCGCCGATGGCCTGGGCCAGCTCGACCAGCTCGATGGCGTGGCGCAGCTCGCCGGGCCCGTCGTCGGGGTCGCTCGGCTCGTCGCCGCCCAAGGCGAGCAGGTTGTCGATGCCCGCCTGGCGGAACGACACCAAGATGTCGGCGAGCTCGAGCCGGGTGTGCGCGACACAGATGAGGTGCGCCATCGGGTTGAGCGACGTGGTGTGCAGCATGCCGGTGACGAGGTCGTAGGTCCGCTGGCGCGAGATGCGCCCACCCCGGTAGGTGACGGAGACGAAAGAGGGGTCGAGGGGCTCGAGGTCGCGCAGGGTCTTGGCCAGGACGGCGTGCTCCACGTCGTTCTTCGGTGGGAAGAACTCGAAGGAGTACGTCGGGCCGCTCGCGAGCAGCTCACTGATCCTGGTCATCGCCGCCCCACGGGAAGAAGCGTAGTGCTCAGTTCTGCTGCGCCCGCCCGAAATCGTCCTCGAGGCGGACGATGTCGTCCTCGCCGAAGTATGTCCCGTGCTGGACCTCGATGAAGACGAGGTCGGCCTCCCCCACGTTCTCGATCCGGTGTGCCGACCCTGACGGTACGTCGATGGCCGCGCCCCCGACCACCGTGTGCCGGTCCCCGTCGAGGGTCACCACCGCCGTGCCCGAGACGACGAACCAGTGCTCGCTGCGCTGGCTGTGGCGCTGGTAGCTCAGTCGCTTGCCGGGGTGGACGGTGATCCGCTTCACCTTGTGGTCGCCGGCCGCGTCGTCGAGCACCGTGTAGTGGCCCCAGGGTCGCTCGTCGTGCTCGCGGCCGAGGGCATCGTGCCCGCTCATCGGACCCGCTCCGCGGCTCGCACAGCGTTGCGCAGGAGCATGGCCCGGGTCATGGGCCCGACGCCGCCGAGGCGCGGGGTGATCCAGCTTGCGACCTCCGCCACGCCCTCGTCCACATCAGAGAGCAGCTTGCGGCCCTCCCAGCTCGTCCCCGCCCCAACGACCGCCGCCCCGGGCTTGATCATGTCGGCGGTGACCAGGCCCGCACGACCGGCCGCCGCCACGACGACGTCGCCCTGGCGAACGAGACCCGCGAAGTCGTCGACGCCGGTGTGGACGACGGTGACCGCAGCGTTGCAGCCGGGTCGCTTCATGGCGAGCAGCAACGCCAGCGGCCGCCCGATGGTGAGGCCACGGCCGATCACCACGACGTGACGGCCTTCGACCGGCACGTCATTTGCGTGGAGCAGCTCGACGATGCCCGCCGGGGTGCAGGGCAACGGACCCGCCGCGCCCATCACGAGTTTGCCGAGGTTCACCGGGTGGAGCCCGTCGACATCCTTTTCGGGATCGACGGCGAGCAGCACGCGCTCCTCGTCGATGCCGTCGGGCAACGGCAACTGGACCAGGTAGGCGTGCACGGCGGGGTCGGCGTTGAAGCGGGCGACGGCGGCTTCGATGTCCTCCTGGCTCGCAGTTGCGCCGAGGTGCTCGTGCACCGAGTTGATGCCGACCTCGGCGCAGTCCTCGTGCTTCATGGCCACGTAGCGGGCGCTCGGACCGTCGTCACCGACCAGGATGGTGCCCAACCCGACCTCGATGCCCTCGCCCTTCAGGCGGCCCACCCGGTCGGCCACCTCGGCGCGCACGCGCGCGGCGAGCGACTCGCCGTCGAGAAGCGACGCGCTCATTGCCGGCCCGGCCCGCTCGGATGGACGTGATCGTTCATCGGTTGTCATCGCTCCTCATCTCAATGCCGGAAGTGGCGCTCACCGGTCAGCACCATGGCCACGCCGGCCTCGTCAGCGGCAGCAATGACCTCGGCGTCGCGCACCGAACCCCCGGGTTGGACGACGGCACCGACGCCCGCCCTGGCCAGCACCTCGAGGCCGTCGGGGAAGGGGAAGAATGCATCGCTCGCTCCTGCGCCGCCGCTCGCCCGCTCCCCCGCCTTGCTCACGGCGATCTCGGCGGCCACCACCCGAGACTGCTGACCGGCACCCACACCGACCGCCTGGCCGTCGGTGACGATGGCGATGGCATTCGAGGTGGTCCGCCCGCAGACCCGCCAGGCCAGCACGAGGTCGCGCCACTGTGCGCCGGTGGGAGTGGTCTTGGTGACCACCTGCCAGCTCTCGGGCCGCGACTCGAACCGGTCGGGCCCCTGGACGAGCACAGCATTGCCGAGACCCCGCAACTGGCGCTCGATGGGCTCAGGGCCCGATGCTTCGAGCAAGCGGGTGGCCTTGCGCCGCGACGCGAGCTGCGCCAGGGCGGTGGGTGCATAGGAGGGAGCGATGATGACGTCAGCCTGTGGTCCGGCCGCGATGGCCTCGGCGACCGCCTCGTCGACCGGGCCACCGATGGCGACGATGCCACCGAAAGCGGACTGCTCGTCGCACTTGAGCGCCCGCTCGTAGGCGGTGACCAGGTCGCCGGCGACAGCCGCGCCGCACGGGTTGGCGTGCTTGATGATGGCGACCGCCACCTCGCCAGGGGCGTCGGCGGCCAGCTCGTGGACGAGGCGCCATGCCGCATCGGCGTCGAAGAGGTTCAGATAGGACAGCTCCTTGCCGCCGTGCTGGACCACGCCGTCCCACCACGAGCTCCCACCGGCTACCCGGTAGCGGGCACCGCGCTGGTGCGGGTTCTCGCCGTAGCGAAGGGACTGCGCACGCTCCAAGGTGAGATGGATGGTCTCGGGTAGGCCGTCATCGGCGCCGTCCTCTTCCGCTGTCCCCACTCCTTGCCCGATCGAGTCCAGCCACTCGACGATGGCCGCGTCGTAGGCCGCCGTGTGGGCGAAGGCGGCACGAGCCAACCCGAGTCGGGTGGCGTCGCTCAGCTGGCCATCGCGCCCGAGCTCCTCGAGGACGACCCCATAGTCGGCCGGTCGAACCAGCACGCCGACATGGGCGAAGTTCTTGGCCGCGGCGCGCACCATGGTCGGGCCCCCGACGTCGATCAACTCGACGGAGGGGTCCGACGAGAAGGGGTAGAGATTGCACACCACGAGGTCGATCAGGTCGATGCCGTTGTCGGCCACGTCTGCAAGGTGCTCGGGCTTCGAGCGGTCGGCCAGGATGCCACCGTGGATCTTCGGGTGCAGCGTCTTGACCCTGCCCCCGAGCATCTCGGGCGAGCCCGTGACGTCGGCCACCTGGCGGTGGTCGATGCCCGCCTCGGCCAGGGCGGCGGCAGTGTTGCCGCTGGCCACCAGCTCGACGCCGAGCGCCCGAAGGCCCGAGGCCAGCTCAACCAGCCCCGTCTTGTCGTAGACCGAGAGCAGGGCCCTCATCGATGTACCTCCTCGGAGCGACTGAGGCGCTCCAATGGCTCACCGGCGGCCAGTGCCGCCAGTGCTCGGGTGATGGTCGCCGGGTAGAGCCGGCGCTCTGCTTCCTTGATGCGCTCGTGCAGGGTCTCGACCGTGTCACCAGGCAGGACGGCGACCTCCTCTTGGGCCAGCACCGGGCCCGCATCCATCTCGAGGGTGGCCAGGTGGACCGTGCAACCGGTCACCTTCACCCCCGCAGCGAGGGCCTCTTCGACTGCGTGCCACCCGGGGAAGGCCGGGAGCAGCGCGGGGTGGGTGTTGAGGATCCGGCCACCGAAGCGGTCGTGGATGGGCTGGGCGAGCACGGTGCCGAAGCCGGCCATGGCGACGAGGTCGACCGGGCGATCCGAGAGCTCGTCGGTCACGGCCTGCGTGAATGCCAGGCGTTCGAACGACGCCCCGAAGCCCCCGAACGCGCCGCGCTCGACGAGAACGGACTCGATGCCCGAGATGGCCGCCACCTCGAGGGCCCTGCAGGGGCGGTCCGAAAGTACGAGGCCCACGGGGACGCCGGAATCGAGCATCGACGAGAGGATCGTCCCACTGCCCGAGACCAAGACGGCGACCTGCACGCCGTCACGCTACTCAATGGCGCGATCCCCCTGTTCGCTCCCCGGGCGGCGCCGACCGCCACGCCCACCAGGGCGCTCGGCTCACGCGGGCGAGCCGTAGAAGGGGGCCTGGTACGAGAAGATGCCGCCGTCGGCGGCCACCAGCCAGTAGCCGCCACCGGTATGTGCCGACGCCATGCCAACCACCGGGCGGTTGAGGACCATGCCCCCTGCCGACCCGTAGAACCCGGCACCGCCGAAGGCGAAGATCCCCCCGTCGGCGGCGACCAGCCAGTAGCCACCGCTCGGGTCCGCGGCCATGCCCACGACCGGCGCGTTGAGGGGCTTCGCGCCCTCTGACCCCGCAAAGTGTGCGTCGCCGAAGGTGAAGATGCCCCCGTCGGAGGCCACCTCCCAGTAGCCGCCCCCATCGGGTGTCGCCGCCATCCCCACGATGGGCGCGTTGAGTTGCCGTCCACCCATCGAGCCGTAGAAGCGTGCGTCGCCGAAGGTGAAGATGCCCCCGTCGGAGGCCACCTCCCAGTAGCCGCCCCCATCGGAGGTCGCGGCCATGCCGACCACCGGGGCGTTGAGCGGCGTGGCACCCTCCGAGCCGAAGAAGCTCGCGTGAAAGGCGAAGATCCCCCCGTCGGAGGCCACGAGCCAGTAGCCACCTGTCGTCGAGCTGGTCGCCATGGCGACCACTGGGCGGTTGAGGGCCATGCCGCCGGTCGAGCCGTAGAAGTTCGCGTCGCCGTAGGAGAAGATCCCCCCGTCGGCGGCGACCAGCCAGTAGCCACCGCCGTCCGACGTCGCCGCCATGCCGACGGCGGAACGGTTCAGCCCGCCGGTGGCCGGAAAGCTGACCGGGGCCACGAACAGCCGGCGCGCGCCCCCGCAGGCGTACGAGGTGCAGCCCGCGCTCCAGGCGGCGTACCCGAGCCACCAGCTCCCGGCCGCGTCCTGGAAGAGCGAGCCTCCTCCCGGCCCGGCAACGGAGCCGTAGGAGGTGAGAAAAGGCCCAGACGGCTGCGAACACGGTCCGAGCGGTCCGGAGCAGACGGCCAGCGCCTGTGAGTAGCTGGAGCTGTTGTAGAGGCCGCCCGAGAAAAGCAGCACATAGCTGCCGTTGACGAGCGAGAGCTGTGGGTTCTCCACCGTGCTCTCCCACGGGTCGTCGACCGTGTCGTTGTAGAGCAGCTCGGTGGGGGCGGCGGCGAGGGAGAGCCCGTTCTGGCTGAGCGGTGCCGACCAGATGCGCGCCGCCTGGGCCGAGCCGCCGTCATTGGACTTCCATACGAGATAGGCCGTGCCGGTCGCCGGGTCGATGAAGGGACTCGGGTCGATGGAGCCCCCCAAGCTCGCCTGGCACTCGAGCGGCCCTCCCGAGGTGTCGGTGAACACCGGGGTGGGTGTGAGGCTGGCGGCCGTCGCCACCGACAGGCAGTTGTGCCCGGTCCCCGCCGCGTAGGGCGCAGTTGTGGCGTCGTAATACATGACCCAGCGACCGTCGTAGAAGAAGACCCCGGGCGAGGTCTGCGTGTTCACCGTCTCCCAAGCCGGTACGGCGGGCAGGGCCGTCGAGCCGTAGGGGAGGCCGGTGTAGGAGCCCCATCCGCTGGCCGGCGAGCCGCTGGTGTCGATCAGCGCCTGGATGTGGTTGCCGAGGGCGGTCCCGGTCGTAAAGGCGTAGTAGGTGCTGCCCACTCGCACGACGTCGGGGTCGGGCGCGTCGCCGTTGAACGCCGGCGTCGGCGAGGCACTCACCACCGGCGAGCCCACCGAGTGGGGTGCTGGCGCCGCGGCGCCGCTCGCTCCCCACGCCGGCACTGCGACGACGAGGCCCCCCAAGGCGGTGGCGAGCAGGGCCCGCCGGCGGCCCCCCGGCAACTAGCCGAGGCCTCGCACGATCTCGACCATCATTTCGCCGGCCTCGGTCGGGTTCAGCGCCACGCTGACGCCGGCCTCGCTCAGGGCCTCCATCTTGGCCTGGGCCGTGCCCTGCGAGCCCGAGATGATCGCCCCCGCGTGGCCCATCTTGCGCCCCGGGGGCGCGGTCACGCCGGCGACATAGGACACGACGGGCTTTGTCATGTGCTCGGCGATGAAGGCCGCGGCACGCTCCTCCTCAGAGCCGCCGATCTCGCCGATCAGCATGACCGCCAGCGTGTCCGGGTCGTCTTCGAACGCCTCGAGGCAGTCGATGAAGTTCGTCCCCGGGACAGGGTCGCCACCGATGCCCACGCAGGTGGTCTGACCGACCCCCTGCTGGGACAGCTCGTGGAGGGCCTGGTAGGTCAAGGTGCCCGAGCGCGAGACGATGCCCACGGGTCCGCCGGCGAGGGCGATGTCCCCCGAGGTGATGCCGATGTTCGTCTTCCCCGGGGAGATGATGCCAGGGCAGTTCGGACCGAGCAGCCGGGTGCCGGGGAACTCGGTCCGGAGCCGATTGAACGTGAGGGCCTCGTCCTGGGCCGGGATCCCCTCGGTGATGCACACGATGAACGAGACGCCCGCCTCGGCCGCCTCGAGGATCGCCGCACACGCCGCAGGCGGCGGGACCACCACGAACGAGGCGTCGGCCCCGGTGGCGTCGACCGCCTCGGCGACCGATGCGTAAACGGGGATGCCCTCGACGTCGGTACCCGCCTTGTTGGGTGACGTCCCGGCCACCACCTTGGTCCCGTACGCGCGGTTGCGCAGGCCGTGGAAGCGGCCCTGACCACCGGTCAGGCCCTGCACCACGACCTTGGTGTTCTCATCGACGAAGATACTCATGCCTGCTCCTTGGGTCAGTTGCCGGCCAGGGCGACGACCCTGCGAGCGGCTTCGAGCATGGTGGCCTCAGCCACCAGGCGTTCGGATAAGTGCGGGGCCAAGATGGCCCTGCCCTCGATTGCGTTGGTCCCGTCGAGGCGCAGCACGATGGGCGATCGGATCTCCACACGCTCCAGCGCCGCCACCACGCCGTTGGCCACCTCGTCGACGCGGGTGATCCCGCCAAAGATGTTGACGAAGATGGCGCGCACAGCGGGGTCCGCGTTGATCACCTCGAGCGCCGCCGCCATGACGTCGGCGTTCGCACCCCCACCGATGTCGAGGAAGTTGGCCGCGCTGCCTCCCACCTGGTTCACCACATCGAGGGTGCTCATGGCAAGGCCAGCGCCGTTGGCGATGATCCCGACCGAGCCCTCGAGGCCGATGTAGTTGAGGCCGCGCTCCTTCGCCATCTTCTCGCGCGGGTCCTCGGTGTCGGTGGCCGCGTAGTCCTCCCACTCGGGGTGGCGGAACGAGGCGTTCTCGTCGAGGGTGACCTTGGCGTCGAGGGCTTTGACCTCGCCGTCGGTGGTGAGGATCAGCGGGTTGATCTCTGCGAGGTCGCAGTCCCCCTCGACGTAGCAGGTGTAGAGCTGCACGAGCAGGGCGGCGGCCTGCTCGCGTGCTTCGGGGTCGAGGTTCGCCTCGGCCACCCACTTCGTGGCCGTGGCCAGGTCGAGGCCCTCGATCGGGTTGACGTGCAGCCGGGCGATGGCCTCGGGGTTGGTGACCGCCACCTCTTCGATCTCGACGCCGCCCTCCGCCGAGAGCATGCCCAGATGCAACTTGGCCGGGCGGTCCAAGGTGAAGCTCGCGTAGTACTCCTTCGCGATGTCCGACGCGTGCTCGACCCACACCCGGTGCACGGTGTGGCCCTTGATGTCCATGCCCAAGATGTTGCCGGCATGCTCGCGGACCTCATCCGCGTTGGCCGCGAGCTTCACGCCGCCCGCCTTGCCACGGCCACCCACCTTCACCTGGGCCTTCACGACCACGGGGTAGCCCGCCGCCTCGGCCGCCGCCAGTGCCTCGTCGACGGTGTCGGCGACGCCGCCGGCGGACGTCGGGATGCCGAACCGGGCGAAGTACTGCTTGCCCTGGTACTCGAACAGGTCCACGGATGCTCTCCTCTATCTCGACGCTGCGCCCGGGCCTCAGCCCGGCAACAGCGTGGCACGACTCGACAGGATGGCGACAACCGACGCGGCGCCTCGGGCGCCAGCCCTCGCCGCCGGACTCAGGCCTCGAGCGCCTCCTCGCGGGCGTCGAGGGTCTCACCCAGCCACTTGCCGATCGACGGCAGCGGCGCCCCGGGGGTGAAGACCTCAGCCACGCCGAGGTCCTTCAGGGCGGGGATGTCGGCTTCGGGGATGATGCCGCCGACGATCAGGACGACGTCGGAGCGGCCGGCCTCCTTCAGCCCTTCGATGATCCGGGGGACCAGGGTGAGGTGGGCGCCGGAGAGCAGTGAGAGGCCGACAGCGTCGGCGTCCTCCTGGACGACGGCGGCAACGACCTGCTCGGGAGTCTGGTGGAGGCCGGTGTAGACGACCTCGAAGCCGTCGTCACGCAGGGCCCGGGCGATGACCTTCGCGCCCCGGTCGTGGCCGTCGAGGCCCGGCTTGGCCACTACCACGCGGTACGGACGCTTCATCGAGGCGCATGATAGGCGCCCCGGCGCCGGACCACGAGATCGGCGCCGGGGCGGCCGGTCGCTCTGGCGTGCCCGGCGTGCCGGCCGGCTTGGGCCAGACTGAAGGGATGGCCGATGCGAACGAGGTCCCCGACGCGCGGGAACTCCCTGCCCAGACGCCGGGCCAGGCCGACAGTGGTCCGCTTCCCCCGGCTGCCCGTCCCCGGCCGAGCGCGCACAGCCTGGAGGTCGTGAGCGCCCCGAAGCAACCGCTGCGCTCCGCAGTGCGTGCGTTGCGGCCCCGGCAGTGGACGAAGAACGTGCTGGTGTTCGTGGCGCCGGCGGCGGCGGGCGTGCTCTTCCACCGCTCCGTCCTGCTGCACTCGCTCGGCGCGTTCGGCATCTTCTGCGCCGCCGCATCGGGCACCTACCTATTGAACGACGTGCTCGACGTGGAGGCCGACCGGCTCCACCCCGAAAAGCGGCACCGCCCGATCGCCTCTGGATCGCTCAGCCCGGCCGTCGCCCTCGCCATGAGCGCGGTGCTCCTGGCCGGGTCGATTGCGCTCGGTTGGTGGCTCGCAGGATGGGAGCTGGCCGTCGTGATCGCCGCCTACGTGGCCATCAGTGTCAGCTACTCGCTGTGGCTGAAGCGCGTGGCGGTGGTCGAGCTGGCGGCGGTGGCCGCCGGGTTCGTGTTGCGGGCGATCGCCGGCGGCGTGGCCACCCACGTGCCGCTGTCGAGCTGGTTCCTGGTCGTGACCTCCTTCGGTGCGCTCTTCGTCGTCACCGGCAAGCGCACAGCCGAGTTCGAGCTGCTCGGGCCCCAGCGCGCCGAGCACCGGCCCGCACTCGGCGACTACACCGCGTCGTTCCTGAAGGCCACGCTCACCCTGACGGCGACGGTGACCGTCACCGCCTACTGCCTGTGGGCCTTCGAGCGCACCGGGCTGGCCGATCGCGCCGTCGGCCACCACCTCGTGTGGATCCAGCTGACCGTGGTCCCGGTCGTGCTGGGCATCCTCCATGTCCTGCGCCTCCTCGACGCCGGCCACGGCGGCGCGCCCGAAGAGCTGGCGCTCCGAGACCGCCTCCTGCAGGTCCTCGGGCTCAGCTGGGTGGCGCTCTTCCTGATCGGGATCTATGGCTGAGCCCCTGGCACCCGAGGAGACTGGAGCTCCTGGGCCCTTTGGCTCGGGCGGCCGCACGCTGCTCGCCGGCTGGGGTCGCACGTCACCCAGCTACGCCACCGTCGTCGAGCCCGACGGCGTCGACGCGCTCGAGGCCGCCCTCGGGGCCCCGACCACCAACGTGATCGCCCGGGGCCTCGGTCGCTCCTACGGCGACGCCGCGCAGTGCGCGGGCGGGCTCGTCATCGAGACGGCCGCGCTCGCGGGGATCTCCGATGTCGAGGCTGAGACGGGGCTCGTCACCGTCGGCGGCGGCGTCAGCCTCGACGACCTGATCGCCAGCACGCTGCCCCACGGCTGGTTCGTCCCGGTGACCCCCGGCACCCGCCAGGTCAGCATCGGCGGGGCACTCGCCGCCGACATCCACGGCAAGAACCACCACCGCGACTCGAGCTTCGCCACCCACGTGCGCCGCTTCTCGCTGGCCACGCCCACCGGCACGGTCGAGGTCAGCCCGGCGAGCGACCCCGAGCTGTTCTGGGCGACGGCGGGTGGCATGGGCCTGACCGGCGTCGTCACCGAGGCGACGCTGTCGCTGTTGCCCGTCGAGACCAGCTGGATGTCGGTCGACACCGAGCGCTTCGACGACCTCGACGGGGTCATGGCTGCCATGGAGTCCGGCGACGACGGCTACCGGTACTCGGTCGCCTGGGTGGACTGCATGACACGCGGCGCTCGGCTCGGCCGTGGCGTATTGACCCGCGGGGAGCACGCCACGGCCAAGGAGCTGCCCGCGGCGAAAGCCGGCAGCGCGCTCACCGCCCCGGGCTCCCCGAGGCTCAAGATCCCCCGGCCTGCCCCCCCGGGGCTGCTCAACCGAGCGAGCATCGCGGCGTTCAACGAGGCCTGGTTCCGTCGTGCACCGCGCCACCGCATGGGCGAGCTCCACCCCCTCGCTTCCTTCTTCCACCCCCTCGACGGCGTGAGCGACTGGAACCTCCTCTACGGGCCCCGTGGCTTCGTCCAGTACCAGTTCGCGGTCGCCGCCTCCGAGTCCGAGACGGTGCGGCGGGCCATCGAGGCACTCAGCGCGGCGCGCGTCCCGTCCTTCCTGGCGGTCCTCAAGCGCTTCGGCCCGGGCGACCCCGGCCCGCTGTCGTTCCCCATGGCTGGCTGGACGCTGGCCCTCGACCTGCCGGTGGGCCCGAGCGCCCTGCCCGGGGTGCTCGACCACCTCGACGAGATGGTCGCCGCCGCCGGCGGTCGCGTGTATCTGGCCAAAGACGCCCGGCTCCGCCCCGAGCTGCTCGGCGCCATGTACCCCCGGCTCGGCGAGTTCGAAGCAACCGCCGCGCGGGTCGACCCCGACGGGGTGCTCGCCTCGGACCTTTCACGCCGCCTCGGGATCGGGGCGGCGACCAACCATGCCAAGGAGCACGTGTGAACGACGCATTCGGCAAGCCCCAGTCCCTCATCCTGTTGGGGGGGACGTCTGACATCGCGCTGGCCTTCGCCGAGCGGCTCGTGGCCGATCGCTGCCGCACGGTCGTGCTGGCGGGTCGTGATCGCACCGGGATGGAGGCGGCGGCGCGTCACCTGTTGGCCGACGGGGCAACCAGCGTGCCTATCGTCGACGCCGACGCCACCGACGTGGCATCGGCCGCCCAGGTGGTCGACGACGCGTTCAAGGCGGCCGAGGGCGACGTCGACGTCCTGGTGGTGGCCGTCGGGCTCCTGGGGCACCAGTCCGCCGACGAGCGCGACCCGGGGCGGGTCGCCGAGGTGACCACCGTCAACTACACCTGGCCCGCTGCCACCCTGGCGCGCGCCGCCGAGCGCTTCGCCGAGCAGGGCCACGGCCGCATCCTGGTGCTCTCCTCGGTGGCCGGCGTGCGGGTGCGGCGGGCGAACTACGTCTACGGGGCGTCCAAGGCCGGCCTCGACGGCTACGCCCTCGGCCTGTCCGAGGCGTTGCGCGGCAGCGGGGTGGCGCTCCAGGTCATCCGGCCGGGCTTCGTGCACTCGAAGATGACCGAGGGCCTCGACGCTGCTCCCTTCGCCACCACCCCCGACGTGGTGGCCGACGCCATGGTGGGTGCGCTCACGAGCAATGCCCAGGTGGTGTGGGTGCCGGGGGCACTCCGCTTCGTCTTCGGCGTGCTGCGCAATGTGCCGCAGGCCGCCTGGCGCCGCCTACCCGGCTGAGGGAGAGGCCTTCTTCGCCGCCGTGGACGAGGTGGACGACGCGGCGGCGGCCGAGCCGGCGTCACGGCCGATCTGGGTACCCGAGGTGGCGCTGGTCGCCGACATGGTGATGAAGTCGCGCGACCACCAGCTCTCGAAGTAGCGCTGCGGCGTGCCGACCATGCCGGTCATGAGGCAGGTGCCGTTCAGTGTGGTGGAGACCGACATGGTGCCGCAGACGCCCGACGGCCCGATGGCCGGGCCGGTGCCGACCGGGTCGTACGTCGAGTACTGCACCCAGTCGGTGTTGATGTCGAGCTCCATGGCCCGCACCGCACCGGCGCGCACCAACAAGTCGGCCAGCGAGACGATGGTGAGCCCGGGCCCCGCCACGTAGACGAGCGCCCCGTTGGCCGTGACCCCGAGACCCGAGCGCCAGACGTTCGCCGCCCCCCCGAGGGTGCTCCCCCACTGGGAATTGTCGTTGGCGATGAGCCCGGGCACCGCCGCCCCGCCGTCGACGATGAGGGCGAGGTTCTGGCGGACCGAGACCACGTCGGGGGTGAGGGTGGCGTCGCGGCCCCAGTCGGCGACTGTCGAGCTGCCGTTCTTGTAGATGACGAAGGAGGCGGCACCGTCCACGAGCGGGTAGCCCGGAACAATCTTGCCGTCGGTGTAGTAGCCGCCTCTCGCGTCCTGCATGCGGAACCCGGCGTTGAACGCGGACACGAGCGTGCTCTGCGCGGTGGCGGGGATCGGGGCGGTGTTGGTGTAGGGGCCACCGCCGGGGATGTAGCTGCCCGAGTACAACGTCGGGTGCAAGAGCTTGGTGTCCATCCAGACGATGCCCGCCACGAGCGAGGTGTGGATGGGGTCGGGGCGCACGAATGCCTCGTAGAGCCCCGGCACCCCGTCGACCGTGCGCCCGGCTGGGTGCCAGACGCCCTCACCGGGCAACGGTGGGCTGGCGGGGGGCACCACGGCGGCCGGCACGGGAAGGCCCACGCTCGGCACGGTGGTGGCGGTGGACCCCGCAACGGGGATGGCCCCCTTCGGCGGCTTTCCGCCCTTGGGGGGCTGGTGGAACTTGTACCACTCGTTCTCGACCATGGTGACGAGCGAGGCCCCGCCGTGGTCACGGGCCCACTCTGCGAAGCGCGCGCCGATGGAGGTTCCGAGGGCAGGGTTGGTCAGGGCGCCGCCGAGCGAGAACGCCACCCAGCCGAAGAAGATCAGCAGGGCGAGCCCCAGTGCGGCCAGGATCCGTCGCCTGCGGTACCTCGCGCGACGTTGGTTCCTGCTCGTTCTGGGCCCTTCACCGACAGGGGGACGTGGCGGGGCTTGTGTGCTCATCGCTGCCACCCCCCCATTTTGGCACCTACGACCCTGAGATGAACCTGAAGCCGTCCCGACCAGGAATTACGGCCGGCGGAGCGGTGCTGCCGAGAGGAGGAGATTCTTGTCCCCCACCGAGGCGAAACGGACCTTGGCCTGGGCTTTGTCGCCTTCGCCGCTGGCGCTCAGCACCGTGCCCTCACCCCAGCGTTCGTGCACCACGACGTCGCCCGCCACGAGGCCGAGGTCCTCGGCACCGGTCGAACCCCTCGGCACCGGCGGTTGCGCGCCGGGCAACGGCGCCGCCCGAGGGGCGTCGTAGCCGCTGCGCTGCCAGCGCAGTTCGCTCCAGGTGGCCCCATCCGCGCGCCGCGGTGCCACCACCCCGACGTCGCGGACGAGCTCCTCGGGGATCTCGGCGAGGAACCGGCTCGGGATGTTGTGCTGCGTGGTGCCCCACAAGGAGCGGACCCAGGCATGGCTCAGGTAGAGGAAGCGCCGAGCCCTCGTGATCCCGACGTAGCAGAGGCGGCGCTCCTCTTCGAGCTCGGCGTTGTCGCCGAGTGAGCGGAAGTGCGGGAAGATCCCGTCTTCGAGCCCGACCAGGAAGACCGCGGGGAACTCGAGTCCCTTCGCGATGTGCAGCGTCATGAGGGACACCCGGGTGCCGTCGCCGTCGATCTCGTCGGAGTCCGCCACGAGGGCCACGGTCTCCAAGAACTCGGTGAGATCCTCGTAGGTCCCCGCCACGCCCTCGAGCTCTGCGATGTTCTCGAGCCGTCCGTCCGCCTCGTGCGAGCGCTCCGCCACGAGCTCGGCCAGGTAGCCGGTGCGCTCCGCCACGGCGTGGATGACCTCGCCAGGGCCAGTGCGCTCCATCAGCTCGCGCAGCTCGTCGAGCAGCTCGGCCAGCTGGGCGGCGCCGCGCAGCGCCTTGCCGCTGATGCCGGCTTCGGCACTGTGGTGGAGGGCGGCCGAGAAGCTCATGTCGTTCGCCTGCGCCCATGCGGCGAGCCTGGTGACCGACATCGCCCCGATGCCGCGCTTGGGCGTGTTGACCACGCGGCGGGCGGAGACCTCGTCATCGGGGTTGGCCAGCAGCCGGACGTAGGCGAGGATGTCCTTGATCTCCCGGCGGTCGTAGAAACGCGAGCCGCCGACGACCTTGTAGGGAACACCGGCGCGCACGAGCTCCTCTTCGAGGGCTCGGCTCTGGGCGTTGGTCCGGTAAAAGATGGCAACGTCGCCGAAGGCGAGCTGCTCGGCGTTGCGCAGCCGGAAGATCTCGCTCGCGACGAACGATGCCTCGTCGTACTCGTTCTCCGCGCGGTAGCGGCAGATCGGTGGCCCGACGTCGTCGACCGTGAACAGCCGCTTGGGGCGCCGACCCAAGTTGTGGTCGATCACCGCGTTGGCCGCGTCCAAGATGGTCTGGGTGGACCGGAAGTTCTGCTCCAACATGACAACGGTGGCATCGGGGAATGAACGCTCGAAGTCCAAGATGTTGCGGATGTCCGCGGCGCGGAATCGGTAGATCGACTGGTCGGAGTCGCCCACCACGCAGACGTTGCCGTGGTCCCTGGCGAGCAGCATGACGAGCTCGTTCTGCGCCTTGTTCGTGTCCTGGTACTCGTCGACCAGGACGTGGCGGAAGCGCTGCTGGTAGGCGGTGCGCACGTCCTCGCAGCGCTGCAGCACCTGGACGGCGACGAGGAGGAGGTCGTCGAAGTCCATGGCGTTGGCCGCGAGCAGCCGCCGCTGGTACTCGGCGTAGACCTCGGCGATGCGTCGACGGAAAGGGTCGGGGCCACCGGCCGCTGCGTCGGCGAAGGCGGCGGCATCGATCAGCTCCGCCTTGGCCTGGCCGATCACCGCGGCGATCTGGCGCGGCGGCAGCCGCTTGGTGTCGAGCCCCATCTCGGCCACGATGAGCTCGATCAGGCGGCGGGAGTCGGTGTCGTCGTAGACGGTGAACGACGACCGGTAGCCGACACGGCTCGCGTGGCTGCGCAGGATGCGCAAGCAGGCGGAGTGAAACGTCGAGACCCACATGCGCTCGGCGCGTGGACCGACAAGCTCGACGACGCGTCGGCGCATCTCGTCGGCTGCCTTGTTCGTAAAGGTGATGGCCAGGATCTCCCACGGCGCGGCATCGCCGGTGGCGAGCAGGTGGGCGATGCGACGGGTGAGGACCCGGGTCTTGCCCGAGCCCGCCCCCGCCACGACCAGCAGCGGTCCCCCGCGGTGCGCCGCCGCCTGGCGCTGCGGGGCGGTCAGGCCCTCCAAGAGCGCGTCGGCGCGCTCGGAGCGAAGCGGCGTGCGCAGCTCCTCCACCCGCGCCGGGGGTGGGGGCGGGCCCGACTCGTCGGTGTCGTCATCGGGCAGGAACGGCGGGTGCGGGGCCGGGACCGGCCCCGGCTCGGGCGGTGCCGGCGGATCGTCGTCGAGCGAGAACAGCTGTGCCGGGTCGCCGATCTCGGGAAGGCCGCTCAGGCCCATCGTCGCGTGCAGCCGCAGGAAGCGGCGACATCGTGCTCCACGCCCGCTACTCCCACTCGATGGTGCCCGGCGGCTTCGACGTCACGTCGAGCGCCACGCGGTTCACGCCTTCGACCTCATTGATGATGCGCGACGCCATGCGCTCCACGAGGTCGTAGGGAAGGCGCGCCCAGTCGGCCGTCATGGCGTCATCGCTGGTGACCGCCCTGATCACGATCGGGTACGCGTAGGTCCTCCCGTCGCCCATCACGCCAACCGTGCGCACCGCCGGCAGCACGGCGAAGCTCTGCCACAGCTCGCGGTACAGGCCGGCCTTTCGCACCTCTTCGACAACCACGGCGTCGGCGGCTCGGAGGATCTCGGCGCGCTCGGGCGTGACCTCGCCCACGATGCGCACGGCCAGGCCCGGGCCCGGGAAGGGCTGTCGCCACACGATGTCGTGCGGCAGGCCCAGTTCCTCGCCGACGGCGCGAACCTCGTCTTTGAACAGGAGGCGCAGAGGCTCGACGAGGTCGAACGCCAGGTCCTCGGGCAGGCCTCCCACGTTGTGATGGCTCTTGATGCTGGCTGCCTCGCCCGTGCCCGACTCGATGACGTCGGGGTAGAGGGTGCCCTGGACGAGGAACCGGGGGCCGTCGCCCTCGGTGCCCGCCCCCATGTCGCGCGCCACCTCTTCGAAGATCCGGATGAACAACGCACCGATGATCTTGCGCTTTTGCTCGGGGTCGGTGACGCCCGCCAGGCCCTCGAAGAAGCGGTCGGCCGCCTTCACATGGACCAGGTCGATGTGGAACTGGCGTCGGAAGGTCTCTTCGACCTGTTCGGCCTCGCCGGCGCGCATGAGGCCGGTGTCGACGAACACGCACGTGAGCTGGTCACCGATCGCCTTGTGCACGAGGGCAGCGGCGACTGCCGAGTCCACCCCGCCCGAGAGGGCGCACAGCACGCGCTCGGCGCCGACCTGGGCCTTGACCGCCGCGACCTCGGTCTCGATGATCGAGACGTGGGTCCACAGCGGGGCGATGGCGCAGACGTCGTGGAGGAAGCGCTCGAGGAGGTCCGCGCCGCGATCGGTGTGGACGACCTCGGGATGGAACTGGACGCCGTAGATGCGCCGCTCGGCATCCCCGAAGGCCGCCACCGGCGCGTCCGGGGCCGAGGCGGTCGCTTCCATGCCCGGCGGGGCGGCCGTGATGCAGTCGCCGTGGCTCATCCAGACCTCGGCGGACGCCGGCCAGTCACTGAACAGCGGTGAGGGCCCCGTGAGCTCGAGCTTGGTGCGCCCGTACTCGCCCCGGCCCGTGCGCGTCACCGTCCCCCCGAGCTGGAGGGCGACGAGCTGGGCGCCGTAGCAGATGGCGAGGATCGGCACCCCGGTCTCGTAGATGGCGGGGTCGAGCGAGGGGGCCGGCGTCTCGTAGACCGACTTCGGGCCGCCCGAGAGGATGATGCCGCGCGGTGCGCGCGCCAGGACCTCGGCGGCGGTGATGGTCGGCGGGACGATCTCGGAGTAGACGTGGGCCTCTCGGACCCGTCGAGCGATCAGGCGGGCGTACTGGGCCCCGAAGTCGACGACGAGGACGACGTCGTCGACCGGGTTCAATGGCCCATTCCCACGCCCTGTGAGCGCTGCAGCTGCTTGCCCTCGGTTTGGAGCGAGGGGGCGATCATGACCTCTGCCTTTTGGAACTCCTTCACCGTCTCGTAGCCGCAGGTGGCCATGGCGGTGCGCAGGGCGCCGAAGAGGTTCATGCGGCCGTCGTTCTGGTGGGCGGGGCCCAAGAGGATCTCTTCCAGCGTGCCGCGCACCTGGGTGCGCACCCGCGCGCCGCGCGGCAGGGTCGGGTGGAAGGTGGCCATGCCCCAGTGGAAGCCGCGTGCGGGCGCCTCGACTGCCGAGGTGAGCGGGGAGCCGAGCATCACGGCGTCGGCGCCGCAGGCGATGGCCTTGGCGACGTCACCGCCCTTTGACATGCCGCCGTCGGCAATCACGTGGACGTAGACGCCGGTCTCGTCGAGGTGGCGCATGCGGGCGCCGGCCACATCGGCGATGGCGGTGGCCTGGGGGACGCCGAGGCCGAGCACGCCCCGCGTGGTGCAGGCGTTGCCCGGGCCGACGCCGACGAGCACGCCGACCGCTCCGGTGCGCATGAGGTGCAGGCCCGCCTGGTAGGAGGCACAGCCCCCCACGACCACGGGGATCTCAAACTCGCGGATGAAGCGCTTCAAGTTGAGCGGCTCGGAGGTCTTCGACACGTGCTCGGCGGAGACGACCGTGCCCTGGATGACCAGCAGGTCGAGCTCGGCGGCCAGGATGGCCGGAGCGAACGCCGCGGTCTTCTGGGGGGTCACCGAGGCCGCGGTGATGATGCCCGCCTCTTTCATCTGGCGGATGCGCTCGGTGACGAGCTCGAGCTTGACCGGCTCGGAGTACATCTCCTGCATCCGGGCGGTGGCCTTCTCGTCGTCGAGCTCGACGATCTCGTCGAAGAGGCGCGTCGGGTCCTCGTAGCGGGTCCAGAGGCCCTCGAGGTTGAGCACCCCGAGCCCGCCCAGCCGGCCGAGCTCGATGGCCGTGGCCGGCGAGATGACCCCGTCCATGGCCGAGCCCATGAGGGGCAGGCCGAACTGATAGGCGTCGATCTCCCAGGAGATGTCGACGTCTTCGGGGTCCCTGGTCCTGCGGGAGGGGACGATGGCGATGTCATCGAACCCGTAGGCCTGCCGACCCGATTTGTAGACGCCGATCTCAATCTCTGCCACTTGCCTGCCCTCCGGCCCTCGTTGCTCGTGCACGAACGCCGTACCGACCCCGACGTACCTCTACGTTACCGTGCCGGCGCTCGGGTCCCGTGGCGCTGGGCACGGCGATCGCCCGGTTTTGCCCGAATTCTCACCTCCGGGGCCTCATGGCGCCAGGTCGAGGACCACACAGAGCAGGTCGAGGAGCAGGGCTGCGGTGACGCCCCAGATCGTCTCGCCCGCCACGTCGAAGAACCACAGGGGGTACGAGCCGTCGGCGACTTCGGGATTGCGGCGCTCGGGCCGGCTCCAGCGCTCCTCGTGGAAGACCCCCTCATCCAACAGGTCGCAGAGGGCCACGTCGAAGACCCGGTCCACCTCGGCGGGACTCGCCACGAGTTCCGGCCGATGTCCCAAGGTGGTGACCACCGGCATGATGAGCGAGCCGGATGCAAACGAGCTCGCCGGGCGCAGCCACCCGGCGGGGGACGAGGCGTCGGCCGGCAGTCCCACCTCCTCTTCGCCCTCTCGCAGCGCCGCTTCGAGCGCGTTCTCGCCGGGGTCGAGCTTGCCGCCCGGGAACGACACCTGTCCGGTGTGCGAGCGGAGCTGCGCCGAGCGCCTGGTCAGTACCACTCGGGTCTCACCGGACTCTTCGAACAGCGCCACGAGGACCGCCGCTCCCACCGGCAGACGGCCGGCAACGGCGGCCCCGTCGAATACCGGCGAGGCGTGCGGCGGGCCGGCGAGGGGGCCGTCGGGGATCGGGAGCCCGAAGCCCCCCGCCTCGAGTGCGGCCGCCACCCGTGCGAGGCCGATGCCCCGGCGTCGCTCCGGCTCGAGCGTGGCCCAGGGTGCGTCGCGACCGGGCCGGGCCGACAGTGGTCGAGGGATGATCTGGGGGGTGACGGGGTCCTCGGGCGCCGTCATGGCGACACCCTAGCGAGGTGCAACCACCGGTGACCGGGCCCCGGACGCGCATCGGCCGGGCCAAAAAAGCCCGGCCGATGCCGCATTTCGAGTCGCTTGGGGCGACTGACTACATCATGCCGCCCATACCACCCATGCCACCCATGCCACCCATGGCAGCGGCAGCGGCAGCGCCGCCGTCGCCCTTTTCGGGCTTGTCGGCGACGAGCGCCTCGGTGGTGAGCAGGAGGGCCGCGATCGACGCGGCGTTCTGCAGCGCCGAGCGGGTCACCTTGGCGGGGTCGATGATGCCGGCCTTGACCAGGTCCTCGAGCTCGCCGGTCAGGGCGTTCAAGCCGTGGGCGTCCTTGGCCTGCTCGACCGCACGCACCAGGACCTCACCCTCGAGGCCGGCGTTGATAGCGATCCAGCGAAGCGGGGCCGCCAGCGCCTTGGACACGATACGAGCACCGGTCGCCTCGTCCCCGTCGAGGGTCTCGACGAGCTTGTCGACGGCCTTGCGGCTCCGCACGAGGGCGGTGCCGCCACCGGCGACGATGCCCTCTTCGACCGCCGCGCGGGTGGCCGAGAGTGCGTCTTCGATGCGGTGCTTCTTCTCTTTCAGCTCGACCTCGGTGGCCGCCCCGACCTTGACGACGGCCACGCCGCCGGCCAGCTTGGCGAGGCGCTCCTGGAGCTTCTCGCGGTCCCAGTCCGAGTCGGTGTCCTCGATCTCACGCTTGATCTGCGCGATGCGGCCCTTCACGCCGTCCTCGGAGCCACCACCCTCGACGACCGTGGTGTCGTCCTTGGTGATGATGACGCGTCGTGCGGTGCCGAGCAGGTCGAGGGTCGCGCCCTCGAGCTTCAGGCCGATCTCCTCGCTGATGACCTGGCCACCGGTGAGGACGGCCATGTCCTCGAGCATCGCCTTACGGCGCTCGCCGAAGCCCGGCGCCTTGACGGCGACGGAGGTGAAGGTGCCGCGGATCTTGTTCACCACGAGGGTGGCGAGGGCCTCGCCCTCGACGTCCTCGGCGATGATCAGGAGGGTCTTGCCGGTCTGCATGACCTTCTCGAGCACCGGGACGAGGTCGTGGACTGCACTGACCTTCTGATTGTAGAAGAGGATCAGGGGCTCCTCGAGAACCGCTTCCTGGCGCTCGGGGTCGGTGACGAAGTAGGGCGAGAGGTAGCCCTTGTCGAACTGCATGCCCTCGGTGAGCTCGAGCTCGATGCCGAAGGTGTTCGACTCTTCGACGGTGACGGTGCCGTCCTTGCCGACCTTGTCGATGGCGTCGGCGAGCACCTCACCAATGGCCGGGTCGGCCGCGGAGATGGACGCGACCTGGGCGATCTCAGTCTTGGAATCGACCTCCTTGGCCTGCTTGGCGATCGAGGCAGTGGCAGCGGCCACGGCCTTCTCGATGCCGCGCTTGAGCCCGGTCGGGCTGGCCCCGGCCGCCACGTTGCGAAGGCCCTCGGAGATAAGCGCCTGGGCGAGCACGGTGGCGGTGGTGGTGCCGTCGCCGGCGACGTCGTTGGTCTTGGTGGCGACTTCCTTCACGAGCTGGGCGCCCATGTTCTCGAAGACGTCCTCGAGCTCGACCTCGCGGGCGATGGACACGCCGTCATTGGTGATGGTCGGCGCGCCGAACTTCTTCTCGATCACGACATTGCGGCCTTTCGGGCCGAGGGTGACCTTGACGGTGTCAGCGAGCTTGTTGACGCCGGCTTCGAGCCCGCGGCGGGCGGCGTCGTCGAATTTCAGGATCTTGGGCATTGAGATGACTCCTTCCGAGTCCAGTGCAGAGAGGGTGGTGCGTCATGGCGACGGGCCGGGCAGGACCCGACCCGTCGCCCACGACTGCAGAGAGGAACTACTTGTCCAGCTTGGCGAGCACGTCGCGCCCGGAGAGGATCAGGAGGTCCTCCCCGTCGACGGTGATCTCGGTGCCGCCGTACTTCGAATAGACGACGGTGTCGCCCACGGCGACGTCGAGGGGGATGATGTCACCGGAGTTCTCGGCACGGCGACCCGGGCCCACGGCGAGGATTTCGCCCTGCTGGGGCTTCTCCTTGGCCGTGTCAGGGATGACCAGGCCGGACGCCGTGGTCTCCTCGGACTCGCCGGGCCGGACGACGATCCGGTCATCGAGCGGGTGGAGCTTCATCGGAAAGGGCCTCCTTGGCATTCATTAGCACTCTGACCTTGCGAGTGCCAACGATAGCGTTCCTGGGGGCGGAAGGCAACCGGGTCTGTCGACGCAGGCACGTTGCCTATCCTGAGCGGGCAGCGGCCGACGCGGGCCGACGCGGCGAGGGGGTCACAGCATGCCAGGTCCGAAGAAGACGACGGGCAGCGACGCCCCGATGGCCAAACGGCCGAAGTCCCCGGTCGCCGGCGCCCGCTCCTCGACGGCCGAGAAACAGGCCCGCCGGGCGCCACGGCCCTCCCGCCGCCACGCCGGGGGGGCCCAGCTGGGGCGCCCGCGCACCGGGGTGGTGGTCACCGGGGGCGCCTCGGGCATCGGGCGGGCGACCTGCCTCGCACTGGCCGAGGTGGGGCGCCCGGTCGCCGTGTGGGACCGCGACCTTCCCGGCGCCCGGCGGACCGCTCGGCGCTGCGCGGACGATTTCGGAGTAGCGACCGTCGCCGTCGGGATCGACGTCGCCGTCTCCGACAGCTTCTCCTCGGCGGTGGCGCGCTCTTTGGCCGCGCTCGACAGTATCGGCGGCCTCGTGCACGGGGCGGGCGTCGACGGCGCCATGCCGGTCACGATGCTCGACGAGGACTCGTGGGACGCGGTGCTCGACGTGAACCTGCGCGCCGCCGCACTGTTGACCCGGGCGCTCCATCCCAGCCTGGTCGCCGCCGGGGACGGGTCGGCCATTGTGTACATCTCGTCGATCGAAGGCTTCTTCGGGCACTCGTACCTCCCCGCGTACGCCGCCTCGAAGGCGGGGTTGCTCGGCCTGACCCGCTCGGCCGCCCACACGCTCGGGGCTGACGGGATCCGGGTGAACGCGGTGTGCCCCGGGGCGGTGGACACGCCCATGCTCGCCCCGCTGCTCGCCTTCCCCGGCGCGCGCGAGGGCCTCGAGGGCCGCACGCCGCTCGGGCGGCTCGCGAACCCAGAGGACATCGCCAAGTCGATCCGGTTCCTCCTCTGCGACGAGGCCGCCTTCATCAATGGGGCGAGCCTCATCGTCGACGGGGGCATGACCGCCATCAGCGGAATCTGATCGGGACCGTGCTCAGGGCGCGAGCCGCTCCACGTGCCAGCCGGCATCGGCGCGACGGTAGGAGAAGCGGTCATGGAGTCGGTCCGCTCGGCGCTGCCAGAACTCGAAGCTGTCGGGCACGAGCACGAAACCACCCCAGGTGGCCGGACGCGGCACGGGCCCGCCCTCGAACTGGGCGGTGAGCGAGGCCACCGCGTCGTCGAGGGTGCGGCGGTCGGCGATGACCTCGCTCTGGTGCGAGGCATGCGCGCCGATCTGGCTCGCCCTCGAGCGGGAGGCGAAGTAGGCGTCGGACTCCTCGGCGCTCACCCGCTCGGTCCGTCCCTCGATCCGGACCTGGCGGCCGAGAGGCTCCCAGTAGGAGAGCAGCGCCGCAGAGGGGTTTGCTGCCAGCTCGCGGCCCTTTCGGCCCTCGTAGTTCGTGTAGAAGACGAAGCCTCGGGGTCCGAATTCCTTGAGGAGCACGAGCCGCAGCGACGGACGTCCCCCGGGGGTGGCCGTGGCGAGCACGACGGCCTCGGGCTCTTCGAGCACCGCTGACGCCTCTGCGTACCAGCGGGCGTAGAGCTCGAGGGGGTCCTCGGTGGTGTCCGCCTCGGTGAAGGGCGCGAGCGGGTCGGGCACCGTCCTCAGCTCTTGAGTGCCGGGTGGTTCTTGGCTAGCAGCGGCACCAGCAGCCCGTGCGGGGTGAGACGGCTGAGCACCGCGCCCGCGCTGTTGGCCGCGCCGGGGATCACGACCGCCTTGTTCTTCTCGACCCCTTCGATGCCGGCGCGGGCCACGGCCTCGGCGCTCACCCACATGACCTTGGGCAGGCCCATTTCCGCCTCCGAAGCGCCGAACCCGGCCGTCTCGGCGAACTCGGTGCGCACTGGACCGGGGCACAGGGCGGTCGCGCTCACGCCGGTCCCCTTCAGCTCGCCGCCGAGGGACTCGGTGTAGGAGAGCACGAACGCCTTCGAGGCGGCGTAGCCGGCCTGGCCGGGCAGCGGCTGGAAGGCGGCCGTCGAGGCGACGTTGAGCACGGCGCCTGCGCCCCGCTCGACCATGCCCGGGACGAACAGCGTGCACAGGTCGACGACCGCTTCGACGTCGGTGCGCACCATGGCGAGCTCCCGGTCGCGCACCGCCCCCGCCACGGGCCCGGTCGTCGAGAACCCGGCGTTGTTGACCAGCAGATCCACGGTGAGGCCGCGGCCTTCGACCTCGGTGACAATGGCCGTGCGCGAGGACTCCTCGGCGAGGTCGGCCACGATCACCTCGGCGCGCACACCGAACCGGGTGGCGAGGTCGGCGGCGAGCTCGATCAGGCGCTCAGCCCGGCGCGCCACCAGCGTCACACCGAGCCGGCGCGAGGCGAGCTCGGTGGCCAACTGGACCCCAATGCCCGACGAGGCGCCGGTGACGAGGCAGGTGTGGTCGGGATGAGGGCTCGGAAGCGGCATAGCCGCATCGTAGGGCGCCCGCCGTCGGCCACGCCCGACCCGGGGCGCGGGCTGTCGATCAGGCGATGAGGTCCAAGAACAGGTTGGGGTCGGCCCCGAGCGAGAGCGGGCTCGGTCCATCGTGCGCCAGCCGCCACCAGCCCGCCGCGGCCACCATGGCCGCGTTGTCGGTGCACATGGCCCTGCTCGGCAGGTAGGCGGCGATCCCCGCGGAGGCGGCGGCCTCGCTGATCCTCGACCGCAGCAGGGAGTTGGCGGCCACTCCCCCGGCCAGGCAGACCCCGGTCGCCCCGACGTGTTCGGCGGCGCGCATGGTCTTGGCCACCAGTACGTCGACGACGGCCTCCTGGAAGGAGGCGGCCACGTCCGCTGTGGCCGCCTCGGGATGGCGCTCGACGGTGCGCACCACCGACGTCTTCAACCCCGAGAAGGAGAAGTCATAGGTGGCACCCGGAAGCGCCCTCGGGAAGGCGAACGCCGTTGGGTCGCCCTCTGCGGAGATGGCGTCGATGACCGGGCCGCCCGGGTAGCCGAGCCCGAGATAGCGGGCGACCTTGTCGAAGGCCTCACCGGCGGCGTCGTCGATGGTCTGGCCGAGCAGGCGGTAGCGACCGGGTGCCTCAAGCTCGACCAGGAAGGTGTGGCCTCCCGAGACCAACAAGACGACGAGCGGGGGCTCCAAGTCGGGCTGCTCGAGGGTCGATGCGAAGAGGTGCGCCTCGAGGTGGTTCACCCCGACGAAGGGCACCCCCCAGGCCATGGCGAGCGCCTTCGCCCCGCTCACCCCCACCAGCAGGGAGCCCACGAGGCCGGGGCCCCAGGTGACCGCCACCGCGTCAATGTCGGCGCCGGTGAGGTCCGCCTCGGCGAGGGCTTCGGCCACCACCGGGGTCAGCAGGTCCACGTGGGCGCGGCCGGCGAGCTCGGGCACAACGCCCCCGAAGCGGGCATGCAGGTCGATCTGGCTCGACACCACCGACGAGGCGATGTGGCGCCCGTCGAGGAGCACGGCGGCAGCGGTCTCGTCGCACGATGTCTCGATCCCGAGAACCCGGTGCGCGGCGAACGGGGCGCCCGCCACCGCGACGTCTGCGCCGGCGACCGTCATGGCTTCTCCACCATGGCTCTGATCGATGCCAGGCGCTCGGCGTAGGCGGGGCCGTCGATGTCGTAGGCCCACATCACGAAAGCGTCCTCGCCGGTGATCGGGTAGTAGCCCTTGCGCACCCCGACCGGGGCGAAGCCGAAGCGTCGGTAGAGCGTCTGGGCCCGCTCGTTGCTGGCGGCCACCTCGAGCGAGAGGTGCCGGGCGCCGTTGTCGAGCGCCCGTGCCACGCCGTCGAGGAGCAGGATCGTCGCCACCCGGCGGCGCTGGAACTCGGGCGCGACGCCAAGGGTGGTCACGTGCGCCTCGTCCTCTACGAACATCATCCCCATGTAGCCGGCCAGGGTGTGGCTCTGCTTGGCCATGCGGTACGAACGCCCGCGTCGCAGCGCCAGCTCGGAGGTGAACACCGCCTTGCTCCACGGCTCGGGGAAGATGCGCCGCTCGATGTCGAGGACGGCGCGCAGGTCGCGCCGGTGCATGGGGACCAGCTTGAACTCCTGGGTCATCATGGCGACGCACGGCTTCCCGAGCGCTCGGCGAAGTTGGCGACGGCGTCGGCCTCGCGCAGGTAGAGGGGATGGATGTCGGCGGCACCGAGGGTCGGGGAACCCGCGGCCAGCCGAGCAGCGGCGAGGGTGACCAGTGACGCTGGCTGGGGCGCGGCCATGGTCGGGCCGGCGACGACGACCCCCTTCACCGCAGCGAGGTCGGCGGCGTAGCGGCGGGCGCCGTCGCCGACGCAGAGCACGTCGGCCCCCCCTCCCCAGGGCGCTGCCTCGATGAAGCGGGCGAGCTCTGCGGGCGCGAAGCGACAGGGGGCTTCGAGCTCGACCATCGAGGAAGCGTCCACGGGGTCGAGGCGGCCGAAGGCGGCGACGAAGACCTCGGAGCGGCGGGCGTCGACGACCGCGAGCACGCTCCCCGGCCAGCCGCCGTCGAGGGCGCCATGGGCCAGCGTCTCGAGACTGGTCACGCCGATCGCCCCGATGCCGAGGCCCTGCGCCAGCCCCTTCGCCGTCGCCACGCCGACTCGCAAGCCGGTGAACAGCCCCGGCCCCACATCCACGCAGACCGCATTGAGCTCGCCGATCGCCACGCCGGCCTGCGACAGGACGTGGTTGATGGCCGGGGCGAGCGACTCCACGTGACGGCGGCGGCCCGTGACGGTGCTCGTGGCCCGCACACCCCCGGCGTCGCCCACGGCGACGCCGACGAGCTCGGTGGCGGTCTCGATGCCGAGGAGCATCACGGTGCCGCCTCCACCACGACGGCCGGGCCCTCGGCGCCGAGCTCGGCGAGACGGCCGGCCCACGCGTCGTCGACGGCGGTGATCCTCACTGTGCGGCGCTCGTCGTGACCCTCGCTCCCGGTCGCGGGATCGCCGGGATCGCTCGGTGCGTCCTCCGCCGAGAGCTCGACGAGCAGGGAGCCCGAGCCGAAGAGCGGCCGGGCCCGCTCGCCCCACTCGACGAGTGCCACAGCCGTGTCCTCGACCAGCTCCCCCAGTCCCAGGTCCTCGATCTCGGCCAGCGACTCAAGCCGGTAGACGTCGGCGTGGAGGAGCTGGCGCACGCCCGAGCCCCCCGTCACCTCGTACTGGCGCAGGAGCGTGAACGTGGGGCTCGTCACGGGACCAGTGACGCCGAGTGCCGCCGCGAAGCCCTGTGCGAACGTCGTCTTACCCGCACCGAGGCCGCCGATCAGGAGCAGCACGTCGCCGGGCCGGGCGAGGCGTGCCAGCCGCCCAGCGAGGGCCTGCGTCGAGGCCGGGCCGTCGGTGGTGCGCAGGAGCGAGATGCTCACCGCCCGACCGCCCCCGGTAAGAGACGCTTGGCCCGCACGAAGTCGGCGCGCATCTCGGCGACCACCGGCGCCCCCGAGCGGAGGGCGGCGGCCGGGTGATAGGTGGGCACGAGCTGGGCCGAGCCGTAGGGGTAGACATGGCCGCGCAGCTTCTTGATGCCGTCCCCCGTCTCGAGGAGCAGCCTGGTGGCAAAGTTCCCGAGGGTGATGATCACGCTCGGTTGGAGGAGGGCGATCTGGCGGTCGAGATAGGGGCGGCACGAGGCGATCTCCTCGGGCCGGGGATCGCGATTGTCGGGAGGCCGGCACTTCACCACGTTGGCGATGTAGCACTGGCTGCGGTCGATGCCGATCTCCTCGGCCATCAGCCGGTCGAGCAGCTTGCCGGAGCGACCCACGAACGGCTCACCGGCGAGGTCCTCCTCTCGCCCCGGGCCCTCGCCCACGAACAAGAGGTCGGCGTCGGGTCGCCCGACCCCGAAGACGACCTGCGTGCGACCCTCCGACAGGGGGCAGCGGACGCAGACCGAGGCCGCAGCTTCGAGCTCGGCCAGCTGCTCGGGCAGGGACGCAACCACGGACCGATCGTAGTGGTCGACCACTCGGACCCCGATGGGCCGGGGGTGCTCAGCGGGCGCGCACCGCCCCGATGGCGTCGGCCAGCTCGTTCGGCCGCTCGAGCATGACCATGTGCCCGCAGCCGGCCAGCTGCGTGAGCCGTGCATCCGCCAGACCATCGGCGAGGATGCGGGCGCGCCGTGGGGGCGTGAGGACGTCACGGGTGCCGACAACCACCTGCGTGGGGACGAGGATGCGCCCGAGCTCGGCGCGCACGTCGAATGCCACGAGTGGCCCCAGCATCTCGGCCAGGGCGGAGGGCGACATGGCGTCGATCATCGAACGGGTCAGCTCGACGTCGGCCGGTTGGGGCTTGGCTCCGAACGAAAGACGCGTCAACCAGGTCGCCAGGTCCTCTTGGAGGTAGATGCCCTTCCCCTTCGCGGCCGAGATGGAAAGGCTCCTGGTGGCGAGCGCGGTCCCCGCGGCCCTGAGCGCGCCCGGCACCGCAGGAGCACCGGTCGCCGACGTCGCCACCAGCACCAGGGATGAAACCCGCCGGGCGATGACATCGGAGTGGTGGAGGGCGAGCAGTTGGGCGACCATCCCACCGAGGGAGTGCCCGACCACCGTGGCATCGCGCACCTCGAGCGACTCGAGGAGCTCAGCGAGGTCCTCGGCCATGCGCTCGAGGGAGTAGCCCTGCGTGCCGGCCAGAGACTGCCCGTGGCCGCGCTGGCCGATGGCGATCACCCGGTGGCCGGGCGCCAGGTGACGGAGCTGGTGGGCCCAGACCGCCACACCCAAGGTGATGCCGTGCACAAGTACCACGGTCGGGCCCCGTCCCCGTTCGACGGCGTGGATGCGACCGCCGTCGCTCACCGTCGTGAAATGGTGCTCGACGTCGTCAGGCAGCGACAGGCCTGCGGCGATCAGGCCCTCGCCGTCGACCCGGTACCGCGCGGCCCGGCTTCGCTGGAGCGCGTAGCCCGTCGCCGCCACGCCGGTGGCGGCCGCACCGGCGGCGAGCAGGATCGCCGGGCGACCCAGCCCGTGGCGCGCCGCGGGGTCGGTTGCTCCTCGGTCCCCGCTCACACGCTGCCCACCCGCGCGCTTTTCCACTTGGCCGGCCCGCTCCCGCCGACCAGGCGCCGCGGCACCCGTGGTCCGATGCCGCACAGGACCTCCCAGCTGATCGTGCCGAGCCGGTCCGCCCACTCGTCGGCGGTGATCGCCTCGTCGCCCTGGCTGCCGAGCAGCACGACCTCGTCACCGACCGACACGGTGGAGTCGGGACCGCAGTCGACGATGATCTGGTCCATGGTCACCATCCCGGCCAGCGGGCGCCGCCGGCCGCCGATGAGCACTTCGTACCCGGAGCCGAACATGGCACGGGGCAGGCCGTCGGCGTAGCCGAGCGGGACGGTGGCGACAAGCGAGCGCTCGGCGAGCGGGCGCAGGCGCCCGTAGGAGGGGCGCTCGCCGGCATCGAGTGTGCGTGTGGACACCACCTGTGCCTTGATCGAGAGCGCCGGGCGAAGCGGCACGGTGCCGGGGTCGGCGCCGAATATCGAGCTGACCGCCCCGAGGGGGAGCTCGCCGTAGATGCCGAGACCGCACCGCACGAGGTCATAACGGGAGCGGGGCCACGCCACCGCCCCGGCGGTGTTCGCCGCGTGCCGCACCGGCGGCAGGACGTCAGCCGAGGCGAGCCGGGCCAGCGCGTCGTCGAAGCGGTCCAGCTGCAGGTCGGTGAAGGCGCGGTCCTCATCGGTCCCACCGTCGGCGACGGCGAGGTGCGTCCAGACCCCTTCGAGGCGCAGCTCGCGTGCCGACATCACCGCAGCCACCACGTCGAAGAACTGCTGGGGGTCCGCACCCATCCGGTGCATGCCGGTGTCGAGCTTCACGTGGACCGAGTGGGAGGTCCCCAGTGCCCTCGCCGCGGTCACCATCTCCTCGACGCCTTCGACCGACGAGAGGGTCGGGGTCAGGCCGCCGGCCACCGCCTTCGCCGCGCCGCCAGGCGGAAGGTCCGAGAGCACCAGGATCGGCGCGGTGATCTTCGACTCGCGCAGCTCGACGCCCTCGTCGACCAGGGCGACGGCGAGGCCGGCCGCGCCGCCCTCGATGGCCGCCGCCCCCACCGCGGTCGCCCCGTGGCCGTAGGCGTCGGCCTTGACCACCGCGCACAGTGCTGCCGGCTCGACCAGGCGCCGGAGCACCCCGATGTTGTGTCGGATCGCGGAGACATCCACCTCTGCCCACGCCGGACGTGTTCGGCCCTCAGCCACCGTTGCTCCTGTTCTGCTGCCCGAGATACTGACGATCGACCGGGGCAGGTTCGCCGGGGTCACTGCTGCGGGAGAGCCAGCGCGCTACCAGCGGAGGGAGGTCCCCCGCCACCAGCCCCTCGCTGTTGCCGAGCGCGGCCGCCCGCCCATGGACGTGGGCGCCGAGTGCGGCCGCCCAGGGTGCCTCGACCCCTCGGGCGAGCAGCGCGCCGATGATCCCCGACAGCACGTCGCCGGTGCCGGCGGTCGCCAGCCGAGTGCTGCCGGCCCGAGCCAGGAGCACGTCGAGGCCATCGTCAGCCATCGGCAGTCCCACTGCGGTGAGGGGCCCCTTCACCAGGGCCACCGCGCCGGTGGCCGCTGCCAGGCGGCGGGCGGCAGCGAAGCGATCGGGCCCGGGCGCCTCGCCCATGAGGCCGTGGTACTCGCCATCATGGGGGGTGAGCACGACCGGCCGGTGCACCGAGCCGTCACCGGCGATCACCGATCTCGCGGCGTCGGCGTCGCCGAGCGCGGCGAGCGCGTCGGCGTCGGCGACGACCGGCACGGGTGACGCGGCGACGAGTCGGCGGATCTCGCGCTGGGTCCCTGGCTCCCGGCCAAGGCCGGGACCGACGACGAGCGCCTTGCAGCGCCCGAGGATCTCGAGCACGGCGTCCGCCCAGCCCTCCGAGCCGAGCGCCAGGCGGACAGCTTCGAGCGGCCACGGCCCGGGGCGCATCCCGCCTTCTTCGATCGCCGACCCCGGGACGGCGAGTCGGACCATGCCCGCTCCGGCATGCGACGCCCCCATCGACGAGAGGGCGCCCGCACCCTCCATGCCGGGGGAGCCGGCGACGACGGCCACCGCACTCGCCCACTTGTGTGACTGGACAGCACGCGCCGGGAGCCGCTGGGCGACATCGTCGTCCTCGACCACGACCGCACGCCGGGTGCTGACGCCGACGCCGATGTCGACGAGCACGACCCTCCCGGCGAGCTCGGCACCGTCGCCCTGCAGCAGGCCTGGCTTGAGGGCGGCGAACGTGACGGTGACGTCGGCATGGAGGACCGCGCCGCCCGCCTCGCCGGAGTCACCGTTCACGCCCGAGGGGATGTCGACCGCGAGGACCGGAGTGCCCTCGGGTGCGCTCGGCGCGTCGTAGTGGCCCCGGAACCCCGTCCCGTAGGCGGCATCGATCAGCAGGTCGAAGTGTCGTGCGGGCAGGGTCGATGCCGGGTCGAAGTACTCGACCTTGGCCCCGCGCCTCGCCAAGCGAGCGCCGGCCACCTTCCCGTCGTTGCCGTTGTTGCCCTTCCCGCAGATGACCGCCACACGGCGCCCGTAGGAGCCGCCCAGCATCTCGACGGCGGCGTTCGCCACGGCCGTCCCCGCCCGGCCGATCAGTGTCGACTCGTCGAAATGCTCGAGGGCGAGCGCATCGGCGGCACGCAACTCGTCGGTGGTCAGGACCGCCAGCATGCGAACTCCAATGACCGCCCGCTCACGGGTGGGCCCGTCCGGCGTCGAGGTGCTCGGCCACCACGATCGCCATCGCGGTGTGCGACGTGTGGGTCATCGAGATGTGCAGGCGCCCGACCCCTCGCGAACTGGCCACCGCCGCCGCCCCGGCGCGCAGCACCAGCGACGGCGCGCCGCGGGTGGCGCCCTCACCCGGGGAGCGCACGACCTCGACGTCGTGGAAGGAGAAGCCGCCGATGCCGGTACCGAGCGCCTTCATCGCCGCCTCCTTGGCGGCGAAGCGAGCCGCCAGCCGCTCGGCGGGGTCCCCGCCTCCCGCGGCGTCGGCCCGCTCGGCGTCGGTGAACAGCCGCCCGGCCAACCCGGCACGACGGGCGAGCAGACCCCGGAACCTGGCCACATCGACCGCGTCGATGCCCACGCCGGCGAGCTGGGCCGGGAGGGTGGCGACCTGGACGCTCACTCGACCGTCACTGTCTTGGCCAAGTTGCGGGGCCGATCGACGTCGTAGCCGGCGAGACGGGCCAGTCGGTAGGCCAGGAACTGGAGGGGCACGGCATCGATGATGGGCGAAAGCAGGGGCTCGACCTCGGGCACCCAGAGCACGTGGTCGGCCACGGCAGCGGTCGCGTCATCCCCGTCGCTGGCCACGACGACGATGGTCGCCCCCCGGCTCTTCACCTCGGCGATGTTCGACAGCATCTTCTCGGACAGTCGGTTGCGCGTGGCGACCGCCACGACAACCGTGCCCGGCTCGATCAGCGCGATCGGACCGTGCTTGAGCTCGCCGCCGGGGTAGCCCTCGGCGCGCAGGTAGGACAGCTCTTTCAGCTTCAGCGCGCCCTCGAGGGCCACCGGGAACCCGACATTGCGACCGAGGAAGAAGAAGTCACGTGCGCCGTGCAGCGCGCCGGCCACCGCATCCACGGCGTCGGAGCGCTCCAAAGTGCGCTCGAGGAGGCCGGGCAGGGTCTGGAGCTGACCGAGGAGCGCAGAGATCTCCTCGGGCGGGAGAGTGCCGCGCAGCTGGGCGAGCTTGAGGGCCACCAGCTCGAGGGCCACGATCTGGGCGACGTACGTCTTGGTGGCGGCGACGCCGACCTCGGGCCCGGCGCGGGTGTAGAGGACACCGTCGGCCTCGCGGGCCATGGAGGAGTCGACGACATTCGACACGACCAGGACCTTGGCCCCCCAACGGCGCGCCTCGCGCATCGCCTGGATGGTGTCGACGGTCTCCCCCGACTGGCTGACACCGACGGCGAGCGTGCGCTCGTCCAGGACCGGGTCGCGGTAGCGGAACTCACTCGCGATGTCGACCTCGGTCGGCAACCGGGTCCAGCGCTCGATGGCGTACTTCGCCACCATGGCGGCGTGGTAGCTCGACCCGCACGCCACGATGAAGACCTTGTCGGCCTCTCGGAGTGACTGGTCGCTCAGTCGGACCTCGTCGAGTACCAGGGTGCCGTCAGGCGCCTGGCGGTCGAGCAGCGTGTCAGCCACTGCGTGGGGCTGCTCGCGGATCTCCTTGCTCATGAAGTCGGGGTAGCCCTCCTTCTCTGCCGCCTCGAGGTCCCAGTCGACGGTGCGCTCGACGACGGCGACCTCGTCGCCGTCGAGGGTCGTGATGCGCAGGTGCCCCGGGGTCAGCTCTGCCAGCTGGTCGTCATCGAGCGTGACCACGCGCCGGGTCCGGCCGAGCAGGGCGGGGATGTCCGAGGCGAGCAGCGTCTCGTCCTCGCAGAGGCCGACCACCAGCGGCGAGACGCGCCGAGCGGCGACGATCAAGGTTGGCTCGTCCCGATGGACGGCGGCGAGGGAGAACGCGCCGCGCACCGCCTTGAGCGCCGCACGGAGGGCCTCGGCCAGGCCGAGCCCCCCGTCGATCTCCTCTTCGATCAGGTGGGCGACCACCTCGGTGTCGGTCTCCGAGGTCAGGACATGGCCACGCGCGACGAGCGCGGCCGCCAGCTCTGTGTGGTTCTCGATGATGCCGTTGTGCACGAGCGCCAGGTGCCCGGTGCAGTCCAAGTGGGGGTGGGCGTTCCCTGCCGTCGGGTGGCCATGGGTCGCCCAGCGGGTGTGGCCGATGCCCGTTCGGCGCACGGCGGGGGCGCTCTCGGCGAGCTTCACGAGCTCGGCGACCGAAGTGGTGCCGTGGGCGCTCCGCTCTCGCCAGATGCCCTCTTCGGTGATGAGGGCGACGCCCGCCGAGTCGTAGCCGCGGTATTCGAGGCGGGCCAGGCCCTCGAGCACGATTTCCAAGGCGTCGTGGTCGCCGGTGGCCCCGATGATGCCGCACATATCCAGACGAGCGTACCGGCCCGGGCTGGCTCGCCGGTTCCCCGCAGGTCGGTCACGACCCATGCCCCCCACCGGGGCGTTGAGGGACTGGCCGGCCCGAGAGCCCAAGAAGGGTGCGCCGCAGGTGACGGGGCCCGTGGGAGATTACTCAGTGGGTGACGGGCCCGAGGACCTCGCGCACGAGGACGCTCAGCCGCTCGACGATGGCGTCGAGCTGGTCGGGATCGCTTGCCTCGACCATGATGCGCACGAGCGGTTCGGTGCCGCTCGGTCGCAGCAGCACCCGTCCAGCGTCGCCGAGCTCGTCCTCGATCTCGGCCACCGCCTCCCAGATCTGCGGGCACTCCGCCAGGCGACCGGGGTTTGCGGCTGCCACATTGACGAGCCGCTGGGGTACACGCACGACCACACCGTCGGAGAGTGCAGCCAGCGAGGCCCCGTGACGCAGCAGTAGGTCAGCCAGGATCAGCCCGGTGAGCATCCCGTCGCCGGTGGTGGCGCGCTGGCGGAAGATGATGTGACCCGACTGCTCGCCTCCGAGCGAGAGCCCCTCGGCGTCGATGGCGGCGAGCACGTGGCGGTCGCCGACCGACGTTTCGCGCACTGCGATGTCGCGCTCGGCCATGGCCCTGCGGAACCCCAGATTCGTCATCACCGTCACCACCACCGTGTTGCCGGCCAGGCGGCCATGCGCGGCAAGGTCGATCGCGAAGAGGGCGAGGAGGGTGTCGCCGTCGGCGATCGCGCCGGTGTGGTCGACGGCGACGAGCCGGTCTGCGTCCCCGTCGAAGGCGAGCCCGAGGTCCGCCCCGCCGGCCACCACGGCGTTGGCCACCTTGTCGGGGCTGGTCGAGCCGCAGCCGTCGTTGATGTTGGCCCCGTCGGGCTCGCACGAGATGGCCGTCACCCGGGCACCGAGGGAGCGAAAGACGCCGGGGGCGAAGGCGCTCGAGGCCCCGTTTGCGCAGTCGAGGACGACGTGGAGTCCATCGAGCCGACGCCCCTCCAGCGAGGACTCGAGGTGGACCCGGTACTCGTCGGGCCCGCGCTCGTCAACCGAGATGCGGCCGACGCCGTGACCGGTGGGCCGGCGCGGTGGGCCGTCAGGGTCGGCCAGGATCGCGTCCATGGCCGCCTCGATCGCCGCCTCGGTGGCGAGGGGGAGCTTGGAGCCGCCCGTCCCGAAGACCTTGATGCCGTTGTCGGCAAAGGGGTTGTGCGAGGCCGATACCACCGCTGCGGGGAGCTCTCGGCGCTCACCCAGGTAGGCGACACCCGGGGTGGGGATGACGCCGAGGTCGATGACGTCGGCGCCCTCGGTGGCGAGGCCCGCCGCCAGGGCCGCCTGAATCAGGGTGCCGGAGCGGCGCGTGTCTCGCCCGATCAGGAAGGTCGTGGCCGGGATGACCCGGGCCGTCGCACGACCGAGGGCCATGGCCACGTCGGCAGTGAGTTCCTCGTTGGCCAGTCCGCGGACTCCGTCGGTGCCGAAACGAGCCAGGGTCACGCCGTTTAGCGCTTGGAGTACTGCGGGGCCTTGCGGGCCTTCTTCAGCCCGTACTTCTTGGACTCCTTCTCACGTGCGTCACGGGTGAGCAGCCCGGCCTTTTTCAGCGCGCCACGGCTCTCGGGGTCGAGTTCGATGAGCGCGCGGGCGATGCCGAGGCGGAGCGCCCCAGCCTGGCCCGAGGTCCCGCCGCCGTCGATGGTGGCCTCGATGTCGTAGTTGTCCGTCGTGTTGGTGATGCGGAGCGGCTCGGTGGCGGCCATGCGGTGCGTGGCCGAGGTGAAGAACGCCTCGAAGGGCCGCTTGTTGATGGTGATGGCACCTGCGCCGGGCCGGAAGCGGACTCGGGCGACGGCCTGCTTGCGCCGTCCGGTGGTCTGGGTGAGGGGTGCGGGCATGTCAGCTCCAGGATTCAGGCGGGACGCCGGGCCGAGGGAATGTCCATCGGCTGGGGCGCCTGGGCGGCGTGGGGGTGGTCCGGACCGGCGTAAACCTTGAGCTTGGCCAGCTGCTGGCGCCCAAGGGTGTTCTTCGGCAACATGCCGCGCACGGCACGCTGCACGAGCTCGGCGGGACGCTCGGCGAGCAGCTCGGCGTAGCTGCGCTTCTTGATGCCCCCCGGGTACCCGCTGTGGCGGTAGGCGAACTTGTCGGCGGCCTTGTTCGACGTGAGGATCACCTTGTCGGCGTTCACCACGACGACGTGGTCGCCGGTGTCGATGTGGGGGGCGAAGAAGGGCTGGTGCTTGCCGCGCAGGATGCGCGCCACCTCGGTGGCGAGGCGCCCGAGGACCATGCCCTCGGCGTCGACCACGTACCAGGCCCGGGTGATCTCTTCTGCTTTTGGTGCGTACGTACGCAAGAGCTTTTCCTTGGCTTCCGTCGAGCGATGTGCCGGCACGCCGCGGGGCGCGCACGACAATTGGGGTCCGAAGGACCGAGGTGCCAGGATACGACGAGAAGAGCCGCCGAGCAAGCCGGGCCCTTCGCCCGAGGTCACGACTGCCCGGTTGCCTCTCAGTCCCCGTAGCGGACCCCGACGAGGCACAGCCCCTCGGGCGGTGCGGGCTGGACGGCGCCCGAGCGCCCGTGTGCCCGCAGGAGGGCCATCATGTCGGCCGAGGTCGCCCTCCCGCGCCCGGCGTGGACGAGCTGGCCGACCAGGGAGCGGACCATCTGGTGGCAGAACGAGCCCGCCGTGATGTCGAAGCGCAGCAGGCGCCCGGGCGCACCGTCGAGCGCGTCGGGCCCGAGGGAGCGCCAGTCCGCGCTGAGCACCCGGCGCACGATCGGGTCCGTGGCGGCCGTTCCCGGCACGCGCCGGCAGAAGGCCCGAAAGTCGTGCTCGCCAATCAGGGTGTCGCTGGCGGCGCGCATGGCCCGCACGTCGAGCTCCTCGGCGATGTGCCAGCTGAGCGGGGCGAGCAGGGGGTCAGGGGCGGGCGCGTTGTAGACGAGGTACCGGTAGCTGCGAGCCGTGGCTGAGTGGCGGGCATCGAAGCCCTCCGGTGCGACATCCGCCGCGGTGACCACGATCGCCGGCGCCAGCTGGCGGTTCAGCGCGTCGGCCAGCTCTGTCGGTCCCCACACACTCGGCGTCTTTGCCCGCTGACGGACGGGGAGAACGGCCGGCACGTCGAGGTGGACCACCTGGCCCCGTGCGTGGACGCCGGCGTCGGTGCGTCCGGCGCAGGTGAGGGCCGGTGGGGCCTCGAGGCGCAGCACGCGTGCAATGGCCCCGGCGAGCGACCCCGCCACCGTGGTGGTGTCCGGCTGGGCGGCGAAGCCATGGAAGCAGCTGCCGTCGTAGGAGAGCACGAGCCGCCAGCGGACGGTCTCGGGTGCGACCGGCTCCTCAGGGCCGAGCGAGAGTGCTGGCGCCGTGGACCCGAGCAGTGCGTCGGGGGGCCCGGCCTGTCGGCTCGCCACGAGATGCCCCGCCGACCGGGGGGCTCAGACCAGCTCGATGCGGGCCATCGGGGCGTTGTCGCCCGGGCGCGGCCCCAGCTTCAGGATGCGCGTGTAGCCGCCGGGACGGTCCGTGTAGCGCGGTGCGATGTCCTCGAAGAGCTTGTGGGCCATGTCCTTGTCGCGGATGAGGGCGACCACCTGGCGGTGCTGGTGCAGGCCGCCCTTTCTCGCCGCGGTGATGCACTTCTCGGCCACCGGCCGCAGGGCCTTCGCCTTCGTCTCGGTGGTCACGAGCGACTCCGCGGCGATGAGTGAGGCAACGAGGTTGCCCATCATGGCCTTCTGGTGGGCGGCGTCGCCGCCGAGGCGGCGTCCGCGTTTGGGTGTGGCGCGCATCTCAGTCCTTTGTCCGCAGTGACAGGCCGCGCTCGTCCAGGCGCTCGAGCACCTCGTCGAGCGATTTCTGGCCGAAGTTGGTGATGCCGAGGAGCTCGTCGGGCGTGCGCTCGACCAGCTCGCCGATCGTGTTGACCTGCGCGCGCTTCAAGCAGTTCCGCGGGCGCTCGGAGAGGTCGAGGTCCTCGATGCGCAGGTCGAGGTCCGGCGAGCCGCTCGAGGCGACGCTCACGTCGCCGAGCTCGAGGCCCTGGGGGGCCTCCTCCAGGTCGGCGACGAGGCCGACCAGGGTGCGCAGGGTGTCGCCTGCCGAGGCGAGGGCCTCACGGGGTGTGAGCGACCCGTCGGTCTCGATATCGAGGACCAGGCTGTCGAAGTCGGTGGACTGCTCGACGCGCACGGGCTCGACGGTGAAGGTCACCCGGCGTACGGGCGAGAAGATGGAGTCGACCGGGATGACCCCGATCGTCGCCGAGCGCTTGTTCTTGTCGGCCGAGACGTAGCCGCGGCCGCGCTCGACGGTGAGGTCGAGCGCGAGGCGGCCCTTGGCGTTCAGGCTGGCGACGTGCAGGTCGGGGTTGAGCACCTCGACGTCGGCGGTGGTCTGGAGGTCCGCACCGGTGACGTCGCCGGGGCCCCGCTTGTCGAAGCGCAGCGTCACCGGCTCATCGGCGACCGAGCGGACGAGCAGGTCCTTCAGGTTCAAGATGATGTCGGTGACGTCCTCCTTCACGCCCGGCAGGGTCGTGAACTCGTGGAGCGCGTCGTCGAAGCGGACCTGGGTCACCGCAGCGCCGGGGATCGAGGAGAGCAGCGTGCGGCGCAGGGAGTTCCCGAGGGTGTGGCCGAAGCCTGGGTCGAGCGGCCCGACGGAGAAGCGCTGGCGGTTCTGGCTCTCCTCGTCGAGGGCCTCGACGGTGGGTCGTTGGATGATGAGCATCGTTGCTGGCTCCTCGGTCTGTGAGCGGTAGGTGTCGGAAGGTTCGTGGTGGCCCGGCGGCGCCGGGGCCCGATTACTTGGAGTAGAGCTCGACGATGAGCTGCTCTTGGACAGGCTCGTCGATCTGCTCGCGCAGGGGCGGGTTGAGCACCGAGACGGCGAAACCGCCGTCGCCACTCTCGAGCCACGCCGGCTGCTGGCGGTCGAGGGTGTCCATGTTGCGCCGGACGGCGAACATGGTGCGCGAGGCGTCCTTCAAGGTCACTGTCTCGCCCTTGCGGACCCGGTACGACGGGATCGTCACGCGCTTGCCGTTGATCAGGACGTGGCCGTGGCGGACGAACTGGCGGGCCTGGCTGCGGCTCGCTCCCCAGCCGGCGCGGAACACCACGTTGTCGAGGCGCAGCTCGAGCATGCGCAGCAGGTTCTCGCCGGTGATGCCCGGGGCGTGGTTCGCCTCCTCGTAGAGGTTGCGGAACTGGCGCTCCAAGATCCCGTAGATGCGACGTGCCTTCTGCTTCTCGCGCAGCTGGGTCAGGTACTCAGAGCCCTGGCGCATGCGGTCGCGGCCGTGCTCGCCGGGCGGGTAGGCGCGGCTGTGGCGGTCGGTCACCGCCTCGGAGACGGGGCACTTGAGCGAGTAGCAGCGCTCGCCTTTCAAGAACAGTTTCGTCCGCTCTCGTCGGCAGAGCCGACAGACGGGTCCGGTGTATCGAGCCATGCTCGGTCCTTCGCTTCCTTGACCTAGACCCGGCGCCGCTTCTTGGGGCGGCAGCCGTTGTGGGGGATGGGTGTGACGTCCTTGATGCCGACGACCTCGATGCCGGCGGCGGCGAGGGAGCGGATGGCGGTCTCTCGGCCCGAGCCCGGGCCACGCACCAAAACGTCGACCTTGCGCACGCCGTGCTCCATCGCACGGCGGGCACAGGCTTCGGCGGCCAGCTGGGCGGCGAAGGGGGTGGACTTGCGCGAGCCCTTGAAGCCCACGTTGCCCGCCGACGCCCAGGCGAGGACGTTGCCTTCGGGGTCGGCGATCGAGACGATCGTGTTGTTGAAGGAGCTCTTGATGTGCGCGACGCCGTAGGCGACGTTCTTGCGCTCCCGACGACGCGGGCGCCGAGTGGTCTTTGCGGTGGGCTTGGCCATCTACTTGCGGACCTTCTTCTTTCCGGCGACCGTCTTCTTCGGGCCCTTGCGGGTGCGGGCGTTGGTGTGCGTGCGCTGACCGTGGACGGGCAGGCCCTTGCGGTGCCGCACGCCCTGATAGCAGTTGATCTCCATCTTGCGCTTGATGTCCTGGGAGATGTCCCGGCGCAGGTCACCCTCGACGCGCAGGTTGGCGTCGATGTCGTTGCGCAGGCGCGTGATCTCCTCGTCGGTGAGGTCGCGCACCCTCGTGTTGGGGTCGACGTCGGTGCGCGCGCAGATCTCCTGGGACATCGTGAGGCCGATGCCGAAGATGTAGGTGAGGGAAATCTCGAGGCGCTTCTCCCTCGGGATGTCGACGCCAGAAATACGGGCCATTTGTCTCCTTAACCCTGGCGCTGCTTGTGCCGGGGGTTTTCACAGATCACGACGACGCGACCGTGCCGACGGATCACCTTGCACTTCTCGCAGATCGCCTTGACACTCGGTCGAACCTTCACGTGACCATTCCTTCGCTTCTACTCGTTCTCGGTGACCCCACCGTGGTGGGGCGCCTCTTACTTGTACCGGTAGGTGATCCGCCCCCGGTTGAGGTCGTAGGGGGTGATCTCAACTTGGACCTTGTCGCCCGGCAGGATCCGGATCCGATGCATCCGCATCTTCCCGGAACTGTGTGCCAGCACCTTGTGCCCGTTCTCCAGCTCCACTCGGAACATGGCGTTGGGGAGCGGCTCGACGACCGTTCCTTCGAGCACGATGGCATCTTCTTTGGGCTTGGGCAGGTGACTCTCCTCGACTCGAACGCTTGCTTCCTCGACGATGGCGCGGTTGGAAAAAACGTGCGCTGGCGCCTTGACCGACGACCTCGGGCCCCGAAATGGAACCGGGCGGCGGGCCGAAGAGAGATTCTACCGTATCGGCGCCCAATTGCCAGCCCGACCCCCCAGTTCAGTGGTAATGGGGGCCTAGGAGAGGGTGAAGACCTCCGGTCCGTCCTCGGTGACGGCGATCGTGTGCTCGAAATGTGCCGAGAGGCGCCCGTCGGCGGTCACCACGCTCCAGTCGTCGTCCAAGACCCTGGTCTCGGCCGATCCGGCGTTCACCATGGGCTCGACGGCGAAGACCATCCCGGTCTTCAGCATCGGGCCAGGCGTCCCGGGCCAGTAGTTCGGCACCTGGGGCTGCTCGTGCATGGCGGTGCCGATGGCGTGGCCCACGTACTCGCGCACCACCGAGTAGCCGGCCCGCTCGGCGACGTCTTGGACCGCACGGCCCACCTCGTGGAGGCGGTTGCCGGCGCGCAGCTGCTCGATGCCCGCCCACATGCTCCGCTCGGTGACCTCGATGAGGCGCGCCGCCTCCTTGCTCACCCGGCCGATGGCCATGGTGTAGGCAGCGTCGCCGTGGTAGCCCTCGATGATGGCCCCGCAGTCGATCGAGAGGATGTCGCCCTCTTTCAGCACGTAGGAGCCCGGGATGCCGTGGACGATCATGTCGTTGGGCGAAGTGCAGATGACGGCGGGGAAGCCGTGGTAGTTGAGGAAGTTCGACGTCGCCCCGCGGCGCTCGAGCACCTCTCGGGCCACCTTGTCGAGCTGCTCGGTGGTCACCCCCGGCACGGCGGCCGCCCGGGTCGCCTCATGCATCTCGGCCACAACCTTGCCGGCTCGGCGCATCTTGGCGAGTTCGGTCGCGTTGCGCCTCATCGTTCGGCCCGGCCACGGTGCCGGTGGACTGCTGCCATCAGGAGAACTCCTCACTCTTCAAGATGCCCGGGGCGCTGCGGCGCTCCTCGATCACCCGGACCGCCCGGGCGGTCACGTCGTCGGGCGAACCCGTACCAGGGATCGTAACGAGCAACTTGTGCTTGTGATACCACTCGATGAGCGGCGCCGTCTGGCGCTCGTAGAGCTCGAGGCGGCGGCTGATGGCCTCTGCCGTGTCGTCCTCGCGCTGGATGACCTGGCCGCCGCACACGTCGCAGGTCCAGTTGATCATCGGCGGGTTGGTCACCGAGTAGTTGGCCCCGCAGTCGACGCAGACCCTCCTCGAGGCCAGCCGCTCCAAGACGAGCGAGGTGGGCACGTCGAGGTCCAAGACGAGGTCGAGGCGGTCGGGGCGGAGCATCTCGGCGAGCTGCTCGGCCTGGGCGATGGTCCGAGGGCACCCGTCCAAGATGAACCCCCGGGCGCGTGTGTCGCTCTCGTTGATCCGCTCCCCCACCATCTCCATGACGAGGTCGTCGGGGAGCAGTTCGCCCCGGTCCATCATCTCCCGAGCGCGTAGTCCGAGCGGGGTCTTGCTCTTGACGGCGGCACGCAGCATGTCCCCGGTGGAGACGTGGGGGACCACATAGTGGTGCGACAGGCGCACGCACTGCGTTCCCTTCCCGGCCCCCTGCTTGCCAAGGACCACCAGTCTGACCCCGGGTACCACCAGGCCCTACTTCAGGAAGCCCTCGTAGTTGCGCATCATGAGCTGGCTGTCGATCTGGCGCATGGTCTCAAGGGCGACGCCCACCGAGATCAGCAGCGTGGTCCCGTAGAAGGGGAACCGGTTGATGTGCCACAGCGCCATGATGACCGACGGCACCACCGCCACGCTGGCGAGGAAGAGCGCCCCGACCACCGTTACACGGCTCAAGATGTGCCCGAGATACCGCTCGGTGGGCGGCCCCGGGCGGATGCCCGGGATGAAACCGCCCTGCTTTCGGATGATGTCCGCCTGCTGGTGCGGGTCGAACGCCACGTAGACGTAGAAGAAGGTGAAGGCCACGATCAGGGCGAAGTACACCCCGATGTAGAAGAAGCTTGTCGGCTGGATCGAGTTGCGCACGAAGTTCTGGAAGGCGTGGTTCGGCAGGATGTTCGACAAGAGCACGGGGATGTAGAGCACCGAGCTGGCGAAGATGATCGGGATGACGCCGGCCTGGTTCACCTTGAGCGGGATGTAGGTGGTGGCCCCGCCGACCGAGCGGCGGCCCACCACACGTTTCGCGAAGGTAACCGGGATGCGCCGCTGGCCCTGGTCCATGAAGACGATGAAGACCAACAGGGCGATCGAGATCACCAAGATGATCGTGAACTTGAGCGAGCCGCCCTCCTCGTAGATCGCCTTGCCACCCGAGGGGATGGCGGCGACCACGTTGGCGAAGATCAGGATGCTCATGCCCTGGCCGATGCCGCGCTGGGTGATGAGCTCGGCCAGCCACATGACGAAAGCGGTCCCGGCGGTGAGGCAGAGGACCATGAACACGCCGAGGGGGACCGTGAACTTCGGGATGAGGTCGATGCTGGTGCCGAGCAGGGCGGAGTCGTGGCCGTGGAAGGCGTAGATCAGCCCCGTCGACTGCATGAGGGCCAGCGCGATGGTGAGGTAGCGCGTTGTCTGGGTGATCTTCTTCTGGCCGACCGCCCCCTGCTCGCGCCACTCCTCGAGTTTGGGGATGACCGTCGTGAGCAGCTGGATGATGATCGAGCTGGTGATGTAGGGCATCACGCCGAGCCCGAAGATGGCCAGGCGCGTGAGCGCCCCGCCCGAGAAGAGGTTCAAGAACCCGAGCACGCCCGAGGCGCCAGCCTGGGACTGGAGCAGCTGCACCTTGGCGTAGCTGACGCCGGGGACCGGGACGTTCGCCCCGAACTGGTACAGGGCGATGATGGCGAGCGTGAAGACGACCTTGTTGCGAAGGTCGGGTACTCGGAAGATGTTGCCCAACCGTGAAAGCATGCCGATCCTCGTGTGCCGGGGGCCCCGACTTAGCGGTTCATGAGGGCATTACCCGATGCCGGCGGGCGACCGTTGCCGAACGGCAGGGGCACGCGGGTGACCGTACCACCTGCGCTGGTGATCGCCGCTTCAGCAGAGGCCGAGAAGGCGTGCGCGGAGATCGACAGCGGGCTGGTCACGTCTCCGCGGCCGAGCACCTTGACCAGGGCCTTCCTACGGGCGAGGCCCGAGTCGACCAGGGTCTCGAGGGTGACCTCGTCGACGCCGAGCGCCACGATGGCGTCGAGGTTGACCGGGGTGTACTCGACCCGGAACGGGTTCTTGAAGCCGCGCAGCTTCGGGATGCGCTGCATGAGGGGCAGCTGGCCACCTTCGAAGCCTGCCGGGACTGTGCCGCGGGCGCGCTGGCCCTTCGAACCACGGCCGGCGGTCTTGCCGCCCTTGCCGCCGATGCCGCGTCCGACGCGGCGGCGGTCACGATGTGCGCCCTTCGGGGGCTCGAGGTCGTGGAGCTTCACGACGTCACCTCTTCTACGGTGATCAGGTGCGGCACGCGTGCCAGCATGCCCCGGATCTCGGGGCGGTCGGGCAGGTCGTTGCTCTGGCCGATACCCCGCAGGCCGAGGGCGCGCAGCGTGCCGCGGTGCTTGGGCTTGGTGCCGATGGCCGAGCGCACCTGGGTCACGTGGAGCACCCGGGAGGTGTCGGCCTTCTTCTCTTGGATGGTTGCCATCAGGAGGATGCCTCCGTGTACAGGTCGGTCTCACGGCGACGCTCACGGTAGGAGCGCAGCACGCCGGCGGTCACGACCTCGTCGGGGGCCTTGCCGCGGAGCTTGGCCACCTCGTCGGGGGTGCGCACGGCTTTCAGGCCCGCAATGGTGGCGTGCGCCACGTTGATGCCGTTGGACGAGCCGAGCGATTTGGCCAGGATGTCGCGGATGCCGGCCATCTCCAAGATGGCGCGTGCCGCGCCACCGGCGATGACGCCGGTACCGGGTGCGGCGGGCTTGAGCATGACCCGGCCCGCGCCGCTCTCGCCGATGATGGGGTGGACGATGGTGGTGCCGGCGAGGGCGACCTCGAAGACGTTCTTGCGAGCCTCCTCGATGCCCTTTTGCACGGCGAGGCCGGCTTCTTTGGCCTTGCCGTAGCCGAGGCCGACGTGCCCGTTGCCGTCGCCGACGACCATGAGGGCGGCGAAGGAGAACCGCCGGCCGCCCTTGACCACCTTGGACACCCGGTTCACCCGGATGGTGCGCTCTTCGTATTGTGCTTCGGCCATGGCCTTAGAACTCCAGTCCTTCTTTGCGGGCGGCGTCGGCCAGGACGGCGACGCGGCCGTGGTAGACGAAGCCACCGCGGTCGAACACGACGGTGGTGATGCCGGCTTCCTTGGCCCGGGTGGCGAGCAGGGTGCCCACCCGCTCGGCGCCGGCCACGTTGGCCCCACCGCCGCCGAGCTCGGCGCGCAGCGCAGGCTCGGTGGAGGACGCCGCGGCCAAGGTCACGCCGGCGAGGTCGTCGATCAGCTGGGCGGAGATGTGCCGGTTGGACCGGCTCACCGCCAGGCGGGGCCGCTCGGGGGTGCCCGAGACCTTGGCGCGCACCCGGGAGTGACGGCGGATGCGCAGAGTGCGAGTGCTTCGAGAAGCCATTACTTCGCTGCCTTTCCGGCCTTGCGGAGCACGCGCTCACCCGCGTAGCGCACGCCCTTGCCCTTGTAGGGCTCAGGCTTGCGCAACTTGCGGATGTCGGCGGCCACCTGGCCGACGCGCTCCTTGTCGATGCCCTTGACGATGATGCGGGTCGGCGTCGGGACCTCGAAGGTGATGCCATCGGGTGCGTTGACGTTGACCGGGTGCGAGTAGCCGAGAGCCAGCTCGAGGGAGCCCGGGCCCTTGGCGTTGGCGCGGTAGCCGACGCCGACGATCTCGAGCTCCTTGCTGAAGCCCTGGGTGACGCCGACCACCATGTTGGCGACGAGTGAGCGAGTGAGCCCGTGCAGGGCGCGGTGCTCGCGCTCGTCGTCGGGACGCGCCACCACCAGGGTGTCGCCGTCTTGGGACACGGTGATGCCGCCGGGCAGCGGGCGCTCGAGGCTGCCGCCGGGACCGGTGACCTTCACAGTGTCCTGCTCGAGCGCGACCGTCACACCGGTGGGCACCGGGATCGGGGATCGTCCGATTCGTGACATCAGTTCTCTCCTCGTGCCGGGACGACGCCCGATCGGCGCGCTGGCGCCCTCAGGTCACCAGACATAACAGAGCACCTCGCCGCCGAGATGGCGCTTGCGTGCCTCGCGGTCGGTCATGAGGCCGTGGCTCGTGGACACGACGGCCACGCCGATGCCACCGAGGACGCGCGGGATGCGGTCGGCGCGGGCGTAGATGCGCAGCCCGGGCTTGGAGATCCGCTTGATGCCCGCGATGGTCCGGGTGCGGTCCGGCGCGTACTTGAGGGTGATCTCGAGCACGGAGCCGGGACGGCCCTCGGCGTCGCCCACGGTGTAGCCCGCGATGTAGCCCTCGCTCTCGAGGATCGAGGCCAGGGCCTCCTTCACCTTGGAGCCGGGCATCTTCACGGTCTCGAACTGCGCCGAGTTGGCGTTTCGGATCCGCGTGAGCATGTCAGCGATCGGGTCGGTCATGGTCATGGCCGCGCTCCTCTCACCAGCTCGCCTTGGTCACGCCAGGGATCTCCCCGGCGTGGACCATGGTCCGCAGACAGATACGACAGAGCCCGAACTTGCGGTAGACGGACTTGGGACGGCCGCAGCGCTGGCAGCGCGTGTAGGCGCGCACCTTGAACTTCGGCGTCTTTTGCTGCTTTTGGATGAGTGCCTTCTTCGCCATGATGCTTAACGGGTCTCCTGTCGGAACGGGAAGCCGAATGCACGCAGGAGCGCCCGGCCCTCCTCATTGGTGCGTGCAGTCGTCACAATCGTGATGTCCATGCCCCGCACCGTGTCGATGCGGTCGTAGTCGATTTCGGGGAAGATCAGCTGCTCGGTGACGCCGAAGGTGTAGTTCCCGTGTCCGTCGAACGAGCGGGGCGAGAGGCCCCGGAAGTCACGGATCCGCGGGATGGCGAGAGAGACCAGCCGGTCGAAGAACTCCCAGGCGCGGTCCCCGCGCAGTGTCACCTTCACGCCGATGGCCTGCCCCTCGCGGAGCTTGAAGCCGGCGATCGACTGCTTCGCCCTCGTCACCACCGTCTTTTGGCCGGTGATCAGCTCGAGGTCGCGCTGGGCGCCCTCGATGAGGGACTGCTGCTGGGTGGCCCGGCCGACGCCGCAGTTGAGCACGATCTTCTCGAGACGCGGGACCTGCATGACGTTGGCCAGGCCGAGCTCCTCTTGGAGCTGGGGCCGCAGCACGTTCAAGTAGCGCTCTTTGAGGCGCGGGAGCGTTCCCGCTTCGATGGTGGTCACAGCTCTGCTCCACATTGCTTGCAGACCCGGATCTTCGCCCCGTCCTTGTCGAGGGAGCTCCCCGCACGCGCCGGCCCGGAGTGCGAGCTGCACCACAGGGAGACCGCAGAGGCGGGGACGGGCATGAACTTGTCGATGATGCCGCCCTGCATGGTGGCGCGGGTCGGCTTCTGGCTGCGCTTTGCCACGTTGACGCCCTCGAGCACGAGCCGTCCCTCGGAAGGCATGGCCCGGATGACCTCGGACCGGTGTCCCCGGTACTTGCCCGAGCGCACGATGACCTTGTCGCCCTTCTTGATCTTCATCACAGCACCTCCGGTGCGAGTGAGACGATGCGCATGAACTTCTTGTCGCGAAGCTCGCGCCCGACCGGGCCGAAGATGCGCGTGCCCCTCGGCTGCTGGGCCTCGTTGATGAGGACGGCCGCGTTCTCGTCGAAGCGGATGTAGGAGCCGTCCGGGCGGCGCTTCTCTTTCTTGGTGCGCACGACGACGCAGCGCACGACATCGCCCTTTTTGACCGCGGCGCCCGGGATGGCGTCCTTGACGGTCGCTACGAAGACGTCGCCGATGCTGGCGTAGCGGCGCCGGGATCCCCCGAGGACCCGGATGCACAGCACCTCTTTTGCGCCGGAGTTGTCAGCCACTCGGAGGCGGGACTCTTGCTGGATCATCGTGCACGCTCGGTGACTTCGGCCAGCCGCCAGCGCTTGAGCTTGGACAGCGGGCGGGTCTCGACGACCCGGACGCGGTCTCCCACCTTGGCGGTGGAGTCGGCGTCGTGGACGTAGAGGCGCTTGGTCCGCTGCACCGTCTTGCCGTAGCGGGGGTGGCGGACTCGCTCGACGACGGCCACCACCACGGTGGCGTCCATGGAGTCAGACACCACGATGCCCTCGCGGACCTTGCGGCGGTTCGGCCTTGCTGCGGCGTCTGCCGTGTCGTCGGCCATCAGCCCTCCTCTGTTGCGTGGTCAGCCACACCGGCCGAGACGGCTGCGGTGGCGGTGGCGGGAAGATAGGTGCCCTCGGCTTCGGCGATCTCTCGGTCGCGCAGCACCGTCAGGATGCGGGCCACCTCGCGGCGGACGTGGCCGATGCGCGCCGTGTTGTCCAGCTGGCCGGTCGCCAGCTGGAAGCGCAGGTTGAACAGCTCGCGGCGCGACTCGGCGAGCCGGCCTTCGAGCTCCTCGGTCCCGAGGAGGGTGAGTTCGGTTGCGGTTGTCATCAGACCTGGACCTCTGCGGTGCCGTGGGTGCCGGGGCGCACGACGAAGCGCGCCTTGAAGGGGAGCTTCTGGATGGCCCGGTTCATGGCGGACTCGGCCAACTCGCGGTCGACTCCGGCCAGCTCGAAGAGCACCCGGCCCGGGCGCACGACGGCCACCCAGTGCTCGGGGTTGCCCTTGCCCGAGCCCATGCGGGTCTCGGCCGGCTTCTCGGTGACGGGCTTGTCGGGGAAGACCCGGATCCACACCTTGCCACCGCGCTTCACGTGGCGGGTCATGGCGATACGGGCGGCCTCGATCTGGCGGGCGGTGAGCCAACCGGGCTCGAGGGCCTGGATGCCGAAGTCGCCGAAGGTGACGGTGGTGCCGCCCTTGGCGGCGCCGGTGAGACGCCCACGGTGCTGCTTGCGGTGCTTGACCTTCCTGGGCATCAACATGTCAGTCGACCTCCCGGCGGAAGTGCGGCGTCTCGTGGTGCTCCTGGCGGGTGCGCCGCTCGATCTCCTCGTCCTCGGCCAGCTGGCGCTCGAGGGCGTCGGGCTCGGCCGGCGTGGCGACCAGGTCAGCGACGGGGACCTCTTCGCCCTCTGTCGCCTCGTCGGTGGCCGGGGCGGGTGCCTCCTCGGCGACGGGCGCGATGGGCGCCTCGGCGGCGGGGGCGCCGTTGGTCTGAGCGACCTCTTCTTCGACCACGATTTCGGAGAACTCCTCGTCGGCCGCGTCCCCGGGGATGCCCTGGTCGCTGCGGCGACGGCCGCCACCGGCGGTGATGAGTCGACGGGGGCCGCCCTGGCCGGAGGTCTCGCCGACGGCCATGGCCGCCTCGCGGGTGATCTTGTCCTCGATGGAGACCTTGTAAGGGAGGATGTCGCCCTTGTAGATCCACACCTTGACACCGACCCGGCCCGAGGTGGTCTTGGCCTCGCGGAAGCCATAGTCGATGTCGGCGCGCAGCGTGTGCAGCGGGACACGGCCCTCGCGGTAGGACTCCTTGCGCGACATCTCAGAGCCGCCCAGGCGGCCCGAGCACTGGACCTTGATGCCCTGGGCACCGGCCTTCTGCACCGTCTGGATGGCCCGCTTCATGGCCCGGCGGAACGCCACCCGGCGCACCAGCTGGTCGCAGATGCCCTGGGCGATGAGCGCGGCGTCGAGCTCGGGCTGCTTGATCTCTTGGATGTTGAGCTGGATCCGGTTCTGGAGGCCCGTGATCTCTTCGAGCTTCTTCTTCAGGCGGTCGGCCTCGGAGCCTCGCCGGCCGATGACGATGCCCGGGCGCGCCGTGTGGATGTCGACGCGCAGCCGGTCACGGGTGCGCTCGACCTCGATGCGGCTCACGGCCGCGGTCTCGAGCTGGGACATCAGGTAGTCGCGGATCTTCCAGTCCTCGACCACGAACTCCTGGTAGTGGCGCTCTTCGAACCAACGGGACTTCCAGTCGGTAGTGACGCCGAGACGGAACCCGTAGGGGTTTACCTTCTGGCCCATCTACTTGCCCTCTTCCTCATCTGCGTTCACGTCGTCGCTCTCCTCGGCGGCGTCGTGCACCGCATCGTTCTCCTCGATTGCTGCTTCGGTGTCGAACTCATCGGCCGCGGACTCGACGATGTCCTCCGCCGCCTGCTCGGTGGCGGCGTCGTCGACGAGCTCGGACTCGACCTCTTCTTCTTGTGCCTGGGCTGCCTCGGCCTCGGCCGCGGCCTCGGCCTGGGCGGTGCGCCGGCGGCTGAGGCGACCCGAGAGGTCGGCACGGCGACGGGACTCGGACACCCGGCGCGAGCGCTGCGCGCCCTGCACCTCGCGCTCGGCACGACGACGGGCGAGGCGCTCCTCGGGGAGGCGGCTCACGATGATGGTGATGTGGCAGGTCCGCTTGCGGATGCGCGTGGCCCGGCCACGCGCCCGGGGGCGCCAGCGCTTCAAGGTCGCGCCCTCATCGGCGAAGCAGGCTGCCACGTAGAGCTCGTCGGGGTCGAGGCCGTCGTTGTGGGCGGCGTTGGCGACGGCGGAGGCCAGCACCTTGCCGATCACATCCGCCGCCTCGCGCGAGGTCGTCGCCAGCAGCTCGGCCGCCCGACCGACGTCCTCGCCCCGGATGAGGTCGAGCACCTGGCGGGCCTTGCTGGCCGACATGCGCGAGTACTTGAGGACGGCCTTGGTCCCGGGACGCTCGTTGGTCTTCGATGCGGTCATCTCAACGCCTTCCCGGGCGTTCCTGGCCGGCGTGGAAGCGGAAGGTCCGCGTGGGAGCGAACTCGCCCAACTTGTGGCCGACCATCGACTCGGTGACGTAGACGGGCACGTGACGTCGCCCGTCGTGGACGGCGATGGTGTGGCCGACCATGTCGGGGATGATGGTCGAGCGGCGGGACCAGGTCTTGATGACCCGCTTGTCCCCGCTCGCGTTCAGGACGTCCACCTTCTTCAGGAGGTGGTCGTCGACGAACGGTCCCTTCTTCAGGCTGCGTGGCATTGCCAGCTCCTCCAGCTACCGTCGCGAGCCGCGGGTGCGGCGCCGACGGACGATCATGTCGTTCGAGTCCTTGTTCCGGTCACGGGTGCGGCCCTCGGGCTTCCCCCACGGGGAGACCGGGTGCCGACCACCGGAGGTCTTGCCTTCGCCGCCACCGAGCGGGTGGTCGACGGGGTTCATGGCCACGCCACGGGTCTGGGGGCGGATGCCCTTCCAGCGGTTGCGGCCGGCCTTGCCCACCTTGATGAGCTCGTCCTCGGCGTTGCCGACGACCCCGAGGGTGCCGCGGCAATCGATGGGCACGCGCCGCATCTCGGTCGAGGGCAGGCGCAGGGTGGCGAAGCCGCCGTCTTTGGCCACGAGCTGGATGCTCATGCCCGCCCCGCGGCCCATCTTGCCGCCGCCACCGGGGCGCAGCTCGACGTTGTGGATGACCGAGCCGACCGGGATGTAGCGAAGCGGAAGGGCGTTGCCGGTTCGAATCTCAGCGCCCTGGCCCGACTGCAGCAGGTCGCCCACCTTGATGCCGGCGGGAGCGAGGATGTAGCGCTTCTCGCCGTCGAGATAGTGGAGCAGCGCGATGCGGGCGTTGCGGTTCGGGTCGTACTCGATCGACGCGACCTTGGCCGGCACGCCGTCCTTGTTGCGGTGGAAGTCGATGATCCGGTACGCCCGCTTGTGGCCTCCGCCGCGGTGGCGGGAGGTCTTGCGGCCGTAGCTGTTGCGGCCGCCGGACTTCGGGGCGGGGACGACCAGCGAGCGCTCGGGGCGGTCGCGGGTGATCTCGGCGAAGTCCGAGACGGTCTGGAACCGGCGTCCGGGGCTGGTGGGCTTTCGTGATCGCAGTGCCATGGCGGTGTCCTGGTGCTCAGCTCTCGAAGAGGTCGATCGTGTCGCCGGCGGCGAGGGTGACCATGGCCCGCTTCTGGTTGGGCCGCTGACCCCGCACGTTCGTACGACGGTTCCGGGTGGCCTTGCCCTTGCGGGTCAAGGTGTTGACCTTGGTGACGCGCACGCTGAAGGCCTGCTCCACGGCGTGACGCACGTCGATCTTGGTGGCGTCGGGGTCGACGATGAAGACGTAGACGCCCCTGTCCATGAGGGCGTAGGTTTTCTCGGAGACCACCGGCCGCACGAGCACGCTCATTGCGTCGCGCATCAGCGCACCTCTTTCTCGTCGGCGGCGTCCGCTGCGGCCTCATCGCCTTCGGCGTCGTCGGCACCCACCTCGAGCACGTCGACGGAGACCTCGCCGGTGGCGGCATCGACCACGATGTCGGTCACGTCGGTCACGTGCTCGCCGGTGATCGAGTCGCTGACCTCGTCGATGACCTCGATCACGATGTCACCGGTCTCCTCGTCGACGGTCTCGATGACTGTCTCGGTGACCTCGAAGCGGCCGGGCAGCGTCTCGTCGGTGAACAGCACCCAGTCGTTGCGCAGCACGTCGTGGGCGCTCAGCTCGCCGAACGTGGTGGTCTGGACGTGGCCGAGGTTGGCGAAGGAGCGCAGGGCCACTTCGTCGTCGGCGCAGAGCACCACGAGCACCGAGCCCTCGATGCCGAGGGCGGCGAGGGCGGCGAGGGCGGACTTGGTCCGCGGCGTCTCCCACCCGTAGGCGTCGATCAGCGCCACGCGCTCTTCGCCGGCGCGGTCCGACAGGGCCGAGCACAGGGCGAGGCGCACCATCTTCTTCGGTGTCTTCTGGGCGTAGCTGCGGGGCTTCGGGCCGAGGGCGACGCCACCGCCCACCCAGATGGGTGAGCGAGAGGAGCCGGCGCGGGCCCGGCCGGTGCCCTTCTGGCGGAAGGGCTTGGCCCCGCCACCGCGGCGCTCCGAACGGGTCTTGGTCGACTGGGTGCCCGAGCGGGCGGCGGCCAGCTGGGCGGTGACGACCTGGTGGAGCACGGCGAGGTTGGGCTCGATGCCGAAGATGGTGGGCTCGAGGTCGACGGGGCCGAGTTCGTTGCCGTCCACGTCGCGGCGGGTGACCGAGCGGCGCAGCGGCTCGGGGCGCTCCTTCTTGCGGGCGGTGCGCAGCGCGCCGCCGGGCTCGTAGGTGGCGGTGCTCATCGGGCCACTCCCCCCTTGCCGATGGGCGTCTTCACCGAGTTGCGCAGCACGACGACCGAGCCCTTGGAGCCCGGGACCGCACCTTTGACCAGCACCAGCTGGCGCTCGGCGTCGGCGGAGATGATCTCCAAGTTCAAGGCGGTGACTTGCTGGCCACCCATGCGCCCGGCCATGCGCGTGCCCTTGAAGACGCGCCCGGGCGTGGCGCACGCGCCGATGGAGCCCGGAACCCGGTGTGCCTTGTGGTTGCCGTGGCTCGCACTCTGGCCCTTGAAGTTGTGGCGCTTCATCCCGCCGGCGAAGCCCTTGCCCTTCGACACCGCGATGGCATCGACCCGCTCGCCGGCGCTCCACAGGTCCGCACTCAGCTCCTGGCCGACCTCGTACTCGGAGACATCTTCGACCCGCAACTCCAAGAGGCGGCGGCCGGCGTCGACGCCGGCCTTGTCGAAGTGGCCCTGCTCGGGCTTGGTGAGGGTCGATGCCCGGCGGAACCCGTAGGTCACCTGGAGGGCGGAGTAGCCCTCCCGCTCGGGGGTCTTGACCTGGACGATGCGCACGGGCGCGACGCGCAGCACCGTGACGGGGATCGCCCGGTTCTGGTCATCCCAGACCTGCGTCATGCCGACCTTCTCGCCGACGATCGCTTTGGTTGCCACTGATGCGACTCTTTCTGCGCGGTGCACGGTCTCCCGCGCACGCCAACGCTCCGCTCGGGATCCCCGAGCGGAGCGCTCGAATGTGGTGGCCTGAGGTCCCCGGCCCCCGGAGGGACGACGGGCGCTCAAGCACGTCTAACTGGACCCGTCCGCTTCCACTGCCGGACGGCTCGGGCCGGAAATCGACCCGGCTGGTAACGCTACACCATCACCTTGGTCCCCGCCAGAGCGCCGCGGCAGTCCCACGACGCCCTTCGGGGCTCAGGCGTTTTGGATCTTGATCTCGATGTCGACGCCGGCGGGCAGGTCAAGGCGCTGGAGCGAGTCCACCGTCTTCGGTGTGTGCTCGACGATGTCGACGAGGCGCTTGTGCACCCGCATCTCGAAGTGCTCGCGGCTGTCCTTGTACTTGTGCGGCGAGCGGATCACCGTGTAGCGGTGCTTGTCCGTCGGGAGCGGCACCGGGCCCTGGACCTTGGCCTGGGTGCGCAGCACCGTCTGGACGATCTTCTCCGTCGACTGGTCGAGGATCTCGTGGTCGTAGGCCTTGAGCCGGATTCTGATTTTCTGACGGGGCCCGTCGGCCATGGTGCCTCTTCCTCGCTCGGTTGCTCGAACGCCTGGACTACTTGATGATCTTGGTGACTCGGCCCGAGGCGACGGTGCGCCCACCCTCGCGGATGGCGAAGCGAAGGCCCTCGTCCATGGCGATGGGCTTGCCCAGCTCGACCCTCAGGTCCGTGTTGTCACCGGGCATGACCATCTCGGTGCCCTCGGGCAGCGTGATGGTGCCGGTCACGTCGGTGGTCCGGAAGTAGAACTGCGGTCGGTAGTTGTTGAAGAACGGCTTGTGGCGGCCACCCTCGTCCTTGTTGAGGACGTAGATGGTGCCCTCGAACTCGGTGTGGGGGGTGATGGAGCCCGGCTTGCACAGCACCTGGCCCCGCTCGACGTCCTCCTTCTTCGTCCCACGCAGCAGGGCGCCGATGTTGTCGCCGGCCTGGCCCTGGTCGAGGAGCTTGCGGAACATCTCGACCCCGGTCACCGTGGTCTTTTGCGTGTCACGCAGTCCCACGATCTCGACCTCGTCGCCGACGTTGACGATGCCCTGCTCCACCTTGCCGGTGACGACGGTGCCACGGCCGGTGATGGACATGACGTCCTCGACGGGCATGAGGAAGGGCTTGGCCACGTCACGCTCGGGCTCGGGGATGTACGTGTCGACCGCATCCATGAGCTCCAAGATCTTTGGCGTCCACTCCGGGTCGCCCTCGAGGGCCTTGAGGGCGCTGACACGCACGATCGGGGTGTCGTCGCCGGGGAACTCGTACTCGTTGAGCAGCTCGCGCACCTCGAGCTCGACCAGGTCCAAGAGCTCCTCGTCGTCGACCGTGTCAGCCTTGTTGAGGGCGACCACGATGTAGGGGACGCCGACCTGGCGGGCGAGCAGGACGTGCTCACGCGTCTGGGGCATCGGGCCGTCGGCGGCCGAGACCACGAGGATGGCCCCGTCGACCTGGGCGGCGCCGGTGATCATGTTCTTGATGTAGTCGGCGTGGCCGGGCATGTCGACGTGCGCGTAGTGGCGGTTGGCCGTCTCGTACTCGACGTGGGCGATCGAGATGGTGATGCCGCGCTGCTTCTCTTCGGGCGCCTTGTCGATCTGGTCGAAGGGGGTGAACGAGGTGTTCGGGTTGGTCTCCGAGAGCACCTTGGTGATGGCGGCCGTCAGCGTCGTCTTGCCGTGGTCGATGTGTCCCATCGTGCCCACGTTGACATGTGGCTTCGTGCGTTCGAACTTCTGCTTGGCCATTTCGGAGAACTACTCCTGATCTCGGGCGGAACCCACTCGGGCCCGCATATGGCGGTCTCCCGCCGCTTCCTCTTTGTCGTGCCGTAGTGCCACCGCCTCGGCGGTGTCCTGCTTGCGGTCGGGCGGACCCGGCCTACCTACTCCCCCTTCGCCCGGGCAATGATCTCCTTGGCGATGGATTCGGGAACTTCGTTGTAGGCGTGGAACTGCATCGAGTACGTGGCACGGCCCTGCGTACGCGAGCGCAGGTCGGTAGCGTAGCCGAACATGTCGGCCAGCGGTACCTGGGCCCGGATGACCTGGCTGTTGCCCCGCTGGTCCATGCCCTCGACCCGGCCGCGCCTCGACGACAGGTCGCCGATGACGTCGCCCATGTAGTCGTCGGGGGTGACGACCTCGACGGCCATCACCGGCTCGAGGAGGACGGGGCTCGCCCTGCGGGCTGCCTCCTTCACTGCCATGGAGCCGGCGATCTTGAACGCCATCTCGGAGCTGTCCACATCGTGGTACGAGCCGTAGGTGAGCAGCACCCGGACGTCGACCGTCGGGTAGCCCGCCAGCACGCCCGAGGTGAGGGCCTCTTGGATGCCGGCGTCAACCGAGGGGATGTACTCCTTCGGGATGACGCCGCCGGTGATCTTGTCCACGAACTCGTAGCCGCCGCCGGGGCCGGTGGGCTCCAGCGTGATGACCACGTGCCCGTACTGCCCACGGCCACCGGTCTGGCGGACGTAGCGGGTCTCGACCTTCTCCACCGCCTTGCGCACGGTCTCTCGGTACGCCACCTGGGGCTTGCCCACGTTCGCGTCGACCGAGAACTCGCGCAGCATCCGGTCGACGAGCACCTCGAGGTGGAGCTCGCCCATCCCCGAGATGACGGTCTGGCCGGTCTCCTCGTCGGAGCGCACCCGGAACGTCGGGTCCTCCTCGGAGAGCGAGAACAGCGCCCGGGAGAGCTTGTCCTGGTCGGCCTTGGTCTTCGGTTCGACGGCGACGTGGATGACCGGCTCGGGGAACTCGAGGGCCTCGAGCAGGATCGGGTGGCCCGGGTCAGAGAGGGTGTCACCGGTGGTGGTCTGCTTGAGCCCAACGGCGGCCACGATGTCGCCGGCGAAGCAGGCGTCGCGGTCCTCACGGCTGTTCGCGTGCATCTGGAGCAGTCGCCCGACGCGCTCTTTGCGGTCCTTCGTCGTGTTGGTCACCGTGCCGCCCTTGCGCAGCGTCCCCGAGTAGACCCGCAGGTACGTGAGCTTGCCGACGTAAGGGTCCGTCATCACCTTGAAGGCGAGGGCTGAGAAGGGCGCGTCGTCGTCGCAGGTCCGCTCGAGTACCTCGTCCTTGCCCGGGACCGTGCCCTGGGTGGGGGGCAGGTCGAGCGGGGAGGGCAGGTAGTCGACCACGGCGTCGAGCATGGGCTGGACGCCCTTGTTCTTGAACGCCGAGCCGCACAGCACCGGGACGACCTCGCTCGAGAGGGTGGCCGCGCGCAACGCCCGGTGCAGGTCCTCGGCGGTGATCTCCTCGGACTCGAGGTACTTCTCCATGATCACGTCGTCGTAGTTGGAGAGCACGTCGACGAGCTGGTGGTGGGCGTCCTCGGCGTCAGCCTTCATCTCAGTGGGGATCTCGATCTCTTCCCACTCCTCGCCCTTGCCCTCCACCTCGTCCCAGACGAGGGCCTTTCGCTTGAGCAGGTCGACGACGCCTCGGAAGCCGCCCTCGGCGCCGATGGGCAGCTGGATGACGGCCGGGTTGGCGTCGAGTCGGTCCTTGATCATCTCGACGGTGCGGCCGAAGTCCGCGCCGATGCGGTCCATCTTGTTCACGAAGCAGATGCGCGGCACGTGGTACTTGTTCGCCTGGCGCCAGACGGTCTCGGTCTGGGGCTCGACGCCGGCCACGGCATCGAAGACGGCGACGGCGCCGTCGAGGACGCGCAGGCTCCGCTCCACCTCGACGGTGAAGTCGACGTGGCCCGGGGTGTCGATGATGTTGATCCACGTGTCACGCCAGCGGCAGGTGGTCGCGGCCGAGGTGATCGTGATGCCGCGCTCTTGCTCTTGGACCATCCAGTCCATGGTGGCGGCGCCCTCGTGGACCTCGCCGATCTTGTAGTTGCGGCCCGTGTAGTACAGGATCCGCTCGGTGGTGGTGGTCTTGCCGGCGTCGATGTGCGCCATGATCCCGATGTTGCGGGTCCGGGCAAGGGGGAACTCGCGGATAGGCAGCGGTTCAGCCATAGTGCTCTTTCTTGGGCCCCGCCACTACCAGCGGTAGTGGGCGAAGGCCTTGTTGGATTCGGCCATCTTGTGCATGTCCTCGCGGCGCTTGACTGCTGCCCCGATGCCGTTGCTGGCATCGAGGATCTCGGCGGCGAGGCGCTCGGCCATGGTCTTCTCCCGGCGCTGCTTGGAGAAGGTCGTGAGCCAGCGGATGGCGAGGGTGGTGGCCCGGCGGGGCCGTACTTCGACGGGGACCTGGTAGGTGGCGCCACCGACGCGGCGGCTCTTCACCTCGAGCTCGGGCCGGACGTTCTCGACGGCGCGCTTCAACACGGCGACGGGGTCCGAGTCGGTGCGCTCCTTCACGGTGTCGAGCGCGGTGTAGACGATGCGCTCGGCCACGGTGCGCTTGCCGCGCGAGAGGACCTTGTTGGTCACCTGGGTTACGAGCACCGACCGGTAGACCGGGTCGGGCATGAGCTCACGTCGCGGTGCTGGTCCGTTGCGGGGCATTACTTCTCCTTCTTGGCGCCGTAGCGGCTGCGGGCCTGGCTGCGCTCGCGCACGCCCGAGGTGTCGAGTGCGCCGCGGATGACCTTGTAACGCACGCCGGGCAGGTCCTTCACACGGCCGCCGCGCACGAGGACGATGGAGTGCTCCTGGAGGTTGTGGCCGACGCCGGGGATGTAGGCAGTGATCTCCACGCCCGAGGTGAGCCGCACACGGGCGACCTTGCGCAGGGCCGAGTTCGGCTTCTTGGGCGTGGTCGTGTAGACACGCGTGCAGACACCGCGGCGCTGAGGGGCACCCTTGAGTGCCGGCGTCTTGGACTTGGTCTCTTTGGCCTGTCGTCCTTTGCGGACGAGCTGGGCGATCGTGGGCACGCGCTACCTCAGGTGGTTTGGACTGCGGGGTGGACTACGGACGGGTCCGAGCGGCCAAAAGACGCGCTCGAACGGCTTTTCCATGCTAGTGGCACAAAAGGGGGGTGGCAACAGCGGGTTTCCCCGCCCGGCCGGCTGCCCGAGGCGGGCGGGGGGACCCGGTGTTCGTCGTCTGCTCAGGCGCCGGCCTCGAGGGTACTGGCCGTCGCTGCGTCCTCGCCGTCGCCGCTCGGCGCGGCGCCGAGCCAGCTGGCGTCGACGGACGGGTCGAAGGGGTCGTTGCTGATCCCCTCACCCGAGACGTCGGCCAGCCAGGCGGCCAGGTCCTCGTCCCCGCCGTCGCTGCGCAGCGCCCAGAAGGGCATGGCGTCGGCGTCGGGCATCTCGAGGCGGATGTCGCGGTAGCGCTCCATGCCGGTGCCGGCCGGGATGAGCTTGCCGATGATGATGTTCTCCTTCAGGCCGAACAGCTGGTCGGAGCGGCCTTCGATGGCCGCCTCGGTCAGCACCCGGGTGGTCTCCTGGAAGGAGGCCGCCGACAGCCACGAGTCCGTGGCCAGGGAGGCCTTGGTGATGCCCATCAGCTCCGGGCGGCCCTCGGCGGGGCGCTTGCCCTCCTCGACGAGCGCACGGTTGACCTCGGCGTAGATCTGGTTGTCGACGCGCTCTCCCGGGAGGAACGGGGCGTCACCAGGCTCTGCGACCAGCACCCGGCGCAGCATCTGCCGGACGATGAGCTCGATGTGCTTGTCGTGGATGGACACGCCCTGGTCCCGGTAGACCTTCTGGACCTCTTCGACGAGGTACTGCTGGGTCTCCCGGATGCCCTTGACCTCCAAGAGCTCCTTCGGGTCCTTCGGGCCCTCGACGAGGGCGTCGCCGGCCCCGACTTCCTGGCCGTCGGCGACTTCGAGGTGGGCGCGGGGGGCGACCAGTGCCGATTCCTCGGCACCGTCGTCGGCCACCACGGTGATACGGCGGCCGCCCTCCTCGTCCTCGATGCGCACCACGCCGGTGTGGCGTGCGAGCACCGCCGCACCCTTGGGGGTGCGGGCCTCGAACAGCTCGACCACGCGCGGGAGGCCGTGGGTGATGTCCTCGCCGACCACACCACCGGTGTGGAAGGTCCGCATGGTGAGCTGGGTCCCCGGCTCACCGATGGACTGGGCGGCGATGACGCCGACCGCCTCACCGAGCTCGATCATCTTGCCGGTCGCCAGGCTCTTGCCATAGCAGGCGGCGCAGACGCCGTGCGTGGCTTCGCAGGTGAGTGCCGAGCGGACGCGGATACGGTCCACGCCCGGGTCGTCACGCAGGCGCGCCACCATCTCGTCTTCGAGCATGACCCCGACCGGGATCACCTCGCCGTCGGAGAGGGTGACGGGCTCGACCAGCCAGCGCCCGTAGGCCCTGGTCTCGAGGTAGCTGCGCTTCCCGGGGGTGTCGGGGACCACGTCCTCGATCCAGATCCCACGCTGGGAGCCGCAGTCGTCCTCGCGCACGATCAGCTCCTGGGCCACGTCGACCAGGCGGCGGGTCAGGTACCCCGAGTCGGCGGTGCGAAGGGCCGTGTCCGCGAGGCCCTTGCGGGCGCCGTGGGTGGAGATGAAGTACTCGAGCACCGAGAGGCCCTCACGGAAGGAGGACTTGATCGGCCTCGGGATCATCTCACCGCGCGGGTTCGAGACGAGGCCCTTCATGCCGGCGATCTGGCGGATCTGCTGGGCGTTGCCTCGGGCACCGGAGTCAACCATCATGTCGAGCGGGTTGAACGACAGGGTCGAGAGCTGCTGCTCCATGGCCCGGCCGACCTCGGAGTTCGCCGACGTCCAGATCTCGATCTCCTTCTGGCGCCGCTCGTCGTCGGTGATGATGCCGCGCTTGAACTGGTTCTCGGCCTTCTCCGCTTCCTTCTCGTAGCGGTCCAGGATCTGCTGCTTGTCGGCTGGGGTCACCACGTCGTTGATCGAGATGGTGAGGCCCGACTGGGCGGCGAAGCGGAACCCCAGCGCCTTGATGCGGTCGAGCGAGGCGCCGACCTCGGCCTTGTGGTAGTCGGCGGCGAGCTCCTCGACGATGACGCCGATGGGAACATTGCGCTTGCCGACCACCTCGTTCACGTAGCGGAACCCCTCGGGGAGCGCCTCGTTGAAGAAGAGGCGGCCCGGGGTGGTCTCGAGCGTGACCGAAGCCTCGCCCTCAGCGACGGTTCCCGCAGCCTCGAGCCGGCGGGCCAGCGACGAGCCCGGGAGCGGGCGCAGCGTGATGCTGGCGTGCAGGTCGATGTCACCCACGTCGAAGGCCGCCTGGACCTCGTAGGAGTGCCGGAAGGCCCGACCGCTGCCCTTGGCCCCCTCGACGGCGAGCGTCAGGTAGTAGGCGCCGAAGACCATGTCCTGGGTGGGCACGGTGATCGGGCGCCCCGTGGCCGGGGACAGGATGTTGTTCGCCGACAGCATCAGCACGCGCGCCTCGGCCTGGGCCTCGGCGGACAGCGGCAGGTGCACAGCCATCTGGTCACCGTCGAAGTCGGCGTTGAACGCGGTGCAGACGAGCGGGTGGACCTGGATGGCCTTGCCCTCGACCAGCACCGGCTCGAACGCCTGGATACCCAGGCGGTGGAGCGTCGGTGCACGGTTGAGGAGCACCGGGTGCTCCTTGATGACGCCCTCGAGGACGTCCCAGACCTGCGGGCGACGGCGCTCGACCATGCGCTTGGCCGACTTGATGTTCTGGGCCATCTCGGTGTCGACGAGCCGCTTCATGACGAATGGCTTGAAGAGCTCGAGCGCCATGAGCTTGGGCAGGCCGCACTGGTGGAGCAGGAGCGTCGGGCCGATCACGATGACCGAGCGGCCCGAGTAGTCGACGCGCTTGCCGAGCAGGTTCTGGCGGAACCGGCCCTGCTTGCCCTTCAGCATGTCCGAGAGCGACTTGAGCGGGCGGTTGCCCGGCCCGGTGACCGGGCGGCCCCGGCGGCCGTTGTCGAACAGTGCGTCGACGGCCTCTTGGAGCATCCGCTTCTCGTTGTTGATGATGATCTCGGGCGCGCCGAGGTCCAACAGCCGCTTCAGGCGGTTGTTGCGGTTGATCACCCGGCGGTAGAGGTCGTTCAGGTCCGAGGTGGCGAAGCGGCCACCGTCGAGCTGGACCATCGGGCGCAGGTCGGGGGGGATGACCGGGACGGCCTCGAGGATCATGGCCCGCGGGTCGTTGATCCGCCGGCCGTGCTCGTCGCGACGGTTGAAGGCGGTGACGATCTTGAGGCGCTTGATGACCTTCTGGCGGCGCTGGGCCGAGAGCGGCCGGCGGCCGTCGGCGGCGTCGATCATCTCGCGCAGCTTGATCTCCTCGGCATCGAGGTCGATGCGGTCGATGAGGCGCGAGATGGTCTCGGCCCCCATCCCGCCCTCGAAGTAGTCCTCGTAGCGCAGGCGCAGCTCACGCCAGAGCAGCTCGTCCTCGATGATCTTTCTGGCGTGGAGGCTCTTGAACTCGTCGAGCGAGCGCTTGGCCAGCTCGATCTCGTCCTGGGCGCGCTCGCGCACCGCCGTGATCTCCTTTTCGACCGCCTTCTGGCGTGCCTTGACCTCGGCGTCGCGGGCCCCTTCGGACTCGAGCTTGGCCAGCTCCTCCTCGAGCGCCTTGAAACGGCGGTCGATTTCCAGGTCCCGGCGCCGCTCGATGTCGACGACCTCGTCGACCATCTCGGACTCGAGGGTCGGGAGGTCCTCGTGGCGCTTCGCCTCGTCGACCCAGGTGACCAGGTTGGCGGCGAAGTAGATGACCTTCTCCAGCTGCTTGGCCTTCAGCTCCTCACGGGCCTCGGTGCCCATGAGCAGGTAGGCCAGCCAGCTGCGCGTGCCGCGCAGGTACCAGATGTGCACGACCGAGGCGGCCAGCTCGATGTGGCCCATGCGCTCGCGCCGGACCTTCGAGCGGGTGACCTCGACGCCACAGCGCTCGCAGATGATGCCCTTGAAGCGCACCCGCTTGTACTTGCCGCAGTAGCACTCCCAGTCCTTGGTGGGACCGAAGATCTTCTCGCAGAACAGGCCGTCCTTTTCGGGGCGCAGCGTCCGGTAGTTGATCGTCTCGGGCTTCTTCACCTCGCCGTTGGACCACCCGCGGATGGAGTCGCCGGTGGCGAGCCCGATCCGCAGCTGGTCGAAAGTGTTCACATCGAGTGCCGTCATGAGAAGCTCCTCTCGGCGGCGCGCCGCTCGTCCTCCTCGTCCGAACCACGTTCGGGCCGACTGATATCGATGCCGAGCTCCTCGGCCGTGCGGAACACATCCTCGTCGAGCTCGTGCATCTCGATCTCCTGCCCGTCGACGGCGAGAACCTCGACGTCGAGGCAGAGAGACTGCATTTCTTTGATGAGTACCTTGAAGCTCTCGGGGATACCGGGCTCGGGGATGTTCTCCCCTTTCACGATCGCCTCGTAGACCTTGACCCGGCCCAACACGTCGTCGGACTTGATGGTCAAGAGCTCCTGGAGGGCGTAGGCGGCACCGAATGCCTCAAGCGCCCACACCTCCATCTCCCCGAAGCGCTGCCCACCGAACTGGGCCTTGCCGCCGAGGGGCTGCTGGGTGATCATCGAGTACGGGCCGGTCGAGCGGGCGTGGATCTTGTCGTCGACCAGGTGGGCGAGCTTCAAGATGTACACGTAGCCGACCGAGATCGGGTTGTCGTACTGCTCACCGGTGCGGCCGTTGAACAGCGTGACCTTGCCGTCCGAGCCGATCTGGACGTCACCGTTGGCCGAGTCCGAGTTGAGGGTCTCGAAGATCTTCTTGATGGTCGGGTGACGACCGGCGTCTTCCTCCTCGTCCCAGTGGGCACCGTCGAAGACCGGGGTGGCAACCCACGCGGCGGGCACCGTGCGGGGGCGAGTCTTGCGCAGCGCGCCGTCACCCCGACCGCTCGTCCCGACGCCGTCTTCGACCTCGATCCCGTCCCAGCCGTGGCGGGCCGCGTAGCCGAGATGGCTCTCGAGGACCTGGCCCACGTTCATGCGCGAGGGCACGCCGAGGGGGTTCAAGATGATGTCGACGGGCGTCCCGTCAGACAGGAACGGCATGTCCTCGATCGGGAGAATCTTGGAGATGACGCCCTTGTTGCCGTGACGGCCGGCCAGCTTGTCGCCTTCGGAGATCTTGCGCCTCTGGGCGACGTAGACCCGCACGAGCTGGTTGACCCCGGGGGGCAGCTCATGGGAGTCCTCACGGGAGAACACCCGCACGTCGATGACCTTGCCCGACTCCCCGTGGGGGACCTTCAGGCTGGTGTCTCGGACCTCACGGGCCTTCTCACCGAAGATCGCACGGAGCAGGCGCTCCTCGGGGGTCTGCTCGGTCTCACCCTTCGGCGTGACCTTGCCGACGAGGACGTCGCCCGGCTCGACCTCGGCACCGACGCGGATAATGCCGCGCTCGTCCAAGTCGGCGAGGATCTCCTCGGAGAGGTTCGGGATGTCCCGGGTGATCTCCTCGGCGCCGAGCTTGGTGTCACGGGCGTCGACCTCGTGCTCTTCGATGTGGATCGAGGTGAGGACGTCGTCCTTCACGAGGCGCTCGGAGAGGATGATGGCGTCCTCGTAGTTGTAGCCCTCCCAGGGCATGAAGGCGACCAGCAGGTTCTTGCCAAGCGCCAGCTCGCCGTTCTGGGTAGAGGGCCCGTCGGCCAGCAGCGAGCCGGCCGTCACCTTGTCGCCCTCTTCGACCAGCACCTTCTGGTTGATGCAGGTGTTCTGGTTGGAGCGGCGGAACTTGGCCAGGCGGTAGGGCTTCTTCGGGGGCAGTGCGACGCCGAGGCGGTCCTTCTGGCCCGCCTTGTACTCCACGCTGATCTGGTCGCCGGAGACCTCGACGACCGTGCCGTCGCCCTCGGCGAGGACCACGTCACCGGCATCGCGGGCGGCACGCGCCTCGACCCCGGTGCCGATGTACGGCGATTCGGGGACGACGAGCGGCACAGCCTGCTTCTGCATGTTGGCGCCCATGAGGGCCCGGTTGGCGTCGTCGTGCTCGACGAAGGGGATGAGGGCGGTCGACACCGAGACGATCTGCTTGGGCGAGACGTCCATGAGGTCGACCTCCGACGGCGGGACGAAGTCGATCTCGCTCGTCGTGCCGTAGGACGCGTTGGCCACGCCGATGCGCACGCCGGTGCCTTGGGGGCCGCGGCGGACGAGGACGCGGTCCTCGGTGAAGTTGCCGGCTGCGTCGACCGAGGCGTTGGCCTGGGCGATGACGTGCTCCTCCTCCTCGTCGGCGGCCAGGTAGAGGACCTCGTCGGTCACCCGCCCGTCGGTCACCCGGCGGTAGGGGGTCTCGATAAAGCCGTACTCGTTGACCCGCGCGTACGTGGCGAGCGCCCCGATCAGACCGATGTTCGGGCCTTCGGGGGTCTCGATCGGGCACATGCGACCGTAGTGCGACGTGTGCACGTCACGGACCTCGAAGCCGGCGCGCTCGCGCGACAGGCCACCTGGGCCGAGGGCCGAGAGGCGCCGCTTGTGGGCCAGGCCCGACAGCGGGTTGTTCTGGTCCATGAACTGGCTCAGCTGGCTGGTGCCGAAGAACTCCTTCACGGCGGCGACCACCGGGCGGATGTTGATCAGCGTCTGGGGCGTGATGGCCTCGACGTCCTGGGTCGTCATGCGCTCGCGGACCACGCGCTCCATACGTGAAAGGCCGACGCGCACCTGGTTCTGGATCAGCTCGCCCACCGAGCGGATGCGGCGGTTGGCGAAGTGGTCCTGGTCGTCGATGCGGTACGTCGAGTCCCCGTCGGCCATGTGCAGGGCCAGGTGGAGCATGTAAGTGGCAGAGGCCAGGATCTCCGAGGGGCTGAGGACGCCCTGGCCCGGGACCGGGCGCTCGAGCTCGATGCCGAACAGTTCGGAGATCCGCTCGATCTCGGGGCCGAGCTTGCGGTTCAGCTTGTAGCGGCCGACTCGCGTGAGGTCGTAGCGCTTCGGGTTGAAGAAGGCGTTCTCGAAGTACTGGCGTGCGGCCTCAGCCGAGAGCGGCTCGCCGGGGCGGGCGCGCTTGTAGATCTCGAGCAGGGCCTCCTCACGGGTCGGGGCGAGGTTGCGCTCCTTCTCCCACTGGCCCTCGAGGAAGTCGAAGTGGCGCACGAAGCGCTCCAAGAAGGCGTCGTCGCCGTAGCCGAGGGCACGCAGCAGCACGAAGAGTGAGACACGGCGCTTGCGGGCCACGCGGGCCCCGGCGGTCACATCCTTGGAGGGCTTGGCCTCGACGTCGAGCTCGATCCACTCACCCCGGTAGGGGTGGATGGTGCCGGTGAAGATGGTCTTGGCATCGCGGCCGGGCTGGAAGATGACGCCCGGGGAGCGCACCAGCTGGCTCACGACCACCCGCTCGGTGCCGTTCACGATGAACGTGCCGCGGTCGGTCATCATCGGGAAGTCCCCCATGAAGACCGTCTGCTCCTTGATCTCGCCGGTGGTGGCGTTCAAAAAGCGCGCCCGGACGAAGACCGGGGCCGCGTAGGTCATGTCCTTTTCCTTGCACTCCTCCACCGTGAACTTCGGCGGCGGGCGCAGGTCGGGGTCAGTCGGGTCGAACTCGAGCTCGAGGCTCAGCTGCCCGGTGAAGTCCTCGATGGGGCTGATGTCGTTGAACGCCTCGGCCAGGCCCTTGTCGAGGAACCATTGGAACGAACCGCGTTGGATGGCGATGAGGTCCGGCAGTGGCAGGGCCTCGTCAATGTTGGCGAACGAAACACGCTCGGGACTTCTGGACCGTGAGGACAACGGTCTACTCCTCCCAGTTGGGTGGTTGACGGGTCAATCGGGTATTGCGGTGCTGCACGTGGTAGGGATGGAGGGCCTGATCAGGTCCAAAACGGGGCCATGGCGCGCGCCAGTAGAGGCGAACTGCGGGCGGAAGCAGTAAGGGGAACCACGGCAACCCTCAAGCGTACCCGCGCGCGAGCGATTGCACAACCCCCAGGAATTACTCGACCCCCACAGAGCCGGGGGACGGCCCTGCGACAGGGTCAGGCTAGGGGTTTGGGCCCCGCCCGTCAAGGATTTCGCCTGTCCGCCCGCCCGGGCACCCAGAGGTGCCGCGGGCCGGCGGCGCTGCGACAGCCGCGTGGCTGCTACTTGACTTCGACGGTGGCGCCGGCGCCCTCGAGGGCCGCCTTGGCCTTCTCGGCGTCGTCCTTGCTGGCCCGCTCGAGGACCGGCTTGGGGGCGCTGTCGACGAGGTCCTTCGCCTCTTTCAGCCCGAGGCTGGTCAGCGACCGGACTTCCTTGATCACCTGGATCTTCTTGTCGCCGGCGCCGGTGAGGATGACGTCGAACTCCGTCTTCTCCTCAGCCTCGGCCTCGGCGCCGCCTCCGGCGGCCGGGGCCGCCGCCACTGCGACCGGAGCGGCCGCGGTCACGCCGAAGCGCTCCTCGAACTCCTTCAGCAGCTCGCTCAGCTCCAGCACCGACAGCTCTGAAATGCCGTCGAGGATCTGGTCCTTGGTCAGGGTGCCTGCCATGTCAATGGTCTCTCTTTCCTTCTTCCGGTCTTCCGGTCTTCTCTTGCGATTCTTCTCTTGCGATGGTTGGTGGTTACTCTTCGGCGGACGCGCGCTCGGCTGCGTCTGCTGGCGCCTCGCTGCCCTCGGGCGCCGAAGCGTCGGCGGCGGTGTCGGTCTCGGCCGATTCAGAGGTTGCGGGCTCCTCTGCTGCGGGCCCGGCGTCGTCCTGCGCCGGGACGGCGTCGGGGGTGGCCTCGGCGGCAGGGGCCTCGGCGGCAGGGGCGGGCGCCGGCTCGTTCGCCTGGCGCTGCTCGAGCAGGGCGGAGAGGCCGTAGGCGAAGCTGCGGGGCAATGCCTCGAGGAGGCCTGCCAGGGTCTGGAGCGGCGCTGCGATGGCACCGGCGACACGGGCCAAGAGGACGTCTTTGGACGGGAGGTCGGCGAGGGCGGTGAGATCGCCCGGGCTCAGCACGTTGCCGTCCAGCACGCCACCTTTCACGATCAGCGCCGGCGAGGTGCGGGCGAAGTCGCGCAGTGCCTTGGCGACCGCGCTCACGTCCCCGTGGACGAAGGCGATGGCGGTCGGGCCGACGAGCAGCGGCTCGAGCCCTGCGTGGTCGGTCTCGGCGACCGCCCTGCGGACCAGGGTGTTCTTGAAGACCTTGTAGTCGCCACCGACCGAGGCCAGCGCATGGCGCAGTACGGCCAGTTCGGTGACAGTGAGGCCTCGGTACTCGGTGACCACCGAGGCCGTCGAGCCTGACAGGCGCTCGCGCACCTCGTCGACGACAGCCACCTTCTCAACTCTCGGATTGTCCATTGTTCCTCTCCCGGGGCTTCCCGCCTGGGTGGGGCCGCAGGTCTCCGGTGCAACGGACAATGCTCGGGAGGATCCCGGTCATCGTGTCGTCGCCTCGTCAGGCGGGCCCTACTGGGCCCCTTGGGCACCGACTCGGTGCACCGGAGGTCTTTGGCGGTTGGATGCTGGTGTGCGTCAGGTGACGCGCTGGACTGGTGATGCTACTTGGTCGACGGGCTCTTCGGCCAGCCGGGGCCTGCTCAGGCGCTGGCGGCGAGGAGCTCCTCGTCGACCTGGCGGGCGCGAGCCGGGTCGATCTTGATGCCGGGGCCCATCGTGGTCGAGAGTGCGACGCTCAAGAGGTAGCGGCCCTTGGCCGAGGCGGGCTTGGCCCGGAAGAGCTCCTCGATAACCGCGTGGACGTTGGCCACGAGCTGCTCACGGGTGAAGGACACCTTGCCGACGCGGATGTGGATGTTGCCGACCTTGTCGGTGCGGTACTCCACCCGGCCGCCCTTGAACTCGGTGACCGCACGGGCCACGTCGGTGGTGACGGTGCCGGTCTTCGGGTTGGGCATGAGGCCGCGGGGGCCGAGGACCCGGCCGAGCGTGCCCACCTGACCCATGAGGTCAGGGGTGGCGATGGCGATGTCGAAGTCCAAGAAGCCCTCTTTGACCCGCGCCACCAGGTCGTCGGCACCAACGACGTCCGCACCGGCGGCGCGGGCATCGTCGGCGGCCTCGCCGGCGGCGAAGGCCGCCACGCGCACCGTGCGCCCCGTGCCCGAGGGCAGCGAGATGGTGCCACGCACAATCTGGTCGGCCTTCCTCGGGTCGACGCCCAGGCGCACCGCGAGCTCGACGGTCTCGTCGAAGTTGGCATTCGCCAGGCCCTTGGCCAGGTCGACGGCCTCGGTCACCGAGTAGAGGGCCTCGCGGTCGATGTTGGCGAGTGCTGTCTTGTACTTCTTGCCGTGTTGGGCCATGTCAGTTCTCCTAGGAAACGATTCGAGTGGTGGTCGGCGTCAGCCGGCCACGGCGATGCCCATCGAGCGGGCGGTGCCAGCAACCTGGCGCTTCGCCGCCTCGAGGTCGTCGGTGTTGAGGTCCTTCAGCTTGATGCCGGCGATCTCGCCCAGCTGGGCATCGGTAACGGTGCCGGCCTGCTCCCGGCCCGAGATGGTCGAGCCCTTCTCGATCCCGGCGGCCTGTCGCAGCAGCACCGGGGTCGGCGGGGTCTTGAGCACGAAGCTGAACGAGCGGTCTTCGTAGATGGTGATGTCGACCGGGACGACGGTGCCCCGCTGGTTCTCGGTCGCTGCGTTGTACTGCTTGCAGAACTCCATGGTCTGGACGCCGTGCGGCCCGAGGGCGGTGCCGACAGGGGGCGCGGGCGTTGCCCCGCCCGCCTGGAGCTGGATCTTTACGACTGCGAGTACACGCTTCTTCGGTGCCATCTGTTTTCTCCTCTTCGAACTGTGCCGTCTGCCCGCCTCGGTGGCGGCGGTCGGCTAGAGCTTTGCGACCTGACTGAATTCGAGCTCGACCGGGGTCTCCCGGCCGAAGATGTTGACGAGGACCTTCAGCTTCAGCTGGTCCTCGTTGATCTCGGCGATCTGACCCGAGAAGTCGGCGAAGGGGCCTTCCTTCACGCGGACCGTCTCGTTGACCTCGTACTCGAGCCTCGGGCGCGTGCGCTTGGTCGGCGCCTGCTCGCCCTCAGGCTTGACCTGGAGGATGTTCTCCACCTCTCGGCGCGACAGCGGCGTGGGCTTGGTGCCCGGGCCGACGAAGCCGGTGACGCCCGGGGTGTTGCGGATCGCCCCCCAGGTGTCGTCGTCGAGGTCGCAGCGCACGAGGAGGTAACCGGGGAAGACCTTCTTTTGGACGACGACCTTCTTGCCGGCCTTGAACTCGACGACGTCTTCCATGGGAATGACGGTCTCGAAGACCCGGTCCTCCATCTGGCGCGACGTGATCACGTTGGCGAGGTTGCCCTTCACCTTGTTCTCGTAGCCCGAGTACGTGTGCACGACGTACCACCGGCCGGGCCGGTCGTAGGGACTCTGGCTGACGCCGCTGCCGCCGTCGTCCTCGTCCTCGTCCTCGTCCACCTCGCCCGTTGTGTCGCCGTCGGTCGTGGCGTCGAGCACCACCACCTCGTCGAGCGGCCGGTTGGGCGCGTCGACCTCGTCGACGTCGCTTCGGATGTCTTCTGAGTTCTGAATGGTCACATCTACACCGATCGGATCAGGGATTACTTGTGGAACAAGAACAGGATGAACTTCCCGTAGAGGAAGTTGAGGAGGAAGATGAGCGAGATCATGATGACCAACGTGGTCAGGACGACGGCCGTGTAGTTGATGAGCTCGGTGCGGGTCGGCCACGCCACCTGGCGCATCTCGTCTCGCACCTCACGGAGGAACTGGCTGATCCCCGTGCGCTTGGCCGACTTCCCTTCACTCCTCTCACGGTGGGCGCGACGAGGGCGGTCCTCCTCGATGACCTCTTCGTCGAACATGTCCTCGCCCTCGGGCTCGGTAACCACCATATGACTCCGGATGGGGAACGTTTCAGCTGTGGTGCTGTCGGATTCGAGCAGGGCAGGAGGGACTCGAACCCCCAACCGCCGGTTTTGGAGACCGGTGCTCTACCAGTTGAGCTACTGCCCTTTGTGGGCCGCCCTCGGTCGTCTTCGGCACTCGACGATCATGACCTGGGGAGCCGTGCCAGGTTAGCACCGGCGACCAGGGGCAGGCTCAGCGGGTCTCCTTGTGCATCGTGTGCTGGCGATCCCAGCGGCAGAACTTCTTCATCTCGATCCGCTCGCGGTCATTCAGCTTGTTCTTGGTGGTGATGTAGTTCCGGCGCTTGCACACCTCGCAGGCCAGCGTTACCTGGACCCGCTTCTCGTTCTTGGCCACCGCATTCCCTTTCTCGTTCGTTCGGGTACTTCTTGACGTCGATGCTGTAGCGCCCCGATCGGCTCGGGGCCGGGACCAGGCCCGGCTCCGAATTCCTCCGGAGTGGTAGCGGCGGCGGGACTCGAACCCGCGACAACACGATTATGAGCCGTGTGCTCTGACCAACTGAGCTACGCCGCCTTGGGGCGAGCCCCCTGTCGGAATCGAACCGACGACCTCAGCCTTACCATGGCTGCGCTCTACCGACTGAGCTAAGGGGGCGCCACGGCCCTTCAGCCGCGAGCGGTCATGTTAGCTAAGGATTGCCGGGGCACGTCCCCGGCGCAGGTCCGAGGTCCCGAACGGGTCGCTACCATGCGGCGGATGCGAACCCGAATGGCCGAGCGATCCGACGCCGAGGCCATACGGCGCATCTACAACCTCGAGGTCACGACCTCGGAGGTGACCTTCGATCTGGTGGCCTGGACGCTCGAGGAGCAACAGGAGTGGATCGACGCCCACAGTGGCGCTCACCCCGCCGTCGTCGCGGTCGGCGAGCCGTCCGACGGACCCCCGGGCCTGGCCGGGAGCGTGCTCGGGTTCGGGTCGCTCTCCCCCTACCGCCCCCGTCCCGCGTACGCCACGACTGTCGAGAACTCCGTCTACGTGGACCGGGACCAGCGCGGCCGCGGGGTCGGCCGCCTGCTCCTCGAGGACCTCGTGCGTCGGGCCACCGAGCACGGGTTCCATGCCATCATCGCCCGCATCGTGGGCGAGAACGAGGCCTCGATCGCGCTGCACCGCTCGTGCGGTTTCGAGCTTGTCGGCGTCGAGCGCGAGGTGGGCCGCAAGCACCGCAAGTGGCTCGACGTGGTCGAGCTCCAGCTACTGCTCTGAGGAGGAGCGGCTCAGGCGAGGGCGCTAGGGGCCACGTCGTCGTCGAAGGCACCCCAGTCCCCGCCATCGAGGTCCCACCGCTCGGCGCTCGACCAGCGGCCGAGCGGGGCGAGGAGGACCACGAGGAGGAACACGAGGGCCCCGGCCACCAGCAACGGGTCAGCGTGGATGAGGCCCGACAGGAGCACCCTGCCGCCCGGAAGGCCGATGAACGGCGAGACGATCGACAGCACGATGATCAGGTTGCGGATCTTGCCCGTGGCGGTCGGCGCCAGCAGGATCAGGCCCCACGTCAGGTACCAGGGCTGGACGACCGGCCCGAGCACCACGAAGAGCAGCAGGCTGAGCCCGAGCGCCTTGAGGGTCCCGATGCGGTCGCTCACGAGCAGGAGGTACACGGCGGCCGCGGCGGCCGCGGCCAGGCCGAGCACTCGGGTGACCGAGAGCACGCCGCCGAGCGACAAGTTGAGGCCGAAGGCGTGGGCGAGCCCCGAGATGGCCATGCCGACGCCCGTGGCCGGCGCCACCCAGCTCCGCACGGTTCCGGGCGTCGCCAGGTTGGCGACCCAGCCCCACCCGAGGCCGCTCACCATCGAGAGTGCCCCGAGCACTGCGGCCGCGATCAGCCCGGCGGTGGCCAACGGTCGCAGCCGCTGGCGCAGGGGCAGGTCCGTGCCCAGCCAGTCCCACGCGACATAGACGACCCCGAGCCCGGCGGGGACCTTGATGGCCGCGGCGAGCGCGCAGAGGATCACGCCCCAGACCGGGTGCTTGAGCTTGGCCGCGGTGATCCCCGCCACGAGCAGGCCGACCATGATGGCGTCGTTGTGCGCACCCCCCACCAGGGTGAGGATCACGAGGGGATTCAGCACGGCGAGGACGAACACCGGCCCGGGGTCCCGGCCGTAGAAGCGGGCGAGCTTCGGGATGCAGTAGGCGATCATGGCGACGCCGACCAGCGAGAGCAGGCGGAGCAGGATCACCGTCGGCAGCTCGTGGTGCAAGGTGACGCTGGCGAAGAAGCCGTCGATCATGAGGAACAAGGGCCCGTAGGGGGCGGGCGTGTTGCCCCACAGCGGGTCGACCGGGTTGGGGTAGGGCCCGGCCCCGAGGGTGTAAGGACCGTAGTTGTACGGGTTGATGTGCCGGCTCATCATCTCGCCCTGGGCGGCGTAGGAGAACACGTCCCGGCTGAACAGGGGGGCGACCACGAGCATTGGGATGATCCACAGCACCATGATCCAGGCGAGGTACTTGACCGGCACCCCAGGCCGGCGCTCCAGGGCCTTGGTCAGGCTGAACCACACCCTGGCCAGCAGCACGAGGCCGCCGTACATGGCCACAACGCCGAGGAGCAGGATGCCCTGGGAGGCGGGGGTGGCGTTATTGGTGGAGGCGGGCACGCCGAAGAACCAGGTGCCGGGCATCTCGAGCTTGAAGGGCGAGCTCGGGAGGGAGGCACCGTAGGAGACGGCGAGCAGGGCGATGAACCCGAGCAGTGCGGGACGGCGGAGGAACCCCCAGCCTTCGTCCTCGTCGGACTCCATGCGGCCGGCCAGGCGCGCCCTCGGCAGCAGGCGGACCTTCACCATGTCGGCGCGCATCGAGAGCGACGTCGCCCAGTCGGTCGCCACGTCCCACCCGTGGGTGACTTGGCGGCCGAAGCCGTGGGCTTGCTCGGTGGAGCGCGCAACGAAGGTGCGACCGACCTGCGCCGACTCCTTCGCCATGGTGCTGTCTTTTGCCACTTTCGGTCTCGACCTCAGGTCTCTACGGGGTACGGGCGCTTCCCCGTGGGGCGATCGGTTAGAAGCGCGGCAAGACCGGCCTCCGGGTATTCAGAACGGCTCTTGACCATGTGAGCTTACCCGCAACTGATCCGTAATCGCATCGTAACGGCGGAAAACCTCGCCGCATCGTCGCCACCCGGGCTCGAGCCTGCGGGCCCGGCCTCCGGGGCGCCCCGCCGCTATGGGACGGGAAAAGCCCTGACCACGTCACTGCTCGCAGCGCCGGTCAGGGCCTTCCTGTGCGTGGGCCGGGGAGGATTCGAACCTCCGTAGGCTGAGCCGGCAGATTTACAGTCTGCTTCCTTTGGCCACTCGGACACCGACCCGCAGAGCGAGAGGATAGCGGCCGGCGAGGCGCCGCCCCGGCCGTGCCCGGTACGCTGGTCCGGTGCCCACCTTCGACATCGTCTCTGAGGTCGACCTCCAAGAGGTCCGCAACGCGGTCGACCAGGCCAACCGCGAAGCCGCGACGCGCTTCGACTTCAAGAACACCGATTCGGTGATCGAGCTCGGCGACAACGAGCTCGTCCTCACCTCGTCGACCGAGGACCGCCTCCGCGCCCTGCACCAGGTGCTCGAGGAGAAGCTGGTGAAGCGCCAGGTCTCGCTCAAGTCGCTCGACGACGGCAAGATCGAGGAAGCGTCAAAGGGTTCGGCGCGCCAGAAGATCGCCATCCGGGCCGGCATCGACCAGGAGCACGCCAAGCGTCTCAACAAGTTCATCAAGGACCTGGGGCTGAAGGGCGTGAGCTCCCAGACCCAGGGTGAGCAGCTTCGCATCACCGGCAAGAAGCGCGACGACCTCCAGGCCGTCATCGCCGCGTGCAAGGGCGACGACTTCGGCATCCCCTTGCAGTTCAACAACTTCAGGGACTGACCAGACCTGAGGGACTGGCCAGCCGGTCAGGTCGCCTCGGCGTGCTCCTCGGTCTCGAGGTGCTCTTCGATCTCGTCGAGTTCGTCGGTCTTGAACATCTTGTTGAAGAAGAACAGCTTGAGCACCCAGAAGATGGCGAACGACAAGAAGTTCGCAGCCAGCACGACCGCCGTCTGCTCGGTGTGCGACAGGTGGTGTTCGGTGCCGATGTGGCGGGCGACCGACGCGCCGACGATCGAGAACGCGATCCCGATGACCGCCATCACCCAGAAGGGGACGACCTCTTTCATCAGGTGCGAGCGACCACTCTTGCCCCACGCCCAGTTCCGGTTCAGCCAGTAGGAGGGGAACGCGGCCACGCTGTTGGCGAAGATGGCGCTCGGCACCTCGGTCCACCACTGGAAAACGCCGTAGACGAGGAAAAGGACCACGAAACTCACGACCGTCGAGATGACCGAGACCATCGTGTAGCGGAAGATTTTCTTGCCTTCGTGCGTGTGCAGCCACGCCCAGAGGCGCTCAGCGCGCGTCAGCATCGGTCGCATTCTAGACAGGGCTCCTGGGCCCAACCTGGGCAGGGCCTGCATACGGGCTGTGGATCGGGGGCCGTTGGCACGTCCTCCTGGCGCCCCGTGGGCAGGTGGCGAGACGCTGCGGGGCCCGCACACCAGGCTGCTCGGACTATTTCGCCCACCCTCGCCCATCCCTGCGATCATGGCCGGGTGACCGAATCGCTCGACTTCCTCGTCCGCCTCCTCGATCTCGAGGCCATCGAGGTCAACATCTTCCGGGGCGAGCAGCCCGACGAGGAGCGCCAGCGGGTCTTTGGCGGCCAGGTGGCCGGCCAGGCCCTGATGGCCGCCGGCCGCACCGTGGACAATGGCCTCGTCCACTCGCTGCACTGCTATTTCCTGCGCCCGGGGGACCCGACCGTGCCGATCCTCTACGAGGTCGACCGGATCCGTGACGGCAAGTCGTTCAGCACTCGGCTGGTCGTGGCCATCCAGCACGGCCGTGCCATCTTCAACATGTCGGCCTCGTTCCACGTCGAAGAGATCGGCCTCGACCACCAGTTCCCGATGCCCGAGGTCCCCGAGCCCGAGGACCTCCCCACCCTCCCCGAGCGGCTCGCTCCGTGGCGCGACGAGCTCGACGAGTGGTTCCAGCGACCCCACCCCATCGACCAGCGCTTCATCGGTGCCGGGCTTCCCTGGAAGCACTCTGAGGGCGGTGAGCCGTTCCAGCGGCTGTGGTTGCGCGCCGACGGCACCCTGCCCGACGACCCGCTGCTGCACGCGGCGGTGATCGCCTACGCGTCGGACCTGTCGCTCTTCGACACCATCCTCGCCCCGCACGCCGTGCGCTGGGATGACCCCAATTTCATGGGTGCGAGCCTCGACCACTGCATGTGGTTCCACCGGCCGTGCCGGCCTGACGAGTGGCTCCTCTACGACTCCGACTCGCCGATCGCAGCCGGGGCGAGGGGCCTCGCCCGAGGTTTCCTCTTCGACCGCTCAGGGCGCCTGTGCGTCTCGATGGTCCAAGAGGGCCTCGCCCGGGTGATCGCTTAGCCCCGAGCCTCCACCGGCACGTAGTCGCGGGCGTCGTCACCGATGTAGAGCTGGCGGGGCCTAGCGATCTTCGAGTCCTGGTCGAGCATCTCCTGCCAGTGCGTGAGCCACCCGGCTGTGCGCGGGATGGCGAAGAGCACCGGGAACATCTCGAGCGGGAAGCCCATGGCCTGGTAGATGAGGCCCGAGTAGAAATCGACGTTCGGGTAGAGGCGCCTCGAGATGAAGTAGTCGTCGGAGAGCGCGATCTCCTCGAGCTTCAAGGCGATGTCCAACAGTGGGTTCTTCCCCGTGACGGAGAACACCTCGTCGGCCGTGCGCTTGATGATGGTGGCACGGGGGTCGTAGCTCTTGTAGACCCGGTGGCCGAAGCCCTGCAGCCGTCCCCCGCCGCTCTTCACCGACTCGACGAATGCGGGCACGTTGTCGATGCTGCCGATCTCGGTCAACATCTTGATCACCGCCTCGTTGGCCCCGCCGTGGCGGGGGCCGTAGAGGGCGGCGGCCGCGGCGGCCGTCGCCGAGTAGGGGTCGGCGTGGCTCGAGCCGACCACGCGCATGGCGGTCGTCGAGCAGTTCTGCTCGTGGTCGGCGTGCAGGATGAACAGCACGTCGAGGGCCCGGGTGAGCACGGGGTCCGGCTCGAAACGCGGCTCGGCGACCTTCCACATCATGGACAGGAAGTTCGAGGCGAAGTCGAGCGTGTTGTCCGGGTAGACGAACGGCATGCCCACGCTGAAGCGGTGGGCGGCGGCGGCCAGGGTCGGCATCTTGGCGATCAGCCGGATGATCTGCTTGGAGCGCGACTCGGGGTCGAAGATGTCCTTGGCGTCGAGGTAGAAGGTCGAGAGGGCGGCGACTGCCGAGACCAGCATGCCCATTGGGTGTGCGTCGTAGTGGAAGCCCTCGAGGAACCGCTTGCGGACGTTCTCGTGGATGAACGTGTGGTACGTCACGTCGTGGCGCCAGACGTCGTACTGCTCAGCCGTGGGCAGCTCGCCGTTCAACAGCAGGTAGGCGACCTCGAGGTAACTGGACTTCTCGGCGAGCTGCTCGATCGGGTAACCCCGGTAGCGGAGAACGCCCGCCTCGCCGTCGAGATAGGTGATGGAGCTCTCACACGCCGCGGTGTACATGAAAGCCGGGTCGTAAAACCAGACGCCGGGCACCGCTTTGGACCATTCGTTGGCTGCGACTCCCCCGTTGACGATGGGGAGCTCAAAGGTCTCTCCGGTGCGATTGTCGGTAATGGTGATGCTCTCGGCCACGGATTCGAGACCTTCCTCGTCGACGATGCACGGCACAGGCTGTGCCACGGCCCGATCCTACGACCACCCGAGTCGGACGGTCACATGCGCAGGACGGCCCGCTCAGCCGGCCGGCACGCCCTTGGGCGTGCCCGGCGAGACGTAGACCGTGAGCGCCTCGTTCAGAAGAGCCCCCGCCACCTGTCCCGGCGGCGGCGTCACGACCACGCTCAGCGTGTAGGTCTGCGCGTACGCGACCGGCAGGGCCGAAAAGACGAGAGCGCGCGCACCGCCGGCGACGACGACGGCGATCTGCGTGCGCACCACGGGAGCGCCGCCCTTGGTCGACTGCAGCGTGAGCGATGTGGTCGGGCGCTCGTTGACGTTGCCCTGGTTGGTGAGCACGACCGTCACCACCAGCTGCTGGGTCGGGGGCAGCACCGCGGTCCCCGGCGTCGAGCCCGGGGGCGAGGGCACAACCGCCGGGTCGAGCCGCACGGCGGTGAGCGCCAACTGGTGGTCGATGGCGAGCGAGGGAGACGTCGACACCTCGTCGACGACGGTCGCCAGGGCACCCGAGGCCCATTGGGCCGGCGGGTCGACCCACACCGAGCGCGGGAGGAGGACGTGCCCCGCTCCTGCGGCGAAGGCGCTGCGCACCCCCGCGTACCCAGCGTCCGAGCGGGTTGCGAGGCCGCTTGCGGCGCTGAGCCCGGCCGTGGCGGCGGCGGCGCTCAGCGGGGCCGACGGGGCCGCGGCCGACGTGGTGGTCGCGGCACCGGCGACCGGCAGCGGCGCCATCTGGAGCAGGCCGTCGATCGAGTGGCGAAGCGTGGCCACCGCCTGGGCGCGCTGGTCGAAGACGGCGGCAAACCCCGAACCCACGTCCGGCGACGGGGCGGGGGGCGTCAGGCCATCGGCCTGGTCCGCGGTGCGCTCCGAGGCGTCAGCCAGCTGGTCCATCTGGGACTGGAGCTCGGGCCGGGCGAGTCCCGACATGTCGCCCAGCAGCGAGTTGAGGGCTGCTCCCGTGGCATTGGACTGCTCCGTGATGACCGTGGCCTGCGCACCGAAGGACCGGTTGACCGAGACGTGGAACGGCCCCGAGGACGACGAGATGTGGGCGATCCCCCCGATGAGCAAAAAGAGCAGCAGGGCACCGATGATGCCGACGGCGACCAGTGGCCCGATGGCGCGACGGCGCGAGCGACGGCGCTTCAATACAGGCATTGAGGTGCGACGCTACTGCCGCTGCTGAAGGAGCGGCGATCGGGCAGCGGATCGTCGGCCGGGGCGGGCTGTTCGCCGGTCTCAGTCCCGAGGCGACGTGCACGGCAATCGCCGCGCACGTCCGGCGGTCAGCGGGATTCGGCAACCAGGCCGGCGGTGGCCAGCGAGCTCGCCGTCTTGCGCCACTGTACGGTCGCCTCGATGGCGGCCGGGTCGACCCGGTCACGGTGGCGGTCGGCGACGGCGAGGAGCGACGAGATGGTCGAACCGCTGAGCAGGTGGGGCACCAGGCCGAGGTCGAGCAACTTGGTGTGCGCGGCCCGGTAGTAGTGCTCTTCCTTCTCGACCCGGGGGTTGTCGTCGATGTTGGCGACGGTGACCCGGCCGGGGAATGCGGCGGCGACCATCTCGGCCAGCTCAGCCACGGAGAACGACTCGGTGAACTGGTTGAAGACCCGGTACTCGCCCTCTTCGGCGGGATTCGTGATGGCCAGCTCGACGCAGGCCAGGGTGTCTCGGATGTCGAGCATGCCCCGGGTCTGGCCCCCCTTGCCGTAGACGGTGAGGGGGTGCCCGACCACGGCCTGGACACAGAAGCGGTTGAGAACGGTGCCGAACACACCGTCGTAGTCGAAGCGGGTGGCGAGCTCGGGGTGCAGCACCGTCTCGTCGGTCTCCTGGCCGTAGACGATGCCCTGGTTCAGGTCGGTCGAGCGCAGGCCCCAGATGCGGCAGGCAAACATGATGTTGGCGCTGTCGTGCACCTTGGAGAGGTGGTAGAAGGAACCGGGCTGCTTCGGGTAGGGCAGCACGTCGGTGCGACCCCGGTGGGTGATCTCGATGAAGCCCTCTTCGATGTCGATGTTGGGCGTGCCGTACTCGCCCATGGTCCCGAGCTTGACCAAGTGGATCGAAGGGTCGATCTCGGCGATGGCGTAGAGCAGGTTGAGGTTCCCGACCACGTTGTTGGTCTGGGTGTAGACCGCGTGGTGGCGGTCGATCATCGAGTACGGGGCGGAGCGCTGCTCGGCGAAATGCACGATGGCCTCGGGCCGGAACTCGGCGACGAGCCGGTAGACGAATGCGGCATCGCACAGGTCGCCGACGTAAGGCTCCACTCGCAGCCCCGAGACATCTTCCCAGCGTTTCACGCGCTGCTGGAGCTGGGTGATCGGGACCAGGGAGTCGACACCCATCTCGAGGTCGTAGCCACGCCGGGCGAAGTTGTCGACCACGCCGACGTCGTGACCGCGCCGCGAGAGGTGCAGCGCAGTCGGCCAGCCGAGGTAGCCGTCACCGCCGAGTACGAGGATCCTCATGGTGTGGTGCCCCTTCCTGTCGACCTGGCGCCGACGTCTTGCGTGTGGTGCGACCGACTGCCGCCCTCACTGCAATGAACTTGTAACGGGCATTGTGCCCATCCAATCTGGGAAACACCTGAGTTTGGCGCTGCGGGTGGCTTTAGAAATGTGAGCATTGTGTAAAGAGGGTGACAAAGCGGTCCCCGCGGTGCCCGTTGGATGCCCTGGCGGTGAGCGTGACAAACCGCCCGGTCGAGCGTGCGGTCGCCCGCTGCGTCAGCGGGCGTCGGAGCCTGCGGCGTCGCTGAAGCCGTCCGCTTCGTTGCCTGCGACAGGGTCGGCCCCTCCCGGAAGTGACAACAGCGCCAGTGGTTCGGGGACCTCGTCGAGGTCTGCTCCGCCGAGGAGCTCGGGTGCCTGGAGGTGCCGGGGAACCGCCACGACCGGGCGCACCTCGTCGATCTCCTTTGCGCCATGGCCCACGACGCCGAGGTCGGGAAATCGGCGCGCCGTGACGAGTACGCGTGACTCGATGGAGCCGACCGCATCGTTGAAGGCCTCGACGCTCCCGCTCAGATGGCGTTGGAGCTTCGAAAGGTGCCCGCCCAGGACCCGCAGCCGCTCGTAGAGCTCGGCCCCCTGGCGTTGGACCTCGCGAGCGTTCGCCGCCAGGTCCTCCTGCTGCCAGCCGTAGGCGACGGTCCGGAGCAGCGCGATGAGCGTGGTCGGGGTGGTCAACAGCACGCGGGAGGCCATGGCGTGCTCGATCAGCGCTGGGTCGTGTTCGAAGGCGGCAGCGAGGAGCGGGTCTCCCGGCACGAAGGCCACCACGAACTCGGGCGATGGGTCGAACTGGTTCCAGTACTCCTTCTTCGCCAGCTGGTCCACATGCGTGCGGAGCTGGCGGGCGTGCGCCACATAGGCGAGCTTCCTCGTCTCGTCGTCGTCCGCTTCGGCCGCCCGGAGGAAGGCATCGAGGGGCACCTTCGCGTCGACGACGACCTGGGCGCCGCCGGGCAAGTGGACAACGAGGTCGGGGCGGAAGCGCCCCGCGTCGGTGCTGGTCGACACCTGCTCGTCGAAGTCGCAGTGCGAGAGCATCCCCGCCATCTCGACGACGCGGCGCAACTGCATCTCGCCCCAACGGCCCCGCGTCTGGGGGGAGCGCAACGCACCGACCAGGTTGCGGGTCTCTTTTTGGAGTTGCTCCTGGGAGGAGTTGAGCGCCTTCACCTGCTCGGTCAGCCCTACGTAGGCACCTTTTCGGTCGAGCTCGAGCTGGCGGAGGCCCTGCTCGTACTTGGTCAGGGTCTCCTGGAGCGGCACGAGCAGCTGCGTGATCGCCGCCTGGCGCTGGGCCAGGTCGCCTTGGGCTGCCTGGTGGGCCTCCTTTAGCCGGGTGTCGGCGAGGGAGAGGAACTGCTCGGTGTTGGCCGCCAGTGCACGGGACGACAGCTCGGCGAAGGCGCCGGTCATGCGCTGGAGCTCCTGGTCCACCGCTGCGCTGCGCTCCTCGGCGGCGCGCCGGAGCAGGCCAACCTCGGTCCCGGAGCTGGCGAGGTCCGCCATGGCTCCTGCGAGCTGCGCGTCCGCAGCCGCGAGTTGCGCCTCCAGCCGGGTGATCTGGGCGTGTGCATCGTCGAGTCGGGCCGCCGAGGTCTGGCTGTCGGCCATGGCGTCGGCCACGCCTCGGCTGCGCAGGGCCCACCCGACGGCGAGGCCGGCGAGCAGCCCGATGGCCAACCCGAGGAGGGCGAACATCATGGGGTGGTCGCCCCGAGGCGACGGTAGCTGTGGTGTCGGGTCATTGCGCCCGAGCGTATCGGGGGGGTGTCACGCCAACGGGGAACCCCCGAGTGCGCAGGGCACCGACCCGGTACCCTTGACCCATGGGATTCAAGCTCGGGCCAGGGCGGCGGAGCGCCGGCGGCGCGGCCGACGAGGGCGGTGGCCCCGAAGAGGGTTCGCTTGCCCCCGAGCCGACTTCTCCCTGGTCAGAGCGGCCACCCCTCGGGATGGCGACGCTGCCGGGGATCGTGGTCGAGCTCCACGAACCGCCTTCGGCTGCCCTCCACGAGATCGACCGCCTGTTCGTGCGGGTCTTCGCCCTGGTCGGTGAGGCCATCGCCGGTGCCACCCACGCGTTGTTGGCCGGGGACCGCGAGGCAGCGAAGGAGCTCGTGCGCGGCGACGAGATGGTCGACGTGCTGACGCATCGCATCGCGGTTCTGGCCCAGGACGAGCTGGTTGAGGGCGACACCACCCGACAGGAGCGCCAGGAGCTCGTAGCGGTGCTGCGGATGATGCCCGACCTCGAGCGCAACGGGGACCTCGCCGAGCACATCGCCCGACGGGCCGCCCGGGGGCTCGGCGCGGAGATGTCCGCTCGCAGCCGCGGCCTCGTGGAGCGCATGGGCGAGGTGGCGGCCTCGATCTGGCGAGAGACCGCCGATACCTTCGCGGCGCGGTCGGTGGATACGGCGCTGCACGTGGAGGACCTCGACGACGAGCTTGACGACCTGCACGTCACCCTCACCGCCGAACTGGTGGCCGGCACCATGCCCCTGCCCGTGGCGATCGAGCTCGCGATGGTGGCGCGCTTCTACGAGCGCTTCGGCGATCACGCCGTCAACTTGGCGCGCCGCATGGCAGCGCTCGTCGGCGGCGGGACGGAACCGGGGACCTCGGGCCCCGACTGAGCCCTCGACGAGAGGTTCAGCGCCGCGCGAGCAGTGCTTCGGCGATCTGCACCGCATTGAGGGCAGCGCCCTTTCGCAGATTGTCGCCCACGACAAAGAGCGCGAGCGAGCGGGGGACGCCCGGCGCCCGGCGGATGCGGCCGACGGCGGACACGTCGCTTCCCGTCACCCCGAGCGGCGTGGGCAGGTCGTCGAGTCGGACCCCCGGCGCCGCTGCCAGCAGCTCGCTCGCTTGCTCCGGCGCGAGATCGCGCTCGAACTCGGCCAGGATGGCCGCCGAATGGCCGGTGAAGACCGGCACGCGCACGCAGGTGGTCGTGACCACGAGCTCGGACAGGCCCAGGATCTTGCGGCTCTCGTTTCTGTACTTCTGCTCCTCGTTGGTCTCCGCGCTCCCGTCGTCGACGACCGAGCCGGCCACCGGGAGCACGTTGTGGGCGATGGGGGCGTCGAAGACGCTCGGCGGGGGGAACTCGACGGCCGAGCCGTCGAACGCCAGCTCCGCGCAGCGGTCCGACGTCTTGGCGACCTGCTCGGCGAGCTCGGCCACCCCGGCGAGGCCCGCGCCCGAGACCGCCTGGTAGGTGGCGATGGTGAGGCGCACCAGGCCGGCCGCGTCGTGGAGGGGCTTCAGCACCGGCATGGCGACCATGGTGGTGCAGTTGGGATTCGCCACGATGCCCTTCGGGATCGAGTCGAGCGCGTCGGCATTGACCTCGGGCACGACGAGGGGCACGGCCGGGTCCATCCGCCATGCCGAGGAGTTGTCGACCACGATCGCACCGGAGGCGGCGATCCTGGGTGAGAGGACCTTGGAGGAGGTCGCGCCCGCCGAGCACAGCGCGATGTCGATGCCCGAGAAGTCGGCCGTGGCCGCGTCCTCGACGATGATCTGCCCGCCCTCCCATTCGAGGTGGGTGCCGGCCGAGCGCTCCGAGGCGAAAAAGCGGACCTCGTCGAGCGGAAAGGCGCGCTCGACGAGGATCCGGCGCATCACCGCGCCGACTTGTCCCGTCGCTCCGACCACTGCGATCCGCATGGCCGACATGCTACGAGGTGACGCCGGCGCAGCCGAAACGGCGTGCCCGGCGGAGGGCTTCAGTCGAGGCCGAAGGCGGTGTGCAGCGCCCCGACGGCGTCTTCGACGACCGAGTCGCGCACCACGCACGAGATGCGGATCGACGAGGTGGAGATCATCTCGATGTTGATCGACGCGGCCGCCAGGGTCTCGAACATGGTGGCGGTCACGCCAGGGTGAGACTTCATGCCCGCACCGATGAGTGACACCCGGCCGATGTCCGAGTCCGAGGTGACGCCGGTCGCTTCGAGCTCGGCGCTCAGCGCGTCGCAGACCTCCACCGAGGTGGCGAGATCGGTCTTCGGGACAGTGAAGGAGATGTCGGTGAGACCGTGCGCCGAGGTGTTCTGGACGATCATGTCGACGTTGACGCCCCGGTCGGCCAGGCCACGGAAGAGCCGGGCGGCGAGCCCCGGCCGGTCCGGGACGCCCGCCACCGTCACCTTGGCCTCCGATGTGTCGTGGGTGACCGCGGTCACCATGGCCTGTTCCATGCCTTCTTCCTCCTCTACGACCCAGGTACCCGGCTCCCACGTGAAGCTGGAGCGCACGTGCAGCGGGACACGGTGGTTTCTGGCGAACTCGACCGAGCGCAGCATGAGCACGCGCCCCCCGGTCGCCGCCATCTCGAGCATCTCGTCGAAGCTGACCCTGGCGAGGCGGTGCGCGCTCGGCACGACGCGCGGATCGGCGCTGAACACGCCGGTCACGTCGGTGTAGATCTCACAGGCGTCGGCCCCGAGGGCCGCGGCGAGGGCCACCGCGGTCACGTCCGAGCCCCCTCGTCCGAGGGTCGTGATGTCGCGCTCGGTCGAGACGCCCTGGAAGCCGGCGACCACCGGCACTCGGCCGTCGTCGAGCGCCTCGCGGAGGCGGTCCGCGCGCACTTCCAAGATCTTGGCCCGGGTGTGGTCGGTGTCGGTGATGATTCCGGCCTGGCTGCCGGTGAACGAGGCCGCCTCGACGCCGAGGTCGGCCAGGGCCATCGAGAGCAGCGACATCGAGATCCGCTCGCCCGTGGTGAGGAGCATGTCGAGCTCGCGCGGCGGCTGGGCGGCGCTCACCTCGTTGGCCAGGCGCACCAGCTCGTCGGTGGTCTTGCCCATGGCGCTCACGACCACGACGACCTGGTCCCCGGCGCGACGGGTCCGCGCCACGTGGTCGGCGACGGCACGGATGCGGTCGGCGTCGCCGACCGAGGTCCCACCGAACTTCTGCACGAGGAGCGCCACGGCGGCGACGATACAAGACGCCACGTGCCCGGCTACCACGCCCGTCCGGGCGAGCATGCCGAACTTTGTCCCAGTGGCACGGCAAGTAGGGTGTCGCTCCGTGCCAACCGAAAAACGAGCCCGACAGAAGGCCGCCCGCAACGCCAAGAAAGAGGCACAGCGCAAGGCAGAGAAGCGACGCTCGCTGATCAAGCGCTCGGCGATCATCGGCGGCATCGCCATAGTCGTCGTCGGCTCGGTCTACCTGATCACCCGTGGCTCGTCGTCGAAGACCACAACCTCGACGACGACCACGACGAAGGCGGGATCGACCACGAGCACCACCGCAGCCTCGACGACCTCGACGACGGCCTCGGCGACGGGCAGTGCCGCTGCCCTCCAGTCGCAGGCGAACGCCAAGGCGGTCGCCGCCGGCTGCCCGGCCAGCACCTCGACGAGGGTCAACACGCTTACCTGGACGAGCGCACCGCCCATGACGATCGACGCCTCGAAGACCTACACGGCGACGGTCGCCACCACGGCCGGCACCTTTGTCATCACCCTGGACGCCAAGAACACACCGATCTCCGTCAACAACTTCGTCTTCCTTGCCCAGAAGGGCTTCTACCACTGTGTGATCTTCCACCGGGTCATCCCGGGCTTCGTCGACCAGACGGGTGACCCCACCGGCACCGGCACCGGTGGCCCGGGCTACACCATCACCGACGAGCTGCCGAAGACCGCCAGCCCGCAGTACCCCCTCGGGTCGGTCGCCATGGCCAACACCGGCTCGGCCAACACGGGCGGGAGCCAGTGGTTCATCGTGGCTGGGAGCAGCGGTGAGACGCTCTCGCCCACCTACTCGCTGTTCGGGCAGGTGACCGCAGGCATGGACGTGGTGAACACCATCAACAGTGAGGGCAACTCCGCCAACAGCGGGGTACCGCCCAAGGTGACCCAGCGAATCCTCTCGGTCACCATCAGCGAGTCCTAGGTTCGAATCACAACCCGCTCGCTCCGTGCGGAGCGGCGAAAGGAGCATCACCATGGCCACCGAAGACTGCCCGGCTGCCGACGGCTCGAGCCCCCAGCGTCGGAAGTTCGACGCCGAGCCACCGATGTGCATCGACCCGGCCAAGCGCTACACGGCCACGATGACCACATCCAAGGGCACCATCGTCATAGCCCTCGACGCGCTCGGCGCACCGAAGACGGTCAACAACTTCGTGTTCCTGGCCCGCTACCACTACTACGACGGCATCGTCTTCCACCGGATCATCCCGGGCTTCGTGCTCCAGGGGGGCGACCCCGACGGGACCGGCCGAGGGGGTCCCGGCTACCGCTTTGCCGACGAGCTGCCCAAGCCTGGCCGCTACCAGATCGGCTCCCTCGCCATGGCCAATGCTGGGCCAAACACAAACGGCAGCCAGTTCTTCATAATCTCGGGCTCCGACGGCGCCCAGCTGCCCCCCAGCTACGCGCTCTTCGGGTCGGTCGTCTCGGGCGGTGACGTGGTCGCCGCCATCGACGCCGTTGGCACCCGCTCGGGCAAGCCGAACGAGGACGTCGTCATCGAGTCGGTCACCATCGCCGAAGCGAACTGAGCCTCGGACCGGCGCCGAGGTCAACCGGGCAGCGCGTCGAGTCCTCCGGGCGCGGCCTTGCCGCCCATGAAGACGCTGACGGTTCCCGCACCTTCGGTTCGCCACGCCCCGTGCGGGTCGCGGATGAGCGCGGTGCGCTCGGGGATGCCGGCCACCGCCAACCCGTCGGGGGCGAGGACCACCGAACGGTGGAGCTTCTCGCCGTGCGTGTCCTCCTCGGGATCGCCGAAGTGCGAGATGACCGCCACGTCGCCGACCAACCCGAGCCCGACGGTCAGCGCCCCGCCGCGGGGATCGACCATCGGGTCGGTGAGCACCATCGCCCCACCCCCGGAGCCGGCCACCACGGCGCCGCTCGCGTACGCGGCGAGCACGGCGTCGAAGACCAACGAGCCCTTCAGCACGGAGCGCGCGTGGAGTGAGGAGCCCCCCGGGATGTAGATGAAGCGGGCGGCGGCCACGATGGCGGCGATGCCGGGGTCCTCGGCGTCGGGGCGACCCAGCACCATGACCCCTTCCACCTGCGCACCGAGGTCGGCGAACCACTCGGCCGCCGCAAGCACTCGGCGCTCGGGGTGGGCGTAGGCCGCGGCTGTCGGCAGCACGACCACCTCACTCGAGCCCGACGCCGCCAGCAGTCCGGCGTCGAAGCTGCACCCCTCCGTCCACTCGGCACCCCCGATGAGCGCCACCGTCCCCGCACCGTCGACCATGTCTGTCACTCTGGCATGCGCCGCGGACCCCCGGTGCGATCAGGGTCTCGGCCGGGAAATGGCCCGGTCCGGCCGATTAGAGTGCGGCCATGTCGATCGAACGAGTAGGAGTTGTCGGATCGGGGATCATGGGCTCGGGCATCGCAGAGGTCGCCGCCTCGAGCGGCCACACCGTGGTCCTGCGCAGCCGCAGCCAGTCGGCGGCCGACGCCATGGTGGCGGGTCTCGAGAAATCCCTCAACCGCCAGGTGGAGAAGGGCAAGCGCACCGAGTCTGAGCGCGACCAGGTCCTCTCGCGGGTGAGCGCCACCACCGACCTCGCTGACCTGGCGGACTGCGACCTGGTCATCGAGTCGGTGGTCGAGGATCTGGCGGTCAAGAAGCACCTCTTCACCGAACTTGACCGAACCTGCGGGGCGGCCACCATCTTGGCCTCGAACACGTCGACGCTCCCCGTCGTCGAGCTGGCCATGGAGACCGGCCGGCCCGACAAGGTGTGCGGGATCCACTTCTTCAACCCCGCCCCGGTCATGACGCTGGTCGAGATCGTGCGGCCCATCACCGCCTCGCCCGAGACGATGGCCGCCGCCCTTGCCTTCGCCGAGACCTGCGGCAAGGAGCCAGTCGAGGTGAAGGACCAGGCGGGCTTCATCGTGAACGCCCTGCTGTTCCCCTATCTCAACAACGCCGTTCGCCTCCTCGAGCAGGGCGTGGCGAGCAAAGAGGGCATCGACGCCGCCATGAAGGGGGGCTGCGGGTTCCCGATGGGCCCCTTCGCCCTCTTGGACCTGGTCGGCCTCGACACGTCCCTCGCCATCCTCGACGCCCTCTACGACGAGTTCCGCGACCCCAACTACGCCGCGGTGCCGCTCCTGCGCCGCATGGTGAGCGCCGAGCTCTACGGCCGCAAGTCAGGCGAGGGCTTCTACGACTATCACAAGCGCTGAGCGCCTCCCTCGCTGCTCACCGGTGCGACACGCTGTCGCACGGTGCGAGCGGGCACAATGGATGGGAGCCACAGGGAGGTGAGCGGCATGTCGGAGAGCGCCGGACGGGCCAAACCGTGGGTGATGCGGACGTATTCGGGCCACTCGACCGCCCGTGACTCCAACCGGCTCTACCGGATGAACCTGGCCCGGGGCCAGACGGGCCTGTCCATCGCCTTCGACCTGCCCACCCAGACGGGCTATGACCCCGACGACCTCGAGGCGGCCGGCGAGGTCGGCAAGGTCGGCGTGCCGGTCGCCCACCTCGGCCACATGGAGCAGCTCCTCGATGGCATCCCCGTCTCGGAGATGAACACGTCGATGACGATCAACGCGACAGCGGCGTGGCTCCTCGGCCTGTACGTGGCGAACGCCCAGGACCAGGGCGTCGACCCCGCCGTCCTCCAGGGCACCACCCAGAACGACATCGTGAAGGAGTACCTCTCGCGCGGGACCTACATCTTCCCGCCGGAGCCCAGTCTTCGGCTTACCGTGGACATGATCGCCTACACCGTGCGCCACATGCCCAAGTGGAACCCGATCAACGTCTGCAGCTACCACCTCCAAGAGGCGGGCGCCACGCCGGTCCAAGAGATCGCGTACGCACTGGCGACCGCCATCGGCGTGCTGGACGGCGTGCGGGAGTCGGGGAAGGTGCGAGACGACGAGCTCGCAACGGTCGTCGGCCGCATCAGCTTCTTCGTCAACTCCGGGGTGCGCTTCGTCGAAGAGACGTGCAAGATGCGCGCCTTCACGCAGATGTGGGACCGGATCTGCGCCGAGCGCTACGGCGTCACCGACCCGAAGCTCCGCCGCTTCCGCTACGGCGTCCAGGTGAACTCGCTCGGCCTCACCGAGCAGCAGCCGGAGAACAACGTGCCGCGCATCGTGCTCGAGACGCTCGGCGTCACCCTCTCGGCCGACGCCCGCGCCCGGGCGATCCAGCTGCCCGCGTGGAACGAAGCGCTCGGCCTGCCGCGCCCTTGGGACCAGCAGTGGTCGCTGCGAATCCAACAGATCCTGGCCCTCGAGTCGGACCTGCTCGACTACGGCGACATCTTCGCCGGCTCGACGGTGATCGAGGCGAAGACCGCCGAGTTGATCGCCGACGCCCAGGCAGAGCTCAACGACGTGCTTGCCCTCGGGGGCGCCTTCGCCGCCATCGACGAGCTGAAGCGCCGCCTGGTGCGCAGCCAGTCCGAACGGGTGCGCCGCATCGAGGCGGGTGAGCAGAAGGTGGTCGGGGTGAACTGTTTCACCGAGACCGCTCCCTCCCCCCTCACGAGCGACGAGAGCATCGAGAGCGTCATGAAGGTCGACGCCACCGTCGAGTCCGAGCTCCAAGACGACGTCCGAGCCTGGCGGTCCAACCGCGACGAGGCGGCCGTCCGCCGTGCGCTCGACGAGCTGCGACGGGTGGCGCTCGATGACGGCCCCACCGCCAACATCATGGAGCCCACCATCGCCCTCGCCCATGCCGGCGGCACCACCGGCGAGTGGTCAGCCGTGCTCCGCAAGACTTTCGGGGAGTACCGCGCCCCGACGGGCGTCTCGGGCGGCGTGGGCCACCGCGGCAGCGAACTGTCGGCAGTGGTCGAGCGTTCGAAGGCCCTGATGGAGACGACCGGCAGCCCGCCGCGCCTCTTGGTGGCCAAGCCGGGGCTCGACGGGCACTCGAACGGTGCCGAGCAGATCGCCGTTGCTGCGCGCGATGCAGGCTTCGAGGTCATCTACCAGGGCATCCGGCTGACACCCGAGCAGATCGTGGCAGCTGCGCGCGACGAGGACGTCGACATCGTTGGGCTCTCGATCCTTTCAGGCTCGCACCTCGAGCTCGTCCCCGAAGTGCTCGACCGCCTGCGAGCGGCCGGCGTCGACGCCGACGTGATCGTGGGCGGCATCATCCCCCCCGACGACGCCGAGATCCTCCGGGGCAAGGGCGTGGCCGCCGTCTACACGCCGAAGGATTTCGAATTCGACCAGATCATGGCCGATATGGTCGGCCTGGTCGAGCGCCACCGGGCACGGCTCGCCTGACCCGAGGCTGTCTCGCACCGGCTCCCGTCAGCGTCGGTGCGATGCGCTCCGCCGGTGACGGTTGAGCCGCTCGAGTTGCGTGCGCTCCTCGGCGAGGTGCAGCCCGTTGACGAACGCCTCGAGTTGACCGGAGTCGACTCCAGTGGCGCCGCTCGCGACGAGGGCCAGCACCGAACGGTCAGGGAGCTCCACCGCATACGTTGCGTCCTCGGGACGGTCTGGCACCGGCCCTCCCGACGAGTCCGCCACCACCCATCGGCCACCGGCACTGCGGAGCAGGGCGACGGCACGCAGGTCGAAAGCCCTGCGCAACGTGCTGGGCAGGGGATCGATGGCCCTTGGCGCGACGACCACCGTGTTGGCGACCAGGCGGGCCAGACTGGCAGCGGTCGCCTGAGCGCGTGCCGAGCGAAGGCCCTGGCGGGCGAGCACGTCGACCAGCACACCCACCATCCCGGCCACCGCCACATAGGCGACGAGAGCGACGAGGTCGATGACCCGGTCGACGCGAAGGCTGTGCAGTGGCGTGGCGAAGAAGAAGTCCGCGAGCACGAAACCGACCACGGTGGCGACTGCCGCGGGGACGACCCCGCCGAGCGCGGCGACACCGGCGACCGCGACGAGAGCAAGGAACAGCGCGCCGGCCAGGCCCACGGCGGCATGCAGCGGGGCCAGCGCGAACAAGACGACGCTCGGGGCCACGAACGCAAGGGCGAATGCCGCCTGGCGACGTCGCGCCGGCAGTGGGACACGGGGCAACCGTCCCGCTGGGCGGCGCTCGGGAGTCAGCTCGGGCGCGTGCCGCGGCGGCAACACGTGGACTTCCACGGTCCCGGCGTGACGGATGGCCCGGTTGATGACCGAGCCATGCAACAGCTCGTGGACACGCGAGCGACGAGTGGCCCCAAGTACCAGCTGAGAAGCGTGCTCGGCATCGGCGAATTCGAGGACGGCGGTGGCCACGTCATCGGCCGCAACCTCGGCGAAGCGGCCGCCGAGCTCGGCCAACAGGCGGCGTTGCGACTCCAACCACACCGGCTCCTCCTCGTCGGGGCGGGTCGGCAGGCGAGCGTGCAGGCCAACGAGCTCAGCCCTGGTCGTCGCTGCGATCTGCGCGGCGCGCCGCACGATGTGCTCACCCTCGGGGTCGCCCGTCAGGGCCACCACGACGCGCTCGCCGGGAGGCCGCGCCACGGTGGCCGACGTCGCCGCCGGCAGGTCGTGATCCTCGAGCCAACCGACGGCCAGGGCGCGCAGTCCCTCGAGGTGCTCGCCGGTGAAGTAGCCGCCGAGGGCGCGCTCGGCCATATCGGGCGTCATGACGCCGTGCTCAGATAGGCGACGGCGCAACGTCCGGGGATCGACGTCGATCAGCTCGACGACGTCGGCAGCGGCTATGGCAGCGTCGGGGACGCATTCGCGCTGTTTCGTCCCGGTCAGCGACTCGGCTGCCTCGGCGAGGCTCTCGAGGTGCTGGGCGTTGACGTTGGTGATCACATCGATGCCGGCCTCAAGCACGTCTTCGACGTCCTGCCAACGCTTGGCGTGGCGCCCGCCGGGGACGTTGGTGTGCGCCAGCTCGTCGACGAGGGCGACATCGGGCTTGCGCGTGATCACCGCATCGGTGTCCATCTCCTCGAACCGGGTGCCCCGGTAGTCGATGCCCTTGGGTGGGATCTGCTCCATGCCCTCGAGAAGGGACTCGGTATCGGGCCGGTGATGCGTCTCCACGTGGGCCACGACCACATCGACTCCTTGGGCGGCCAACGCGCTGCCCTGGGCAAGCATGGTGTAGCTCTTCCCCACGCCGGGGGCCGCCCCGAGCAGGACGCTGAGGCGCCCGCGCCGCCCGCGGGGGGGAGTGCCGGGTTCGGCAGATGACCGATCAGCCACGCTCTTCACCGAGCGGGCTGGCAGTGGTGCCGAACCTGCCCGTGTTGCGGCGATGACGCTGGCGTCGGGGCGACGGGGTGCGCAGCCGCTCGCACGTGTCGAGCGGTTCCCCGACATGGTCGACCTCGACCGCGCCGGGCGTCGGGGCGACCAGCACCGGGATGAGCGACTGACGCAGGACCCGCTCACGCACGCCGTGGCCGGCCAGGCGGTTCACGCCGTGCAGCCGGCGGGAGCCGAGCACGATGGCATCGCACTGCCACCAGTCGGCTTCTTCGGCGATGCCACAGGCGACCTGCTGGTCGCGCAGGGAACGAACGCGCCCGTCAGCGGGCACACCGTTCAAGCGGAGGCGGAAGACCGCCTCTCGCACCAAGCGCTCGGCCTCCTCCACGGTCTCGAGTGCCGGGACACGGCCCAGCATCTCGAGCTCGCGCACATGCAGCACGCGCACCGATGCGTGCGTGGCGTGCGCCACCTGGCCGGTGAACTCGAGAGCGGCCTGTCCCGTGTCGAACTGGTCCAGTGCGAGCAGTAGCCGGTTCAGCATCTCCACCTCCTGTCCATTGTTCGCGCCCGGCACGTCAACGGGGGGTGGAGGGAAGGGCGGATCCCCTCAACAGAGCGTCAACGGGTCACCCGTGGCGCGGCGGCACTCTCGCTGAGCGGCTTCTCGAGCAGCACGACCTCTTTGGTCGGAGACGAGCGGTAGCGGGCGAGCTCGTGGTACCCGCGCGCCGCATGGAAGGCGAGTGACGCATGGTTGGGGGGTTCCACGTTCACCTCGCAGCACATGCGGCCGAACTGCGTGGCGCGCTCCTCCATGGCGTCGTAGAGAAGGCTCGCCAGCCCCTGGCGTCGGAAGCTCTCGGCGATCACCACCCGGTCGAGGTACAAGAACGGCTCGGCGCGCCCCTCGAACCACCGGTAGTACTCGCTGTCGTAGCCCGCCCCCGGCGCCATCGCCATGGCAAAGCCGCCGACGGTGTCATGCTCCGCCACCACCTGTGCCGTGTCCGCCAGAGCGACCAGGCGTGCGAGGTGGGCCTCGTCCATGGGGGCCAGGTTGTCGACCGACGCCTGGTTCATAGCGACCACCTGGCCGGCGTCGCTCGGCGAGTACGCCCGCAGCTCCATGCCCGAGGGTACGCCAGCCACCGCGGCGCGCCATATTGTTGGCGGGTGGACGAGGAGCCCGAGCAGTCCGGGGCCCCGAGGACCTCTTCGCGCTGGCGTGTCGACGTCGGGCCGTTGCGCCACTCGGCGCAGTACCGGCGGTTGTTCGTGACCCAGAGCGTGTCCTTCGCCGGCACCATGGTCACCTACGTGGCCCTGCCGTACCAGGCCTACCAACTGAGCCACTCGTCGCTCGTGGTCGGGTTCCTCTCGGTCGCCGAGGTGGTCCCGGTGGTGCTGGTGGGCCTGCTCGGCGGTGCGATGGCCGACGCGTTCGACCGCCGCACGATGGTGCTGTGGTCCGAGGTGGGCCTCGCTGCTTGCTCGCTCGTCCTGGTGGCGAACGCCTCGCTGTGGGTCCCCCGCCTGTGGCCGCTCTTCGTGATCGCCGTGCTTGCCGCCACCTTTGATTCGCTCCAGCGGCCGAGCCTCGACGCCATGGTGCCGCGCCTCGTGCCGACCGAGGACATCCCCGCGGCGATCGTCCTCTCCAACCTTCGTTCCAGCGTGGGCATGGTGGCCGGACCGGCCCTGGCCGGTGGGCTCATCGCGCTCGCCGGGCTCGGGATCGCGTACGGGCTTGATGTCGCCACCTTCTCGGTGTCACTGCTCGCCCTCTTCGGGCTGGCCGCGGTCCCCCCGGCCGCCGACGCCGAGCCCCTCGGGTTGGCGCGCATCATGGAGGGCCTCCGCTACGCCCGGAGCCGCCAGGACCTGCTCGGCACGTATGCCGTCGACATGGCCGCCATGTTCTTCGGGATGCCCCAGGCGCTCTTTCCCCAGCTCGCCACCCACTTCGGCGGCGCGGGCGTCCTCGGACTGCTCTACGCCGCCCCGGCGGTCGGCACCCTCGTGGTGGGTGCGACCGGCGGCTGGGTCGGCGGGGTCCGTCGGCAGGGGCGCGCGCTCGTCTTTGCGGCGTGCGGCTGGGGCCTCGCCATCGTCGCCTTCGGCTTCGCTGCGTCACTGTGGATAGCCCTGGTGCTGCTGGCCGTGGCCGGCGGCTTCGACACGGTGAGCGGGTTCATGCGCTCGACCATCTGGAACCAGTCGGTCCCCGACTCGCTACGGGGTCGCCTCGCGGGCATCGAGCTCATCAGCTACTCCACCGGTCCCTCGCTCGGGAACCTCGAGGCCGGACTGGTCGAGGCCCTCTCCAGCCTGCGCTTCTCTATCGTCTTCGGTGGCGTCGCCTGCGTGCTCGCCACCGGCGCCCTCGCCGTGGTGCTGCCGGGGCTCTGGCGCTACGACGCCGCTCGCTACGCTGCCGGGCCCCCGGCCGCGCCCTGAGATGCCGCCCACCCCGGACGGGGGCCGGGTGGGACACACTGTGGGGATGCGAGCGCTCACCGTGCACCATGTGTCCGTCAATGTCGCGGACCTCGACGAGGGGATCATCTTCTACGGCACCACCCTCGGGCTTCCCCGCCGCGGTGACCGGCCCGGCGACATCGGCCCGGGTGCCTGGTTCGACGCCGGCGACCGCCAGGTCCACCTGCTCCCCGCCCCTGCGCCCGAGAGCCGGGGCCAGCACTTCGCGCTACTGGTGGCCGACCTCGACGCCGAGCGCGCCGGGCTGCTCGACGCCGGGGTGCAGGTGAGCGAGCCATTCCCGATCGGCGGGAACCGGCAGGCCTTCCTCACGGACCCCTGGGGCAACGTCATCGAACTCCACGAGCTCGGTGCCTGAGCGCGCCGGATCGGGCGACCCCTTCGCCGGGGCGCACGCCGTCATCACCGGGGGATCGAGCGGGATCGGTCTCGCCACCGCTGCCCGGCTCGCCGCGCGCGGGGCCCGGCTCTCGCTCCTCGCCCGCGGCAGCGAGCGGCTCGAGCGCGCTGGCAACGACCTCGCGGCGGCGGGGGCCGACGTCGCCGTGCGGTCCGCCGACGTGGCCGACCACACAGCCCTCGACGCCGCCCTCGCCGAGCTGGTCGCCGACCGGGGGCCCTGCGACATCTTGGTGACCTCGGCGGGCGTGGCCCGGCCCGGGCACTTCTTGGAACTCGACGACTCGGTCTTCCGGGAGATGATCGAGGTCGACTACTTCGGCACCCTCTACGCCTGCCGGGCGGTCGCCCCCTCGATGGTCGAACGGGGCTCGGGTTCCATGGTGGCGATCTCGTCGGCGGCCGGGCTCCTCGGCATCTACGGCTACACCGCCTACAGCCCCGCCAAGTTCGCGGTGCGCGGCCTCATGGAGTCACTGCGCGCCGAAATGGCGCCGGCCGGCGTGCACGTGGCGTGCGTCTGCCCACCCGACGTCGACACGCCCCAGCTCGCCGATGAGAACCGCTTCAAGCCCGCCGAGACCAAGGCGGTGGCCGGCACGGTGAAGCCGCTGTCGGCCCTCCAGGTCGCCGACGCCATCGTGGGGGGCATCGAGCGGCGGCGCTTCCTCATCTGTCCCGGCGTGAGCACGTGGGCGCTCGGGCGCTTCGGCAGCGTGCTCGCCCCCGCCCTCCAGTCCGGCTTCGACCGCAAGGTGGCCAAGGTCCGGAAAAAGGGGGCAGCGCCCCCGCCGGTCGGTCAGTGACGGCCGGGACGTGAGCGGCGCATGGCGAGTGGCTGGGCCCACCAGCGCCCGCTGAACCGCCAGGCCGAAGGCTCCGGCGCTGCCTCCTCGACCACCACGGTGCGGGGCCGCGTGGCATCGAGGGAGGCCGCGATGACGGCGAGGACTGCGGGGTCCGGCTCGGGCCGTTTCGCCAGTGCGGCGGACTCGGCCTCGCTCACAGCGGCACGTTCCCGTGCTTGCGACGGGGCAGCTCCTCGTGCTTGGTGGCCAGCATCTCGAGGCTGCGGGCCAGGACCTTGCGCGTGTCTGCCGGGTTGATCACGTCGTCGACATAGCCCCGCTCGGCGGCGATGTAGGGGTTGGCGTAGCGCTCGGTGTACTCGTCGACCAGCTCTGCCCGTCGGGCGACGGGGTCGTCGGCCTCGGCCAGCTCTCGCCGGTAGACGATCTCGACCGCCCCGTTCGGGCCCATGACCGCCAGCTCGGCGGACGGCCAGGCGAAGGCCAGGTCGGCCCCGATGGACTTCGAGTTCATGACGACGTAGGCGCCGCCGTAGGCCTTCCGGGTGATGATCTGGATGCGCGGCACCGTCGACTCGCAGTAGGCGTAGAGGAGCTTGGCGCCGTGGCGGATGATCCCGCCGTACTCCTGGTCGGTGCCCGGCATGAAGCCCGGCACGTCCACGAAGGTGACGAGGGGGATGTTGAAGGCGTCGCAGGTGCGCACGAAGCGCGCCGCCTTCTCCGAGGAGTCGATGTCGAGCACGCCGGCGAGCACCGCCGGCTGGTTGCCCACGATACCGATCACCCGCCCGTTCACCCGGGCGAAGCCGCAGGTGATCGACATGGCCCAATGGGCGTGGACCTCCATGTACTCGCCGTCGTCGACGACCGCCGAGATGACCTTTTTCATGTCATAGGGCTGGTTGGGCGACGCCGGCATCATGTCGATCAGCTCGGGGGTCGAGCGGTCCGGGTCGTCGCCGGTCATCACCGTCGGGGCTTCTTCCAAGTTGTTGGCCGGGAGGAACGACAACAGGTAGCGCACGTCGTCGAGGCAGGCCTTCTCGTCGGCTGAGACGAACGTGGCCACACCCGACTTGGTGGCGTGGCTCATGGCGCCGCCGAGCTCTTCTAAGGTCACGTCCTCACCGGTGACGGTCTTGACCACGTCGGGACCCGTGATGAACATGTGGCTGGTGCCCTGCACCATGAAGATGAAGTCGGTCATCGCCGGGGAGTAGACGGCCCCGCCCGCGCAGGGGCCGAGGATCACGCTGATCTGCGGGACCACGCCCGACGCGGTGACGTTGCGCAAGAAGATGCCGCCGTAGGAGTGCAGCGACACGACCCCTTCTTGGATGCGCGCCCCCGCACCGTCGTTGAGGCCGATCATCGGCACGCCGATCGAGGCCGCGAGGTCCATCACCTTGTGGATCTTCTCGGCGAAGACCTCACCGAGGGCCCCACCGAACACGGTGAAGTCCTGGCTGAAGAGGCAGACCCGGCGCCCGTCGATGGTCCCGAAGCCCGTGACCACCCCGTCGGTGTACGGGCGGTTCTCTTCGAGGCCCATGCCGTGGGCCCGGTGGCGGGCCAGCATGTCGAGCTCTTGGAACGACCCCTCGTCGAGCAGGTAGTCGATCCGCTCGCGGGCGGTCATCTTGCCCTTGGCGTGGTGGCGCTCGACCGACGCCGGGCTGCCGGCGTGGAGGGCCTCCTCCTTGCGGGCGGCGAGATCGTCGAGTCGGCTGGACATGGAGCGTTCCATGCAGCCGAGGCTAACCGAGGAGGGACCGGGGGCCAGTTGGCCCGCTACTCCTGCACCAGCTCGATCAGGGTGCCAAAGGAGGTCTTCGGGTGCACGAAGGCGACCGTGGTCCCGCGCGAGCCGGGCCGCGGCGCCTCGTCGATGACCCGCCCGCCGTGGGACTTCACCGACTCGAGGGCGGCCGCGCAGTCGTCGACCCGGTAGCCGACGTGGTGGAGGCCCTCCCCCTTCTTGGCCAGGTACTTGGCCACCGGGGAGTCCTCGCTCGTCGGGCACAGGAGCTGGATGTACGAATCAGCCACGGCCAAGAGGGCCTCTTCGACGCCGTCGGACTCGACGCGCTCGCGGTGGGCGACGGTCGCCCCGAAGTTCTCGGCGTACCAGTCGATGGCCGCGTCGAGGTCGTTGACGGCAATGGCCACGTGGTCGATCTCGGTGAACATGGGGGCTCCCTTCGTGCGGTCGTCTGTCATACGCCGTGGCGGCGGAACAAGGTGATGCGGTCCTCGCCCACTCGCTCGCGCAGCTCGTGGTCGTCGATGCCGAGGCCCTCGCTCGGCGCCAGGCAGAGCACGCCGATCTTGCCCTCGTGGAGGTTGCGGTGGACCTGGAAGGCGGCCTCCCCCACCTCGGCCAACGGGTAGACCGCCGACAGCGGCGGGAGGATCTTGCCCTCGCACACGAGCGCATTGGCGTCCCACGCCTCGCGGTAGTTGGCGAAGTGCGAGCCCTTGATGGACTTGAGCTTCATCCAGAGGTGCCGGTTGTCGTACTCGATCATGTAGCCCGAGGTCGCCGCACAGGTGACGATCAGGCCGCCGCGCTTGGCCACGAACACCGAGGCGCCCATGGTCTGGCGCCCCGGGTGCTCGAAGACGATGTCGGGGTCCTCGCCGATGAGGCCGCGCACATCCTTGCCGAAGCGGCGCCACTCCGACTCGTCCTGGTGGAATTCGTCGAGCCAGAAGCGGTAGTCGCCGGCGCGCCGGTCGATGACCGCGTCAACACCGAAGTCGTGGAGCAGCTCGACCTTCTCGGGCGAGGAGACGACCCCGAGCGGGATGCCCCCGCCGTTGAGGACGTACTGCACGGCGTAGCTGCCGAGGCCGCCGCTCGCACCCCAGACCAGCACCCGGTCGCCCTGGGACATCCCTGCGCCGTTCTTGGACACCAGCATGCGATACGAGGTCGAGTTGCACAGCGCGTTGACGGCCGACTCCTCCCAGGACAGGTGCGTGGGTTTGGGCATGAGCTGGTTCGCCTTGACCACCGCGATCTCCGCCAGGCCGCCGAAGTTGGTCTCGAAGCCCCAGATGCGCTGGTTGGCGGCAAGCATGGAGTCGTCGTGGGAGGACGGGTCCTGGTCGTCGACGTAGTTGCAGTGGACCGTCACCTTGGCGCCGGGCTTCCAGTTGCGCACCGCCGAGCCCACCTTGAGGACGACGCCTGACGCGTCCGAGCCGACCACGTGGTAGCCGAGGGCGTGGCGGGCGCCCCAGGTGCTCTCCTTGCCCAACCGGTCCAAGAACCCAAACGTGGGGAGCGGCTCGAAGATGGCCGACCACACCGTGTTGAAGTTGATCGATGACGCCATGACGGCCACGTACGCCTCGTCGGGGGCGAGCTCGGGGAGGGCGACCTCTTCGACGTGGAGCGACTTGCGGGGGTCCTTCTCGGCCGAGTCGACGCCCTCGAACATCTGAATCTCCTCGCGGCGCACCAGGGCCCCGCGATAGGACTCGGGGAGGGGCAGTGCGGCCAGCTCGGCGCCGTCGGCGCCGTCGAGTACGGCTTGGAGGATCTCGCTCATGGGCACCGACGATACCTGGCCCGTAGTATGGGCGGCCTGCCGGGACATCCCGGCGGACGGTACGACCCGGGCAGCCCAGCCGCCCCGGTGGCGCCGCAGGCCCGACGGCAGTCGGGCACCCATCGTTCGGAGGTCACACAATGCCTGGATCCGTCATCGTCGCCGGTGCTCGCACCCCCATCGGGAAGCTCTCGGGCGCCCTCGGCGGCTTCGCCGCCACCGAACTCGGAGGCTTCGCCATCCGCGCCGCGCTCGAGCGCGCCGGTGTCGCCCCCGACCAGGTCGACTACGTGTTCATGGGCCAGGTCATCCAGGCCGGCACGGGCCAGATCTCCGCCCGCCAGGCCGCCAACAACGCGGGCATCCCGCTGTCGGTGCCCGCCACCACGGTGAACAAGGTCTGCCTCTCGGGCCTCAACGCCATCTACCTCGCCGACCAGATGATCAACGCTGGCGACGCCGAGATCGTGGTCGCCGGCGGCATGGAGTCGATGACCCAGGCCCCCTACCTGCTGCCCGGTGCCCGGGCCGGCTACCGCCTGGGCGACGGCGTGCTCGTCGACTCGATGATGTTCGACGGCCTCACGTGCGCCTTCGACCACTGCGCCATGGGGCTCGCCACCGAGCGCTACAACGAGAAGGTCGGCGTCTCTCGCGAGCGCCAGGACGCCTTCTCGGCCGCCAGCCACGAGAAGGCCGCCGCCGCCATCAAGGAGGGCCGCCTGGCCGACGAGATCGTCGCTGTCGAGGTGCCCCAGCGCAAGGGCGACCCGATCGTCGTCGACACCGACGAGGGTGTGCGCCCCGGCACCACGGCCGAATCCCTCGGCTCGCTGCGTCCGGCCTTCGACAAGGCCGGCACCATCACCGCGGGCAACGCGTCACAGATCTCCGACGGCGGTGCCGCGGTCGTCGTGATGTCGCGGGCCAAGGCCGACGAGCTCGGCGTCACCCCGCTCGGCGAGCTGGTCAGCTACGGCCAGGTGGCCGGCCCCGAGACCTCGCTCCTCCACCAGCCCTCCCAGGCCATCCTGCGGGCGCTGTCGAAGATCGGGGCGGGCGTCGGCGACGTGGACCTCTTCGAGATCAACGAGGCGTTCGCGGTGGTCGGGCTCGCCTCGGCCGACGAGCTCGGGATCGACGAAAGCATCATCAACGTGAACGGCGGGGCGGTCGCCCTCGGGCACCCTGTCGGCATGTCGGGCGCTCGCCTCGCGCTCACCGCCCTCTACGAGCTCGGCCGCCGTGGCGGCGGGACTGCTGCGGTCGCGCTCTGCGGCGGCGGCGGCCAGGGCGACGCCGCGGTGCTGCGCACGATCGCCTGATCGGGCTCGCGCCGTTCTCCGCTCAGTAGGGCGGGGTGAAGAGGGCTACCAGGGTTGCCGCCCCCTGGGCGGCCTCGTGCCAGTGGTCGACGTCGAAGCTGAAGACGGCGAGCGAACACGTCGGGAATCCGGCACGCTCGACGGGCTTGCGGTCCTGCGGTGACAAACCGAGGCCCAGGGCGAGTTCATGGGCCGTGGGGTTGTGCCCGACCACCATCATCGAGGTGACCTCGTCGTCGACGCCGCCGACGGTGGCCATGACCTCTTCGGGCGAGGCGCTGTAGAGGGCAGGGTCGAAGACCAGGGTCGGTGGCTCGGGGGTCGGCTCCCACACGAGGCGCGTGGTCTGCTCCGTTCGCACCGCGTCCGAGGACAGCACGAGCTGGGGGAACGTCTCGGCGGCGAGGTCGAGTGCGTCGCCGCCGGGTCCGAGGCGGGCGCCGAGGGCGTTGGCGTCTCGTGTGCCCCGAGGGGCGAGTGCGCGGTCGTGGTCCCCACCGCCCTTGGGCGGGTCGGTCAGGGTCTTCGCGTGGCGCAGCAGCCACAGGAGGCGAGTCGGTGCGGTGTGCTCCACGCCCACCAGTGTGGCGTGGGCACACCGGCCGCGCTCGGATCCTCGACGAATTCCTGCGCGTTGGCGTTTGTGCGCACCCCGGGTTGGGCAGCCGTCGACCATGTCGGCGAGCACCGCCTTCGGCCAGCTGCAACGGCCCGTCTGCGCGTGCCGCCATGGGCAGTCCCCTCGGCACGACCGGCTCCTCGGCCTCGAGCGCGAACCGTGGCTCGTGACCGACCGGCTGGCCAACTGGGGCGATCCCGGCGCGATCTTCTTGCGCGAGGTCGTGTTGTTCATCGGCGAGCACCAGTGGGAGGGCCCCCTCGCCATGGGCGAGCTCCGCGCGCGCCTCGACGGCGCAGCGGCGCGCCCGGGCTGATCGCCGCTCGGGCCGGTCAGCCCTCGAGGTCCCGGCGGCCCTCGAGGGCCCGTCCGAGGGTGAGCTCGTCGGCGTACTCGAGGTCGCCGCCGACCGGCAGCCCGCTGGCCAGCCGAGTGATCCGGATCCCGAGCGGCTTGAGGAGGCGGGCGAGGTACATCGCTGTCGCCTCACCCTCCAAGTTGGGGTTGGTGCACAGGATCGCCTCAGTCACCTCGTGGGCCTCGACACGCGCCAGCAGCTCGCGTACACGGAGCTGCTCGGGGCCGACGCCCTCGAGCGGGTTCAGCGCGCCGCCGAGCACGTGGTAGCGGCCCGAGAACTCCCCGGTGCGCTCGACCGAGACGATGTCGCGGGGGTCCTCGACCACGCACAGCACGCTCGGGTCGCGTCGGTCGTCGGCGCAGATCCCACAGAGCTCGCCGCCCTCGGCCACGTTGAAGCAGACGGCGCACAAGGTGGTGCGCTCCTTCACCGAGACGATGGCGTCGGAGAGTCGCAGTGCGTCCTCGGTTGGCACCTTCAAGATGTGGAACGCCATCCGCTGTGCCGATTTCGGGCCAACGCCCGGGAGCATGCCGAGCTCGTCGATCAACGCCCGCAGTGGGCCGGTGTACATGTTACGACGTCACCTCTTCGGCACCCGGGAACGCCTCGAGCAGCCGCGCCTCGGCCACCGTCTCGACGCGGACCGAGTCACCGGCGTCGGTCGGGTCGAAGTCATCGTCCTCGAGGTCGGCCGGGTCATCGGTGCGCTGCGTCCCCGACCGTGCCGGTGACCGGCGAACGGCCGGTGCAGCCGGCCGGTCCTCGTCGATGACCAGTCGGAGGGGGACCCTGACCCCGAAGTGCTCCTCGAGGGCAGCCTCGACGGCCTTGGTGCTGTCCTTCGCATGCTCGAGGTGCGCTGCGTTCGGGAGGGCGAACACCGCCCCCGCGTCGTCGACCTCGATGAAGCGCCCGGCGATGAACAGTGCCTTGGCGCGTGGGCTGAGCCGCCCGATGATGTGGTCCCCCCACGCCTCGACGAGGTCGTCTCGCGACGGCAGCTGCCCGGCCGTGGCCGGCGCCGGATCCGATGCGGGGACCTGATCAGGGCCGGGCGGCGGCGGCGCGCTGTCCATGGGCGCGCTCGTCGGCGCGTCGGGCTCGCTCTTCGCCTTGCGCCGGTGGGCGCCGAGGGCCGGGCGCGACGCGAGCGGGCCCTTCGGGGCCGCCGGGGCGGCGGGCTCGGCGGTGGGGGCAGCGGCAGAAACCGGTGCGCTCTGGACACCGGCTGCCACGGCCCGCTCGAGCCGGGCGAGCCGTTCCACCAGCGCCGGCCCGTCGTCGTCGAGTTCGGGCCGGACGAGTCGGACGAGAGCCACCTCGAGGATGACACGGGCGTCGGGCGCGTCGCGCATGTCGACCTGGGAGCGCCCGAGCACCTCCATGCCGCGAACCAGCCGGGCGAGCCCGAGGCGGCCGGACTGGTCGACGAGCCGCTCGCGCTCGGCGCCCGTGGCATCGGTCAGCTCGGGGGCGACGGTGAGGAGGAAGCCCTGCCGGAGCTCGGCGACGAGCTCTCCGGCGAGCTGTTGGGGTCCCCACCCGGCCTCATGGAGGGCGGCGGTCGCCACGAGAGCGGCGGCGGCGTCGCCGGCGCAGAGCGCCTCGACGACCGACGACACCTCGGGCCGGCCCTCGTCGGCGGAGCCGGTGGCGGCTGCCTGGTCGAGGGCGGAGAGGGCGTCGCGCGCCGAGCCCCGCCCGCGTCGAACGGCGGAGGCCAATGTCTCGTCGCTGATGTCGAGGCCCGCCTCGCTGCGCACGTCGCGCAGCAGCTCGTCGAGCGTTTCGGCGCTGAACAGGCGGAACTCGAAGTGCTGGGTCCGGCTGCGGATGGTGGCTGGGACCTTCTGGGGGTCGGTGGTGGCGAGCACGAAGACCACGTGCGACGGCGGCTCCTCGAGCGTCTTCAACAGGGCGTTCGCCGCGGCCGTCGAGAGCATGTGGACCTCGTCGACGATATAGACCTTCCAACGCCCCGGCGTCCCGAGGGCGGCGTGGGCCACGAGGTCGCGCATGGCGTCGACCCCGTTGTTGGACGCGGCGTCGAGCTCGTGGACGTCGAGCGAGCTACCCCGGGCGATCTCGATGCACGAGGTGCACACCCCGCACGGCTCCCCGTCTTGGGGCGCCTGGCAGTTGAGCGCCTTGGCGAGGATCCTCGCACTCGATGTCTTGCCGGTGCCCCGTGGGCCGCTGAAGAGGTAGGCGTGGGCGACGTGGCCGTCGCGCACCGCGCTCTGTAGCGCGCGCACCACGTGGGGCTGGCCACGCAGCTCCGAGAAGGTCCCGGGCCGGAACCGTCGGTAGAGGCTCACGAAGGGCTGGTCGGAGGCGTCTGATTTTTCGCTCACGTCGGTCTCGCCCATGGGAGGCGATCCTACCGGGGAGCACCCCCACTGCCGTCGGGGGCGCACCCGCCCCGACGCTCGGTGCGGTGGCCAGGTTGACTACGGCACACGGCCTCACCCGCTGAGAGCTGCTGCCTTCCGACCCTGACTCGGTTCACGAGCGGCCGTTGCGCAGGACCCGGCCACCGCACCCAACGTCGGGACGGCGCACCGCAACGTTATCGGTTCCCGGCAGCGAGGAGTCCGGCGCCAGGCTGAGGGTGCGGGTGCGCTCGGTTAGCCTGTCGGGGCTGCAATGGTCGAAATTGCCAGGGCCGATCAGCCCAGGGCGCTCGACCACATTCCCGGAGGAGTGCGAGAGCGGCCGAATCGGCACGATTGGAAATCGTGTGTGGGGCAACCCACCGTGGGTTCAAATCCCACCTCCTCCGCTCTGGGTTCCATGATCTGCGCGAGATGACCGGACACAACGGGCGGACACCGACAAGAGGCCGGTTGCCATCGCTGCTGACCTTGGGATGGCTGGCGTCGTTAACATCCTGCCCAATGGCCACTCCTCCTGATCCGGGCGTGCTGACGGCTGACGCCGCCGCCAACGACGAGGCGCACATGGCCACCGCGCTTGGCGAGGCAAGGGCTGCCCTCGGGCACGGTGACGTGCCGGTCGGGGCCGTGGTGGTGGTGGGCGGCCGTGTCGTCGCCCAGCGCCACAACGAACGCGAGCGCACGCAGGATCCGACCGCCCATGCGGAGCTGCTCGCCCTCAGGGACGCGGCGAGAGCGTTGGGGTCGTGGCGCCTCGCGGACGCGACGCTCTACGTGACACTCGAGCCATGTCCAATGTGCGCGGGGGCCACGGTCAACGCGAGAATCTCTCGCCTCGTCTTCGGGGCCGCCGACCCCAAGGCCGGCGCCTGTGGCTCGCTCTACAACCTGTGCTGCGACCCGAGGCTCAACCACGAGGTCGCCGTGACGGCCGGCGTGCTGGGCGGCCAGGGTGCGCTGCTTCTCACCACATTCTTCGCCGACCGGCGGAGCGCAGTACAGGAAAACCCATCCTCCGCCAGCCACTAACCTCGTCGCCGGAGGGATGCGAGAGTGGCCGAATCGGACGGTCTCGAAAACCGTTGTGTCGCAAGGCACCGTGGGTTCGAATCCCACTCCCTCCGCCGCATAGGAGCTGGAGCAAGGGCCGATTGGGCCCGAGCTCAGCCCCTGGACCACCGAGCGAGATCGGAGCCGGGCTGGAATCCGCGCGTCCGTCGATTGCGGGTAGGTCGACCGTACCTATCACTCACCGTGTAGGTCCGAAGGGCCCCGCGCTCGCATCCTCGGATTCAGTCGAAAGCGAAGATCCTTCCGACCACTCGACGGGATCTTCCAGTAAGTCAATCCTTCTCCTGGCTGAACCTCCACCGGACCAGTCTGACCAGACCAGTGGTCACCAACTTCACTGTCCTCTATGCGCGGTCCGTGGGCACGGTACCGAGGGCAAGCCCTCGCCCGCTGCGGGGGGAGCAAGAGCGCGGCGGGCTGCTCGCGTGCCTGCGTTCAGCCCCCGCCGAGAGTCCAGCGAGACCGCGCGGCTCAGGACCAGAGGGATTCGAGCGTTTCGCTCAGACGGGCCAGGCCGTCACCGGCCGCCCCAGCGCCTGCCGCTTCCAGGATGTCGAAGCTCTCGTGGACATCGTCGAAGGTGGCCCGCACCTTCTCGGTCAAAAAGCGCGACGGCTGCGCCCAGCCGTGGGCGTCGTCGCGCCCGTGCGGGCGGTGGTGGTAGCGGAGCGGTAGGTAGACCAAGAGGGATCTGCGCGCCCGGGTCAACCCCACGTAGAACACCCGCCGCTCCTCTTCCAGTCCGCTCGGCGTCGACAGTGACATGTCAGACGGGATCATCCCGTCGGTGGCGTGGAGGATGTGCACGACGTCCCATTCGAGGCCCTTGGCCGAGTGCACCGTCGAGATGGTCAGCCAGTCCTCGTCGATCGAGGGCGGCCCGGCGAGATCGGAGGTGGACCGAGGCGGCTCGAGGGCGAAGTCCGCGGCCACGTCGGACAGCCGGCTGACCTTCGCCGCGGCCACCACCAGCGCCTCGAGATCGACCAGCCGAGCCGCTCCATCGGGGTAGGCGCGCTGCACGATCGGTGCCATCGCAGCTCGCAGGCGCTCGGCGTGGGCCGCCACGCCTTCACCTTCACGGCCCGCCATCGCGTCGGCGAGGGCCCCTGCCGCCGGGCGGCAGGCGGCGGGGAGCTCTGCGGCGGCGACAGGCCAGCGGGACATGGTCTCGCCGTTCTCCGCGTGCGCGATGTCGACGCCAGTGAGGCCGAGGGCGGCAAGAGCCCGACGGGCGATCACCGGGCCGACCCCATCGAGGAGCTGGAGCACCCGGAACCAGGCGAGGACATCGGCGGCGTTATCCGCCACCCGGAAGGCCGCCAGCAGGTCCTTCACGTGGGCAGCCTCGGTGAAGCGGAGCCCGCCGTATTTCACGTAGGGGATGCGCCGGGCGGCGAGTTCGAGCTCGAGGAGGTTCGAGTGGCGCGCTGCGCGTACCAGCACCGCCTGGTCGCGCAGCGCTATCCCCTCCTCGCGATGCGCCAGGATCTGCTCGCAGGCATGCACGCACTGGGAATCCTCATCCGCGCAGTGCACCAGCTTCGGCCGCTCGCCAGAGGCGCCCTTCGCTGCGCGCAACACCGCGGAGAACCCCTCATCGGCCTCGGACCCGAGCGCGTTGGCCGTGTCCAGTATCGGTTGGGTGGACCGGTAGTTTGCGGTCAGGACCACCGTGTGCGCACCGGGGAACGCCAGGTGGAAGTCCAAGATGTGGCGGGGCTCGGCGGCCCGGAACGAGTAGACGGCCTGGGCATCGTCGCCCACCACGGTGATCCGACGATCATCACGCCGCAGGGCGCGCAGCACGTCGACCTGCAAGCCGTTCACGTCTTGGTACTCGTCGACGAGCACGTGGTCGTAGGCCCCGGCAAGGCGTGGGCCGAGACGCTCGTCGGCCGCGGCCGCACGCCAGAGGAGCAAAAGGTCGTCGAAGTCGACGAGAGAGCCGGCCCGCTTGCGTGCGACGTAGCCGCGGCAGATGTCGCCGATCGGCTCGGCGAGGTCGTTCGCCCAGGGGGCGACGTCGGCAACCACCTCCGAGATGGGCCGCCCCGTGTTGACCGCCCTCGAGTAGAGATCGGCGAGCAGCGCCTTGCGGGGGAAGCGGCGTCCCGTGGTCGTGGCATGCCCCGCCTCCTCGCGCACCATATCGATGACGTCGGCCGCGTCGGCGGGGTCGAGCACGGAGAATCCCTCGGCGAGGCCGAGCGCCGGCGCGTGGCGCCTGAGCGTCCGATGCGCGACCGCGTGGAACGTCCCGCCGACGACCCGAGCCGCCGATTGGGCCTCCGCATCGGTGCGGGCCAGCAGCGCAGCGGTGCGGTGCAACATCTGGCGCGCTGCACGCCGGGTGAAGGTGAGAAGGAGGATCCGCTCGGGCGCCGTGCCGTGCGCCAGCAGCCACGCGACGCGTGCGGACAACGTCGTCGTCTTGCCCGTGCCCGCTCCCGCCAGGACCCGCAAAGGACCCCCGTCATGGATGACCGCCTCACGCTGGGCCTCATTGAGTTCCTCAAGGACATCGAACATATGTTCGATATTAGACCCGGGCGGCCGGCGCCGGCGGACTCAGACGGGGGCACCTCGGCGGTGGGCACCCGCTCGAGCGCCGGCGCTCGCGTGCCGGGGTGACCGCCGTGCCCGCCAGCGCCGTCGGGCCGGCCTACGTCTTCGTCATCGCCAGCGTGTTCGTCTTCGTCTTCTTCGTGAACTCGATCGTGCGCTCGATGCGGGTGCCCTACGTGATCGCCGACGTGGCGAAGGAAACCGCGGCCTCGCTCGCCACCGTCTTCAGCCGCCCGGCCGCAGGCGGAGGTCCCCCCGGGGCGCTCGAGGGTCCGACACGCGTGCTCACCTTCGACCGCCGGGCGGGCGCCATCGACGGCATCGAGGCTGGCGAGCTCGTGGTCCTCGCCACCGCGCGCGACTGCGTCATCGTGCTCCAGGTCCCGGTCGGGGCGTGGAGGCTGCACCCACCGCTCGACCGGTGGCTCGAGCCGCCACGCCGTCTACCATTCGGGCGATGAGCCGCGCGCTCGCGCCAGGCCGCACGACGCTTTCGCGGCGTCGGCCACGGGCCCGAGGACCGGTCCCGAACAGGGCCACAAGAGGAGGGTGTGCTTCATGACAGTGCTGGACGAGACCGACACGGGGCTGCCCCAGCGGCGGGAGCTGGTCACCGAGATCCCCGGGCCGCGCTCGCTCGCCATCCACGAGCGGCGCCTGCGCGCCGTGGCCACCGGCGTCAGCTCGACGCTGCCCGCCTACATCGAGACCGCGTCCGGGTCGATCCTGCGAGACGTGGACGGCAATTCGCTGATCGACCTGGGATCGGGGATCGCCGTCACCAGCGTGGGGCACACGGCACCGCGTGTGGTCGAGGCCGTGCGCGACCAGGTGGGCCACCTGATCCACAGCTGTTTCATGGTCACCCCCTACGAGCCGTACGTGGCGGTGGCCGAGGCGCTGAACGAGCTCACCCCGGGCGACTTCGACAAGACCACGGCCCTGTTCAACTCCGGCGCCGAGGCGGTCGAGAACGCCGTCAAGATCGCCCGGCACCACACCCGGCGCAGCGCGGTTGTGGTCTTCGACCACGCCTACCACGGGCGCACCAACCTGACCATGGCCCTCACCGCCAAGAACATGCCGTACAAGCACGGTTTCGGCCCGTTCGCACCCGAGATCTACCGAGCGTCGCTCTCGTACCCCTACCGCGACCCGCACGGCCTCTCGGGGCGTGACGCCGCAGTGCGCTCCCTCGCCGAGGTCGAGAGCCAGGTGGGTGCGGCCAACGTCGCCTGCGTGCTGATCGAGCCCATCCAGGGCGAGGGTGGGTTCATTGTGCCCGCTCCGGGCTTCCTCGCCGCCATCGCCGAATGGTGCGCGCACCATGGTGCGGTGTTCATCGCCGACGAGATCCAGACGGGGTTCTGCCGCACCGGGGCATGGTTCGCCTGCGAGCACGAAGGCGTGGTCCCCGACCTCATCACCACGGCCAAGGGCATCGCCGGTGGGATGCCCCTCGCAGCGGTGACCGGGCGCGCCGAGATCATGAACTCGGTCCACGAGGGAGGCCTCGGGGGCACCTACGGCGGGAACCCGGTGGCCGCAGCGGCCGCCCTCGGATCGATCGCCACCATGCGGGAGCTGAACCTCGCTGATCGGGCCCGGCACCTCGGCGAGATCATCTTGGGTCGCTTCGACGAGCTGGCCGGCGAACTCGCCGGTATCGGCGACGTGCGCGGTCGCGGCGCGATGTGCGCGCTCGAGCTGGTGGTGCCCGGAACGACGGACCCTGACCCCGTCGCGACCAAGCGGGTGGCGGCGCTCTGCCACCAACAGGGCGTCGTCGTCCTCACCTGCGGCACCTACGGCAACGTGGTCCGGCTGCTGCCACCACTGGTCATCGGCGACGACCTGCTCGACGAGGGCCTCAGTGTGCTGGAGGGTGCGCTGCGCGAGGTGCTCGGCTCCCGATAGCGGCAGCGCCGGCGAGACTCGATTCGGCTGAGAAACTCTGCCCTGCACGTCGTTTCCACCGTCGGGTGGACTGGGTCCCCGGGCGTCGCGCTCGGCCGGAGGGTGGCCCTGCTGGTGCACGGTGCCGTGTCCCTGTTGACGCCTCGCCGGGCCCGGTCCCGGCGACGGCCCGAGCGGACCCGAGGGAGCCCGTGGGTGCCCCAGGTGGGCGGCCCGCCGGTCACCTGGGGCCCTTACCTGCTAGTATCTCTCTCGTACCCGGTCGGCATGGATCGATCGGCTGCCGGTTCCTACACCGGTGGGGCCTGATTCGAGTTATCCGTTCGAGTTGGCCTGTTTCCCACTCGAACGGAGTTTTATGAGTTCCTCTTTTGCTGACCTGGGCGTGCCCGCACGCCTGGTCGCCCGCCTCTCAGAGCAGGGCATCGACAGCCCCTTCCCGATCCAGGCGGCCACCATTCCCGACGCCCTCGCTGGGCGTGACGTCTGCGGCAAAGCGCCGACCGGCTCGGGCAAGACCCTCGCCTTCGGCGTGGCCCTGGTGACCCGGGCCACCGGTGCAGCCCCCCGCCGCCCACGCGGCCTGGTGCTGGTGCCGACCCGTGAACTGGCCGCCCAGGTGCAGGGCGAGCTGGCCATGCTGGCCGGCGACCGCGCTAAGCGCATCATCGCCATCTATGGCGGCACCGGCTACGGCCCCGCCCGTCGCTCGCTCGAGCGCGGCGTGGACATCGTCGTGGCCTGCCCGGGTCGCCTCGAGGACCTCGTCGAGCAGGGGACGCTGCGGCTCTCCGACGTGACCACCGTCGTCCTCGACGAGGCCGACCGCATGGCTGACATGGGCTTTCTCCCCGCCGTGCGCCGCCTGTTGGACCAGACCTCACCCGAGCGCCAGGTGCTCTTGTTCTCGGCCACCATCGGCACCGAGGTCGAATCGATCATCACCCGGTACCAGCGAGACCCGGTCCGCCACGACGTCATTGCCGACGCATCGAGTGTGGGCGAGGTCTCCCACGTCTTCTGGCGGGCCCAGCGCGAGAACCGCGTGGGCCTCACCGCCCGGCTCGTCACCGAGCACGGCCGGGCCGTCGTCTTCTGCCGCACCAAGCGCGGAGCTGACCGGGTCGCCCGCCAGCTGCACGCCGCCGGCGTCGATGCGGTCGCCATCCACGGCGACCGCACCCAGTCCCAGCGCGAGCGCGCCCTGTCGGCGTTCTCGTCCGGCAAGGCGTCCGTGCTGGTGGCGACCGACGTCGCCGCCCGTGGCATCCACGTCGACGACCTGCCCTGCGTCGTGCACTTCGACCCCCCGAACGACCCGACGGACTACGTCCACCGTTCCGGGCGCACCGGGCGCGCCGGCAACACCGGCACGGTCGTCTCCCTCGTCACCGACGAGTCGACCGGCATCGTGCGTGGACTCCAGCGCTCGCTCGGCCTGCCCCAGGGCCTCGACGCCCCCGACGGGCCCTCAACGGCCATGACCACCACCGCGCTGTCGGCCGAAGACGTGGGCCGTGGCAATGGCGGTGGCGGTGGCGGTGGCGGTGGCCAGCGCCGTCCCGGCGCGAACTCGGGCCGCAACCGGCGCAAGAGTGCGCCGGGGGGCCACCGGGGTACGCAAGGAGCACGCGCCGGCGCACCAGGCGCCCGTCGCACCGGTCGGCCACCGGCGGCCAAGCGATCTCGCTGAGGACTGCGGTCCCCGGCCAGAGCAATACAGCACAGCAAGAGCAACGAAGGAAGTGAGCATGCCGACTGGCACCGTGAAGTTCTTCAATGCGGAGAAGGGCTACGGGTTCGTCTCTCGCCCCGACGGCGAGGATGTGTTCGTGCACTACTCCAACGTCGAGGGGAGCGGCTTTCGCACCCTCGAGGCAGGTCAGCAAGTCGAGTTCGAGATCGCCCCAGGGCGAAAAGGCGACGAGGCCCGCAACGTCAGAGTCATCTGAGCGGGCAACCGCCCCGTCACCGACGACGGCCGTCCGGTTGACCGGGCGGTGGGTCGTACGAAAGGAGACGTATGGCACGTCCGCGTTCCACTTTTGGAAAACTGCAGCGAGACCAGGCCAAGCGAGCAAAGGCCAAGGCGAAGCAGGAAGACCGCTTTGCCCGTAAGGAGGACCGCGCCGAGGCCACGCCCGAAGAGGCAGGCCCGGTCGAGGATCAGGGTGCACTGCTCGAGCAGTTCGCTCGCCTGCACGAGGACCTCGCCGACGGCCGGATCTCCATCGAGGACTTCGAGATCCGCCAAGAGGAGCTCCGCAGCCGACTACGCGTCGACTGATCGGCCTCAGGCCGGTTCGCCGGCCGAGGCCCGGGTCTCGAGCCAGCGCCTGAGTCCGGCCGCGTTCGAGTGCACACCGTTCAAGGTGGTCAGCTTCTCCACGTGGGCTGGGTCGATACCCGCCAGGTCGGCGTCGAAGCGCGCCGAGAGGGCCTCGGCGATGTCTCGACCGTCCCGGAATGCGGCTTCGGCGGTCTCTGCCCATTGGGTGAGCGTCGCCTCGGCCTCGGCCAGGAGCGCCTCGGGCTCGTCGAGCAGCCCATAATGGGCGAGCGCGATGCCGAACGGCTTGCGGGCGGCGAAGCGGTGCAGTGAGTGCAGGGCCTGGTCGAGATCGAAGTCCGGCGGTGGCGTCGACGGGCGCAACACCCCCCCGTCGGGAAGCCGCACCCCCACGGCGTCGCCGGCGAAGATGATCCCGCTGTGGGAGTCGAAGATCCCGAGGTGGTGCTTGGCGTGTCCCGGTGAGTCGATGGCCGTGAGTGTGCGGCCGCCGCCGACGTCGATCTCCTCGTCGTCGGCGAGCACGTGGAGCCGCTCGCTCGGCGTGGGGTCGAGGCGCCCGTAAAGCGAGTCGAGCAGCGTGCCGTAGACAAGGGCGGCGGATCTGATGAGCCTGGTGGGGTCGGCCAGGTGGCGCGCCCCCTTCTCGTGCACGTAGACGGTCGCGTCGGGAAAGGCGCGTGCCACGTCGCCGACGCCCCCGGCGTGGTCGAGGTGGATGTGGGTGACCACCACGCCGGCGAGGTCATGGGGACCCATGCCGGCTGCCTCGAGCGATGCCAAAAGGACAGGGACCGATGACTGGCTCCCCGTCTCGATGAGGACCGGGGCGGGACCGGTCAGGAGGTAGCCAGCGGTGACGTGGTGCCAGCCGCCGAGCAGCGTGTCGAGCTCGAGGACGCCCGGAGCGATCTCGACCGGTGCGACGGCGCGGGGGACCTCGTCGTGGCCATCCGCGCCATGCTCGTGGCCATGGACGCCGTGGGGGTGCACACCGCTCATTCCGCCGCCACCTCGACTACCACCTTCACGTCGGCCTCCTGGCGGTCGAGGGCGTCGGCCCACCGCTCGAGCGGGACCCGGCGGCTGACCACGCGGTCGAGCCAGGAACGGTCTGCTGCGGCGAGGACGGCGGCGCCGACCTCGTAGTGCCGGCGGTTGGCGTTGACCGAGCCCACCACCGACTGGTTCTCGAGGACGATCGACCGGTTGAGCGTGCCGGCGTCGATCCGCACGGAGCGACCCCCGCTCGAGACCCCCGTGAGGCAGACCACCCCGCTCGGCCCGATGTGCTCCATGGCGTCGAGGACCAAGGAGTCGACTCCCGTACACTCCACGATGGCGTCGGGGTTGGGGCAGGCGTCTTCGATCGAGCCCGTGTGGTACCGCGCTCCGAGCGCCCGGACGAGATCGGGCTTGACGCCGGTGGCCACCTGGTCGATGACGTGGGTCTCGAGCCCGCGCTCGACGGCCATCAGAGCGGCGAGGAGCCCGATGGGCCCTGCGCCGGTGATGACCGCTGTCCTGGGCTCCCAGTGCGCACGGGTCCCGATGCGGTCGATCTGCTCCCAGGCCTTGGCGACCACGCTCGTCGGCTCGAGCAGGACGCCGAGGGTGCCAAGGGACACGTCCACCTTGACCAGGAATTCGGGCGTGATGCGGTAGCGCTCGGAGAGATAGCCGTCGTGCTGCTTGATGCCGCGTTCGGTGTAGAGCCCGTTGCGGCAGAAGTCCCACTCGAGCACCGCGCAGTTCGAGCACGGCACCGGGTCGGGCCGGCGCACGATGCCGACCACGAGGTCGCCCTTCGCAAAACCCGACCCGTCAGGGGCCTCGAGCACCCGCCCGAGCGATTCATGCCCGAGCACGAGCCGCTCCTTGCCTGGTGGCGCCCAGCCGTAGTCGCCGCCGAGGATCTCGGCGTCGGTCCCGCAGATGCCCACTGTCAGGGTCTCGACGAGGATCGGGCCGTCCGAGCCGGGGGGCTCGGGCACGTCGGAGAGCTCGGCCGTGTTGGCGGACATCGGGATAACCGTCAGGGCCCGCATCGTGGCCTCCCCCTCTGTCGGGCGCTCACGGGGACGTCGCTCCCGGCGCGCTGTCGGGCCAGTCAGTGCCCCGATCCCTGCTCCGCAGGGGGCCGCCACGCCGGCGGCCGCCACGCCGGCGGCGCCGGCGGAACTGAGCCGTCGGGGCGGCCAGGCTGCCTGGAGGGCTGTCGCCCAGCACATTGCCCTCCTCGCTCCCCGGCGCGGTGATCTGGCCGGTGAGCAGGCAGGCCGTGTTGATCAGGCAGACGTGGGAGAAGGCCTGCGGGAAGTTGCCGACCAGGCGGTCGGCAACCTGGTCGTATTCCTCGGAGAGGAGGCCCAGGTCGTTCTGCAGGCCGAGGAGGCGCTCGAAGAGGGCGCGGGCGTCGTCGGTGCGCCCGATGAGGTGGAGACAGTCCGCCAGCCAGAAGGAGCAGGCGAGGAAGGCTCCTTCCCGACCGGTGAGCCCGTCGACACCGCCGTCGTCGGTCGTGCGATAGCGCAGCACGAAGCCGTCGACCAGCAGCTCGCGCTCGACCGCCTCGACCGTCGAGATCACCCTCGGGTCGTCGGGGGGCAAGAAGCCGACTTTCGGCATGAACAAGATGCTGGCGTCGAGCTCGTCGGAGCCGTAGAACTGGGTGAAGGCCTGCTGCTTCTCGCTCCAGCCTTTGTCGCACACCTGGGCGTGGATCTCGTTGCGGAGCGCTCGCCACTTGTCGATGGGGCCCTCGAGCTCGGGCCACGCCTCCAAGGTCTTGATGGCGGCGTCGACGGCCACCCAGGCCATGACCTTCGAGTGTGTGAAGTGCCGACGGGGGCCCCGGACCTCCCAGATGCCGTCGTCGGGCTCCCGCCAGCCCTCCTCGAGGAAGTCGATGAGGGCCACCTGGAGGTCCCAGACGGCGCGCGAGTGGACGCCCTCGGTGCGCGCCGCGCTGTAGAGGGCCAACATGACCTCGCCGTACACGTCGAGCTGGTACTGCCCGGCGGCCGCGTTGCCCACCCGCACGGGGTGCGAGCCCTCGTAGCCCGCCAGCCACTCCACCTCCCACTCGTCGAGTCGGCGCTCGCCCGAGGCCCCGTACATGATCTGCAGCTTGGCGACGTCGCCGGCGACGGCCCGCAGCAGCCAGTCGCGCCATGCCATGGCCTCGGCGTAGTAGCCACCCAGGTTGAGGGCGGTCAGCGTCAGGGTGGCGTCACGCAGCCAGCAATAGCGGTAGTCCCAGTTCCGACCGCCGCCCAGGGTCTCGGGCAGCGAAGTGGTGGGCGCCGCCACGATCCCGCCCGTCGGCTCGTACGTCAGCGCCTTGAGCGTGATGAGCGAGCGCTTGACCGCTTGCGCGTACGTGTCGCCCGTGTAGCTGCAGGCCCCCGTCCAGTTCAGCCACCACTGCTCGGTGGTGCTGATGGCGTACCAGGCGTCGACCGGGCGTGGCGGATCCTCATGGGACTGGAACCAGGTGAGGGTGAAGGGGATCTGCTGGCCCTCGCTCACCGTCAGCTCGGCCACCGAGCGCATGTTCTCACCGTGCGTGTGGACCCGCGAGAAAAGTGCGAGGGCGTCGGGGCCCGCGGTGGCCGTCAGGAGGCCGTCATGGCGTGTCACCCACGGCACCACGTCGCCGTAGCCGAACCGGATGCACAGCTCCATGCGCAGGGCCACCTTGCCGCGCACGCCCTCGATGACGCGCACCACCTGGGGGTGGTCCTCACGTACGGGCATGCAGTCGGTCAACCGCACGACGCCCTCGGCCGTCTCGAACTCGGTCTCGAGCACGAGCGTGCCCTCCCGGTAGCGCCGCCGCATGGCGGTGACCTCACCTGTCGGCGCGATGCGCCAGAACCCGTTGTCCTCGGTGCCGAGCAGGGACGCGAAGCACGCCCCCGAGTCGAAGTGCGGGAGGCACAGCCAGTCGATCGAGCCGTCGGTCCCGACAAGGGCTGTGGTGCAAAGGTCGCCGATGATGGCGTACTCCTCGATCGGCAGGGCCATGGCGCCCATTCTTACCGGCTCAGCAAGCCCCGCACGGGGTCAGCTCGAGGTGCACGCCCCGGTGCCCACCGGGCTGGTCCTCGTCTCGGCGCTCTGCACTCGGGCGAGCACCGCTGGTGACGCCAACGCGTACCCGACGTCCGAGGAGATGGTCGAACGGCTGAACACCACCCCGATCACCGACCCGTCGGGGGCGACGAGCGGGCCGCCGGAGTTGCCCGGCAAGACGGTGGCGTCGATCTCGTAGACGCTGCGCGTGACCAGACCCTCGTTGTAGATGTCACGGCCCTGGGCGACCAGGCTGGCGGCGACGCCCGCCGGGGCGATGCTCTCGGGACCATCCTCGGGGTAACCGATCACCGCTGCCGCCGTGCCCCTCCCGACCATCGACGAGGAGAGCGATAGCGGTGGGCCAAGCGGTGCGTCCGTGCGTAGGACCGCCACGTCGAGCTCGGGGTCGACCAGCACGGGCACGGCGTGGTAGGTCGTCTGACCGACCACCACACCGGGGTCGGTCTCGCCGGCCACCACGTGGGCATTGGTCACAACCAGCCCGTGCCCGACGGCGAAGCCGGTGCCCTCCTGGATGAAGCCGCACGCCATGCCCCGCAACTTGACCGTCGAGGCTGCGGCCGTCGCCGCGATGCGCTGCGCGTCGGACTCGCTCGGCGCGGGGACCGGACCCACCACCGGCGGTGACAACTGGGCGAACACGGGCGGGAAGCCCTCGTTGGCCAGGAGGGACTGGAGGTGGGCGAGGACCGAGGGCACCGGCGGCAGGACGGCGTCGACGGTCTTCAAGATGTCCGAGCGGCCGATGGAGGAGCTGATCCACGTGAACCGGCTCTGCGAGAGCAGGCTCGCCACCATCCACGCCGAAAGCAGGACGGCAACCGCAGCCACCGCCACACCGAGAGCCGAGTCGATGGGGGCCAGGTTGTGGCGCTTTAACGTGGCGCTGCTCCAGCTGCCGAGGATCCGGCCACCAATGCTGAAGACGACCGCGGAACCGAAGACGATGAACAAGGTGACTAGGGTCCGCAGCCGGCTCTCGTGGATGCCAGAGGCCACCGCCACCGCCAGCAGTGCGCCCAACACGAACCCGAGCACGAAGCCGCCGAAGGTGAGCAGTTGGACGAGCGCGCCGAGCCGCAGCCCGTGGATGGCGAACGCGACCACCAGCACCACGAGCACAATGTCGACGACGTCCACCACGGCCGAGGGTAGACGACCATGACGCCGGTGCGGCATCCCCCGCCGGCGTGCGCCGCATCCCGGGGTGCGAGCGACCTGGGGAGCGTGCGCTGGCCCGGCCGGTGTGCTCCCACAGGCGCCCCGGAGGGCCGCCAACTGGGCGATTTCGACCGGGTGTCGCCCTGGCCGGAGGACCCTCTCCCGGTCGGTCGCGCCCCCGGCGACGCCCCTGATTGCCCCGGGGGCGGGCCAGGGGGCCAGTATCCTGGCCCGGCCGTGGTATCTCGATGAGCATCCAGCCCAGGCGCGTCTCGCGCCCACACCGGCGGCTCGTCTCGCGGGCTGGCGCGCTGGTCGCTGCGGCGACGGTGGTGGCCGGCTGCTCGAGCGGCGCGTCGAGCGGGGGACCCACCACCACGACGTTGCCCGTCCTGCCGGCCAACTCGGCCATCGGCCAGCCGATCGCCGCCACGGGCGCCCGCCTGACCGCGGTGTCCTGCAGCACTGCGACGCGGTGCTGGGCGGTCGGCACCGCGGCGACGCCGGTGGCGCTTGCGGCCTCGCCGCTGACCATCGAGCGGACCACCAACGGCGGCGCGACCTGGGTGCCCCAGGCCGCCCCGGTGAGCGCGACGACCGACCTCGACGGCGTCTCGTGCGTCGGCCAGTCCTTCTGCCTGGCGGTCGGCTATGCCCAGGGGTCGGTCGCAACGACCGGTGCGGTCTATGTCACGAGCAACGCCGGTGCCTCCTGGCAGGCCGTGGCGGTGCCGAGCGGCGCCCTCGCCCTCGACGATGTCGTGTGCACCACCAGCGCCAGCTGCATCGCGCTCGCCACGAACGGCAACGGTTGGTTCGCTGCCACGACGACCAACGCCGGCGTCGCCTGGACCGTCGCCGGCTCGCTCCCCGCCGGGTTCGCCGCCCCGGGTGCGCTCAGTTGCCCCGCCGCCGGCGAGTGCCTGGTGGCCGGCTACACCGTCAGCTCCCCGGGCCACGGTGCCGGGATGGTGGCGGTGACCACCGACGACGGCGCGGCCTGGACCGCTCCGGCCCTCCCGAGCGGCGTCGGGCTCCTCCATGGCATCTCGTGCGCCACACCCCAGGACTGCCTGGCGGTCGGCACGACGTCGACGGGGACCTTGAGCGTGACGGTCGGGACCCCGGCGGTGGTCACGACCGCCGATGCCGGCCAGACCTGGACATCGGGGGCACCGCCATCGGGCATCGGTGACGCCTTCGCCGCATCGTGCCCTGACACATCGCACTGCGCGGTGGTCGGAACGAAGATGACCGGTACGCCGGCCATCCCCGTCGGCGCCGCGGCGACCACGAGCGACGCCGCCGCGACCTGGCGCAGCCCGGTCCTCCGCTACCTCCCTGTCGGGCTCACGGCGCTCGACTGCCCGACGTCACGACTGTGCATCGCCGTCGGCGGCGACGAACTGGCACGCCTCTCCTTCCCGACGCCCAAGACCCACGGCAACGCCGCCGGCTGAGCAATCAGCCCTTCAGGCTGGCCGCCAGCAGCTTGGCGAGGGCCGAGGGACGAGGCTTGGCCTCGAAGTCGAGCAACTGGCGCATCACCGGGTAGGTGTTGGTGTTCGTGGCGAACCACGCCGGCTTGGGCCGGCTGCGGAAGGGGCCGCGCACCACTGACTTCTGGGTGCCCGAGAACATGGCGGCGTTGCCCACCACCCCGGCCCCCGACTGGATGTCCGTGTCGGGGTGGCCCGGATAGGCGCCCCACGTGGTGCTCGAGATGGCAAAGACCAGCGCGTGCCAGACGTTGACGCCGATGCCGCCGTAGCGCAGGTCCGCCACCGCCCGTTCGAGCGAATCGGCCACCGGCTGGGCGCGCAGCGAGCGGGGATGCACGAGGACCGTCGCCGAGAGGGTCCCCCAGACCACCTCGTTGCAGAACCTGACCGCCTCGTCGAGGAAGGACGCCGCGTCCGGTGCGGCGAGTGCGGTCTCGGAGAAGAGGCTGCAGAACGCCTCGACGTTGAAGCAGATGTCGTCGACCCGACCCGGGGCGACGTCGCGCACGAGGGTCCAGGGCAGCTCGCCCTCACCGGGGCTCCCGAGCAGTTCGGCGTCGGGGTGGTCAGCGAGGAACGCCTGCTCGCGCTGGACGGCACCGGGGTAATAGGCGCGCCTCGTCGGGATGGCAGCGAGGGCGGCCTCGAGCGCACCGAGGAACGCCTGCCGCTGGGGCCACCCCTCGTGGGTCACGAGCACCCGGATCGAGAGGCAGTTGAACCCGGCGTTGTTGGCGAGCATGGTCGCCACGTTCTCGGCTTGGTACAAGAGGTCGGCTCGGCTCCACTCGCCGGGCACGACGATGACCGGCGAGACGTTCCCGAGCTCGGCGGTGACCGGCTTGTCGAGCAGGCGTTGCCCGGCCGCCCTCCGGCGCTCGCCCTCGTCGCCGGTCCCGAAGACGATGGCGTTGTAGGTCTTGTCCGATCCGGTGATGTGGATCTCGTCGACCTGCGGGTGCCTCGTCAGGTAGGCACCGGCCGCGGCGCCCCCGGCCACGATGCGGAGCACGCCGGCGTCGACGAGCGCGCGCATGGCACGCCCCCAGTGGGGAACGAGGTAATCGTTCACCGGGTTCGCCTTGAGGACGACGACCTTGCCCTCGACGAAGAGCTCCGAAAGCACGTCTCGGGGGCCGAGCGACGCCACATTGCCCGCCCCGAGGACGAGCGCCACCCCCTGGTGGGCGCCGGGGTCGACGTAGGCCTCGGCCTGACCGGCTTCGAGGGCTGCGCGCTCGACGCCCGGCTGCATCCAGATCTCGGCCGTGGTGCCCGGGTAGACGACCCTGTCGTAGAGGGAGGAGGGGAAGACCCCGACGACGAGGCGACCGTCGGGCGCCTCGGTCACTGGTCCCGGGTACGCCGGTCGGCCGGTGGCCGCGATGTCGTCCAGTGAGTCACGCAGCAGGCGCGCCATGCGCACGAAGGTCCCCACACCCGAGAACAGCTCCTCCCCGGACTCGGGCGAGCCCACGTCGAAGCCCTTCGCTTCGCACGCGTCGGCGAGCCATGCGTCCGCGGCCCCAAGGGTGTCGACGAGGACCGCATCGAGCAGGCGGGCGCGCTGGCGGGCGTCGGTGGCCGCCCAGCGGCTGACGTTCGCCGCCACGTCGGCGACCGCTCGATCGAGTGCCTCGGTGTCGAGCTCGGGTGCCTGCACCGCTCCGACGGGGGCCACGGCCCCCCGGCTCACGACGTCGACCATGGTGTGCCTCCTTCCTGGCACCTTCGGTGCCAGATGCTGGGTACTGCCTCGCTCAGAACTGGCTCACCACCTCGTCGGCCAAGAGCCGCAGGTGGTCGAGATCGGCGAGGTCGAGTACCTGGAAGTAGAGCCGGTCCGCCCCCGCCTCGGCGTAGGCCCGGCAGCGCTCGAGGACCTCGGCGGGCGTCCCCGCCGCCCCGTTGCGTTTGAGCTCGCCCGGGTCACGTCCGATGGCTGCGGCACGGCGGGCCACTTCGGCGTCGTCGGCGCCGCAGCAGACGACGACGGCGGCCGAGTACACGAGCGAGTCGGGGTCACGGCCGGCCTCGCGACAGGCGCCGCGCACCCGGTCGAACTGGGCACCTGTCTCGCCCACCCGGTGGAACGGCACGTTGAACTCGTCGGCGAACCGGGCGGCGAGACGCGGCGTGCGGTTGGGCCCGGCACCTCCGATGATGATCGGCGGCCGGGGCTGCTGCCTCGGCTTCGGGAGTGCGGGGCTGTCGTCGAGCCGGTAGTGGCGGCCGGCGAAGCTGAAGTGCTCACCGAGGGGGGTCCCCCAAAGCCCGGTGAGGATCTCGAGCTGCTCCTCCAGGCGCTCGAAACGCTCCGCCAGCGGGGGGAAGGGGATGCCGTAGGCGGTGTGCTCGCCGTCGAACCAGCCGGTCCCGAGACCGAGCTCGACACGACCGCCGCTCATGTCGTCGACCTGGGCGACGGCGATGGCGAGCGGGCCCGGCAGCCGGAAGGTGGCCGAGGTGACCAGCGTGCCCAGCCGGACCCGCTCGGTCTCGCGTGCCAGGGCGGCGAGGGTGATCCACGCATCGGTCGGCCCCGGCAGCCCGTCGCCACTCATCGTGAGGTAGTGGTCGGAGCGGAAGAAGGCGTCGTAACCGAGCTCCTCGGTGAGCTGGGCCACGGCCAGGAGATCAGCGTAGTGCGCACCCTGTTGGGGCTCGACGAAGATGCGTGCGTCCATCGGCGAGAGCGTAGCTGCGCACCCTCGGGGAGGCCTCGCCGTCGCGTCCTCAGCCGCCGGGGAACCGGCGCGTGGCGATCTCCTCGGTGACGGTGATGGCGTAGCTCGTGTAGAGGCGCTCGATGCCCCGGCGCTGCGCGTCGCGGTGCACGGGGTCGTCACGCCAGCGGGCATGGTCCTCCCAGGTGGCGAACGTGACGATGGCGACCCTCTCCCCATCGGGTGCGCTGAAGGACTTGAAGTCCACGAACCCCGGCATCGCCGATGCCCGCGCCTCGATGGCCGCGGCCAGAGGGCCGTACTCGGCCTCGGCACCGGGGGCGAGGCGCGAGCAGAAGACCGTCACCACGCTCTTTCGTGCGGGTTCCCCGCTCCCTGCCACGTCCCACTTTCGCATGCGCGGGCGGACGAGCGGGGAGCGCCGTCAGGCACGCGAGCGGTGCCTGACGCGAAGGAGTTACCAAAGATTTGCCTTTAGTTCCCCTTCCGTTCAGACGTCGTTCACAGCGGCTCGCTACCTTCGCAGTGACGCAGAGTTGGTGCGTGGTGCACCGGCGGTGACCAATGCGGCGCGGGAAGCGGGAGAACGGTGGGCGAGATCCAGCCAGAAGGTGTGTCGGCGGTGCCAAAGGTCGCCACCGACACCTCAGTGCCCCGTTCGGAGATCGACCCGATCCTGAGCGCTCTCGACCCCGACCGCGACCGTCCCGAGTACGTCATGGCCTCGACCAAGCTCTGCCTGCGATTCGAGCAGAAGAAGATCCTCACCGACATCGACATGTCGTTCAAGCGAGGCACCATCACCGCCCTGATCGGCCCGACCGGTTCGGGCAAATCCACGTACATCCGCACGCTCAACCGGATGAACGACCGGGTCCCGGGGTTCCACCGCGATGGTGACGTGACCTTGGACAAAGAGAGCATCTGGCATTCGGGCATCAACCTGCTCGACCTCCGCCGGCGTGTCGGCATGCTCTTCCAGCGGCCGAACCCCTTCCCCATGTCGATCCGGGACAACGTGGTCGCCGGGGTGAAGGCCCACCGGATCGCCAAAGGCAAGCAGCTCGACGTCGTCTGCGAGCGGCGTCTGACCGAAGTCGGGCTCTGGGACGCAGTAAAAGACCGGCTCGGCGACTCCCCGTTCCGGCTCTCGGGCGGCCAGCAGCAGCTCCTGTGCCTCGCCCGCGCCCTGGCGGTCGGCCCCGAGGTCCTGCTGCTCGACGAGCCCACCTCGGCGCTCGACCCAATCTCGACCGAGATGGTCGAGGGGCTGGTCCGCGCCCTGACGCCGGCGCTCACCCTTATCGTCGTCACCCACAACCTCGCCCAGGCCCGTCGGATCTCCGACATCACCATGTTCTTCTACGACGGTCATCTCGTCGAGCACGGCCCGACGGACGACCTGTTCGAGAACCCCAAGCAAGAGCAGACGGGGCGTTACGTCAGTGGGCGCATCGGCTGACGCCGAAAACCCACCGTCGTCGACAGCGAGCACGCACGCAGCGCTTCTGCGCCCGCGTCCGTCGCGTTGTCGTCTTCACCATCAACAACACCAACCGAGGAGGAAGCAAACGTGAAGTTCCACCGAGCCACCAGGCGGGTGGCGGCAGGTGCACTGGCGGTCGGGGCCCTTGCCCTGGCCATCCCAGCCACCGCAGGCGCCGCCACCAAGCTGCCGAAGGTGGGCTACGAGAAGCCACCGACCGCGTCAGTCAGCGAGACCGGCAGCACGCTGCTCTACCCCCTATTCAACATCTGGGCCGGCGGCTACAACACCGTCTACCCGCAGGTGACCATCACCACTGCGGGCACCGGGTCGGGCACCGGCATCACCGACGCCAGCAACGGCACGGTCGACATCGGCGCATCGGACGCCTATCTCGCGCCCAGCGCGGTACAGGCCAACCCTGACCTGTTGAACATCCCGCTCGCAATCTCGGCGCAGATGATCGCCTACAACATCCCAGGCGTCACCGCCCACGTGAAGCTGACGGGCAAGCTCATCTCGGAGATCTACGAGGGCCAGATCACGACGTGGAACAACTCGGCGATCACCGCCATCAACCCGGGCGTGACCCTGCCGGCCATCCCCATCGTCGCCTTGCACCGGTCGGACTCGAGTGGTGACACGTTCCTGTTCACCCAGTTCATGTCCAAGACCAGCTCCACGTGGGCGGCCTCGCCGGGCTACAACACCACCATCTCATGGCCGAGCTCCCCTGGCGCCCTCGGCGAGGCGGGGAACTCGGGCATGGTCTCGGGCTGCAAGGCCACGCCGGGCTGCATCGCCTACATCGGTGTCAGCTACCTGACGTCGGCCCTCCAGGCGGGCCTCGGCTACGCCGAGCTCCAGAACCAGAAGGGCACCTACGAGCTGCCGACCGCAACCACGATCGCCGCCGCAGCCGCTGGCTTCGTCAAGACGACGCCGGCCAACGGGACCATCTCGATGATCTACGGGAAGGCAGCCGGCGGCTACCCGATCGTGAACTACGAGTACGGCATCGTCTCGACCAACCAGGAGTCCTCCGCCACGGCCACGGCGATCCGCTCGTTGCTCGAGTGGGCGGTCAACCTGAAGGACGGGAACAGCTCGCAGTACCTATCCCAGGTGAACTTCGTCCCGCTGCCGACGAAGGTGGTTGCCCAGTCGGTGACCCAGATCCTAAAAATCAAGTAAGTGACCCTGGTCGGCGGCCCAGCCGGACAGCTGCCCGCCACGCCTCAGGCCGCACGTCGGACCGGTCCGGTCCGACGTGCGGCCGAGGCGATCAGGGGCCACGAGGAGACCGGGTGGCGGGTCGCAGCCCGGATCGCGGTGCTCGTCCCGCTCGCCGCCCTCGTCTTCGCCATCACCGTGCTGGCCATCAAGGCCTACCCCGCGATCAAGTACAACGGCTTCGGGTTCCTCACGAGGCGCACGTGGAACGCCGGTGGCTCCTCGGCCTATGCCCAGCCCGTCTACACGAACGGGGTGGAGCACCCCGCCAGCGTCTCGTACGGCGCCTGGGCACTCATCGTCGGCACCGTGCAGACCTCCTTCATCGCCGTGCTGCTGGCGCTGCCTATCTCGATCGGGGCCGCCTTTGCCCTCACCGAGCGCCTCCCCCGCTGGATCGCGCGCCCGCTCGGCTTCGCCGTCGAGCTCTTGGCCGGGATCCCCTCGGTCATCTTCGGCCTGTGGGGCATCCTCACCCTCGGGCCCTTCCTGGCCAAGCACGTCTACCCGATCGTCGCCGACCACATGCCCGACGTCCCGGTGCTGCGCTACTTCCGCCAGCCGGTGGGCTCCGGCGAAGGCCTCCTCACGGCAGGCATCGTGCTCGCCCTCATGATCGTCCCGATCATCACGGCCACCACACGCGACCTCTTCTTGCAGGTGCCGCCCCTACCCAAGGAGGGCGCCACCGCACTCGGCATGACCGACTCGGAGGTCGCACGACGCGTCACGCTGCCCTGGGTGCGCTCGGGCATCATCGGCGCCACCGTCTTGGGCCTCGGCCGGGCCCTCGGCGAGACCATCGCCGTCGCCATGATCTCGGGCTCGATCATCACGATCGCCTCCAACGTCTACAGCCCCATGACCACCATTGCGGCCACCATCGTCTCCCAGCTCGACGGGGCGGAGACCGACGGCACGGGCTTCGCCGTCGCCACGCTCGCCGAAGTGGCGCTGGTGCTCGCCGTCATCTCGGTCGTGGTCAACATCACCGCCCGGATCATCATCACCCACACCTCGCGCCTCGGCGCCCCACTCGGCGCCTAGGGAGACGGGAGGAACCATGGCCACCGCCACACTCCGCACCCCCTACGTGCGTCGCCGGCGGGTCGGCGCCATCGCCTTCCGGGCGGCCACCTACCTGGCCCTCCTCCTGGTGCTGCTGCCGGCTGCCTGGGTGCTCCTCGGCGTGGTGGCACGTGCCGTCCCCCACTGGAAGTGGTCGGTGCTGTGGACGACCTCGTCGAACTCGGGCGGCGGCCTGCTCAACGCCATCTTGGGTTCGATCGTCATCATGATCGGCGTCCTCATCGTGGCGGGCACCATCGGCGTCCTGGCCGGCATCCATCTTTCCGAGATGGCCACCATCTCCAAACGCAGCGGCAAGCAGCGGGGCAACGTGATGCGGACGGCCACCGAGGTGCTCTCGGGCTTCCCGTCGATCGTGCTCGGCTACGTCGGCTACGTGGCCCTGGTCGTCGGCCTCCACTGGGGCTTCTCGCTCGGCGCGGCCCTCGTCATCCTGTCGATGATGGTCATCCCCTACATCGCCAAGTCCACCGAAGGTGCGCTGCGCCAGGTGCCCACCAACTACCGCGAGGGGGCCGAGGCGCTCGGCATGTCGCGTGCCTACGCCCTCAGAAAGATCGTCCTCAGGTCGGGCCTGCCGGGCATCGTGACCGGCCTGATCTTCGCCGTGGCCATCGCCGGGGGCGAGACGGCCCCGTTGCTCTACACGGCGGGGTGGACCAACCAGAACCCGAGCCTGAAGCTGCTCCACCAGCCGATCGCCTACCTCACCTACCCGGTGTGGACCTACTACCAGCAGGCCAACAACGGGCTGCACTACCTGGCGTACGACGCCGCGCTGCTCCTGATCGTCTTGATCCTCATCCTGCTCGTGGGCTCGCGCTTCGTCGTCGCCCGCACCCAGAAGTACTCCGAGGGCAAGGTCGGCTGAGCAGCCCCGAGGGCGCCCCAGTGCGACCACGGGCTTAGACTGACGCCGCCTGCGGCCCCTTTATCCCTACCCGTTCCGGGGCGGTGGCGGGCGCTCGTTGCGATCGCTCGGGCTGGGCCAACCGTCGAAAGGTGCGACATGTTCGAATGGTCAGAGGAGCAGCTGGCGATCCGAGACGCGGTGCGTCGCTTCGTCGACGAGGAGATCCGCCCCAAGCTGGACGACCTCGAGCACGGCGATCTGCCCCCCTATGACGTGCTGCGCAAGCTGTATGCGACCTTCGGCCTCGACCAGCTGGCGCGCGATAGCTTCAAGCGCCAACTCGAGCGGAAGACCAGCGGAGCAGAGCCGCCGGCCAGGGCCGGGCGCGGCGAGGGCTCCAATGCGGCGATGGCCCTGATCCCGGTCATCGAGATGTGCAAGGTGACGCCGGGCATGGTCACCGCCCTCGGGGTGAGCACCGGGTTGGCGGCGGGGACCATCATGAAGCGCGGCACGCCGGCCCAGATGGAGCGCTGGGGCCTCGACCTGCTCACGCTGGACAAGATCGGCTCGTGGGCGATCACCGAGCCCAACTCGGGGTCGGACGCGCTCGGGGGCATGCGCACGACCGCCAAGCGCGACGGCGACGCGTACATCTTGAACGGGAACAAGACGTACATCACGAACGGTCCGTACGCCGACACCGTCGTCCTCTACGCCAAGCTCGACGACGGCAGCGACACCGACATCCGCCACCGCCAGGTGCTGACCTTCGTGCTCGACCGCGGGTTGGAAGGCTTCGAGCAGTCCGCGCCGTTCCGCAAGATGGGCCAGCACTCCTCCCCCACCGGCGAGCTGTTCCTCACCGACGTTGTCGTGGGCAGGGACCGCCTGCTCGGCGAGACCGAGAAGGAATCGGGTGGCGGCGGGAGGGCCAGCGCCAAGGACAACTTCGTCTCCGAGCGCGCCGGGACCGCCGCCATGGCCCTCGGCGTCATCGAGGAGTGCCTGGCGCTCTCGATCGCCTACGCCAAGGACCGGGTGCTGTGGGGCAAGCCGATCGGGGAGTTCCAGCTCATCCAGCTGAAGCTGGCCAACATGGAGGTGGCCCGTCTCAACGTGGAGAACCTCGTCTTCCGTCACATCGAGATGTCGGCCGCCGGGCGCAGCCTCTCGTTGGCCGAGGCCTCCGCCATGAAGCTCTACGCCGCGCAAGCGGCCTCCGCAGTCGCCATGGACGCCGTCCAGCTCTTCGGCGGCAACGGCTACATGGCGGAGTACCGAGTCGAGCAGCTGGCACGCGACGCCAAGGTCTTCCAGATCTACGCCGGCACCGACGAGATCCAGGTAACCCACATCGCGAAGGACCTCCTCAGCCGCTGAGCCGCTGGCTCGCCTCACCCTCGACGAGCTCGTCGAGGGTGAGCGCGGCGAGGCCCATCTCGCCGAGGTCCACGGCAATTCGGGCAAGGGCGCGCCTCGCCACGTCGGCCATGCCGGGCGTCCCGGTGGCGTCGCTGTCGTGGAGGAGCACGATGGCGCCGGGCGCGAGACCCCGGCGCACGCGCCGCGCCACCACCTCGTGCGAGGAGGTCGTCCATTCGCGCCCGGCGGTCGACCACAGCACGGTGGACAGCCCGAGCGCCCTGGCGGCGAGCAAGGTCGCGCCGGTCGCCTGGCCGTAGGAGGGGCGGTACCAGCGTGGCCGCCGGTGCACAACTGCGAGGGAGGCCACCGCCCGCTCGAGGTCGCGCACGATCCAGCGCGGCGAGCGGGCCAGGTGGTGGGCGTGGCGGTAGCCGTGGGTCTCGACCTGGTGCCCCCCACCCACGATGTCGGCGACGAGCGCGCCATGGCGGTCGACGTGGGCCCCGGTGCAGAAGAAGGTGGCCCGCAGGCCCGCCTCACCCAGCGCGTCGAGGACAGCCGGCGTGCTGGCAGGGTCGGGGCCGTCGTCGAACGTGAGGGCGACGCCGGGGCGGTCGGGACCTCGCCAACGGCAGTACCCGCCGGGGAGCACCCGGATGCTCGACCACTCGCCGAGGGCGACGACCGAGGGGACGTACTGCGCGGCCAGGGCGAGTGCGGCGCCGCCCAGGAGGGCGCGCCGCGCCGGGCTCACCGCCGAGGGGCTCTCAACGCCCGCCACCGTCCTCGTGCACCGGCACGATCCGCCCGCACCGCCGGCACCAGGCGGCGCGCTGCGAAGCATCGCTCAGGTGCACCAGCCCGGCGCAGTGCCCGCAGCGGTAGATGACGGGGCTCTGCGTCGTATGGGTGCGCTCGCTCACGAGCGTCGCCCGAGCGCCATCGCCACGCGCGACCCCTGCGAGCACGACCCGCTCTTCCGACGCTGCTCGCGCACCGACACCCTCCACATCGTCCGACGGACCCGAGATTAGCGGGGACCGTGTGCGGGATCGGGGAGGCCACCTGCGGTCGTGCCCCTCGCTGCCGGCACCACGCCGAGCACGCCGCGGGCCCGCAGTCCGGCCACCTCGTCGGCGGCGATCCCGAGCTCGCCGAGCACCTCGTCGGTGTGCTGGCCGAGCAGCGGCGGCGCCAACCGCAGCAGCGCCCGTTGCCCGTCCTGGGAGACCGGGCTGTCGACCAGGGTCAGGTCGGCGATGTTCGGGTGCGTGACATGGGCCAAGAGGCCGAGTGCGGCGACCTGGGGGTCATGGGCCATGTCGGCGATGCTGCGGATGCGGCTGGCGGGGAACTGCCGGGCGAGGAGACGCTCCTCCCACTCCGCCGCGCTGCGCTGCGCGAACACCGCGCTCAGCAGGGCCCGCAGCTCGTCACGGTTGGCGACGCGCTCCGCGTTGGTGGCGAAGCGCTCCTCGCCGGCGAGCTCGTCGGTGCCGAGCACCGCGCAGAGCACCTCGAAGAGGTGGTCGTTGCCCGCACAGACCATGATCTCGCCCTCGGCGGTCGGGAACACCTCGTAGGGGGCGAGGAACGCCGCCCTCGTCCCGTGGCGCTGGGGGACGCTCCCCGTCGCCAGATAGCCACCGAGGTGGTACGAGAGCCACCAGACTGCGACCTCGAAGAGGCTCGTGTCGATGAAGCAGCCCCGCCTGCTCTCACGGCGTCGCAGCAGGGCGGACTGGATGGCGATGGTGCACCACAGGCCGGTGCCGAGGTCGATGGCGCCGATGGGCAGGCGCACCGGGGGGCGGTCTGCCTCACCGGTGATGCTCATCATCCCCGAGTAGGCCTGGATCACCGGGTCATAACCCGGGCGCCCGGCCATCGGGCCGACGTCGCCGAACGCGGAGATGGTGCAGAAGATGAGGCCCGGGTTCTCGGCGGCGAGCGCGTCATAGCCGAGCCCGCGCTTGTCGAGCGAGCCGGGCTTGAAGCTCTCGATCACGATGTCGCTGCGCCGGGCCAGCGCTCGTACGATGCCCGCTCCAGCCGGGTCGTCGAGGTCGACGGCGATCGAGCGCTTGTTGCGGTTCGCCGCCAGGAACTGGGTGCTCTCCCCGTTCCAGCTCGGCGGGCGCCACTCCCGGGTGTCGTCGCCGCGCCCGGGTGCTTCGACCTTGACGACGTCGGCCCCGAGGTCCCCCAGGATCATGGTGGCGAAGGGACCGGCCAGGTTGCGCGTTAGGTCGAGCACCTTGATGCCGGCCAGCGTGGTGCCGGGCCCGTCGTGCTCGTCCATCCCGCCTCCTCGATCTTCCTCGGGTGCCTGCCTGGTGCCTGCCTGGGCGCACCGGGCGACCAAGGCTACTGGCCGGGACCGGGCGCCCCCATTCCGCCGCCGGCGCCACGGGCCGTAGGATCGGGGCAAACCGAGGAGGAACTATGTCAGCCGAGCACCTCGATGGCCACCACCGGGCCACCGTCGAGAAGATCTTCACGCATCCGACGGGTCACAACATCCAGTGGCACGACGTCATCTCCCTGTTGGAGCAGGTGGGCACGGTCGAAGAGACCCACAAGGGCCACTTCCGCGTCACCCTCGGCGACGAGTCGGTCGTCCTCGAGCGACCGAAGCACGCCGACCTCACCACCCAGCAGGTGATCGATGTTCGCCACCTGCTCGAGCACGCCGAAGTGACACCGGCCACCACCGGGTCCTGAGCCCGGGCCTGGTCAACCGATGGCGATGGGGTTGACCGGGCTGCCGGTCGCCCCGCGCACCAGCAGGCCGCCGACGCTGAGCAGCATCTCGTAGCATCGGTCGGCCGAGAGCTCGGCCAGCCAGAGGTGCTCGAGCAGGGTGACCCCGAGCCCCCGCAGCAGGGCGAGGTGAAGGCCCATGAACACGCCCCGGTCGAACGGGATCGCCTCGACGCTCGAGTTGTCGGCGCCGACGGCGGCGATCTCGTGATCGGCGATGAAGGCGACTGCACCGAGCCCGAGGCCGGCCTGGCTCCATCCCGCCGAGCGCGCGTCGGCCACGAAACGCTCGGTCCACCCCGTGCGCACCAAGAGGATGTCACCGGAGCCGATGTCGCAGCGCTGCGCGGCTCGGCACTCCTCCAAGAGCGCCCCGTCGATGGGCTGGCCGGGCTCGAGGCCCCCGGTGTGGCGGTCGACGTCGAGGAGCACGGCGCGCCCAGCGAAGGCGCCGTTGCGCTCGATGCCGCAGCGCGTTGCACCCGCGCGCGTCCGGTGCGAGGAGGCGGGGTAGCCGTTGTAGATGGTGCCCTCCGAGAACACGTGGCTGAGAGCGTCCATGTGGGTGCCGAGGTGGGTCGGGATGACGAGCAGGTCCTCGCTCGAGCCCATGCCGGGCGGGGCGCCGTAGGGCACGAACTCATCCTCGTCCGCCGGGCTGTTCCAGGTGAGCCGCTGAGCTGGCGGCCGGCCAGCGAAGATGGGGAGCGAGTCGCCGTCGATGGGCAGCGCCAGTGGGTAGACCTTGCCGGTCCGAACGCACCCCGCCCCGGCTCGCACCGCGTCGGTCGTGATGAGGTTGAGCGCGCCGCGCTCGTCGTCGGCGCCCCAACGCGACCAGTTGTCAGGTGCCGCCTGCGATGCCGGCTCGGACTCCACGTCGCCTGGTCCCACCCTGGTCCCCCTCCTGCCCGGTGAACCGGGGCTTCGGGTGATCGTACAATCCACGTGGTCTGGGCAGCGGGCGTGCGTTCCCCCACGAGCCGCCTTCACGGGGACGACGGCTCGCCCCCGAGCGCCGTGTGGGGCGGCTCTTAGAAGCGCTCAAGCAGCCACTCGTGGACCTCGGGAACGTGGTCGAGGAGGGTCAGGTGGCCATCAGCCTGCGTCAGGTGGGCCTCGACGCCGGGGATCTGGGCAGCCAGCCACTGGCCGTGCTGGAACGGCACGAACCGGTCCTGTTCGCCGTGCCACAGCTGCACCGGGACCGAGATGTCCGCGAAGCCGAACCCCCAGTCGGCCATGTGGGCGCATGCGTCGTCCCACCATCCCTGGTCGCCCGGTTCGAGGCCGTCCTTCATCGAGCTGACCATGTACTCGGCGAGGTCGTCGTTGAGCGCCGCCAGATCGGCGCCGGAGAGCAGTGTCGCCCAGCTCGCCGCCAGCTGTTCGGGCGTGACCTCCAAGAACTCGTCTCGGTCCTGCCTGGACTTCTTCCTGGCGGCGACCGGGTCGGACAGGAACAGGGTGATGTCGTCGAGGTTGTCCGCGCCCATGCCGCTGAAGAAGTCGAGGCCCGGGACCCCGTAGGGGGCGATCGACGCCAGCGAGCCCACCGCGCAGACGAGGTCGGGCAACAGCGCAGCACAGGCCAGCGCGTGGGGGCCGCCACCCGAGATGCCCCAGACGCCCATCCGGTGGATCCCGAGCGCCGAGGCGATGGCGCGCACGTCGTTCGCGCAGTCCGCCACGCTCCGCCCGGGCTGGGCGGTCGAGCGGCCGTAGCCGGGGCGGTCGTAGCTGAGCAGGCGGATCCCGTCGCGCTCGGCGTCGGCCAGGAGCGGTGGGTACAGGTGCCGGGAGTTCGGTGTGCCGTCGTGGACGAGCACCGCCCGGCCGTGGGGGTCGCCGCCCGATTCGACGCACAGCTCGCGCCCGTCGGGACCCGGAACCATGATCGTGGTCGTCGCCGTTTCCATGCCCGGTGACGCTACCTCGCGCCGGTCACCGCAGCCCGGGGTGACGGGCTACCACCTCGCCGTGGAGCACGGCGAAGAACCCGTCAGGCTCCTCCGCCCACCGCCGCCACGCGCCGGCGATGGCCTCGAGCTCAGCCGCGTCGGAGAGCTCGTAGCGGATCGCCTGGGTGGCGAGGTCCGACGCGGTCACCCGCTCGGCCCAGAGCCCGCCCCACCAGGCGCGCTGAGCCGGATCGGCGAACGTCCACGTGGACGTCGAAATCGCCTCGACCACGAGGCCTGCCGCGCGCGCCCAGCCGAGCAGGTGGCGCCCCGCGTCAGCCACGGCGCCGTTCTCGGCGGTCACCTCGTGGTACAGCTCGAGCCAGCGGTCGAGGAGCGGGTCGGCGGGCGCCCACGCAAACGCGCCGAAGTCGGCGTCGCGCACGGCGAGGATGCCACCGGGTCGCAGCACCCTCGCCATCTCGCTGAGCGCGGCGACGGGGTCGGCGAGATGCTGGAGCACCTGATGGGCGTGGACGACGTCGACGCTCGTGTCGTCGAAGGGCAGGGCGAGCACCGACCCGGCGCAAAAGCCCACGCGGGTCCCCTCGGTCACCGGCAGCGCCGTTGCGCCGTGCAGGACGGAGGTGGCGGCGTCGAGGCCGACGACGGGGCCCGGCGCCACGCGCTGCGCGAGGTCGACGGTGATGGTGCCCGGACCGCACCCGACATCGAGGAGCGAATCGCCGTGCTGCAACCACGGGAGGAGGTAGGCGCACGAGTTCTCGGCGGTGCGCCACGTGTGGCTGCGCAGCACCGATGGATGGTGGCCGTGGGTGTAGGTCACCGTGCGAGCCGTGCGCTCAGCGGCCGGCGATGCGGGCCTGGAGCGCGGCGAGGCGCTCGGCGAAGTCGGGCTGTCCGGCCGACCAGAGCTGGGCGGCCACCTCGAGGGCGACGGCGTCGTCGAGCTCGCGCACCCCGGCCATGGCCCGGACGGTCTCCTTCGTGCGCCGTACGAGCTGGCGAGGGAACGAGGCGGCGCGCGCTGCCATCGACAGCGCCACGGGGAGCAATTCGTCCGCCGGCACGCAGCGGTAGACGAGTCCCGCCGCTGCCGCCTCCTCGCCCGAGAGGATCTGGCCGAACAGCACCATGGCGACCACCGCCTGGTGCCCGGCCGCCTCCCGCAGGAGCCAGGTGCTGCCGCCGCCGGGGTGGAGCCCCAGGTCGAGGAAGCGGGCGTCGAAGCGGGCGTCGTTGCTCGCGAGCAGGAGGTCGCAGCTGATGGCCAGGTTGAGGCCCGCCCCGACGGCCGCGCCGTTGACCGCGGCGATGGTCGGCAGCGGCGAGCGGCGGACCCGCAGGAACCCCTCGTAGATGGCAAGCGCGTCATCGGTCGTCTCGAGGTTCTCGAGGTCGCTCAGGGATCCCCCTGCGCAGAATGCGGGGGGCGCCCCGGTGACCACGACCGCGCCGAGGGCGCTGTCGGACTCGATGCGGTCGAACGCGGCGACCAGGTCGGCGACGACCTCGGCGCTGAGCGCGTTGCGCCGCTCCGGCTGGTTGAGCCGGACGGTGGCCACTCCCGGGTACGCCTCGTCGAGCTCGACGTCGACGGCCGCCACGTCAGTACGACCTCGGGAGCCCGAGCGTGCGTTGGGCGACGAAGTTCAGCAGCATCTCGCGGCTCACCGGCGCCACTTTGAGCAGCCGGACGATCCCCCACAGCGTCGCCAGGCCGTACTCGGTCGCCATGCCGTTGCCCCCGTGGGTCTCGATGGCCCGGTCGAGGGCGATCCCTGCCGCGTCGGCGGCGGCGAACTTCGCCATGTTGGACGCCTCGGCTGCGTCCTGCCCCTCGTCGAAGAGCCACGCCGCCTTGTCGCACATGAGCCGTGCCAACTCGACGGCGATCGCCGCCTCGGCCAGTGGGTGGGCGAGCCCCTGGTGGGTGCCGATCGGCACCCCCCACACCTGGCGCTCGTTGGCGTAGCGCGCCGCCTTGTCCAGTGCATAGCGCGACACCCCGTTCAAGACGGCGGCGGAGACCACGCGCTCGGGGTTGAGGCCGAAGAAGAGCGTCCGCAGCCCCGCTCCCTCGCCGCCGATGCAGCGCGAGGGGTCCACCGCAACGTCGTCGAAGAACAGCGTGAACTGCTTCTCCGGGGCGCGGATCTCGACGGGGAGCGGGACAACCTCGAGGCCCGGTGCGTCCGAGTCGACGACGAAGAGGCTGAGCGTGGCGCGGCCAGTGGCCTCGTCGAGCCCGGTGCGGGTGACGACGAGGATCTGGGCCGCCTCGTCCACCCCCGAGATGTAGTACTTCGTGCCGTTGATCCGGTAGCCGCCCTCCGACGGAACGGCCGTCGTCGAGATCCGGTGGCTGTTGGAGCCGGCGTCGGGCTCGGTGATGGCAAAGGCCATCTTGGCCTCGCCGTTGGCGAGTGGGGGCAGCCACTGGGCGCACTGCTCGGGGGTGGCGAACCGGGAGAGGATCTCGCCGCAGATGGCCGGCGAGACGAGGAACAAGAGCAGGGGCACCCCTGCCGCTGCGCACTCCTCGGCCACTACCGCCAGCTCGGCCAGGCCCATCCCGCCGCCGCCATACTCCTCGGGGAGGTTCACCCCGACGAAGCCCTGGGTGGCGAGGGCCTTCCACAGCTCGTCGGACTTGCCCCCCGACGTGGCCTTTTCGACGTAGTACTCATGGCCGAAGCTCGCAGCGACAGCGTGGACCGACTCACGGAGCAGCTGTCGCTCGGGGCTCTCGGAAAAGTTGAATCCCACCATTCGATCCTCTCACCTCGTTCGGAGCAGCGTACCGAGCCGCGCGTCGTGGCGGCCCGCCGGTTCGGTGCGCGAAGGGGCTCAGAAGAGCTCGGGGTGGCGCGCCCGGACCATCTGGCGCATGCCGTCGCGCCACCCGACGGTCGTGGCGCCGAGCAGCTCGGTCATCTTCGTCACGTCGATGGCCACGCTGTCGAGTGTCTGGTCGGTCGGCTCGAACGAGGGCGCCTTCCCGGTCAGCTCGCCGAAGTAGCCGCACCACTCCTCGATGCTGACCGGGTCGCTCCCGCCCCAGTTCACGACGGTGGCAGGGACGCTGGCCGCCGCCAGGAGGCCCGGGACCATGGCGACGATGTCGCGCTCGTGGATCGGGTGGTAGATACTCGGCGCGTTTGCGTGCACGGCGATCGGGTTGCCGGCGAGCACCATCTCGAGGTGGATGGCGGGCCAGCCGCCCCGATCGCCGTAGGGCACCGACAGGCGGGCGATGGTGGTCGGCAGCTGGTAGCGGCGCGCACCCCACCTCGCCATCGCCTCGGTGGCGATCTTCGAGATCGAGTACGTGGAGAGGAACGACCAGACACCGTGGTTGTCACCGAGCGGCGCGTCCTCGGCGAGGGCCTGGTGCCCTGCCGGCTTGTAGACGGCGGTCGACGAGCAGTGCAAGAACGCTCGGGCGCGGCGGTGGTGGTCCATCAGCCACCCGAGGCCCCCGGCGTTCGCGTCGAGGTCGGTCCCCCACCGGTTCGATTTCGCCACCGCGAAGTTGAGCACCACGTCCGCGTCGGCGGGCAGCCGGGCCACGTCGCCGGCGAGCAGGTCGATCGGCACGCAGCGCACGCCCGCCGCCTCGAGGCGACGGCGCGCGGCCGGGTCGGTGAAGCGCGCCCCGGCGTAGACCTCGTTGCGCTGGGCCAGGGCGACCGCCACGGGTTCTCCGACCTGGCCGGTAGCACCGGCGACCACCACCCTGGCGCCCTCGAGTGCGGGCCCCATCAGACGGCCGCCAGGCGCTGGACCGTGGTGCGGTGCAGCGGCTCGGTGTCGAGCTTCGGGATCACGTGGGTCCCGATGAGCCGGATGGTCTCGAGCTGCTCTTCCTGGGAGCCCGGGCCGATGCCGAAGGTCAGTTGGTCGAGACCGGCGTCGACCCAGCGCTGGCACTGGGCGATCGCCTCGTCGGGGTCGCCCACGATCGTCGAACCCGCCCGGATGCCCCGCTCGACGTCCTCGGTGCTGAGGTCGGGAATCACCTCGGGCCATACCGGGATGCCCTTCGGATGGGGGAATGTGTCGTGGTAACGGAAGACGTTCGACGTCAGGTAGTTCGGCCGCGCCGCGATCATCTGCTGGCGCGCCCGGCTGCCGTCCTCGTCGACGTAGGCGGCGAGGCAGATCATGATGTTGTCGTTGACGAAGGCGCCCACCGGCTCGGCCGTGGCGATCGCTTGCTTGTACGCGTCGCGCACCGCGTCGAACTCGGACATCCGGCCGATGGCGAAGCCCAAGACGCCGAGCCCGCGGTGCCCGGCCATCTCCCAGCTCGAGGTGTTGCCCGCGGCGTACCACATGGGAGGGTGGGGCTTCGAGTAGGGCTTGGGCAGGATGCGGCGCGCCGGGAGCGACCAGTACTTGCCCTCGTAGCCCTCGTAGACGTCCTCCATCCACATCTTGGGGAACTCGCCGATGACGTCCTCCCAGATCTCGCGGGTCTTCGAGAGGTCCTCCATGTCGGGGAGGAAGCCCAAGATCTCGTGGCTGCCGGCACCCCGGCCGGTGCCGAACTCGAAGCGGCCCTCCGAGAGGTGGTCGAGCATGGCGACGCGTTCGGCCACTTTGACCGGGTGGTTCACCTGGGGTAGGGGGTTGAAGATCCCCGAGCCCAGGTGGATGCGCTCGGTCGAGTGCGCCAGGTAGCCCAAGATGACGTCGTTGGCCGAGAGGTGGGAGTACTCGTCGAGGAAGTGGTGCTCGGTGACCCAGACGTACTTGAAGCCCACCTGGTCGGCCAGGCGCACGGCCTCGAGCTCGTTCATGAAGGCGTGGTGCTCCGCCTCGGGGTCCTGGTCCCGCCGATACTGCGGCACGTACCCCTGGATGAACAAGCCGAACTCCACGTTGACCCTCCCCCTGTGGCGCTGCTTGCGAACGTAGCCCGCTCGCAACCGGACGCGCTGGTCAACTGGGCCAGACGATCCCCTGCAGCTCGCTGTAGGCCTCGAGCGCGTACGAACCGCAATCGCGTCCCACCCCCGAGTACTTGAAGCCACCAAAGGGCGCCTCCATGTTGCGCCCGACGGTGTTGACCCCCACCCCGCCCGCCTCCAGCCGGCGAGCCACGCGGTAGGCCCGCGCGGTGTCGGCCGAAAAGACGTAGTCCATCAGCCCAAACATCGAGTCGTTGGCGAGGGCAATCGCCTCTTCCTCCTCGTCGAAGGGGATGACCACGATGACGGGGCCGAAGATCTCCTCTTGTGCCACTCGCATGTCGTTGCGGCAGCCAGCGAGCAGCGTCGGTGCCACGTAGAAGCCGCGATCGATGTCGGGACGCTCGCCGCCGGCTACGAGCTCGGCCCCCCCGTCGCGCCCGGCGGCGACGTAGCCCTCCACCCGCTCGCGGTGGGCGGCCGAGATGACCGGGCCGACGACCGTGGCGGGGTCGAGCGGGTCGCCGACCTGCAGCGCCCCGGCCAGGCCGCCGAGGCGCCCGATCAGCTCGTCGTAGATGCCCCGCTGGGCGAGCACCCGCGTCGGGGCCGTGCAGATCTGGCCGGAGTAGAAGGTGAACACGCTCCCGATGCCGCCCGCCGCCGCCTTCAGGTTGGCGTCGTCGAAGACGAGGGCCGCGCCCTTCCCGCCCAGCTCCATCAGCTGGCGCTTCATCTGTCGGCCCGCGCCCTCGGCGATGCGCGTCCCGACCGACGTCGAACCGGTGAAGCTGACCATGTTGACCTCGGGCGCCTCGCACGCGGCCTGGCCGACCTCGGGGCCCGAGCCGGTCACCACATTGAACGCGCCGGGCGGCAGGCCCGCCTCGGCGAACACCTCGGCCAGCTCGAAGACGGCCAACGGGTTCTGCGGTGCCGGCTTGACCAGGACGCTGTTGCCCATGGCGAGTGCGGGTGCGACCTTTCCCGCCGTGTTGGCCAGCGGGTTGTTGTACGACGTGATGCACGTGACCACGCCCACCGGGTGTCGCACGGCGATCGCATTCACCAACCCGCCGGCCGCCAGCGCCGTGGGCGCGGTCACCTGCGGGGCGATCGGCTCGTCGGTGGGCTCGAGAGCGCCCGCCGCGTAGCGGCGGAGCCGGGCGACGGTGACCCCGACCTGAAGAGCCTTCGCCACCCCCATCGTGGCGCCGGTCTCGGCCTGTGCCAGGGTCGCGACCTGCGCGCTCTTCGCCGCCAGGATGTCGGCGGCACGGGCCAGCACGCCGGCTCGCTCTTCGGGGCTCGTGCGCGACCAGCTGCGCTGGCCTTCCCGGGCGGCCCGTGCGGCCTCGGCCACCTGGGCGACGCTGGCCTCCGGGGCGCGACCGACCACCTCTTCGGTGGCGGGGTTGATCACGTCGTAGTGGCCCAGCTCGGGCTCGTGCTGCTCGCCGCCGAAGAGCAGCGGATAGGCACGGGGCTCGGCAGGTGGCATCTGGTGGCCTTTCGAGAGGTCGTCTGCGCGACGGGGGCCCGCCGGGTCAGCCACAAGTTAGCCACCGCCGCGTGCGTGCCGTCGGGCGGTTCCCGGCTCAGTCACACACCGGTGGTTGGCCAATGCCGTAGGCGTCGAGCGACACGCCGGCCCGACCGGCCTGCTCGACGACGACGCGTGCGCAGTTGCGGACCGTGTCGGCGGTGCGCAGCACGACGTCGGGGTCGCCCCCCGACCAGTTCGACACGTAGCCGAGCGAATAGTCCATGGCGTCGAGCCCGAACGCCGCGCACACCAAGAAGGCCACCGACTCGGCCTCCACCTCGAGCTGCTCGCGGCGCTCGAGGTACGAGCACCCCTCGTGGAGCGCCACGTGCGCGAGCTCGTGGGCCAGCGTCTTGGCGAGCGAGGCCGGCGAGCGTCCTTCGAGGGCTAGCTCGATGCGGCGCGCCGCGTAGCTGGTCATGCCGTTAGCACCGTCGGACCCGTCGATGGCGTCGACGCACACGACCTCGAAGCCCGCCGTCGCCGCCTGGCGGACCAGCTCGTCCCACATCCCCTCGGGCGCGGCGCCCCCCAAGAGCGTGGCCCGTGCCCGCTTCGGTGGCGCGGGGAGCGGGGAGCCGTCGGTGTCGGCCACATCGAAGACGTGGGCGAGGCGGAACCCGTAGAGCCGTGCACCCGCGTCATCGGCGGCGTCGGTCGCGCGCCGGAGCATCGGCGCCCAGATGGCGATGCCGCGCGCGCCCTTCCGCACGTGGCGGCCCATCCTCTTCCACGTGCCGAAGCCAGCGACGAGCGAGGCGTCGGGGCGCTGGCTCATGATCATCAGCACGTTGGTGGCCGAGTACCGGTGGAACCGCCGCATGGCTCCGAGGTACGCCAACCAGTCCCCGGAGGTCGTGAGCGCCGCCACCTCGACGAGGAGCCGGTCGTGGGCGGCCCGCAGGGGGTCTGCGACGGCAACTGCAGGTGAGGTGCGCACGAAACGAAACCGTCGCAATCGTTTGCCATTTGCTCACCGAGCAGCGGCTCGCTCCGTTGGGCGCCGGTACCATGCGGCTATGGGGAACGAAGAGCCCGAGCGTCCGGATTGGACCCTGGGCCCTGCCGACGCCGCGAAACTGTCCCTCTGCCCTTTCAGTGCGGTAGAGGGTGAGGCGATCATCCGCCAGGGGGACGTCGGCTCGACCTTCTTCCTCATCACCGCGGGCACTGTCGGCATCCGGCGTCAGGTCGGCGGCTCGATCCACGAGCTCGGCACCCTGGGCCCAGGCTCCATCGTGGGCGAGCTCGCCGTCTTGCGCCGTGCCCCGCGCAATGCGACGGTCGTGGCCCTCGAGCCGGTCGTGGGGTTCACCGGTGACCTCGGGGCGATGGAGCGGCTGGTGGGCCACGATGCCGCTTTCCCCGAGCGCCTCGCCACGGTTGCCGCCTCCCGCCTCGCCGAGGCCGCTGAGCCCGTCGAGGTGACGCTGCGAGACGGGAGCCGCGTCTCGGTGCGCCCGTTGCTGCGCAAGGACCGCCAGCGGGCGGCGGAGGCAATGAGCCACTACTCCGAGGAGTCGCGCTACGAGCGCTTCCATTCTGCGGCCGAGGCCTCGTCCGAGCTCTTGGATCTGCTCTGCGATGTCGACTACGCGAATCACTTCGTCTGGGTGGCGTTCGAGGGGCCTGAGGAGTCCTACGTCGGCTCGGCGCGCTTCGTGCGGCTGCATTCGGACCCGAGCGTGGCCGAGATGGCGGTCGGCGTCGCCGACGAGTACCACGGCATGGGCATGGGCAACATCCTCGTCGGTGCGCTGGTGGTGGCCGCCCTCGAGATGGGCATCACCCACTTCTCGGCCGAGGTCCTGACCGACAACCGGCCCATGCGGGCGATACTCGACCGCCTCGGCGCGGAGTGGATCGAAGAGGGGTTCGGTGAGGCCTCCGCGTCGGTCCTCCTCGCCGCGCCGGTCGCGCTGCTCGGTGCGAGCGAGATCCGCCGCTTCCGCCAGCTGGTCGCCACCATCGTGAGCCCGACGGCGGTGTTCGCCGCCTGAGGCAACGCTCAGCCCGGCTGCGCCTCGTGTTGCGGCGGCGTGAGGCCCCGGTAGGCCTCGTTGATCGTCGCCTCGCCACTGATGACCCGGTTGATCTCCCAGCAGACCGGCAGGTCGATCCCGTGCTGCTCGCCGAGCTGGAGAACCAGTGAGGCCGTCTTCACACCCTCGGCCACCATGTTCATCCCTGCGAGGATCTCCTCGAGCGGGCGACCGCGGCCGAGTTGCTCGCCCACCGAACGGTTCCGGCTGTGCGGGCTCATACACGTGGCGATGAGGTCGCCCATGCCGGCCAAGCCGCCGAACGTGGCGGGCTTCGCGCCCATTGTCACGCCGAGGCGCGTGATCTCGGCGAGGCCGCGGGTCATGACCGCGGCCCTCGTGTTGTCGCCGACACCAATGCCCTGCCCCATGCCGGCTGCGATGGCGACCACGTTCTTGAACGCCCCGCAGAGCTCGCAGCCGAGGACGTCGTCATTGATGTAGATGCGAAAGACATGGCGCGACAGGATGCGCTGGATGGCCTGGGCCACGTCAAGGTCGTCGGTGGCGATCACGCTGGCCGCCGCGTAGCCAGCCATGATCTCGCTCGCGATGTTGGGCCCGGTGAGGGCGGCGGCGGGATGGCCGGGCAGCACCTCGCGGATGATCTCGGTCATGCGCAGCAGCGTGCCCTGCTCGAGGCCCTTGGCCAGGCTCACCACGGGGACCCAAGGCCGGATGAACGGCGCGGCGGCCTCGAGCGTCCCACGGAACCCGGCCGTCGGAACCCCGACGATGATCAGGTCGGCATCGGCGACGGCCTCTTCCATATCGGCGGTGGCGCCGAGTCGCTTGGGCAGTCCGAAGCCCGGAAGGTAGTCGGGGCTCTCGTGGCGCTCATTGATGGCGCCAGCCACCTCCGCGCTGCGCGCCCACAGCACCGTCGGATGATTGTGGACGGCGATCGACGCCACCGTCGTCCCCCACGAGCCCGCTCCCAGCACCGCCAACTTCATGGCGTTGAGCCTGCCACGATTGACCGGCCCGCACACAGGAGGACGGTGCCGCCTACATCTCGGGGCGCCTCCGCCACTTGCGCTCGAACGGCAGGCGCCACTGCTGGGGGGCGATGAGGTCGTGCATGGACTCCGGCCCCCACGAGCCGGGCTCGTAGAGCTCGACCGGCGGCGGGTTCTCGAGCAGCGGCGAGGAGACCTCCCAGAGGCGCTCGATACCCTCGGCCGTGGTGAACAGCGTCTGGTCACCGCTCATGGCGTCGTGCTTCAGGCGCTCGTAGGCCTCGAGCACGTCGAGCTCGTGGCCCGTCTCCTCCAAGGCGAACTGCAGGCTCAGCTTGTCAAGGACCATCCCTGGCCCCGGGCGCTTGCCGTAGAACGAGAGGGAAAGCTTCGATGCATCGGCCAGGTCGAAGGTGAGATGGTCCGGGCCCTGGGCCCCGACACCCGAGCCCGCCGGGAACATGCTCTTCGGCGGCTCACGGAAGGCGATCGAGATGATGCGCGCGCCCTCGGCCATCCGCTTGCCGGTGCGCAGGAAGAACGGCACGCCGGCCCAGCGCCAGTTGTCGATCTCGCAGCGCAGGGCGACGAAGGTCTCGGTCTGCGAGTCGGGGGCGACCCCCGGGAGGTCCCGGTAGCCCTTGTACTGCCCGCGCACCACGCTCGTGACGTCGATCGGCCGCAGGGAGCGGAAGACCTTGTTCTTCTCCTCGCTGATCGCACTCGGCTCGAGCGCGGTGGGGGGCTCCATGGCCACGAAGGCGAGGACCTGGAACAGGTGGGTCACGACCATGTCGCGAAATGCCCCGGTGGCCTCGTAGAAGCCCTCCCGGGCCCCGACCGAAAGCTCCTCAGGCACGTCGATCTGGATGTGGTCGATGTGGTTGCGGTTCCAGATCGGCTCGAACAGGCCGTTGGCGAAGCGGAAGGCCAAGATGTTCTGGGCGGCCTCCTTGCCGAGGAAGTGGTCGATCCGGAAGACCTGCTCCTCGGTGAACGTGTCGTGCAGCGTGGCGTTGAGATGTCTGGCGGTGGCGAGGTCCACGCCGAAGGGCTTCTCCAAGATGATGCGGGCACGGTCGACGAGGTTCGCATCCTTCAGCGTCCGCACCACCGAATTCGCTGCCGACGGCGGGATGCTCAGGTAATGGAGACGCTGCGGCGAGCCGCCGAGGAGGCGCTCGGTGTGGGCCACCTTGTCGGCCAGTCCGGCGGCGCCCGCCGACTGGGGCACGTAGTGCAGCCGCTCTGCGAAGTGCGACCACTGGCGGTCGAAGGTCTCTCGTCGGGCGAACCGGTCGCACGCCGCGCGTGCCACCTGGCGGAACTCCTCGTCGTCGAGTTCCTCGAGAGAGGTCCCGACCACGTGGTAGTGGGGGAGCAACCCGGTGTGGCTGAGCTGGAGGAGACCCGGGAGCAGCTTGCGCTTGGCCAGGTCACCGGTCGCACCGAAGAGCACGACGACGTGTGGGTGCAGCGAGCTGGTTCCGGTGGGAGGCGGGTTCAACGGCGGGGGGCGGCTATCGCCACGTTCAGGCTCTTTTCGCGAGGTTCGTTCGAGACGAACTGTACGGATCGAATGTTTCCTCTTCGTGTCCGCAGGGACAGCACCACGTGAACTCGGCGTGTCTCGCGGTTCCCGTCGCTCGCGGGTATCGATTCACGCTGCGTTCACGGAGAGGAAACGGCTCGGATACCCGCGCCCTGCAGAGTTGCTTCGTGCCGCCATGACAGTGCGAGCCCCCCGCATTGCGCCGACCCGAGACAGGAGCACGATGAGCTACCAGGCCGAGTACATCTGGATCGACGGGACCGAGCCCTCACCCCTGCTGCGGTCCAAGACCAAGATCGTCCCCGACGGCGAGGAGCCGGGCATCTGGGGCTTCGACGGGT